>Ga0070698_100000242_pt1 | contig 54440 bp, 47 predicted proteins | sample KBSK1502metaG_FD_65477 | JGI IMG/M metagenome (GOLD analysis project Ga0070698, IMG submission 65477) | Corn, switchgrass and miscanthus rhizosphere microbial communities from Kellogg Biological Station, Michigan, USA - KBS K1-50-2 metaG | ecosystem: Host-associated > Plants > Roots >...
CGCTCTTACCGTCGCCTAGGGCTTGCGTGAGTAGCGCCTTTGCGCCGGTGTAGTCGCCCCTTTCGATTCGAGACTTCGCGATGTCGATCGTCAGTGGAGCGAGATGGGTATTGAGATTGCGCTCGCGGGAGATCGCCAGCGCCTGGTTCAGCGAACGCTCAGCCTCGTCATGCTGGCCGGAGTATCGATAGTAAGCTGCGATGACCTGCAGGCAGAAGACTTCGAAATTCTTGTCACCAAGTTTGCGCGACACGTTCAGCGCATTCTGCATATCGCGAAATCCAGCGGCCGGATCCGGACCGTAGTCGATTTGCAGCGCGGCCGCGTTCGCCTGAATCTGCGCCGCGCGCTGCTCGTCGCCGAGGGCCTCGTAGGCTTTGGAGCTGTCGCGATAGTACTCGGCGGCACGCGTTCGATGACCCAGCGCGTTCTGCGCAACCCCGAGGTTCATCAACAGGAGCGGCTGAAGAACGATGTTGCCGCCCTCCCGCGCTTTCGCCAGAGACGTCTCGAACGCCGCGGCCGCGGCCGGCATGTCGCCGCCTGCACCGACGGCGAGTGCAATGTAATAGTGGGAGCGCGGCAACTGATAGCTGGCGCCGGTGTCCTCGAAGATGGCGAGCGCTGCCTCGGCGTTCTCCTTTGCCGCTTGTCGGTCCGCCGGGGTTCCAAGGCGGAGGGTGTCGGCGAGGCACATCAGCGCCTGCGCCTCGCCGCTCCGGTCGCCGAGCGCCCGGTACGCGGTCAACGCTTGGTTACCGTTCATCTTCGCGCTGGCCGATTCGTTCTGTCTCGCGGGGCTGTACATGCGACACAGCTCGAGATGAGCGCGGGGAACCCTTGCGTCGGCTTCGAGCGCCGCGGCAAAACTGTCAATCGCCTGTGGCGTCTGGAGGCGGCGGTCCTGGAAGGACCCCAACTCCATCAACCACGCGGGATTGCCGGGATCATTTGCGACAAGATCGCGATAGCGCTCTTCGGCCGCCGCAAAGTCGCGCTGAGATTCCGCGGCAACCGCCCCGACGAACAGCCTGCTGGCGCCACTCGTGCGTTCGGTCAGCAGCCGCGTTGCCTGCTGCGCCGCTTCGGCGGCCTCCGCATCGCGTCGCATCATGGTTGCGGCACGGCTGCGCCACGCCGCGGGCAGAGGGTTGCGCGCATCAAGGGTGGACGCCATCGTGAAGGCCGTGAGCGCGACGCCGTGTTCCTGCTGCTCGTATGCATCGAGCCCCTGCTCAAACGCGGCCGCCGCATCCAGCGTGCGCAGGCGGGGCATTGTCGACAGGACCGGCGCGCGTCCCGCCAGGCCGAGCAAGTGACGCGCCACGCTCGCGCGGCGCGGGCCGGCCGCGACGAAGTGTGCATCAATCGCCGCAGTAAGCGAGGGCATCAGCCCATACGCCGTGTCCTTGATCAGCGATGAGACGACGGGAGCGGTGTCTTGCGCGGCGGCGTTCGTCGCAGTTGTCGCATCACGGAACTCCACTCGCGCCCGCCAGGCGCCGTTCTCGTAGAGCAGCGTCGGCGCGATGACGATGCGCGCGTCGCTGTTCGCCGTCAGCGCCTGGATCGCTTCGCGGCTCGAGATATCCTGGCCCGCCGTACGGAAGCGCCGAAGGATCTGCAGCTGACGATCGTAGGGCAAGACTCTGACCGCGGCTGAATCCGACAGCTCGGCTATTAGCTCCTCGGTCAATGCTGAACGATACGCGTCCAGCTCCGCGTAACCAGTTTGATTGACGACGGGCGCGACGACGACCGGCACACGCGCAACAGGTGCGAAGATCCAGAGCGGCGCACCGACGCCGGCGATGATCGCGATCGCGGCGGCCGCCAGCGCCGCGCGCGATCGCCACCATCGTCGCCGTGGCGCGATCCGCAACGCGGGGGCATTAATGGGTGCCGTGAGCAGATCGAGCGGGATGGTGCGCCCTTGCAGCAACCGTAGATCGCGCGCCAGCTCGCGCACACTTTGAAAGCGCCCCTCCGGTTCCTTTGCGAGCGCACGCTCGATGATCCGAATCAGTTCTGGAGGAATCTCCCGCCCGGGAATGCGCATCGACGGCACGGGATCGCTGCGAATTGCGTGAGAAATCGCCTCGGGATAGGCGCCTTTAAACGGCAGCGCGCCAGCGAGCATCTCGTAGAGCACGACGCCGACTGCCCAGATGTCGCTCCGCGCATCCGCCTCCTCCCCGCGCGTCTGCTCGGGCGACATGTAGGCAACCGTCCCCAGCGTCGAGCCCTCCATCGTGAGCTGCAGCGCGTTCGCGAACTTCGCCAGGCCGAAGTCGAGGATCTTGACGTCGTCCTCGACGATGATCAGGTTGCCCGGTTTGATGTCGCGATGGACCACGCCTTCCGCGTGCGCTTTGGCGAGACCCTCCGCGACCTGCGCGGCGATTTCCACGGCTTCTTCGATCGGTAGTGGGCCGGCCTCGAGCTTCTGCTTCAGCGTCTGGCCCTCGTAGTACGCCATGACGATGAACAACTGGCCGTCGGCCGCGGTCTCGATGTCGTGAATCGTGCAGATGTTGCGATGGTGGGTCGCCGAAGCGGCTTGCGCCTCGCGAAGAAAACGCTGCTTCGCGCTCTCGTCGTGGCTCCACTGCGGTGGCAGGAACTTGAGCGCGACAAGTCGTCCGAGGCGGACGTCGCGCGCTGTGTAGACGACACCCATGCCGCCGCCACCGAGCTTTGCTACTACCTCGTAATGGGCAACTGCTGTGCCGACTAACGGGTCGGTCATTCGAGTTTCTGGCCTATTCGGCGAGCAGGTCGTAATCATACGTCTGTACGAATCCGTCCTACCCAACGTTGTTCAAAGGCAGGGAGGAATGGATATGAAGTATTCAAAGCTGGTGCGGATTGCACTAGGAGCCGCGGCGCTGGCTCTGCTCGTGACCGGATCGGGCCACGCGTTCGTCAACCATGAGAACCACCTGACGTTCAGCAGACCGGTGGCGCTCCCGGGCGTCGTGCTGCCTGCCGGAGCGTACTCGTTCGATCTGGTGGACTCGAAGTCGTCGATGGACGTGGTAATCGTGCGCAACCGCGCGCGCACGAAGGTGTTCTACATGGGGTTCACGAATCTCGTTCGGCGCCCGACGGGGATGTCGATGGACACGCCGGTGACGTTTGCCGAGGCGCGCGCAAATGAGGTACGGCCCATCGCAACGTGGTACGAAATCGGTGACTCAATCGGCCACCAGTTTCTCTACCGGTAGCTCCATTGCATAGGCGGGTCTAAAGACCCGCCTCTACCTCTCGCCTCTAGCTCTCGGTCTAACGACCCGCCTTCACGTCTCCAAATTCTTCGCATCCTTCATGGTTGAACATTCGCACCGCGGCCGGCCGGTTCAACGTCCGGCTCAGCAGTTCCCGTGGTAGTCACTTCGCCCGTAAGACCGACACTCCGCTGGCGTTGTTAAGGGCAAGGAGGAACGGAAATGACAAATTGGAAAACGGTGCGGATTACACTCGGAACGGTGGCGCTCGGTCTTCTCGTGGTCGCGTCGGGCCACGCCTGGGGCGTGAGCCACGAGAACAAGCTGACATTCAGCCGGCCGGTCGCGCTCCCGGGCGTCGTGCTGCCCGCGGGGGCTTACACGTTCGAATTGGCGGCCTCGACGTCGTCGCTCGATGTCGTGCTCGTGCGGGACAAGGCGCACTCGAAGGTGTACTACATGGGGTTCACCAACACGGTACAGCGCCCGGCGGGCATGTCGAAGACGACGGCGATTACATTTGCCGAAACGTCGGCGAACGAGCCGCCGCCGATCGCAGCGTGGTACGAGATCGGCGACTCACGCGGCCACCAGTTTCTCTATCGGTAACAGCACTCGACGTCCAACGACCAAGCTTCCAACTCCCATGACCCTGGGAGCTGGGAGCCGTGGTCATTTCGCTGCAACAGTCAGCGCCGCAACATCACCCCACCTGTAAGAGTCCGTCCTACGAAGCGTTGTCAAAGGCAAGGAGATACGGAAATGATGAATTGGAAGTCGGTGCGGATTGCGTGCGGCGCGCTGGTGCTCGGCCTCGTCGTGGCGGCGTCGGGCCACGTGTGGGCCTTCGGTCACGAGAACAGGTTGACGTTCAACAGGGCGGTGTCACTCCCGGGTGTCGTGCTGCCTGCGGGCACGTATTCATTCGATGTGATGGACAGCCTCTCGACGCTCGACGTTATCGAGGTACGGAACGCGGATCGTACGAAGCTGTTCTATCGGGGGTTGACCAACCCGATCGAGCGGCCGAGAAACCTGCCAAGGACCGCGACGATCACGTTCGGTGAGGCGCCGGCGAACGAGCCGCCGCCCATTACAACGTGGTACGAACTGGGGAGCTTAACCGGCCATAAGTTTCTCTACCAGTAGGTTCCTTGTCAGGCACATCCCAAAGTCCCAACTCCCAAACGCGCTGGGAGTTGGGACCTGCTGCTGAGCGGCGGGGGAGAGCGTAGCGTCGTTGACGCTTCAGCGCCGGTCCGAATAACATGGGCGGGTTCTGCGAAATGCTGAATCGCAATCCGATTCAGCCTTTTGGAGCCCCACACGTCTTGAAAATCCACGAGTATCAAGCCAAGTCGATCCTTGCACGGTTCGGCGTGCCCGTTCCGCGCGGGGAAGTCACCTCCAATTCGCTGGACGCCGCGGCCATCGCGCAGCGGCTCGGCGGGAGTGTCGTTGTCGTCAAGGCGCAGATTCATGCCGGCGGCCGTGGCAAGGGCGGCGGCGTCAAGCTCGCCAAGTCGCCCGACGAAGCGGAGCGGCTCGCGAAGCAGATGATCGGCATGACGCTCATTACGCACCAGACGGGTCGCGAAGGTCGCATCGTCGGCCGCGTGCTGATCGAAGAGGGCCTGCAAATCGAGCGCGAGCTCTATCTGAGCATGCTGCTTGATCGCGCCGCCGGTCGGCCCGTGATCATCGCCAGCGCGGCCGGCGGCATGGACATCGAGGAAGTCGCCGCGACGCACCCCGAGAAGATCCTGCGCGAGCATGTGGACCCGGCGACCGGCGTCATTCCGTTTCAGGCGCGCAAGCTGGCGTTCGCGATGGGACTCGAGTCGGGACCGGCGGGGAAGATGGTCAAAGTGCTCGACGCCATCTACAAGGCGTTCATCGAGACCGACGCGTCGATGATTGAAATCAATCCGCTGATCCTCACCAAGAGCGGGGATCTCCTGGCCCTCGACGCCAAGGTCACCCTCGACGACAACGCGCTCTATCGGCACCCGGACCTGCGCGAGCTCCGCGATCTCAGCGAAGAGGATCCGCTCGAGGTCGAAGCGTCCAAATTCTCGCTCAACTACATCCGCCTGGACGGCAACATCGGCTGCATGGTCAATGGCGCCGGACTCGCGATGGCGACGATGGACATCATCAAGCTGGCGGGCGGCGAGCCGGCGAATTTCCTCGACGTGGGCGGGGGTGCCAATGCGGAGCAGATCAAGAACGCGTTCAGGATCCTGATGGCCGACAAGAACGTGAAGGCGGTCCTCATCAACATCTTCGGCGGCATCCTGCGCTGCGACGTGCTCGCTCAGGGCGTCATCGCCGCGGTGAAGGATCTGGGCGTGCCCGTGCCGATTGTCATCCGCATGGAAGGCACCAACGTGCAGGAAGGCAAGCGCATGCTGCGGGAAAGCGGCCTCAATTTCACGACAGCCGATTCGATGGGTGAAGCCGCGGATAAGGTGGTCGCGCTGGCCGGCGCGACGGCTGCGCGCGTCTAGTCACGACGTCGCACAAACGACTAGTCACCAATCACTAATCACAAATCAAAGTGGCAGTTCTACTAGACAGGCACACGCGATTGGTCGTTCAGGGGCTGACGGGGCGCGAAGGCACCTTCCATGCGAAACAGGCGGCGGCATACGGAACCACCGTAGTCGGCGGCGTGACGCCCGGCAAGGGCGGCACGACCCACGAGGGGTGGCCGATCTTCAACAGTGTGCATGACGCGATTCGAGAGACCGGCGCCAATGTGTCGGTGATCTTCGTCCCTCCGCCGTTCGCGGCGGACGCGATCATGGAGGCGACCGACGCCGGCGTCCCGCTGGTCGTCTGCATCACCGAAGGCATCCCGGTCGTCGACATGATGCGCGCCTTCACCTTCATGGAAGGGAAGAAGACTCGCCTCGTGGGCCCGAACTGCCCTGGCGTCATCACCGCCGGCCAGGCGAAGGCAGGGATCATTCCCGGACACATCTGCAAGGAAGGCCGGATCGGCATCGTGTCGAAGAGCGGCACGCTCACGTACGAAGCGATTCACCAGCTGACTCGCGTCGGCATGGGCCAGACGACGTGCATCGGGATTGGTGGCGACCCCTTGATCGGCACGAGCTTCATCGACGCGCTGACGCTGTTCGGGGGCGACCCCGACACCGACGCCGTGATCATGATCGGCGAGATCGGCGGCACGGCGGAGCAGGACGCGGCGGTGTTCATCAAGCGCGAGTTCAGGAAGCCCGTCGTCGGCTTCATCGCGGGACAGACGGCGCCGCCCGGACGGCGCATGGGACATGCGGGCGCGATCATCGCGGGCGGACAGGGTACGGCGGCCGAAAAGATGGACGCGCTCACCAAGGCGGGCGTCCACGTCGTCAAGAGTCCCGCCGATATGGGCAGCAAAATGAGAGAGATTCTCTAAGGGGTCAGATGTCTGCCCCCAAAAACAAGCCAATGGAAACAACATTTGCCATCATCAAGCCGGACGCCGTCGAGCGTAAGCGCGCGGGAAGGATCCTGGCGCGCATCGAGGAGGCCGGCTTCACGGTCCGCGCGATGCGCCTGCAGCACCTGACCAAGCGGGAAGCGGAAGGGTTCTACGCCGTCCACCGCGAGCGGGCGTTCTTCGGCGAGCTCACGACGTTCATGTCGTCGGGCCCGTGCGTGCTGCTCGCGCTCGAAGCGCCGGATGCGATCAAGAAGTGGCGCGACACCATGGGGGCCACCGATCCGGCGAAAGCCGATACGGGAACGCTCCGTAAGGACTTCGGCGAATCGATTGGTCGGAACGCCACCCACGGATCGGACGCGCCGGAAACCGCGGCGTTCGAGCTGGGGTACTTCTTCCGTGGGATGGAGCTGATCTGACGCGTCTACGGTCTACCGTCGACCGTCTACCGTTCTGATGGCACGCTTCGATGGGGCGCCTTCTTATCTTCGTCGGGTTGCTGATCGCCGCAGCCGGCCTGCTGATAACACTTGGTTTCCCGATTGGGCGCCTGCCGGGGGACTTTTCTGTTCGCCGCGGCAATTTCTCCTTTTACTTTCCCCTTACGACATCGATACTGGCGAGCATCATCCTTACCTTGTTGATGATGTTGTTCGGGAGACGGTAGACGGTAGACGGCAGTCGGGAGAAGCTAGACGATGCCTTCGATAAAGGCCGACCGCTGGATCAGGAAGATGGCGCTCGAGCACAAGATGATCGAGCCGTTCGAGGATCGACAGGTCCGCGATGGCGTCGTGTCGTACGGTCTGTCGTCGTACGGCTATGACATCCGCGTCGCCGACGAATTCAAGGTCTTCACGAACATCAACAGCACGGTCGTCGACCCGAAGAACTTCGACTCGCGTTCCTTCGTCGATCTCAAGACGGAGATCTGCATCATCCCGCCCAACTCGTTTGCGCTCGCGAAGACGGTCGAGTATTTTCGCATTCCCCGCGACGTGCTGACGATCTGTGTGGGGAAGTCCACCTACGCGCGCTGCGGCCTGATCGTCAACGTCACGCCGTTCGAGCCTGAGTGGGAAGGCTACGTCACGCTCGAGATCTCGAACACGACGCCGCTGCCGGCGCGTGTGTATGCCAACGAGGGGATCGCGCAGGTGCTGTTCTTCCAGAGCGACGAAGTGTGCGAGGTGTCGTACGCCGACAAGAAGGGGAAGTACCAGAAGCAGCAGGGGCTCACACTCCCGCGCCTCTAGTGGATTGTCCCAACTGATTGAGTACTCTCACGACAAGCCTTCGAGTGCGATCTCCCGGCCGCGACAGCGGAGCGGCCGGTCGTGTGTGGGAAGGACATACCGGTAGTCATGGCACGCACTGAGCCGGCGCGCGGCATGCGCGATTTCCTGCCGGAGGACGTGCGACGTCGCGAATACGTCATCGGCAGAATCAAGGACGTCTACGAGCGCTACGGGTTCGAACCGCTGGAGACGCCGGCTGTCGAGAACATCGAGACGCTGCTGGGGAAGTACGGCGACGAAGGCAACCAGCTCATTTTCAAGATCCTCAAGCGCGGGGAGCACGAGGCCAGCGGTCAGGCGGACCTCGCGCTCCGGTATGACCTGACGGTGCCGCTCGCGCGCGTCGTCGCGCAGTATCAAAGCAAGCTGCCGCGGATTTTCAAGCGGTATCAGATCCAGCCGGTATGGCGTGCCGATCGACCGGCGCGCGGCCGGTTCCGGGAGTTCTACCAGTGCGACGTCGATTCCCTCGGCTCGACGTCGCCGGTCGTCGAGGCCGAACTGTGTGCCGCGATGTCCGATGCGCTGACGGAACTCGGATTTCACGACTTCCGAATTCGCATTAACCACCGGCGCTTACTGGTAGCGATGCTGAGCCACTTTGGCATTCCAGACGCGCAACATGAGAGCGCGCTGGTAGCACTCGACAAACTCGACAAAGTGGGCCCGGACGGTGTGATCGGCGAACTTGAACAGCGTGGCATCATGCCTGCTGCTCGCGAAGCATTCCTGATGTACTTCGTTCGCTTGCGCGACATGCCGGCAATTGACGACGGCGCGACGACGGGGATTGCAGTGCTGAACCAAGCACTCGAGCACTTGAAGGATGAGGATGCAGCAGACGTGGCTGCGCGGGAGAACTTGCGCGAGATACTAGCGCTTACGACGGCAACAGTCGCGGGCCCTAAGATGCAATTCGACCCCTTCCTGGCACGCGGACTTTCGTATTACACCGGCGCGATCATGGAGATCAGAGTCGCCGATCTCGCGGGCAGCCTCGGCGGCGGTGGACGATACGACAATCTCGTGGGCATGTTTCTCGGGCAGAACATTCCTGCGTGCGGATTCTCGCTCGGTCTCGAGCGGATCCTGGTTGTGATGACCGAGCGGAACATGTTTCCGGCGACGCTGGCGACGGCTCCTGCCGATGTCATGATTGCGACGTTTGACGCCGCGGGCGCCGCGGCAGCGCTGCGCCTGGCGGGGACGCTCAGGGCCGCGGGGTTGCGCGTGTTCGTGTACCCGGACGCGGAGAAGATCGGCAAGCAGATCAAGTACGCTGATTCGCGCGGCATCCCATTCGTGGCGCTGCTCGGAGACGATGAAATCAAGGCGGGCACCGTCACCGTCAAGAACCTCGCCGCGCAGACGCAGGCGACGTACGACCAATCCGCGGCGAGCGCGGCGATACTCGAGGCATTGAGACAACGTGGCTGAGCAACTCGGTGAACTGACTCGCACTCACAATTGCGGCGCGCTCCGCCCGGCGGACGTCGGCGCCAATGTGGTGCTGCTCGGCTGGGTGCATCGAGTGCGCGACCTTGGCGGCCTCCTGTTCGTCGACATCCGCGATCGGGGAGGCATCACGCAGGCCGTGTTCGACAAAGACGACGAGCCGCTGATGGCGAAGGCGAAACGCCTGCGATCGGAGTACGTCATCGGCGTTCAGGGCACCGTGCGCCGCCGCTCTGCCGAGACGATCAATCCGAAGCTCGAGACGGGCGAAGTCGAGGTCGTTGTCCGCACACTCACGATCCTCAACGAGGCGAAAACGCCCCCGTTTTCCGTGGCCGACGACACGTCGGTGTCGGAAGACGTGCGGCTCAAGTACCGGTATCTCGACCTCCGCCGCCCGCGGCTGCAGAACAACATCATCCTGCGGCACCGCGTATCCGCGGCGATTCGAAAGTATTTCGACGCGAATGGCTTCCTCGAGATCGAAACACCGATTCTCACGAAGTCGACGCCGGAGGGGGCCCGCGACTACCTCGTTCCCAGCCGCGTCCATCCGGGCGAGTTCTTCGCGCTCCCGCAGTCGCCGCAGCTCTTCAAGCAGATCCTGATGATCGCGGGCATGGACCGCTACGTTCAGATCTGCCGCTGTTTCCGCGACGAGGATCTGCGCGCCGACCGCCAGCCGGAATTCACCCAGGTCGACGTGGAGATGTCGTTCGCGCGGCCGGAGACGATCTACGGCGTCATCGAGCCGCTCATGCGCGACATCTTCGCGGTCATCGGCCGCGACATCAACACCCCGTTTCCGCGCATGTCGTATGCCGATGCGATCGCAGGATACGGCTCCGACAAGCCGGATCTCCGTCCCGGGATGGAAATCCAGGACCTCCGCGAGCTGTTCCGCGACTCGAGCTTCCGCGTGTTCAAGGAGATCGTCGCCAACGGCGGCACCGTACGCGGCTTTGTCATCCCGAAAGCGAGCCACTACTCCCGCAGCGAGGTCGACGGCATCGTCGACATGGCGAAGCAGCAGCTGGGCGCCACCGGCCTCGTCTGGGCGCGCCGATTGGACGATGGCGCGGTGACGAGCTCGGTGATGAAGGCCATGGGCGAGGACGCGGTGAGGCAGATGCTCGACGCGACCTCGACCGGCAACGGCGGCTTGATGTTCATCGCGGCGGGGGAGCCGGACGCAACGTCGAAGCTGCTCGGCCAGTTGAGGCTGATGCTCGCGAAAAAGGACGGCCTGTTGAAGCCGGACCAGTATGCGTTCACCTGGGTGGTGGACTTTCCTTTGCTGGAGTGGGATCCCGAGGAGAAGCGCTACAACTCGATGCATCACCCGTTCACCTCGCCGCATGACGAGGACATGGGAAAGCTGGAGACCGACCCGGGCCACGTGCGCGCGAAGGCGTACGACCTCGTTCTGAACGGCAGCGAGATCGGCGGCGGCAGCATTCGAATTCACGATTCGACGATGCAGAGCCGGATCTTCTCGCTGCTCAACATCAGCCCGGAGGAGGCGAAGCTCCGCTTCGGCTTCTTCCTCGAGGCGCTTGAATATGGCACCCCGCCGCACGGCGGCATTGCGCTCGGGCTCGATCGCATGACCGCGATCCTTTCGAACGAGAGCTCCATCCGCGAGGTCATCGCATTTCCGAAGACCGCGACGGCGGTCGACCTGATGTCGGACGCGCCGTCGCCGGTCGACGCAAGGCAGCTGCGGGAGCTTCATATCCAGCTGCGTGAGCGCGTCGAACAGAAATCCTGATGAAGGGCTGAACAGAATTCCTGATGAAGAAGATCTCCCTTCCCGAAGAAGGCATCGAGACGCTCTACGGCGCGCGCGACGCGAACCTGAAACACATCGAAGCGTTGCTGAACGTCCAGATTCGGACGCATGGCGGCGAGATCACGATCGAGGGCGATCCGAAGGACGAGCTGCGGGCGCAGCTCATTTTCAAGCAGCTGAAGGACCTGGTGGACGAGGGCTACCCGTTCGCCAATGGTGACGTCAAGACCGCGGCGCAGCTTCTTGTTGACAACGCAAACGTCGACCTGCGCGACTACTTCCTCAAGGGAGGGCAGAAGCAGGTCACGCGCCGCCGCGTGACGCCGAAGAGCGTCAACCAGCGAAAGTATCTCGACGCGATCGAGCAGTTCGACATCGTTTTCGGTGTCGGTCCCGCCGGTACCGGCAAGACCTACCTGGCGATGGCGCAGGCCGTGACATACCTCCTCGAGAAGAAGGTGAGCCGGATTGTCCTGGCGCGTCCGGCGGTCGAAGCGGGCGAGAAGCTGGGCTTTCTGCCCGGTGATATTGCCGAGAAGGTGAACCCGTACCTGCGGCCGCTCTACGATGCGCTCTACGACATGATGGACACCGAGAAGGCGACACGCCTTGTCGAACGCGGGACGATTGAGGTGGCGCCGATTGCCTTCATGCGAGGGCGCACGTTGAACGACGCGTTCGTCATCCTCGATGAAGCACAGAACACGACCAGCGAGCAGATGAAGATGTTCCTCACGCGCCTCGGCTTCGGATCGAAGGCCGTCGTGACGGGCGACATCACGCAGATCGATCTCCCCACGGGACGCATGTCCGGTCTGGTCGAGGCGTTGAAGGTGGTTCGAAACGTGGAGGGGATCGCCTTCGTGTACTTCGACGAGCGTGACGTGGTCCGCCACAAGCTCGTGCAGCAGATCGTCAAGGCGTACGACGCATTTACGAAGAATGGTTAAGAGCCGCGGACGTCAAAGGTCCGCGCCGCGGCTGACGGTTGAGGTCGTGGCGATTCCCACGATTCGTGCTCCCGGACTCGCGGCCTGGCTTTCGTCGATCGCTCCGGCGCGTGCCCGCGGCCACATGACCGTCGCGCTGGTCCCGGATGCGCGGGTGCGCGCCTTGAACCGCCGATACCGAAAGAAAGACGCACCTACGGACGTCCTGTCATTCCCCGCTGATGAGCGCGGACAGCTCGGTGACGTGGTGATTGCCGCCGGAGTCGCCAGACGCCAGGCCCGCGACGCCGGTCATTCGCTCGCCACCGAGCTGCGTGTCCTGGCGCTCCATGGGCTGCTGCACCTGCTCGGCTATGATCACGGGCGCGATGACGGCCGCATGGCTCGCGCCGAACGACGTCTCCGACACCGCGGCGGGCTCGTGGAAGGCTTGATCGAGCGCGGCGCCCCATGACCCCGCTTGCGCTGTTCCTGCTCGGATGCGCGACGGTGTTTCTCGGCACCGTCCAGGCCGCGTTCAGCGCGCTGATGCGGCTTTCGCTGCGCCTCATGGCCGAGCGCGGCGGACGCAGTGATCGCCTCGGGCGATATCTCGACGATCCGCTGCAGCTCTTCATCCCGGTCAGGCTGCTGATTGGCGGCTGCCTGGTCGCCGCCGGCGTTTTGATCGTGCGCATCAGCGACATTCGCGATGCCCGCTCGATCGCGGTGTTCGTCGTCTCGCTTGCCGCCTTCGTGATCGTGTGCGAGCACCTGCTGCCGGCGCTCATCTCGAGACACGATCCCGAGGCGGTCCTCGACATCCTGCTGCCGGTGTTCACGCCGCTCGCGCGTCTCGCGCGTCCGCTGACGACAACCCTCGTCGACATCATCGACGCCAGCCGCGACCGCGAGATGGCCAACAGTGAGGCGGCGCCGGAAACCGCAACCGACGCCCCCGACGCCGCCGACCAGGCGGAGGATCAAGGAGTGATCTCGCAGGCGGAGGGACGCGAGCTGCTCCAGTCAATCGTGGACTTCACCGAGACGGTTGTTCGCGAGGTGATGACGCCGCGTCCCGACATCGTCGCGATCCGGGTGGACGCCACGCTGCAGGACCTCCGAACCCTCTTTCGTGAACAGCAGTACTCCCGGATGCCGGTCTACGGGGACAACCTCGACAACATCGTCGGCATCGTCTTCGTGAAGGACCTGGTGGCGCTGCCGCCGAGCGCGGAACCGCCGATGACCACGCTCATGCGGGCGGCGTACTTCGTCCCCGAGAGCAAACGCGTCTCGGAGCTGCTGAAGGAGATGCAACGGCGGCAAGTGCAGATGGCGATCGTGGTCGACGAGTATGGGGGGACCGCCGGTCTCGTGACCGTCGAGGACCTGCTCGAGGAGATCGTCGGGGAGATTCGCGACGAGTACGACGTCGAGAGCGAGACCGTGGTGGACGAAGGCAATGGCACGTTCGTCTTCAGCGGCAAGGTGAGCGTGGACGAAGTGAAGGATCGGCTCGGCATCGAAATCGAGCGCGAGGGATTCGAGACCGTGGGCGGCTACCTCCTTTCGCATCTCGGCCGTATGCCGTATGTCGGCGAGCGCTTCGCCGTGGACGGCCTCGAAGCCGAAGTTCTCGAGGTCGAGCGCCGCCGGATTACGAAGGTGCGCCTCCGCCGCCATGAAGAGTCGCTGACAGCGGAGGAGCGGTAGTGTCTGGCGGAGTACCGGTAGTGTCCGGCTTGAGCCGGACCTCGGCGTCAGTCCAATGAAATCCGGTTTCGTGTCCTTCCTCGGCCGGCCGAACGCCGGCAAGTCGACGCTTCTCAACAGGATCGTTGGCCACAAGCTGGCGATCGTGTCCGACAAGCCGCAGACGACGCGCACGCGGATCGTTGGCGTGAAGAACTACGACGGGGGCCAGGTTGTGTTCGTCGACACCCCCGGCGTCCACAAGCCGACCCACCGCATGAACAGGCGGATGGTCGATGTGGCGCTCGACGCGATGCGCGAGGTCGATCTGCTGGCGCTCGTCGTCGACGTGTCCGTGAAGCCAGGGCCAGGCGATCGATATCTGCTGAAGTTGCTCCAGGACGTCAAGACGCCGGCAATCCTCGCCCTCAACAAGGTCGACCTCGTCTCCAAGCCCAAGCTGCTGCCGCTCATCGAGCAGTACAGCCGCGCGCATCCGTTCGTTGAAATCGTGCCGATTTCGGCAGGCGATGGCACTAATGTCGACGTTCTCGAGACGCTCTTCGTGCAACATCTGCCGGAAGGCGAGCCCCTGTATCCGCCGGATTACGTGACGGATCAGCCGGAACGATTCTTCATCAGTGAAATCATTCGTGAGCAGGTCCTCCAGATGACCCACGACGAGCTGCCGTTCTCCACGGCGGTCATCGTCGATCAACTGGAGCCGGCGGGGGAAGACAAGATCATCAAGCTTTATTGCACGATTCTCGTGGACCGCGAATCGCAGAAGCCGATCGTCGTGGGGCGTGCGGGCGCGATGATCAAGGCGATCGGGACGGCGGCGCGCGTGGAGCTGCAGCGTTACCTCGATTCTCGCGTGTACCTCGACCTCCACGTCAAGGTGAAGTCGGACTGGCGCGACGATGAACGGCTGCTCGATGAAATGGGCCTGGACGGACGGGGGCGAGGGTAAATCCCAAAACCCAAATCCCAAAACCCAAATCCCAAGACGGCACACGATGCATTTTTCGCGGCGATTTTTGCACGTGCCGCGTGTTACATTGAACCGTTTGGGGCCTGACGGAAATTCACCATGGCGGCGCAGCGAAGAATCGATCTCGTGCTCGACTCGGTCAAGCGACTGCAACGCATCGGTGCGTCCGCCAACCTGCTGAACCTGCTGCAGAAGCAGCATCCCGCCGATCTCGCCCAGGTCTTCAGCGAGCTTCCCGACAAGGATCGCGAGGCCGCGTTCAGTCTGCTCGCTGAGCGCAACGGCCGTCTCGCGATGGAGGCGATCTCCGAGCTCGGCCCCGAGGCCGGCGCGGCCCTTCTTGCCACACGCTCCGCCGAAGAGATCGCGAAACTCGCGCAGGAAATTCCGTCGGATGACGCCGCGGCCCTGATCGACTACCTCCCGGAGGAGCTGTCCGCCGCGGTCCTCGACCTGATGCGCCCGAAGGAATCCGGCGTCGTCGAGAACCTCCTGGAATACGACGAGCAGACAGCCGGCCGCATCATGAACCCGCATGTCTTCGCGCTCAGCGAGGACATGACGGTCGGCGAGGCGATTACCGAGCTGCAGACCAACCGCGACGTCGAGATGGTCTTCTATCTCTACGTCGTCGACGAGCGACGGCACCTCGTTGGCGTCGTGTCGCTGCGACGCCTCCTGCTGGTCTCTCCGGAGACGCCGCTGAAGCGAATCATGACGGCGGATCTGATCAGCGCGCGCGCCGACATGGACCAGGAGGAAGTCGCGCGCCAGGTCGCGTCATACAATCTGCTCGCGATTCCTGTCGTCGACGAGGAGAACAAGCTCGTCGGCGTTATCACGGTCGATGACGTGATCGACGTCATCAAGGACGAGGCGACCGAAGACATCTATCGCCTGGCCGGCGTCTCCGGCGATGAAAAGGTGTTCACGCCGGCGGGCGAGTCGCTGCGGAAGCGCCTGCCGTGGCTTGGCGTCAACCTCGCGACCGCCTTTCTGGCGGCGGCGGTCGTCGGCCTGTTCACCAATACGATCGACCTCTTTCCGATCCTGGCGGTGTTCATGCCGATTGTCGCCGGGATGGGCGGCAACGCGGCGACACAGACGCTCACGGTCATTGTCCGCGGCATCGCACTCGGTGAACTGAGCTGGGCCAACTCGCGGAAGGCGCTGCTGAAGGAAGCGGCCGTCGGAATCGGCAACGGCCTGGTGCTCGGGCTCGTCGCTGCCGGCGTGGCGTGGGGTACGCGCGGCGATCCGGTGCTGGGGCTCGTCCTGGGCGCGGCAATGGTCATTAATATGTTTGTCGCGGCGACCGCCGGCGTGCTGATTCCGCTGGGGCTGCGCGCCGCCAAGATAGACCCCGCGCTCGCCTCCTCGGTGTTCATCACCACGTTGACGGACGTCTTCGGGTTCTTTTCGTTTCTGGGTCTGGCGACGGTCTTCGCGCGATACCTGATCGCCGCCGGGTGAACTCAGTCGTTCACACTTCCGGGTGCTCGCTTCCCTGCCTCCGCGGCGCCACGTCATTCACGCCGCTTCGGCGAGGTCTCGCCAGAGCTCGCTTAGTCTTCGGAAGCGAGCGACGGCGGGTCTGTTCGTGTTCAGGCTCCCCGCGAACCTGAAGGTGAACACGAACCGAGCACCGAGAACCAAGAAGCGTGAACGCCAGTAGAATAGTGACACTCGTGCCGCTGTACACCGCCGACGCGTTGATTCTCCGCACTTACAAGCTCGGCGAAGCCGATCGCATTGTGGTCTTCCTGACGCGCGATCGCGGGAAGAAGCGCGGTGTGGCGAAAGGCGCCAGGCGCCCGCGATCACGGTTTGCCGCCGCCCTCGAGCCGCTGACCGAGGCACGCGTGGCCTATTTCGAGAAGGAACAGCGCGAGCTGGTCGGATTGAACTACGCCGAGACGGTCAGATCGCCGCTGGGATTTGCGATGGGGCGGTTGGGGCCGGCTGAGGCCGGACCCTACGTGCGAGAAGGCGGGCCCGACGAACACATTGACGCGCTCGGATATCTGGGTTACTTCGCCGAGCTGCTCGACGAATGGGCGCAGGACGCCGATGCCGACGATCGGCTGTACCGGCTGGGCGCCTCGATGCTCGACGCGCTGGACGCGGGGGCGCCGGTCGAACCGCTCGCGCGCTACTTCGAGTACTGGCTGTTGCGGCTGCAGGGCGTGTACCCGGAAGCGCGCGGAACGCTCTCGGACGATGCGATGGCGTTCCTGGCAGCAGCGCGGAGCGTGACGCCACAGAATGTGGGTGATCTCCCGGTGCCCCGCAACGTGCTGAGGGAGCTCGAGAACGTGCATCGCGCGCTGATTGCGATGCATCTGGAGAAGACATTGAAATCGGATCGGGTGCTCCGGGATCTGCGACGCAACAATTAGCTGCCTGCGTGACGCTTCAGGATCTCATCCTCAAACTCTCCGCCTTCTGGGCCTCGCACGGCTGCCTGCTGCAGCAGCCGCTCGATCTCGAAGTCGGCGCCGGCACCTCCCATCCGGAGACGCTGTTCCGCGTGCTCGGACCGAAGCCGTGGAGCGTTGCGTACGTGCAGCCCTCGCGTCGTCCCGACGACGGCCGCTTCGGCCAGAACCCGAACCGTGTGTTCAAGCACCACCAGTACCAGGTGATTCTCAAGCCGTCACCCGACGAAGTGCAGCAGCTCTATCTCGAGAGCCTCGAGTCGTGCGGCATCAATCCGCGCCAGCATGACATCCGGTTCGAGGAAGACAACTGGGAATCGCCCACGCTCGGCGCCTGGGGGATCGGTTGGCAGGTGCTGCTCGACGGGATGGAGATCACGCAGTTCACGTACTTCCAGCAGGTTGGCGGCATCGACCTCGCGCCAATCTCGTGCGAGATCACCTACGGTCTCGAGCGCATCGCGATGTTCCTGCAGCGCGTGGACAACATCTTCGATCTCGAGTGGGGCGGCGGCGTGAAATATGGAGAAGTGCGGCTGCAGGAAGAGATCGAGCAGTCGAAGTACGCGTTCGGCCAGGTTGACATGCCGCTCGCGGAATTCTCGGCGGCGCATCGCGATCTGTTCGACAGGAACTACGCGCTGGGCGAGAGGCTGCTCGCGTCGGGGTTGATCTGGCCGGCGCTCGAGTTCTGCCTGAAGTGCTCGCACTTGTTCAACATTCTCGACTCGAGCGGCAGCATCGGCGTGACCGAGCGTACCGCCTATATCCTGCGGGTCCGGCAGCTCGCGGTGAAGATCGCGCGGGCGTACGTCGACAAGACGCATCCGCCTGAGCCGGTCGATCCGCTGGCAACGGGGGCAGGGCTGTAATGGATCGCGAGCTGCTCATCGAGATCGGGTGCGAGGAGATACCGGCGAGCTGGTTGCCGGGACTGACGTCGCAGATCGCGTCGCATCTCGACGCGCGTCTCAAAGATGCGCGGTTGACCAGCGATCGACCCACGGAAAGCTACAGCACGCCCCGGCGTCTTACGGCGCGCGTCGCGAAGCTCGCCGAACGGCAGACGGATCACGAAGAGCTGGTCACGGGTCCTCCCATCTCGGCCGCATACAAGCCGGACGGTGACCCGACGCCTGCGGCCGTCGGCTTCGCAAAGAAGTACGGCGTTGAGGTCGGCGCGCTCGAGCGCAGCCAGACGCCGAAGGGCGCCTATCTCGCCTACCGCGTGCATCAACGCGGCAGGGCGACCGTCGACGTGCTCGGCGATGTGCTGGCCGGCCTGCTGCGCGATCTCACGTTTCCGAAGCAGATGCGGTGGGACGCGTACCTCGAAGACGGGAAGGGCGATCTCGTGTTCGCGCGCCCGATCCGCTGGTTGATTCTGCTGTACGGGGGTCGTGTGGTTCCCTTCGTCATCCGACGCACCGAGATGGCGCAAGGGCCGCTCGTGCAGGACATCCGCTCGGGACCCAACACCTACGGGCATCGGTTTCTGACGACCAGCGGCCGCGCGGGGCGCGCGATCAAGGTCAAGACGTTCGAAGATTACGAGGCGCGGCTGCTCGAGAATTTCGTCATCCTGAATCGCAGCGAGCGCGAGTCGAAGATCCGCCGCGAGCTCGAGATGCACGCGCGCAAGCTCGGTGGACGGGTCAGCGGGCTCGTGGCTGCGCAGTCGTCGCTGCTGCAGGAAGTCCCCGACCTTGTTGAATATCCCGCGGTCGTCGCGGGGCATTTCCCGGTCGAGTTCCTCCAGCTGCCGGAAGAAGTGCTGACGACGACGATGATTCATCATCAGCATTACTTTCCAGTGGTGGACGAAGAAGGAAAGTTGAAGCCGGCATTCCTGGCCGTGACGAACACGCAGGCGGAGAAGCCCGAGGTCATCGCCCGCAACTCGGAGCGCGTGCTGACGGCGCGGCTGCGCGACGCGCGGTTCTTCTGGGACGAGGATCGGAAGACGACGCTCGAGTCGCGCATCGATCGGTTGTCGACAATCCTGTTTCACAAGAAACTCGGCACGTACCGCGAGAAGGTGGAGCGCGTCGCGTCGCTTGCGGCATGGATTGCCCGCGACGCGTTCCAGAAGCCCGATGCGGCGCCGCATGCCGAGCGCGCGGGGCGGCTGTCGAAGGCGGATCTCGCCTCCGACATGGTGAGGGAGCTCACCGAGCTGCAAGGCACGATGGGCGGCATATACGCGCGCGAGGAAGGCCAGTCAGAGGTGGTCTGGAAGGCGATCTACTTCCACTACCTGCCGATCGGCGTGGAAGCCGACGCGCCGCCTTCGCGGCCGCAGCTCGGCACTGCGGCGGTGACGTGGGCGGCCGTCTCGCTGGCCGACAAGCTCGATTCGGTGGCGGGCATGTTTGCCGCGGGCGAGCGTCCCACCGGCTCGCGCGATCCCCTCGGACTCCGGCGCCAGACACAGGGAGCGGTCAAGATCCTCGCTGACCTGCCGGAAGTGACCGGAGTGACCTCACGCATCACCATCGGTGCACTGCTCGCAAAGGCCGCGGAACCATGGGGCTTTTCGGCCGAGACCAAGCAGGCACTGTATCCGTTCGTGCGCGAACGCGTCCTCTACCTGTTCGAACAGCGCGGGTTCGACGTGCGGAATGTGCGCGCGGTCGTCACGGATCTCGACCGGCTCGACGTGCACGAAGCGAGGCGCAAGCTCGAGGCGCTCGCGCAGATGAGTGGTTCGGGAGCGCTGCAGGGCGTCGCGTCATTGTTCAAGCGCGTGAAGAACATCACGAAGGGTGTGACCGCGCCGCCGCAGGGGGCCTTGCGCGGCATGTCCGTCACGTTGAAAGAGCCGGCGGAACAGGCGCTGTTATCGGATGTGGAATCCCGTGCGCCCGGGATCCGCGGCGCATCGGAGCGCGGCGAGTATCGCGAGGCCTTCGCCGCCATTGCCGCGCTGCAGCCGTCGGTCGCGAAGTTTTTCGATGACGTGCTGGTGATGGCGGATGACGAGGCGCTGCGGACCGCGAGGCTGGCGCTGGTGGCGGCGCTGCGCGACCTCATCCTGGATATTGCTGATATTTCGGAAATCGTAACGGAATCGTAGGATACAGATAGCTCGATGGCGAAGAAGACAGTAGGGACATCAGTGCGCGCGATCGCAAAGAAGGCCGGGACGACAGTGAAGGCTGTCGCGAAAGGTATGAAGAAGGCGGTCTCGAAGAAGACCGCCGCGAAGAAGAGCGCGGCGCCGAAGACGGCCGGCAAGTACGTGTATTTTTTCGGCAAGAAAACTGACGGCAACGGCTCCATGAAGCCGCTCCTCGGCGGAAAAGGCGCCAACCTCGCCGAGATGTGCCGGATCGGCCTTCCGGTGCCCGCGGGCTTCACCATCACGACCGAGGTTTGCACGTACTACTACGCGCACAATCGCACCTACCCGTCCACGCTTCGTCCGCAGATGCAAGCCGGCATCGCCGCCCTCGAGCAGCAGACCGGGAAGAAGTTCGGCGACCTGAAGAACCCGCTCCTCGTGTCGGTCCGTTCCGGAGCCCGCGACTCAATGCCAGGCATGATGGACACGATCCTCAACCTCGGCCTCAACGACCAGACGGTCGAAGCGCTCGCGAAGAAGACGGGCAACCCGCGCTTCGCATGGGACTGCTACCGCCGCTTCGTCCAGATGTACGGCGACGTCGTCCTCGGAGTGCAGAAGCGTCCCGGCGAGGACCACGAGCCGTTCGAGACGGTCATCGAGACGCTCAAGCACGAGCGCTACCATCAGGACATCGAGGACACCAAGCTCACGGTCGACGACCTGAAGGAACTCGTCGTCCGCATCAAGGCGCTCGTCAAGGAGCGCTCCGGCAAGGACTTTCCGGCGTCGCCCTGGGATCAGCTGATGGGCGCCGTCGGCGCGGTGTTCGGCTCCTGGATGAACGATCGTGCCATCGTCTACCGTCGGAAGTACAACATCCCGACCGAGTGGGGAACCGCGGTCAACGTCCAGGCGATGGTCTACGGCAACACAGGCGAGCACTCCGGTTCGGGCGTGGCGTTTACGCGCAACCCGGCCAACGGCGCGAAGGAGTTCTACGGCGAGTTCCTGATTAACGCCCAGGGTGAGGACGTCGTCGCCGGCGTTCGCACGCCGGAGCCGGTCGCCGAATTGAAGAAGCAGATGCCGAAGGCCTACCAGGAGCTGGAGCGCATCCGCCAGACGCTCGAACGCCACTTCAAGGACGTGCAGGACTTCGAATTCACCATCGAAGACGGCGTCGTCTACATGCTGCAGACGCGCAACGGCAAGCGCACCGCCATGGCGGCGCTCAAATTCTCGATCGACATGTACAAGGAGAAGCTCATCGACTGGAAGACGGCCGTGATGCGCAATCCGGCCGACCAGTTCGAACAGCTGCTCGCGCCGGTGTTCGATGCCGCCGAGGTCGCCAAGGCTCCCGTTATCGCCACCGGCCTGCCCGCCGGTCCCGGCGCGGCGTCCGGACACATCTATCTCAACGCTGACCGCGCCGTCGCCGCGGCCAGCAAGGGAGAGCCGGTGCTGCTGGTTCGCGTCGAGACGTCACCTGAAGATCTCCGCGGGATGATTGCGGCTGAAGGCATCCTGACCGCCCGCGGGGGCGTGTCGTCGCACGCAGCGCTGGTGGCCCGCCAGATGGGCAAAGTCTGCGTGTGCGGGGCGGCTGCCGTGGAAGTCGACTACCAGGCGCGCACCGTGTCGGCGGGCGGCCGCACGTTCAAGGAAGGCGACTTCATGTCGATTGACGGCACGGCGGGCAAGGTCTATGCGGGCCGGGTCAAGACCGCGCCATCCGAGATCGTCGCGGGTCTCATCAACGGTGATGAGGGTGCGAAGAAAACCGAGAAGTTCAAGAACTTCCAGCAGTTGATGAAGTGGTGCTCCGACGCGAGCCGGATGGGTGTGCGCACCAACGCCGACACGCCCGAGCAGGCCAGCACCGCCATCGCCTTCGGCGCGGTCGGTATCGGCCTGTGCCGGACCGAGCACATGTTCTTCGAGGGGGAGCGCATCGACGCGATGCGCGAGATGATCCTCGCCGAGACCCTTGAGGCGCGGACGGCCGCCCTCGCCAAGCTGCTCCCGTATCAGCGCGACGACTTCGCCGGCATCTTCCGGGCGCTCAAGGGCTACCCGGCGACGATTCGCTTCCTCGATCCGCCCCTGCACGAGTTCCTCCCGCATGCGCCGGAGCAGCAAGCGGACCTCGCGAAAAAGATCCGCGTGCCGGTGGAGACGATCGAGTCGCGCGTGCACCAGCTTCACGAGTTCAACCCGATGCTCGGCTTTCGCGGCTGCCGTCTCGGTATCGGCTACCCCGAGATCTCGGCGATGCAGGCCCGGGCGGTGTTCGAGGCAGCGGCCATCGTCCAGAAAGAGGGCATCAAGGTCCATCCGGAGATCATGATTCCGCTCGTCGCGTTCAAGAAGGAGTTCGATCTGCAGATCGAGGTCGTGAACCAGGCCGCACGCGACGTGCAGGCCGAGCGGAAGGTGAAGCTCAATTACATGGTCGGCACGATGATCGAGATTCCTCGCGGTGCGCTCACCGCCGACGAGATCGCGCAGTCGGCCGAGTTCTTCAGTTTCGGCACCAACGATCTGACACAGACGGCGCTCGGCATGTCGCGCGACGACTCCGGATCCTTCCTCCCGAAGTACGCCGAGCTCGAGATCGTGAAGAACAATCCGTTCGCCACCATCGACCAGAGCGGCGTCGGCCAGCTCGTCGAGGTCGCCGTCAGCAAGGGGCGCAGGACGCGGCCGGATTTGAAGCTCGGCATCTGCGGCGAGCACGGCGGCGACCCGTCCTCAATCCAGTTCTTCGAGAAAGTCGGACTCGACTACGTGAGCTGCTCGCCATACCGCGTGCCGGTCGCACGGCTGGCTGCGGCGCAGGCGGCGCTGTCGATGAAGGTGGGAGACTGACGGGACGTCGTTCTGAGAAGCGGGCACGCAGAAGAGCGAACGGCATCATCCAGTCGTGATCACGGTCTACATTTATCGGGACGGCAAGACGAAGAAAACGGACCGGGTCGAGCCGCAATGGCTCGACCCCGCGTCCGGCGCGACGCTCTGGGTGGATGTCGTCCAGCCGACGCCTGAAGAAGGGCGGCCCCTGCTGGCCGATGCCTTTCATTTCCATCCGCTGTCGGTGGAAGACGCTCTGAGCGAGGCTCACCATCCGAAGATCGAGCCGTACGAGGGCTATCTCTACATCATTCTGCACGGCATCGATTTCCATCCGGGCCAGCATGAGTTCGCGACGCGCGACGTCGATTTCTTCCTCGGCGCGAACTACCTCGTCACGGTCCACGACGGCCATTCGCGCAGCATCCAGAAGCTGAAGGAGGTGTGCGAGATGCACGCACACATCCTCGAAGAGGGTCCCGTGGCGCTGCTCCACCGCATCGTCGATTCGATGATCGACAACTATGCGCCCGAGTTGGCGGAGATCGAGGATCAGATGGACGGCCTCGAGGAAGAGGCGATCCTTGGCGCCGGCGACAACCTCGTGCGGCCGATTCTTGCCATGAAGCGCGATCTGGCCGCGCTCCGCCGTGTCCTCATCCCTCAGCGCGATGTCGTCGGTCGCCTGGCCCGGCGCGAGTTTCCGCAGATCTCGAACGAGATGGCGTACCGGTTCCGCGACGTCTACGACCACCTCGTGCGCTACTCCGACGAAGCGGCGATGTTCCAGGATCGCGTGACCGGCATTCTGGAGGGGTACCTGTCGTCGATCTCGAATCGCCTCAACCAGGTGATGAAGGTCCTCACCGTGATGTCGACGATCTTTCTCCCACTCACCGTGCTGACCGGTATGTGGGGAATGAACGTGCCGCTGCCGGCATTCCCGGGCGGAGAGCACACCCAGTTCTGGTGGGTCACAGGGATCATGGCAACGATCATCGGAGTGATGCTCGCTGTCTTCCGCCGCAAGAGGTGGATCTAGTGTCGTGGCCCGCAGACCGCGCTCGCAGGCCTGTTGTGACTAGTACTCAATCAGTCCGGACGGTCCACTAGATCCCATGGGGAAGATTCACCAGCTGCCGGCTGACTTGGCGAATCAGATTGCCGCCGGCGAAGTTGTCGAGCGGCCGGCGTCCGTGATCAAGGAGCTCGTCGAGAATTCGATCGATGCGGGCGCGCGCCGGGTATCCATTGTCGTGGAGTTGGGCGGCAAGAAGCTCATTCGCGTGGAAGACGACGGGAGCGGGATGGACCCGGACGACGCGAGGCTTGCGATCGAGCGCCACGCGACGAGCAAGATCCATCGAGCGGATGATCTCGAACGGATCGCGACCCTCGGATTCCGTGGCGAGGCGCTCCCGAGCATCGCCTCCGTCTCTCATTTCACGCTGAAGGCGCGGGCGCGCGGATCGAGCTCCGGGACGGAAGTCCGGGTCAACGGCGGCGCGCTCGGATCCGTCACCGAGGTGGGCATGCCGGAAGGCACGTCGATAGAGGTCGCGGACCTGTTCTACAACCTGCCCGCGCGGCGCAAGTTTCTGAAGTCCGATGCCGCAGAATCTGCGCAGGTGTCCCGGATCGTCACGCAGCTCGCGCTCTGTTACCCGGAAATCGGCTTCACGCTCACCAGCTCGGGCAGGAAGGTGATGCAGTGCCCACCGGTCGCTGGACTCCGGGATCGCCTGTATCAGCTTTACGGCGATCGCAGCGATCTCATCGACGTGCGCCGCGACAGCGGTGATGTGAAGATCCTCGGCTTCGTTGCGGCGCTTGCGGAGCAGGGACCGACGCGCGGTCCGCAGAACGTCTTCGTCAATCGGCGCGTGGTGAAGGACAAGACGATCGCGCACGCGATTATCGACGCCTACAGCGTGGCGTCAATCAAGGAGCGGAGCCCGGAGGTGCATCTCTTCATCGAGATGCCGCACAACGCGGTCGATGTGAACGTTCATCCGACGAAGGCAGAAGTGCGGTTTCGCGACCAGTCGTACATCCACGAGCTGATTCGCCGCACGCTCGGCGACGCGCTCGGGCGTGGCCCGGCGCCGGAGCTGCAGCTCGAGGCGCCGCCGGGATTCCAGTCGGCGCCTTCGACGTTGCCGCTTCCGCATGCGTATCCGTCAACGTTTCCGAGTCGTTGGACGACCGGTCCGCCTGAAGGGGGACACTCCCGTCCCTCAACGGTAGTGTCCGGCTTCAGCCGGACCGACGAGCCGGTGCCGTCCGGCGGCGCCGGCGAACCGGGGCCAACGATCCGTCCAATGACTCCGTTAGGTCAGTTCAGAGATACCTTTATCATTGCGATTGACGACGAGGGGATTGCGATCATCGATCAGCACGTGGCACACGAGCGCGTGCTGTTCGAGCGCATCACCGAGCGCTTGACGGGCGGGGCCCTCGAAAGCCAGCGTCTGCTCGTGCCGGTGCTCGTCGAGCTCTCGGCGGGCGGACGCCAGGCGCTGACCGCGCATGCGAGGGACCTCGAGCGTCTCGGCTTCGAGATCGAGGAGTTCGGCGGGGACGCGCTGCGAGTGATTGCGTTCCCCGCGCTTCTCAGCCGAGATGACTGCGATGCCGCGTTGCGGGCGCTGGCCGAAGACCTGGAAGGGCTCGATCGTGGCGCCGGCGTTGACGCGGCCATCAAGCGGATCGCCGCAACGACCGCGTGTCATGCAGCGGTCAAGGCCAATTACCCGCTGACCCACGAGAAAATGGCGCACATCCTCGACGAGCTGCGCCGCACCGCCTACTCGACGATCTGCCCGCACGGACGGCCCGTGATGCTCCGCCTCACCCGGCGCGAGGTTGAAAAGAATTTCCAGCGGATTTGATGGCGCCGGGTCCGAAGGCCCATGCACGGCGGGTCCAAAAGGACCCGCCCTACGGTGTGGGGGATCTGTGGCCGTCGGCCATCGCGGTAAGTCGGCGAATCGTCGTAGGCCGGGTCCTTGGACCCAGTGCAACGCTAATCGTTCGATAAACCGATACTCTTTGACAGCAGCCCCGCGGGTTGCTACATTAAACGCGCTCGTAACTACCGACAATCAAGGGTTTTAACCCAACCGTTATCCGCCCAAGCGAAACGGTGCGTCGCCAGACCTGTGTCCGGTGGTGCGCAAAGCTGTAAGTCCCGCGTTGCTGCGGGGTGATTTAGCTGCCGAACTTGGAAGAAAGACGCGGCGCCCGCGGCTCCGCTATCTGTCCTCGTCCACGGTAGCGGATTCGGAGCATATAGTGTCCGTCCGCCGCTCGGTTATCTACGCCGGCCTCACGTTCTCCCTCGCCGCACTCGCCTTCAGCTTCGGCAGCTGGTCGGCCCAGCGCTCGATGGCGCAGCAGCTGGCCAACAACGACGCACGCGTGTCCGCGCTGCGCGACGACATGGCGAGCGCGATCCTCCAGATCCGCCAGGCGGAGACGGCGGCGATCCCGTCGGGGACCAACGGTCGCCAGCCGGAGATCGTGGCTGCGGGAGGCGCCTCGCAGCCCGCTCTCGTCGAGGAGATCAAGCGGCAGCTGCAGAGCGAGATGGGCCTGTTGCCGGTGCAGCTCCTGCGCGATCGCAAAGAGAGCTTCGTGGAGCTGAACGCGTATGACGTTTCAGGGAAATCGAGTTACGGAACGGCGGGCTACCTTGGGAAGGGCTACTTCGTGACCGTGAAGCATGCGGTGGTGGCGCTCGACGATACAGACGGGCGCGAGGGACGGAAGATCACGAGCATCAAGGTCCGTGTCCATGGCCGGGACCTGCCGGCGCGGCTCGTCGACGCAGGTGATGCGGACGTCGAGGTGCACCCGGGCGACTGGGCGATCATCCGGGTCAGTGAGAAAGTGGACCTGCCGCCGTTGCACGTGAACACGAAATTCAGCTACGACTTCGCCGATCCGATCTTTCGCCTTGGCAACGATTACTCCAAGGGCATCATCCTCAGCACCGGCTACGTGGGACAGCGGACGTCGAACGGCCTCGTGACGTGCCTGACCGATGGCCATCCCGGCGTATCGGGCGGTGGCGTGCTGGATCAGGCCGGAGATCTGGTCGGCATTCCGATCGGGCGGATGCAGGGCGACTATCGCTTCTCATTCATCCTGCCCGTGCGCGGCGAGATGTTCAAGAAGGTCCCGGGGCTCGTGGCGCTGGAATCACGCGTCGCAGGGACTCGGGAATAGCAAATCCCAAATCCCAAATCCCAATCCTGGGATTTGGGATTTAGCTCTTGTTCCTCCGCTCCGCCTTCAGCTTTTCCCACCCCTCCAAGCGTCGCTTGAGCTCCTTTTCGAATCCCCGGTCAGTCGGACGGTAGTACTTCTTTCCGCTCAGCGAAGGCGGAAGGCAGTCCATCGCCGCGACGGCGTCGGGCTCGTCGTGCGAGTACTGGTAGTCCTTCCCGTACTCGAGCTCCTTCATCAACTTCGTCGGCGCATTGCGCAGATGGAGCGGCACGGGCTCGGCGGCCTCGCGATGGGCATCGGCGGAGGCGGCGCTGTAAGCCGCGTAGACGGCGTTGCTCTTCGGCGCGGTCGCCAGGTAGATCGCCGCCTGCGCAAGCGCGTTGTTCCCCTCGGGCATGCCGATGAAGTGCGCGGCGTCCTTCGCCGCAATCGCGACGACCAGCGCCTGCGGGTCCGCGTTGCCGATGTCTTCCGACGCGAACCGGATCATCCGGCGTGCAATGTACAGAGGGTCTTCGCCGGCTTCGAGCATCCGCGCGATCCAGTACACGGCGGCGTCGGGATCGCTGTTGCGCATCGACTTGTGCAGCGCCGAGATCAGGTTGTAGTGCTCCTCGCCAGTCTTGTCGTACAGGAGCGCGCGCCGTTGAATGGAGTGTTCCAGCTGCGCCAGATCGAGCTGGCGGACGCATGTCGCCGGGTTCATCGGCGCCGAAGTCGCCGCGAACTCGAGCAGGTTCAGCGCCGTCCTGGCATCGCCGTTCGCGAATCTCGCGATCGCCGCCACCGCATCGTCACTGACCTGGATCTCCATCGAGCCCAGGCCACGCTCGGAGTCCGAGAGCGCACGCCGAAGGATCTGCTCGATGCCGGGCGCATCCAGCGGTTTCAGGACAAACACCTTGGAGCGAGAGAGCAGCGCCGCGTTGACCTCGAACGAGGGATTTTCGGTCGTCGCGCCGATGAGGACGATATCGCCAGATTCGACGCGGGGGAGGAACGCATCCTGCTGCGCCTTGTTGAAGCGGTGGATCTCGTCCACGAAGACGATCGTCCGCCTGCCGCCCGAGCGGCGGCGCATCTGGGCGGCGGCCATCACCTCTTTGATCTCCTTGATACCGGCGAGAACGGCGCTGAAGGGGACAAAGTGCGCCTGCGTCATCTCCGCGATGATCCGCGCGAGCGTTGTCTTGCCGGTGCCCGGCGGTCCCCAGAGCACAATCGATTGCAGCAAATCGCGCTCGATGGCTTCGCGCAGCGGTTTGCCAGGCGCGAGGATCGCATCCTGGCCGACCACCTCATCGAGCGTGCGGGGACGAATCCGTTCGGCGAGCGGTGTCCCGGCGGCAGCCGGATCTGAAGGTCCGCCTCGGCGATCTTCAGATACGCGTAGAGGCCGACCTTCAGGTCGGCCTTGCTCATCGTCGTCGAAGAGAGAACCGTTGTTCATGGTCGCGCTCGGCGCGCCGCATACACGAGGATCGCGCCCGCTGCGGCGACATTCAGTGACTCGACCGGCGGCGCCATCGGCACGCTTACGCGCTGATCACATTCTGCTACGACCCGCGGGTCGAGACCCTCGCCCTCGCCGCCGAGCAGGAGTGCGATGCGTCCCGACCAGTCGACAGTATCGGGATCGTCTCCCTCGCGCGGGACCGCGGCAATCGCATTAGCGCCCGCCTTGCGGATCTCCGCCATCGTCTGTTCAACTGACGGACTGCGCGCGACCGGAAGCCGCAGCACGCTGCCCATGCTGCCGCGGACGGCCTTCCATGAGAACGGGTTAGCCGATTCGCCACAGACGATGACGCCAGTGGCGCCGCCTGCTTCGGCAATACGAAGCAGCGATCCGAGGTTGCCCGGATCCTGCACGTCGGCCACGACGAGCGCAAAGAGGGGCGCCTGCTCGAAAATGGCCGCGGCGGTCGTCGGCTCACGGTGCGCGACCGCAACGATGCCACTGGGAGCGCGGACGGGGCTCATGGCACTGAAGACCTGATCGTCGACAGCGACCACGTCGACGCCCTCGCGTTCCAGCTGATGCGCGAGCGCGCTCTCTTCGGTGGCCGCTGCCAGATGCGATGCGGCCACCGCTACGCTCTCGAAGCGGAGGGATGCTGCCCGCGCTTCGCGGACCAGATGCACCCCGTCGAGCAGCAGACTCGCGCCGCCCGGATCAGGTTGGTCGGCGAGGTCGCGATACGCGCGCACGATGGCGTTCTGGCGGCTGGAGATCGTTTTCACGTGAGACAGGCCACGGAGGCACGGAGTGCCTTCGTGTCTCCGTGACCCGTGATCGCAATTCGAGCATAACAGACTGTGCTAAAGTCGATTTTGCCGTGAAGGATCGGATTATCAAGCGATTCAACGACGAAATAGCGGCGCTCGAGCGCGAGCTGAAGGTCGACCTGCCGAGGGAGATCCAGCGGGCGCGCGAGTACGGCGATCTGCGCGAGAACGCCGAGTACAAGGCCGCCAAGGAACGCCAGGGGATCGTCAACACGCGAATCGCGATGTTGAAAAAACGGATGGGCGAGATCTCGCTCATGAACATGGATCGGATTCCGCACGACAAGGCGGGGTTCGGATCGACGGTGCATCTCCGCGCGCAGAGCGGCGAGACGATCATTTACCAGCTCGTGATGCCGGAAGATGCGGACGCGGAGAAGGGGATGATTTCCACCTCCTCGCCGATCGGCCGCGCGATTCTCAACAAGGAAGAAGGCGACGCCATCAAGGTGACGACCCCGAACGGCCACCGCCAGTTCGAGCTCATCAAGCTGATCACGGTCCACGAGACGGAAACATAAGTGCAGTATTCGCCCGCGCGCCGCACCGCCCTCGTGCTCTGCGGCACGGGCGCGCACGGCGCGTATCACGCGGGCGTCCTCCGCGCGCTCCAGGAAGCAGGCGTCAAGATCGACGTCGTGGCGGGACAGGGTGCCGGCGCCGGCGCGGCGGTGCTCGCGGCCATCGACGGCGCGGCGCGGCTCTGGGAGCCGGGCGGCATCTGGCGGTCTCCGCAACGGAAATCCTTTTACGGCTGGACGCGGAAGGCTCGCGTCGCAGCCTGGCTCGCGCTTCTCCTCCTCATCGTCCTCGTGGCTCCGTTGTGCCTGCTCATCGCCGGGATCGCCGACCCGTCCCCGCGTTTCGCGATGATCGTACTGGGAGCGATTGTTGCCGTCCTGTTTGCGGGGATCCTTGTGTCGCGTTGGCGTCCGTTTGCGGGAAAAAGGCGTGCTGAGAGCGGCTGGTGGTGGGAATCGGTCGGCGCCCCCCTCGACGCGGAGCCTGCGCGACGGGCGTTCTCGTACACGATCTGGCAACTGATACGCGGCGCGTCGCGCGAGGCGGACCCGCCGGAAGGCGCTGCCGGCCGACGGTACGCCGAAGTCCTCGCTGAGAACCTCGGACAACCGGGGTTCCGCGAGCTGATGATCGTCGCCACCGACCTCGACTCGCGCAGCGACGTCATTGCGGCGATGCTTCGCGAACCGTATCGCCACGATTTCATCGCGCCCCGACCCGGTCGCGAGCGCCGCGCCGAGGTGCTCGATCTGGCCGGTCTCGGGCGCGACTTCGCGCTCGACATCATGGCCGGCGCCATGACGCCGCCCGTCGCGTGCGAGCCGCAGCTCCTGAGGTTTGCCGCCGACGGATACTGGCGCGGCGAGGCACACCGCCTGTGCGATCGTCCCGGCTCTATCGCACGTCTGCTCGAGGAGCTGGCGGCGGCGGGCGTGTCCCAGGCGATCGTCGCCACCGCAGTCGCGGCTGTTGGCGCGCCGCATCGGCTGCGCACGCCCCAACTCAATCTCCGCGGCCGTCTCGGCGAGTTCGTCACCGCAGCGGAGTCGGCCTCACTGCAGGACGCACTCGTGCTCGCTCGCCTCCGGTTCGATTCGTTCTACGTGATTTGTCCGTCACACAATCCCGTTGGTCCGTTCGACTTCACCGACGCGTATGATGAGGCGTCGGACCGGCGTCACTCGACCGACGAGCTGATGGAGGGCGCGTACGAAGATGCGTACCACCAGTTCATCGAGCCAGTCGTGGGCGCCAGCGGCGAGCATCTCGTGGGCCGTGTCAACGGCCCGGTGACTTCTTCCTAACGGCAGTCCGCTCAGTTACGCGGCAACCGGGCGCGGGCGCGTCCGCAGGACAGGCGCATGGACAAGGGACCCTCAACGACGCTGATCCACAGCGGTGAAGGGAAGTTCAGTCACGTCGAATCGCTGACGACCCCGATTTTCGAGACGACCACGTTCGTTTTCGAAAGCGCGGACGCCGTCCGCAAGTACAACGAAGGCGGGTCTGGTCACTTTCTCTACTCCCGTTACGAAAATCCGACGGTCATGTCGGCCGAGGCGAAGATCGCGGCGGCTGACGGCGCGGAGCGCGCGCTGCTGTTTGGCTCCGGGATGGCCGCCTCGTCAACGCTGTTGATGGGGCTGCTCGAAGCGGGCGACGAGGTCGTCTGCAGTGCGGCGGTGTACGGAGGGACCTTCCATCTGCTCACCGATGTCCTCTCGCGATTCGGGATCGTGACGCGATTAGTGACCGTCGAAGACCTGGCGTGCCCGGACACGCTGATCACGGATCGCACCCGGCTCTTGTGGTTCGAGTCGCCGAATAACCCGCACCTGCGGTGCGTGGACGTGCGCCGGGTGGCGGCCGCGTGCCGGGCGCGCGGCGTGACAAGCGTGATCGACAACACCTTCGCGAGCCCCATCAACCAGCGTCCGCTCGAGATGGGCGTCGACCTCTCGATGCAGAGCGCGTCGAAATATCTGAACGGTCACAGCGACGTGACCGCTGGCGTGGTATCGGGACGGAGTCCGCTGGTCGAGCGTGTCGAGCTCGCGCGTCGGAAACTCGGGGGAATCCTCGATCCGCAAGCCGCGTACGCGCTCGGCCGTGCGCTCAAGACGCTGCCGCTGCGGATGGCGCGTCACAACTCCAATGGGATGGCCGTGGCGACCGCGCTCGAGGGACACCCGCGAGTCACGCGCGTCCTCTACCCGGGACTGGCGTCACACCCGGACCATGCGATCGCGAAGGCGCAGATGACCGGCTTCGGGGGAATGATCTGTCTCGACGTCGAGGGAGGGGAGGCCAGCGCGTGCCGGACCTTCGATCGCCTCAAGATTATCAGGCGCGCGGTCAGCCTTGGCGGCGCCGAAAGCGTCTGCAGTCTGCCGTTTCTGACGTCGCAATGGGGACACAGTGACGAGCAATTGGCTGCTGCCGGCATCACGAAAGGCATGATGCGGGTCTCGATCGGGCTCGAAGATCCGGACGACCTGATTGCCGATCTGAAGCAGGCCCTGGACTAGAGAGTCGAGGAGGAAGAGTACAATCCGCGCCGTTAAGGAGTCGCCCATGCGGATGATGAGGAAAGCCTTCGCCATCGCGGCGCTCGTCCTGTCGGTCACCGCCGCAGCATTCGGACAGACGAAGAGCGCCGACCACTGGGTCGCGACGTGGGCAACCGCTGTCGTGGCCCGACCGTCCATTGTCACGCCGGTTGCGGCGCCCGCTGGTCCTGCCGCGCAGGGAATTCCAGCCGCCGGCGGCGTGGGTGTCCAGCCCGCGCCGCCACCGCTACCGCCCGTCACGCCAAACAACCAGACGCTCCGTCAGATCGTGAGAAGCACGATTGCGGGGAGCCGAGCCCGGGTCGTCTTCGCGAATACCTTCGGCACGGCGCCCATCAGCGTCGGTGCCGCATCAATTGCGCTGCGCGACAAGGACTCCGCGATCCTCCCGTCGTCGGTTCGCAAACTGAGCGTCAATGGCAGCGGAAGTTTCAAGGTTCCGGCCGGTGCGATCATCGTGAGCGACACCGTCCAGTTGAGTGTTCCCGCGCGTGTCGATCTCGCCATCGATATCTTCGTGGCGGAGGACCTCGGAACCGGAGGATCCCCGATTACCATGCACAACGGCGCGAATCAGACGAGCTACGCGTCGCCGTCGGGTGATCACACGGGCGAAGCGACCTTGCAGAACGGCACAATCACACGCTCGTGGTTCCTCATCTCGCGTGTCGAAGTGGCGGCTCTTCCGGACGCGGGGGCGCTTACGGCATTCGGTGACTCCATCACAGACGGCACGCGATCCACGGTCGATACGAACAACCGGTGGCCGGATCACTTAGCCAGGCGGCTGGCCGCGCGGGGGAACGGAGAATTCGCGGTGCTGAACGTTGGTATCGCAGGCAACCGTCTGCTCAGTGAAGGCAATCCTGGCGCCGGCATCAACGCGCTCGCGCGGTTCGATCGGGATGTGCTCGCCCAACCCGGCGTGACCCATGTGATCGTGATGGAAGGTATCAACGACATCGGCGTGGCGGGACGCAGTCAGAGTCCCGGTGCCGATGATCTCATCGCCGCGCACCGCCAGATGATCGAGCGTGCCCATGCTCGCGGCCTCAAGATCTACGGAGCGACGCTCACCCCGTTCGAAGGTGCAGCCTACTTCACGCAGGAGGGGGAGGCGAAGCGACAGGCAGTGAACAGATGGATCCGGACGAGCGGGATGTACGACGGCGTGATCGACTTCGACATGGTCACGCGCGACCCAGCCGCCCCGACGAAACTGCTCCCCATGTTCGATTCAGGCGATCATCTGCATCCGGGAGACGTGGGCTACACGGCGATGGGAGAGGCGATAGACCTGTCGCTTTTCAAGCGGCCCGGCACGTAGTCGATCAGGCCTTGACGAGCTTCTTCTCGGGCGTCTGGTGTTCGTGCAGGAACTCGAGCGCGAGGCTGAGCACCTTGCCCGTGAATTCATCCGCCTGCAGGTTGCCGAACTTGTCGCGGAACGCGCGCAGCGGCACGACCGCCTTCGCCATCGCGCGATGTCCGCCGGCGCTTCCGATGTCCGCGAAGTACTTCCGCACGAACTCGCCGGCATTGCGTGAGTACCCGAGGTTTCGTACCGACATCACCAGCGCGTCGTTGACGATGCCCGCGACGATGGTCCATTTGACGTCTTCGAGCTGCAGGTAGAAGTCCGCGACGTAGGGGATGAAGTCCTCCCGCGGGGACGCGCCGATGAACGAACAGAACACCTGCTCGACCATCCGGCCGTTCTGCTTTGCCTTGAGCACGTACTCAAGCCGGTCCATCGTGATTTCCGCCCCCTCCATCTTGCGGATCATCGCGGCGTCGGCCAGGGGATAGAGGTACGAGAAGGCCTCGAGATCAACGCGGTTGGCCTGGCGGTTGAAAAACAGCGTGTCGGATTTGATCGCGTACAGCATGGCCGTCGCGGTACGTTCCGAGATGTTGGCATCGACCGCGCGCAGGTGCTCCGTGAGAATCGTAGACGTCGATCCGTAGCTCGCCCTGATGTCCTTGAACACCGCGCTGTAGCCGGGCTGCTCAGGGTGGTGGTCGATGACCAGGTCGACGCGATGAAAGGCGTCGCCGAAATAGTGAGGCTGCACGTCCACCATGGCGATGCGGTCGAACCTGGGGAGCTGCTCGGGTGTGATGATCTCCACGTGGATGTCGAGCAGGTTGGCCATGCGCAGGTTTTCGGGCCGGGTGGCCCCCAGCAGCGCCGCGATCACCCCGGTCTGCTTGGTCCGGCGCAGCACATTGCGCAGCGCCAGACCGCTCGCCATCGCATCGGGATCGGGGTCATTGTGCAGGAGAATCAGGACACGGTCCGCATCGCTGAAGAACCGTTGATACTGCTGGACCTTGAGCCGGGTCAGCGATCGGCTGAACTCGATGAGGAGGGGCGCGCCGAACAGCTCGGAGATCGCGAGGTAGTTCACCTCGGGAAAGATCGTGCGAAGCTCCTCTTCGCGCTTTCGCGGCTCTTCGGCGCCAACGCCCAGCACGTACACCAGCGTGGCGCCCGCATCGCGGATGGCTTCGAGGATCTTCCGGATTCCGCGCTTGCCCGTGTCCTCGACGATGACGCACGTGGCGGGGGTGATATCGGCTTTGAGATACGTATCGGTGCGCCGCGGGTCGGCGGAGATGACGTTCAACCCCGCGTCGTGCAGCCGGCGGGCGACCGGTTTGCTCTCAACGAGAAATTCGACTTCGAAGCTGGGCATCAGGCTTTCGTCGAGCATCCTGATGACCAGCTCGGTCTGGCAGACGGCGAGACACCTCATTCGATCCGATGATTCCTGGACACTGGCGCCAACCCAAAATTATACGCCTGCTGGCGGCTGCAGGCTTTCTTGTGCTGTCCGGGCGAACGGCGCGCGTCGAAGCCCAGAGCGCGTCGTGCGTCCCCTGCCTGGTTATCGGCATGGAGGGCCCAAGCCTGAGGCTTACCGGTGAGCTGCCGCCGCCAGGGTCGCTGGAAGGGCTCCGGGTGGTGGTCACGGTTTCAGCCGAAAGCGAGGAGCCGCGACAAGCGGTTCGGACTCTGCAGGCCGCGGGCGCCATTCTCGGCGTCGCGGCCTCCTCCGTCTATCCCTTGCCCGACGATATCCTGCGCGTCGTCTCATTTGTCATCGTCGAGCCGGCCCCCGGGGCCAATGGCAGCCGTGTGCCGGACGTCCCTGCTGAGGAGCTGAGCTTCGAGGCGCGCACGATGATCACCGCATTCCGCGCTGCACGACCCGGGTTGGAAATCGTGATCGACGGAGATGCCTTCAAGGCGGCCGGCGTACCGTTCGAGGCGATCGCTCCGTATGTGGACGCGGTCATCGGACGAGAGGGAACGTGGGTTCGTCTGCCAGCCATGGCGAATCCTGCGGCAGACGATCTGGTTGCCGCGTCGCTGACGCCCGGCGGCGAGCGAGTGCTGCTGCCGATCGATCGGATCGATTGGCGCGCCCTGCAGGAGTTTGTCTCCCGACGCGCCACTCTCGTGGATGTCGGCGGCGCGCGGCGGTTGACCGTCGAGGAGATCGTCGCACGCTACCAGGGGCAACAGCGGCGGCAGGACGCGCTCGTGCGAACCGCGATTGCCACGGGGACGACGAGCCTGCTCTTTGAAGTCCCAGGATTTGTCGCGCCGGTGACGATCACCGCCGATACCACGATCTTCCACGGCCGGGACGAAACCGACATCGAGCAGCGCAACATCAGAGTCAACGGCGCCGCCATCGCGGGCGGCGGCGCGCAATCCCCGCCGGAGCTACCGCTCATCGAACCCGAGCGGATTGGTACGCCGCCGCTCGTCATCACGCTGAACGAGGCGTACCGCTATGCCTTGGACGGAGAAGAGGCGATTGACGGCGCGCGATGCTACGTCGTCCGGTTTCAGCCCCGAACGTCTGTGCGCGGCCTTGCGTTCGGGCGGGCGTGGATCAACGCGGCCGATTTCACGCTCCGGCGGCTGGAGACCAGGCAAGGCGATCTGCGCGGCGCAATCGTGTCGGCGGAGCAGGTCGACGAGTTCGGACGTGTCGAGGTCGGCGGCGATGCTGTCTGGCTGCCCATGGAAACGCGGATGTTCCAGGCGTACGAGGGAGCTGGCTTCAGAACTCCCATCCACCGCACGATCACCGTGGCGCGCTACGACGTCAATAGCACCGCCTTCGAGGAGCGAAGACAGGCCGCCCTTTCGTCGGACAACGTCATGTTGCGGGAAACACCGGCCGGCCTCCGTTATCTCGTACGGCGCGGGGCAGACAACCGCCGCGAGGTGGAATCATCTGCCGGCCACAGCATCCGGAGCGTCATTGGCGGCCTGCTGATCGACCCGAACATCTCGGCGCCGTTGCCATTCGCCGGGATCAGCTACGTGAACCTGAATCTCTTCAACAAGGGCGCCCAGCTCAACGTCTTCTTCGGTGGCGCGTACGGCCAGGCGTCGTGGAGCGTGCCGGCGATCGCGGGAACGAGGTGGCAGGTGCACGGCGACGGGGTCGGCATTGCGTTTCGATACAGCGACCGCGTCTTCCGCGACGGCCGCGAGCAGTACTCCGAGAATCTCCTGCAGCGGCCGGCGAAGCTCTCGATCGGTCTCATGCGACCTCTCACGCCGCGCCTCCGCGTCACGTTCGACTACGAGCTCAACCTCACGGCGCTGGTCAGGACCGCCGCGACCGCGAGCCTGTTTCGTCTGCCCCCGACGGTCGTTAACCACGGTGTGGTGGTCGCGATTGACGCTCAACGCGGCGCTTGGGGTGCTCGCGGCTGGTGGAATCCCGCACGGCGGCAGACATGGGGACCGTGGGGTTTGCCGGGGGCGTTCAATGCGGCCACCCGCGATTATCAGCGATACGGCGCAACGATCAGCCGCACCCTCGCGCTACGCACGGCGATGAGCTCCCGTGTCGAGCTGGCATGGATGGCGGGGCACGACCTCGATCGCTTCAGCCGGTACGGCGTCGACAGCTTCGACAACCCGCTTCACGGCTATCCAACCGCATCAATCCGGTACGACCATGGCGCGCTTCTTCGGAGCGCAACCGCGTGGTCCTGGCGGGGATGGCGGATCGACGCGTTTGGAGACATGGCGCTCGTTCGTGATCCAGGCTGGGGGCCTCGCCCGCGGGGCTATCCTGGCGTCGGCGCCGGCCTCGAATCGGCCGGCCCGCTCCGCACGCTGTGGTCGGTCGAGTGGGGTTACGGGTTTCAAGGCCGCCGGCAGGACGGCGGACGGGGCACACAGACGGCGCGAATCACCGTGTACCGCGGGTTTTGAGCCGGTGTAGGATCGGAGGGTTCGATGACGAAGGGCATCTTCGCGTTGGCGGCGATCGGGGCGCTCACGATGACGACGCTGGCCGCGCAGACGCCGACGTTCCGCACCGGCATCGATCTCGCCACCTTCGGTGTCACCGTCGTCGACAAGAAGGGCGAGTTCCTCACCGATCTGACGGCTGAAGACTTCGAGATCACCGAAGACGGCCAGAAGCAAACGGTGAAATACTTCGCACGCGGCACCGATCTGGAGAGCGGCCCTGAGATGCACGTCGGCCTGCTGTTCGACACCAGCGGCAGCATGACGGAAGACATCAAGCTCTCGCGGTCCGCCGCCGTCAAGTTCCTCAACACCCTCAGCGAAGCCAAGGACATGACGCTCGTCGACTTCGCCACCGAGGTACGCGTGGCGAAGTACGGCCAGAAGGATTTCGCACGGATGGTGGAGCGGATCCGCGGGCGCACGCCCGACGGCGACACCGCGCTGTACGATGCGATGGGCGTGTACCTGGACGGCGCTTCCGATGATGACGGCCGCAAGATTCTCGTGCTCTATACCGACGGCGGCGATACACGCAGCACGATCAGCTTCGGCGACCTGATGACACTGCTCCGCGCTTCGGATGCGACGGTGTACTCGGTGGGCTTCCTCGAACACTCGCGCGGCAGGATTGAGGAACGCGCCCGGCTCAGCCAGATCGCCGAAGCCACCGGCGGCCAGGCGTTTTTCCCGACGTCCATGAAGGACATCGACGCCGCGTACGAAAAAGTCGTCGCGCAGATCCGCGCCCAATACAGCCTCGCGTATTCGTCCACGAATACGAAGCAGGACGGCGCGTGGCGCAAGGTTGAGATCAAGGTCACCAGGCCGGATCTCAAGGGCATGAAGGTCCTCAGTCGCCGCGGCTACTTCGCTCCCTATCAGGAACCTCCCTCGAAGACGAAGTAACGCCCAACTTCCAACCTCCAACCCCCAAGAAGATTGGACGCCAAAATCCCCTCGGGCGTTGGGAGTTGGGAATTGGGAGTTGTCACGTGGTACGATCATGGTTTCACTACGCCATGATCGAGCGCGCAGTCTAGCCATGCCGTCAGTTCACGATCGTTTCAGCCTCGTCAGCGACTTCGAGGTGGCCGGCGACCAGTTGCGGGCGATCCCGGAGCTCATCGAGGGATTGAACCGCGGCGACCATCATCAGGTCTTGCTTGGCGTCACCGGCTCGGGCAAGACGTTCACGATGGCGCAGGTGATTGCCTCGGTCAACCGGCCGACGCTGGTCATGGCGCACAACAAGACGCTCGCGGCGCAGCTCTATCAGGAATTCAAGCGCTTCTTTCCGGGTAACGCCGTCGAATATTTCGTCAGCTACTACGACTACTACCAGCCGGAGGCGTACGTCCCCGCCACGGACTCGTACATCGAGAAGGAAGCGACGATCAACGACGAGATTGACCGCATGCGCCTCTCGGCGACGCGGTCGCTCTTCGAGCGCCGCGACGTCATCATCGTCGCCAGCGTCTCGTGCATCTACGGTCTTGGATCGCCCGAGGCCTACTACGGAATGCTGCTGCCGCTCGAAGTCGGCCAGCGGATCGATCGCGATCAGATCCTGCGCAAGCTCGTCGAGATCCAGTACGAGCGCAACGACACGGAGTTCGGACGCGGCACCTTCCGCGTGCGGGGCGACATCGTCGAGGTCGTGCCGTCGTACGAAGAACACGCGTTGCGCATCGGGTTGTTCGGCGACGAGGTCGACGAGCTCGCATGGTTCGATGCGCTCACCGGCAAGGTCATTCGCCGGCTCGACAAGATTGCCGTCTACCCCAAGTCGCATTACGTCACGTCGCGCGATCGCACGAAGGTCGCGGTCGAGACCATCAAGCAGGAGCTGGAGGGGTTTCGCGCGCAGCTCGAGTCGGAGGGGAAGCTCCTGGAGGCGCAGCGCCTGCATCAGCGGACGATGTTCGACCTCGAGATGATCAAGGAGATCGGCTACTGCCACGGGATCGAGAACTACGCGCGCCACTTGACCGGGCGCATGCCGGGTGAGCCGCCGCCGACGCTGCTCGACTATCTGCCCGAGGATGCGCTGGTGATCGTCGACGAGAGCCACCAGACCGTTCCCCAGGTCCGCGGCATGCATGCCGGTGATCGCTCGCGCAAGGAGGTCCTTGTCGCGTACGGGTTCCGGCTGCCATCGGCGCTCGACAATCGTCCGCTGAACTTCGCGGAATGGGAAGAGCGGGTGCACCAGGTGGTGTTCGTCTCCGCGACGCCTGGCCCGTACGAGCTCTCCAAGGCGGGCGGTGTCGTGGTGGAGCAGGTGATTCGGCCGACCGGCCTGATGGATCCGCCGATCGAGGTGCGGCCGGTCCGCGGGCAGGTGGACGATCTGCTGAACGAGATTCGCGATCGTGCGGCGCGCAAGGAGCGCGTGCTCGTGACCACGCTCACGAAACGGATGGCGGAAGATCTGACCACCTATTACCAGGAACTGGGCGTCAAGGTCCGCTACCTCCATTCGGACATCGACACGCTCGAGCGCATCGAGATCCTGCGTGACCTTCGTCGCGGGACGTTCGACGTGCTGGTCGGTATCAACCTCCTGCGGGAAGGGCTCGACCTGCCGGAAGTCTCGCTGGTCGCTATTCTGGACGCCGACAAGGAAGGCTTTCTCCGTTCCAGCGGCTCGCTGATTCAGACGTCCGGACGAGCTGCGCGACACGTCAGCGGGCGCGTCATCATGTACGCGGAAACGATGACGGCATCCATGAAGTCGGCGATTTCCGAGACCGAGCGGCGCCGCGCGCTGCAGGGGGCCTACAACGAGGAGCACGGGATCACGCCGGAGTCGGTGGTGCGGGCGATCGAGGACGTGATGTCGAGCGTGTATGAGCGCGACTATTCGACGGCGCCGGCGATCCGGGAGCCTCGCGACAACTTCCGGACGCAGGCGGAGATCGAAGCAGAGATCGCGCGGCTCGACGTGGAAATGAAGAGCGCGGCCGCAAACCTCGACTTCGAGCGCGCCGCCTCGATCCGGGATACCGTGAAATCGCTGCGCAGCCGGGAGCTGGGGCTGACGAGCCTTCCGGCTGGGCGGTGATGTGGTGCTGAGCCTTCTCGAAAACTGGATCAAGGGCGCCGTTCTCGAGGTCCAGGAGTACATCCGTCTGCAGGTGGCGACGGTGCGCGCGATATTTTCCCGCCCGTTCTATTTTCACGACGTCGTCGAGCAGTTCGATCAGATCGGCATCGGGTCACTCACCGTGGTGCTGCTCACGGGGTTTTTCACGGGTGCGGTGCTGGCGCTGCAGAGCGGCATCACCCTCGATCAGTTTGGCGCGCGGCCGTTTGTCGGCCGCCTCGTCAGCGCCTCGATGATCAAGGAGCTCGGTCCGGTGCTCACGGGCCTGATGCTCGCCGGGCGCATCGGATCGGGCATCGCCGCCGAGCTCGGGTCGATGGTCGTCACCGATCAGATCAACGCGCTGCGCGCGCTCGGAACGGACCCGGTGCGCAAGCTCGTGGTACCGCGCGTGCTCGCGGGATTCTTCATGGCCCCGGTGCTGACGGTGATCGCCGACACGGTGGGCATCTTTGGCGGCTGGATTATCGCGGTCTACCAGCTCCGCGTGGCGTCGGGCCTCTACTGGACGTCGATCACCGAGGCGCTGTACCTCCAGGACGTCTGGATGGGCATCATCAAGCCGTTCTTCCTCGGCTACGTCATCGTGACGATTGGCTGTCACGTGGGACTGCGGACGAAGGGCGGCACACAGGGCGTCGGGCGTGCGACGACCAACGCCGTGGTGGCTGCCTCGGTCGCGGTGATCGCGGTCGATTTCTTCGTGACGCGCCTGTTGTTTACGCTGTTGTATTGATGGCCACCAACACCAGCCACAGAACCGTGCTCGAACGGCGTTCCTCGAACGACAGGCCCGCCGTCGTCTTCGACAAGGTGTCGCTGGCGTTCGACGAGAATGTCGTGCTGAGAGGCGTGAGCTTTTCGCTGTCGCCGGGACACACCAAGATCATCCTGGGTGCGAGCGGATCGGGGAAGTCGACGATCCTGAAGCTGATCGTGGGCCTGCTCAAGCCCGATGCCGGCCAGATCTGGGTGCATGGCGCGCGCGTGGACAGCATGTCCGAGAACGAGATGATGAAGGTCCGCGATCACCTGGGGATGGTCTTCCAGGAGGGCGCCCTGTTCGATTCGCTCACCGTCGCGGAAAACGTTGGCTATAAGCTTTACGAGGAGACCGACATGCCGCTGGACGAGGTGCGCCGCCGGGTCGAGGAGGTGCTGGGGTTCGTCCGGCTATCGGAGTACATCGACAGCATGCCGTCGGAGTTGTCAGGCGGGCAGCGCCGCCGCGTCGCGATCGCCCGCGCGATGTCGTACAAGCCGCCGACGCTGCTCTACGACGAAGCAACCACTGGACTCGACCCGATTACCGCGACGACGGTCGACGAGGAGATCATCAAGCTGCGGGACCTCGAGAACGTCAGCTCGATCGTCGTGACGCACCAGCTGCGCGACGCGTTTCTCGTGGCGACGCACGAGGCGGTGCGCGAGGGTGAAAAGATTGAGATTGTGTCGGCCGACCCGAAGAAATGCGACGAGGCCGAGTTCATCATGTTGAAAGATGGAGGGGTCCTGTTCGAGGGAAACGCGGCGGAGCTCCGCGCCTCGACCGATCCCTACATCCGGACCTTCCTGTCATAGAGGATGTGAGCAATGCCGCGTACGCGTTCGTTGGCCTGGTCGGAGTTGAAGATCGGACTGGTCGCCGTGATCGCCCTCGTGATTGCCTCTTTCCTCATCTTCATGGTGAGCGGATCGGGGGGCTTCTTCTGGCAGCGCTATTCGATCAAAGCCGTGTTCTCCAACATCGCGGGGCTGAAAGAGGGCGCGCCCGTCCGGATCGCCGGCGTGGAAGTCGGCTCGGTGACGAAGCTCGACTTCGTCGGCGACAGGGTGGAAGTGACGATGGAGGTCAGCAAGGAACAGCAGCCGCGGATCACCGACCAATCGACCGCCGCGCTGGGGTCGGTGTCGCTGCTCGGCGAGGGCGCTGTCGACATCACCCCCAACAGCAACGGCACGCCGATTCCAGAGTGGGGTTACGTGCGCAGCGGCCGCGCGCCGGGTTCGCTGGCGACGGCGGCCGAGGAGGCGACCCGAGGGCTGGAGCAGACGACGGCACTCCTTCAGGACATCCGGCAGGGGAAGGGCACGCTCGGCAAGTTCGTCACCGACGACTCGCTCTATCGCGAGTTGCAGAGTTTCGTCGACGCTGCGGAATCGGTGACGCGGGGTCTGACCGAAGGTCGCGGCACCCTGGGCCGCCTGGCGACCAACCCCGCGGCGGCCCAGTCGCTGGAGCGTTCGCTCGCCAATCTCGAAATGGTGACGGCCCGGATTCGCAACGGCGAGGGAAGCCTCGGGCGGCTGGTCAACGACGATGCGTTCAGCAAGTCGGTGACGTCCGCCACCACGAATCTTGATGCGATTACCGGACGCATCAACAAGGGCGAAGGCACGGCCGGAAAGCTGGTGACCGACTCGGAGTTGTACAACCGTCTCAACTCGATGGCGGATCGTCTCGACAAGCTGACGGCGTCCCTCAACCAGGGCGAAGGCACGGCCGGCCAGTTGCTGCACGACAAGCAGTTGTATGAGAACATGAATGGTGCCGTCAGCGAGGTGCGCAGTCTTGTGCAGGCAATTAAGGCCGACCCAAAAAGATACTTGAACGTGAGAGTGAGTATCTTTTAGTGGACCGTATCAACTGATCGGTACGATTCATAACAAGCTTTCGAGTGCGATTTGCCGGCCGCGACAACCAAGCGGCCGGTACACTTAGGGAAGGACATACCAGTAGATGGGGAAAGACGACGGTCTCGGCGCGGGTGCCGTGCTGCTGGCGTTCATCGCCGGCGCCGTGGCGGGCGCAGCCGTGGCATTGCTGTACGCGCCGGCGACGGGCGATGAAACACGCGAGTACCTCGGCCAGCGCGCACGCGAGGGACGCGAAAAGGTGGTTGACGCCGCGCGCCAGTTCAGGGCGGCAGCGGAGTCGGAGTCGTGACCAACCTGTTTCTGGGCATCATCGCCGTCGCCGTCGTGGTGATGGCGGTGATACAGGTTGCGGCCATCGTCTTCGCGATGTCGGCCGCGCGCCGAATCGGCCAGGCGGCCGATCGGATCGAACAGGATCTGCGCCCCGTCGTCCACAATCTGCAGACCATCACGGCGGATGCCGCGCGGGCAGCCAACCTTGCCGCGATGCAGATGGAGCGAGCCGACCGCATGTTTGCGGACGTGAGCCGCCGCGCCGAGCAGGTGATGGCCGCCGTGCCGAATCTCCTTGGCCCGGCGGGCAAGGGACTGGCCTTCCTGAATGGGCTGAAAGCGGCACTCGCCGCGATCCAGGAGTTACGCCGGACATCGCGCCGGACCGCCGGGCATTCCGAGGAAGAAGACGCGCTTTTCATCGGTTAGTCCTCCCTTGATTGATTGACGCCAGCCATCGCTGGTGATACAAGTCGCTCCTACAATCCATTGCAGGGGGAACCATGACGCTTACGATTCATCGGTTGCGTGGTATCGCCCTCGCCGCGGTGCTGGTGCTGGCACCAGCCGTGGCAACGGCCCAGGACTCAAAGTCGGCGACGTCGGCCACGGAGCTCGTCAAGATGCTCGACTCGATGAAGCTCGATAGCTTCGCCGTCAAGGGAGGGTCGCCCAACGAGTATGTCGGGGTACTGTATTTCCCCGGCAGCCAGCTGCTCGTGGTCACCGCGAAGTTCGACACGCCGTGGCGCGCCGATTCGCTGCTCGATCAGAAGAACTACCGCGACGTCTACATTGAACTGAACAGCGCCTCGCTGCCGCAGAGCAAGATGTTCGTCTCGGATCTCGGTGCCAACGGCCTGCGGTTCAGGAAGGACGGCAACGTCTACGACACGGTCGACGTCGGAGGGAAAACCTATAACTTCGATGGCGATTGGAAGAAGGCGAAGATTACCGAGGACGACTATTCGAAGACGTACTCCTCATCCGACCAGCAATACTTGCAGATGATCCAGATGCTGCTGGCGGGGCTCAAGAAGCCCTCGTAACCGGCGCTCCGGCGCTACTGTGCGAGGCAACAAAAAGGGCAGCCCTCCGGGGCTGCCCTTTTTGCGTTTGGAAAGAACCACTGCTCTTTGTGTCATTTGACGATGCGAAGAGGACACCTGTGAATGCTTAATGCGCCGCCTGGACGCTCTCCGCGAGACGCCGGATTCCCTCGTTGATCTCCGTCGGCGAGAGCGCGCAAAACGGCAGCCGGAGGAACCGCTCGCCACCTCCTTCAGGGAAGAAGGCGAGCCCGTCGGCAAGGTTGAGCCCTCGCGCGGAAGCCTGTGCTCGCACGACAGTGGTCGATACTCCGTCCGGAAGCGTCAACGACACGAAGAACCCACCCTCAGGGCGAGTCGGTATGGCGTCCGGCATGTACGTGTCGAGACTGGCGAGGCACGCCTCGAGACGTGGGGCGTACAGCCTTTTCAGGTGCTCGATCTGGGGCAAGAGCAATCCTCGGCGACACCATTCGAGTGTGATTCCCTGCGCGAGGTAGCCAGGGGAGATGTAGGTATCCTCCGCCAGCTTCGCGAGGGCCTTGATCAGCGCTGTCTCCCCAATCATGAAGCCGGTGCGCACGCCTGGAGCAATGAGTTTGGTAAAGGAGCTCATGTGGACCGTACGATCCGGCCCGAGCTCGTAGAGCGTCGGCTCCTCATTCCCGCGATACCGAAGCAGGCGGTATGGTGCGTCTTCGACGAGCAGGAAGCCGTGACGCCTCGCGAGCTCCACGATCCGCCGGCGCTTGGCTCCTGAGCATGTCACGCCTGCCGGATTCTGGAAGTCCGGGATGACGTAAAAAAATTTCGGCACGTGCCTCGCCAGCGCCCGCTCGAGGGCTCCGATGTCTGGACCGTCAGCCTCGAGAGGAATACCGACCACGTTCGCATGGTGGCGGCGAAGCAATGCGATGGTGCGGTCGTACGTCGGCGCTTCGGTGAAGACAGCGTCACCCTTCTCCAACAGGTGCAGGCAGAGAAACTCAATCAGCTGCAGTGACCCGTTGCCGGTAAGGACGTGGTCGGGGCTCACGCCCTGCCAGCTGGCGAGCCATTCGCGGAGCGGTAGAAAGCCGCCCGAAGGCCCGTACTGCAGCATCGCCGGCCCGTTCGTCTTCAGAGCTGCACGCGCTGCGTCGATCAGGTCATCGATCGGAAATGATTCATTCGCAGGGACGCCGCGAGTGAAGTTGATTGTGCCGGAGTATTCGCTCATTCGATTGCTCGATCGCTCGCCCGATGCCTCGCCGGACTGGTGCCGTCCTTCATCGGATGGATCCGCACGGATACCTTTTCGCCGGGCTTCAGTACGTCGCGCGACCACCCGTTGCGTCGCAGGCCCCCGGGCGTTCCGCCCTCGATATCCCATTCGTTCACGCGCCCCTTGCCGTCGGGGACGTTGACAAGCAGGGGGATGTGCGGATTCGTCCACTGCAGCTCCTTCACATCCCCGACGATGGTGACGTCCTTGTTGTAGTCGAACATCGCGAAGCTATGGTGAGCGAGCGCGGGTCCGGTCAGCATCAGGATGGCGGAACCGATACCCAGGGCACGTGGGGTCATGGTCGTGAGCTCCTCGGAGGACCGATCCTATCGGCGGACCGCTGGGGCGTCAACGAAGGCAAACGTGATCAGAGCATCGCGCTCACCATTGGCGCGGCGGTTCGGGGGAGAAGCCCGGCTCGAAGCCGCGCGCGCGCTCACGACGCTGCAGCGGATCGGCCGTGGGAGCCGGCGGCAGAATGCCGAGCCTCACGAGCTGCGGATGGAACTCGTACCGGATGTTCACCGTCTGCACGGGTGCGTTTTCGAGGTCCAGCCACACTTGCGTGACGGCGTGGTCGGTCCGGCGCCCCATGCCAGTGGCGGCGTATTCATCGCGGGCCTTCATGTCCGCGACCGCGGGCGCGGCAGCCGTTTGATTCGCAGGCGCCGACGACTCCGGGGCCGGCGCCCGACGGCCGGCGACATCGCTCGACGAGTCGGATCTGAGAGTGGACACGCGTTCCTTGAAGAAGACCGCGGAGATCACGCCCAGGTTGGCGGTCTTGCCCAGAGCCTGACCGTACGAGCGCGCCTCGGTCGTGAATTCGAAGCGGCGCGCCTCGAGCTTGCTCGTCTGCCACCCGCTGATGGTGACGGTCTCGTACGGGCCGAGCACCCATTTGCGGGCGTCAGTGGCGGTCGTCTCGCCCGCATCGATGGTGTTGAGCCCGTCGACAGACAGCGCCACGGGCACACGCACACCGTAGGGATTACGCAGCCGGATGGCATATTCGCGCCCCTTCCGCGCCTCGACGTACCAGCGCCCGGCATGCGAGTAACGTGGTTGAGGAGCGCCGTCAACGAGGATGTCTACGTCCCCGGCTGCATGACGGACAGGTGAAGCGGACATCACGGTGCGCGGACCGGGGGCGAGCGCGATGCCTGCGGCCAGCAGATAGGCGAATCGGTGGTTCATAGGTCCTCCTGCCCTTAGAACGGGGGAGTCTGGGAATCTTGCACGGCGGGACGTTATCTGTGGCGATTTGCCTCCGCGTGCCTTCGGATCGTCCGTGAATGCGCGGTCAGGCTTTGAACAAAGTAGGAGGCCGCGACCGCGCTGACTTCTGCCTGGTCGCCAAGGAGGGAGTGAAGAGTCATGCCAACTTATTATGGGATTTAGGGGTGGTTGAAGAAGCGCGTGGAGTTACAATTTGCGACGAGTTGCGTCCCGGCGAAGCCAATGCTCTGAGGGCTGCCGCAGTCAACGGCGTTCCATTCGAGAACGCGGCCGAAGCAGACGAACGCGTCCCCTTCAGGTAAGGCGCGGGTCCAGAAAGGTACTCACCTGCTCGTAGGTTCCGAAAGACTGTTTTGACAACACACTGAGGGGTGCAGATTGGCCAGCGAAGATCGGGAAAAATCAGAGCTGTCGGTTTCGCGCCGCGCGTTCCTGAAGGGAGGCGCCATCGCGACGGGCGCGCTCTCTGCCGCGCTGATCCCCGCCGTTGGGGAAGCGCAGCTTCCTGACGCCGTCGAACCGGATCCGCGACACTCAAACGTTGCGCTGAAGGTGAACGGCGTCGCGTATCGGAAAGACATTCCCAATCACACGACGCTACTCCAGTTCCTGCGCGAGGACCTGAAGCTTACCGGGACGAAGATGGGGTGCGACCGGCTGCAATGCGGCGCATGTACCGTCATCCTCAATGGCCGCAACGTCTACTCGTGCACGACGCTCGCCGTCGAAGTGACGGGAGGCGAGGTCCTGACGGTCGAGGGCCTTGCCGCAGACGACAAGCTGCATCCGATCCAGCAGGCGTTCATCGAGCACAGCGGCTTCCAGTGCGGCTTCTGCACGCCGGGCCAGATGATGAGCACGAAGGTCTTCCTCGATCGGACGCCGAACCCGACAGAGGACCAGGCGCGCCTCGCGTTGAGCGGCAACATGTGCCGATGCGCTGCGTACAAAAAGATTCTTGAATCCGTCATGGCCGCGTCCCGTCTGATGCGCGCGTAGAGGTCACCATGGCTCAGCAGAACACGATCGCCGGTGGCCCCCTGAACGTCGTCGGCAAGCGAGGCCCGAACATCGACGCGATCGAGCGCGTCACCGGCCGAGCAAAGTACACCGGCGACATCGACCTTCCTGGGATGCTGGTGGCGCGGGTGCTCCGCAGCACGCGGCCACACGCGAACATCACCGGCATCGATACCAGCAAGGCCGAGGCGGTTCCGGGCGTCCGCGCCGTGATCACGTACAGGGACGCGCCCAAGGTCATGATTTTTGGCAGCCGTCAGTACGCGCTGAATGATCGCGTCCGCTTCCAGGGGGAGGCGGTCGCGGCGCTCGCAGCCGTCGACGCGGAAACGGCTGATACGGCCATCAAACTCATTGCGGTTCAGTACGAACCGTTGCCGTTCGTGCTCGATCCTGAAGAGGCGCTCAAGCCCGGCGCGCCGCAGCTCTTTCAAGACGGCAACCTCGAAGGGCAGCCGCGAACGCTCACGCGGGGAGACGTCGAACAGGGCCTGCGGGAATCCGACAAGGTCATCGAGCGTGTCTACCACTGCCCGACGATGTGGAGCGGAGGGATGGAGCCGCGCGCGTGCGTGGCGCAGTGGGATGGGGATCACCTGACGCTGTGGGCATCGACGCAGGCCCCGTTCCGCGTGCACGGCAGCCTCACGGCGATGTTCAACGTGCCCGATGCGAACGTGCGCGTCATTTCGAGCTACGTCGGCGGCGGCTTCGGTACCAAGAGCGCGCCGCACACCGACGAAGCGCTCGCGGCGATGCTGGCGCGGAAGGCTCGGCTCCCCGTGAAGCTGCAGTACACGCGCGAGGAAGAGATTCTCGATTCCAACACGCGTTTCGAGACCCGGATGTACGTGAGAGTCGGCGTCAAGAAGGACATGACGCTGCACGCATTGGATGTGAAGGCGTACATCAACCAGGGCGCGTACCACACGCGCCTGGGTGGTCTCGGTACTCAGTCCACGCACATGTACAAGTCGCCCAACCTGCGCACGGTCCAGTACCGCGTGCACACCAACGTTCCGAACACCGGTCCGACGCGCGGCGTTGGTGACCCGCAGGAGACGTTCGCCATCGAGTCGGCGATGGATGAGGCCGCCATCGAAATGGGTTGGGATCCGATGGAGTTCCGCCTGAAGAACATCAAGCGGAACGGCGACCCGATTGCGCGCGGCGCGAGCGGGACCGAAGACGGCCGCCTCGTCGCGCAGGTGCTCGACAAGTGCATCCAGGAAGGTGCCTCGCGCATCCAGTGGAATCGCCGCAATGCCGTCGCCGGCTCTCCGACCGGACCACCGACGGCACGGGGGATTGGGATCGCGTGCACCGAACGCGGAGGCGGCGCCGGACTTGCCGGCGCGTCCGTCAAGGTCAACCTCGATGGTTCGGCCCATGTCTTCTTCGCGTCGACAGACATCGGCCAGGGCAGTCGCACGACGCTCGCGATGATTGCGAGCGAGGTGCTCGGCATACCGCTGTCGAGGTTCAGGACGACGGCGGGCGATACCGAGGTCGCACCGTATGACGGCGGCAGTTACGGGAACCGGACGCTTCAGGGCACAGGACGCGCCGTCGAAGTTGCCGCCCGCGCCTGCCTGCAGCAGATTCTCGTGGCTGCGGGCCCGATGTTGAACGACGCGGCGCCTACGGACCTCGAGATTCGGGATTCCGTCATTCGCGTGACAGCCGACCCCTCTCGCCAGGTGAAGCTCGCCGAGGTGATGCAGCGGCGAGGCCGCAGCGTCAGCGGCGACGGCGCGACTGCCGCGCTGCAGACCGGCATCGACGTCGAGCGCACATCGGGTGCGCACTTCGTCGAAGTGGAAGTCGACAAGGAGACCGGCAAGGTTCACATCCTCAAGTACATCTCGGCGCATGACGTGGGTCGTCCCATCAACGTGACCATTGTCGAAAACCAGATAGAGGGAGGCACGATCCAGGGACTGGCGCTGACGCAGGGCGAGGAGATGCGCTTCGATGAACGGACCGGCAGCTGTCTCACTGGGAGCTTCGTCGATTTGAAACCGCCTACCGCGCTCGATTTCGATCCGCGGGTGATTGAGGCGGTCATCGTGCCGAACGAAGGCACGACGGGCCCGTTCGGCGGCAAGGGGCTTGGCGAGAACCCGTGTCACCCGGGGATGGCCGCAGTGGCCAACGCGATCTACAACGCGATCGGCGTGCGTCTCCGCGAAGTGCCGTTTACCCGCGCGAAAATCCTGCGCGCGTTGAACGAGCCGCGGCGGGAATAGGGGTCAGACCCCGTCAGGAGACCATGATGGATAACTTCATCTACATCCGGCCCGCGACCCTCAAGGACGCTGCGTCCCAATTGGGGAAGGAGCATGGCAAGATCGCGGTGATCGCCGGCGGCACCGACCTCCTCGGCGAGATGAAAGACAATCTCGCTGCTCCCGAGCGCCTGGTGTCGATCAGACACCTGGCAGATCTCCAGGGAGTTCGGGCGTCAGCGGGCGGACTGCGCATCGGCGCCGCGACGCTGCTCGCGGACGTCGTCGAGAACCCGATGGTCCAGGAGCGGACCCCGCTGCTCGCGATGGCGGCCGGCAAGATCGGGACGCCGCAAATCCGCAACATGGGCACGATCGGCGGCAACTTGTGTCAGCGCCCGCGGTGCTGGTACTACCGGAACAAGTTTCCCTGCTACAAGCATGGCGGTAACACCTGCTTCTCGGCGGCGGGCGAAAACGACTATCACGCGATCCTGCAGGGAGGACCCTCATACATCGTCCACCCGTCCGATGCGGCCCCCGCCCTCGTCGCGCTTGGCGCGACGGCGCGCATCTCGAGCGGCTCACGGGAACGGATGGTCCCGATGGAGAAATTCTTCGTGACCCCACGGGAGGATGTCCGCCGGGAAAACGTGTTGCTGCCGAACGAGATCCTGACGGCCATCGATGTGCCAAACGCCCCCGCTGGTTCGAAGGCGATCTACATCAAGGAGATGGTGCGTGAGGTCTGGGACTTCGCCCTCTGTAGCGTCGCTGCCATGGTCACCGTCAAGGACGGTGTCGTGACCGAGGCGCGCATCGTTCTCGGCGGCGTCGCGCCCGTTCCCTACCGGGCAGCCAAAGCGGAGGCGGCGTTGACAGGGAAGCCGCTGAACGAGTTGAGCGCTGCGGCGGCAGGCGTGGCCGCGGTCGATGGTGCGCGGCCGCTCGCGAAGAACGCGTACAAGGTGCCGCTGACCCAGGCGGTCGTAAAGAGGGCGCTGCTCTCGCTCGCGTAAATGCTGACCACAAACGTCGATCTCGCAGCGCGGCTCGTCGAATCGCCCCTGGCGTTCAACGAGTACCGCGCGGCGCACCCGGACGAGGCGATCACGCTGCAGGGCGTGAACCTCGAAGGCTGCAATCTCGCGGGCGCCGACCTGCATGGCGCGAATCTGTTCGAAGCCAACCTCGCGTGGAGCAATCTCGCGGGCGTTAACTTCGAAGGCGCGGATCTGCGGCGGTCCTGGCTCGAAGGCTGCAATCTCGTGGGCTCGCGCTTCGACGGCGCGCAGATGGATTACGCGAATGTCCGCAGCGCGAAGTTGCGCGGAGCAACCTTCCGCGGCGCCACGCTACGGTGGGGGACGTTTCAACACAGCGATCTCCGGGATGCGGTCTTCGACGGGGCAAACCTGCGGCGCGTGGTGTTCTGCGATGCGGACCTGACGGGCGCCGCGTTCAAGGACGCCAACTTCGCCGAAGCCGATCTTCGCTGGGCGAATTATCAGATCGACGCTATCGAGTCCGACCTTTCGGGCGCGTGTATTCGGTAGATCGGCGCTTCCTTGGCTTCGCCCTGGGACTCCTTCCTGGCACGAAAGATCGTGGACGTAACAGCGGGACCAAGGAGTTTGGCGTGAGCATGCGCTTTCCCAACGAGACGTCGGAATACCGGGCCGCCCGTGACGCCCTCGTCGCGAGCGAAATCGCGTTGCGCCGGCAGATGGAGGCCGTCGCCGCTCAGCTTCGCGCCCTGCCGCCCGGAGGTGAAGTACCCGAAGACTACGTTTTCGACGCGGCCGGTACAGGAGGCGCCCCGACCGTCATCCGCATGTCAGAGCTGTTTCGCGGCGGCGACACGCTGATGATGTATCACTACATGTTCCCGCGACACTCCGCGGACGAGCGGGCCGGGCCCACGGCGGGGGCCATGGCGACCGTGCCGCTCGCCGAGGGTCCGTGTCCGTCCTGCACCGCGCTCATCGACATGTGGGACGGCGCGATGCCGCACTTCGAGGGTTTGGGCGGCAACCTGGTCGTCGTGGCACGAGCGCCCATCGCACGTGTCGCCGCCTTCGCGCGCGACAAGGGCTGGAAGCACACGCGGTTGGTCTCGGCGGCGAACAATACGTTCCGCCGCGACTACGGTGGCGACGGTGCGGACGGCGAGCCGGTGCCGATCATGACCGTGTTCAGACGCTGGCCCGATGGCGTCGTCAGGCTGCACTGGGCCAGCGAATTGATTCACGAGCTGCCCGATCCCGGCCAGGATCCGCGCCACCTTGGAACGGTCGAACCACTGTGGACCCTGTTCGACCTCACGCCCGGCGGACGCCCGGCGGGCGACGAGCAGATGGATTATCCCTGCTGTCACGGTCGGCGTGACAACTCGAGGACACTGCCTGGCTCAGCTCGGTAGCGGCCTTCGCGAGGGTGGCGGATAGCCACGTCGCGATTCACGTTTGCGGAGATCCACCTCGTCTACGTGACCGGAAGGCCCACGCCCGCTTCGGCGTCGTCACATTCATCGCGCGAAGGAAGACTCAGATGCAGAAGCCCGATTTCAGCGGCGAATGGACGCTGAACCGGTCGAAAAGAATCGATGACTGCGCGCGCCGAACCTCGACGATCGTCGTGGCGTCCTAACGAGGCCGCACGAGAGAAAGGCTGGCGAGTTGCGCAAGACCCCCGAGGGTCGTTTGCGCGGCATTGAAGCCGAGACGAAAGTCTTCCTCTCCGTAATTGTCGTACTTATCCGTGGGCTGATGGTGGTTCGGATTTGAACCAGCGACAATACCCGTGACCCTCTCGTTTTCGCGCACGCTGACAGAAGCCACAAGATCCTCGAACCGTATCGAGTCGGTGCCTGCCATGTTGTTGCCGATCGTCGTGCGATACCGTTCGGCGTATGACCGGTTCGCTGCCTGAAGCGCGGACGCCAACTGCGCGGATTGGCCAGCCATTCTGGAGTTCGCCTGATACTCGATGTTGATATCGGCGTTGGGACTTTGGTTCCGCCCCGGAGGCATGCCGTGGTCGAACAACATCATGTCGTGCTGTATGACGCCCAACCATTTCGGTTCCGCGGCCGTGCCCTGGAGCGGCGCCCGTTCGAGCGCATAGGTCCCGCTGCCGTCCATCCCGAATTCCTCGTTGTTCCAGAAGATGAACCTCACCGAGCGATTTGTCCGGACGTCGACCATGCCCAAGACGCGAGCCAATTCCAGCACAATGGCACATCCGGACGCGTCGTCGTCCGAGGCATCGCCGCCGCCGCGGCCGTCCATGTGCGCGGAGACGATGTACATCTCTACGGGCACAGTCGTCCCGGTTTTTGTGGCGTAGATGTTCTCGAGAGGCCCGCCGCCGGACATGAACCGATGCCGCTCCACGTTGGTGTACCCGAAGCTCCGCAGTTCTCTTTCAAGCCAGTTGATCGCATCGCGGTTGCGTTGCGTCCCCTGCATTCGATCCCCGAACTGGGACAA
>Ga0070698_100000243_pt1 | contig 54373 bp, 52 predicted proteins | sample KBSK1502metaG_FD_65477 | JGI IMG/M metagenome (GOLD analysis project Ga0070698, IMG submission 65477) | Corn, switchgrass and miscanthus rhizosphere microbial communities from Kellogg Biological Station, Michigan, USA - KBS K1-50-2 metaG | ecosystem: Host-associated > Plants > Roots >...
GACGAGCGGCTGCGTGAGGAAGTTCCCGACCGCGTCGCCACGGACGTGGAAGAGGTTCAGCTCCTCGACGATGAGTCATTCGATGGTGGTGGCCGCGACGACGGTGGCGGGCCGGACTATGGTGGCGGCGAGCTGCGCTCGGAGTTCGGCGACGAGGGTGGCTATCCCAGCGCTGAAGAGGCGGCCATGCACGTGGTCGACGAGGCCCCCGGCGCCGTGAAGCGCGAAATCGACAGCTACACGGGCGAGTCGATCGAAAAGCTCGGGACCTACTAGCCCAAGGCGCGTATAGAGTTCTTACGCCGCCGGTAAGGTCCCGGCGTCCGTGAGACGAGGCATGGGCGGATGGACCCCAATCGCTCCCGACACGACGATCGACCCGTCAGTACCCGCCGTTCGGAGTCGACGATGAGCTGGTACCCGGCTGGTTACCGGTGGCGCCGCAGCCGGCCGTCAGAAGACCCAAAAGCAGTGCCGCCACCGTAAGCGCCAATTTGACTCGCATCGGAGCTGATTTCGTTGACCTTGACTACACCTCGACGACGATCGGGATGATCATCGGGCGGCGCCGCATCTGCTCGTAGAGGAACTTGCTCAAGGAATCGCGGATTGAGTTCTTGATGACCTGCCACTCCGGGTTTCCGCGCCCCGGCTTGTTGATGGTCGCAAGCACCTGCTGACGGGCCGACTCGAGCAGCGCATCCGAGGTCTGCTGATGGACAAAGCCACGCGAGATCAAATCCGGGCCCGAGACCACCTGTCCGGTGTCCTTGTCCACGGTCACGATCACGATGAAGATGCCGTCCTGCGACAGCACACGCCGGTCACGTAAGACGACCGAGCCCACATCCCCGACGCCCAGTCCGTCGACGAAAACATAGCCTGCCGGGACCTTGTTGCCAAAATGTGGAAGGCTGTCGCCCAGCTCGACCGAGTTCCCGTCGTCGGTCACGATCACCCGGTCCTTACTGATGCCAACCTCCTGGGCGATCTCCGCGTGGAGCGCCAGGTGGCGGAACTCCCCGTGTACCGGCATGAAGAACTTGGGCCGCACCAGGTTCAACATCAGCTTCAGCTCCTCCCGGCTGGCATGCCCCGAAGCATGGACCCGGTTGCGGGCGGAGTAAAAGACCCGCGCCCCATGCTTGTAGCAATTGTTGATGGTGCGCGAGACCAGCTCTTCGTTGCCCGGGATCGGCGTCGCCGAGAGGATGACCGTGTCGCCCGCCTTGAGCTTCACCTGCGGGTGCTCCTGGGCGGCGATCCGGGTCAGCGCGGAGAGCGGCTCCCCCTGGCTGCCGCTGGACAGGATCACGAGCTTCTCGTCAGGTTCTTTGTTGATGTCCTGGATTTTGATCATGATGTCGCCGGGCATGTGGATGTAGCCGAGCTCCTGGGCGATCGTGAGGTTGTTCACCATCGAGCGGCCGATCACGGCGACTTTTCGTTTGTAGCGCGCGGCGGTGTTGAGCGCCTGCTGGATGCGGTAGATGTTGGACGCGAAGGTCGAGATGATGATCCGGCCCGAGACCTGGCCGAACAGTTCCTGGAACGCCTCGCCGATGGTTCGCTCGGAGGGCGTGAAGCCATCACGTTCCGCGTTGGTGCTATCCGACATCAGCAGCATCACGCCGTGGTTCCCGAAGTGCGACAGGCGCGCCATGTCGGTCGGCTTGCCATCGACCGGTGTCTGGTCCATCTTGAAGTCCGCGGTGTGGATCACCATGCCGACCGGCGTCTGAATGGCGAGCGCCGTGGTGTCCGGGATGCTGTGCGCGACGTGAATGAACTCGACTTTGAACGGGCCGAGCTCCACGACATCGCCGGCCTTGATCTCGCGTAAGTCGACCTGCTCGACCAGCTTGTGCTCGCGCAGCTTGTTCTTGATGAAGCCCAACGTGAGGCGACTGCCGTAAATCGGGGCCGAGACCCTGGGCAGGATGTACGGCAGCGAGCCGACATGGTCTTCGTGGCCGTGGGTCAGCAGGAAGCCGAGCACTTTGTCCTTTCGCTCCTGCAGGTAGGTGACGTCCGGCAGGACCAGGTCGACGCCGAGCATCTCCTCCTCGGGGAACATCAGGCCGGCGTCGATGACGACGATGTTCTCGTCGTACTCGAGCGCCATCATGTTGCGACCGATCTCGCCCAAACCCCCAAGGGGAATGGCGCGCAACCTGGGCTGTTTAGCCAAAAAGGGTGAGTTGCTCCTCCGGCTTGGGGACCGGCGTGGCGGCCACGGCGAGCGCCTGCCGCCGCTCCTCCACACGGTCGAGGTGCGCCTTTACGGCCTTGAAGTCCTGCTCCAGCGGGCCCATCAGGAAGCTGTTGTAAAGGGCCGCGGCCGGGTGGTAGACCGGAATGTAGGTCACGCCGTCCTTGCTGACCACTTTCCCGTGGAGGCGCGAGATCGACTCATATCCGGGCAAGAGCCGCGCCAGCGCATGCCGGCCGAGCACGAGGACGACTTCGGGCCTGATCAGCCGGAGTTGCTGCTCGAGATACGGTGAGCAGGCCTCCGCTTCGGCGGGCTGCGGATCCCGGTTGCCAGGCGGCCGGCACTTGAGGATGTTGGTGATGAAGACGTCGCCTCGCGACAGGCCGATACCGCGAAGCAACTGGTCGAGCAGCTTGCCCGCCGCGCCGACGAAGGGCTCGCCCTGCAGATCTTCGTTCTGCCCTGGCGCCTCGCCGACGATCATGATCCGCGCGTTCTCGGGGCCAACGCCCGGGACAGCGTGGGTTCGACTGAAGCCGAGGGGACAACGCCGGCAATCGTGAACGTCCCTGCTCAGGCTCCGCAGGTCGGAGAACATCAGCAAGTCGCAGGTCAGTATAGCGCCCTGGAACGCTGACGGATCAAAGCCCATTGACCAAAGCAACAGACTCGGGGCCCCGATTGATGGAGCCCCGAGACACGCGATACCGGGTCGATGACGACGCTACTGGCAGGCTTTGTGGAGTTGGATGTTCCCACCACTGAGCAGGGCGGCGGGCGCCACCACGGCGCCGTTCAGCCTGAGCTGGAACTGGTCGACTCCGTGGCCTGGCTCGCCGTTGTCGGCGACGTCCGCCTCGTACGACTCGGCGGTGCCGCTGACGTCGGCCGAGCCCAGGATCTGTCGGCCATTCGATCCGAAGTCGGGATAGAAGTTGTAGCCGGAGACCCCGGTCCCTTTGGCTCGCATTCCGTTGCCGTGGTCGATGTACAGCAGGTGTCCCCAGAAACCGTTCTTCACCCCACCCGCCACGGCGAAATTCGCCTTGGCGTTGGGATTGGATGGCGAGACGATCCACCCGCCGCCCGTAACGAAGTCGGTTGGCGTCGCACCGCAGGCCGGCGGTTGTGACGGGGACGTCGGACACGTGATGTCGGCATGCGCGTGAGAAACGATGACGTCGGCCAGCGGCGCGCCGCCGGCTGGATTGGTGATGGTTACGTGCAGGGCGTTCACATCCATGCTGCCCGACTGCCCGCTAACCGAGCTCGACTGCTCGTTGATCACCACCGTGCCGGCATTGAGCGGCAGGACGATTGTCTGGTTTGGTGCCCCCGTCACAATGATGGGCTGGCCGCCATTGACCGAACTGATCGATAGGTTGGCGAGCTCGGAGCTCCCGCTGACCGATGCGCTGCTCCCACTGCACTGGGCGGCGGCCCTCGACATCAGGAAGTCGGCCGTGATCGTGGTGCCGGCGACGGTCAAGCTGAGACTCGCGACCGAGGCCTCGGACCGGCTGGCGTTGCCCTGGCCGACCGTCGTGGCATGGGCCACTTCGGCTCCGTTGAACGATCCGGTGCTGCCCAGCGAGATTGGCGGGACGGTGAGGAGCGAGGCCTCCTGCGCGCCGCCGGTGGAAGGGAGATTGCCCGTGTCGGCGATTGGGGGCAGTTGCGTGCCCAGCACGGAGGCTTGCACGACGTAGGCTCGCCCGCTGTAGATCGGACTCGATGTGTCGGCGCTGCCGACCGCGGGCCACGCGAGCAGCGGGACAGCGAGAAGCGCGGCAACGGCGAGGCGCAGCGGCCACACCAGGCGCGTGTTCGGAGGCCGTGTGGAGCGAAAAAGGCGTGGTTGCATCGTTCTCACCTCAGGAAAAAATTCCGACCTCGGATCGGTATTTAGCTAGCTAGCGATCGCGTATGTGGTCAGGGCGGTGGGATCGGACACTACGCAGTTGTCAGCTTTGGTTTACATCCCATATCAGCCTCCCACTATCAGCATTTCGGTAGGGCTGATAGTAAGAGCGGCGCGTGGAATGCGGAAGTCATTGAAACTGAGGACAGCGAATTCATCCACTCATCTTCAGCGTGAGCCACGCAGCGACCGCTTCGGTTCGGTTGCGCAACCCACAGTCCCGAAAAACTCGGTCGATGTGGGTGCGAACCGTCGGATAGGATATCCCGATCTTTCGGGCAATCTCCTTGTCCGAGAACCCTTCGGCCATCAAGGAGAGAATCTCCGATTGGCGCGGCGAGAAATGCTTCCGCCGCACTGGTACTAGAACCTGCGCTGACCCCCACACCACGACTCGAGCATCGCCACTCGGCCGGGCGATGTCAAGGAATCCGGCACTTTCACTCCACGCGAGGTTCCAATGCAACGCACAGCACCGCATTCCTGCGCATATCGCGCAGATCACCCACGGAAAGTGGCGAGCGAAACGAATCGATGCGACGCGATTGATGTGGAGAGAAGCGGCACGAATCTCGTGCTCGCGCCGCCTTTGTCCTTACCTCCGGTCGCCGCCTCGCTGACCGGCCCGGTCGAAATCGCGACGTGGGCCGCGGTCGCCGCCCGGACGATAGCCGCCACCCCCGCTGCCCTCGCGGCGCGGGCCGCCCCGATCCCGCTCGGTCACGACCCAGTCGCCGTTGGTGATGCCTTTCGCTTCCTGGAGCACGGCCTTGCGGGAGAGGTTCACGCGACCCTGGCGATCGACCTCGGTGACCTTGACCTCGATCTCGTCGCCGACATTGACCGCGTCCTCGACCCGCTCCACGCGCTCCTCAGCCAGCTGGCTGATGTGGACCAGGCCGTCCTGGTTCGGCATGATCTGGACGAAGGCGCCGAAGGGCATGATGCGAACCACTTTGCCCCGGTAGTTCTTCCCCACCTCGACCTCGCCGGTCAGGTCGCGGATCAGCTGCTCGGCTTTGGCGGCGGACTCGCCGTTGACCGATCCGATCACGACCCGGCCGTCGTCCTCGATGTCGATGCTGGTAACGCCCGAGTCTTCGATGATCTTGCGGATCATCTTGCCTCCGGGGCCGATCACTTCGCGGATCTTGTCGGGATGGATCTGGACCGTGATCATCCGCGGCGCATACTGCGACATCGTCGGCCGCGGCTGGCTCAGCGCCGCGTCCATCTTGTCCATGATGAAGAACCGGCCTTCCTTGGCTTGCTGAATCGCGCCCGCCATGGTGTCGATGCTGATGCCTTTGATCTTCATGTCCATCTGCATGGCGGTGACACCCTTACGGGTGCCGGCCACCTTGAAGTCCATGTCACCCAGGGCATCCTCGACACCCTGGATATCGCTCAGAACAGCGACCTTCCCATCACCGGTGATCAAGCCCATCGCGATCCCGGCCACCTGTCCCTTGGTGGGCACGCCGGCGTCCATCATCGCGAGGCTGGAGCCGCACACACTCGCCATCGACGTCGAGCCGTTGGACGAGAGGATCTCGGTGACGAGCCGGATCGTGTAGGGGAACTCCTCTTCGGTCGGCACCACCGGCAGCAGCGCCCGCTCGGCGAGCGCGCCGTGGCCGATCTCACGCCGCCCGGGCGAGCGAAGCGGCCGCGCCTCGCCGACGCTGAAGGGCGGGAAGTTGTAGTGATGCATGAAGCGCTTGAACTCTTCGAGGCCGAGCCCGTCGAGCTTCTGTTTGTCACCGATCGAGCCAAGGGTGACGATGCTGAGCGCCTGGGTCTGACCCCGCGTGAACAGCGCCGAGCCGTGGGTGCGAGGGAGGATTCCGACCTCACTCGTGATCGGCCGGATCTCGGTCGTCTTGCGCCCGTCCGGACGCACACCCTCCGCGAGGATCTTGCCGCGAACGCGTTGTTTGACCTTGGCGTCGAAGCTCTTCGACAGGTATGGCAGCCGCTCCGCGAATTTCGGGCCGAGCTCCGCGACGGTCTCCTTCTTCAGGTCGTCGAGCGCAGACTCGCGCAGCGCCTTGTTGGGATTGAAGAGTGCCTGGTCAAGCCGTTCGGCCAGGTACCGGTCGACCGCCTCGTCGACTTCGGGGTCCTTGGGGCTTTCCGCAACCGCGACTTTCGGCTTGCCGACCTCGCGGGCGAAGGCATCCTGCATCTCGCAGATCCGAACGATCTCGCGATGCGCCAGGCGCAGCGCCTCGACGATGGTCTCCTCGGGCACTTCCTTGGCCCCGGCTTCCACCATGATGATGGCCTCGCGGGTGCCGGCCACGACGAGGTCGAGCTTGCTCTCCGCCAGCCGGTTGATCGGCGGACCGACGACCAGCTGGTCGTCGAGCATGCCAATGCGGACAGCGCCGATCGGACCCTGGAAGGGGATCGGCGAGATCGACAGCGCCAGCGAGGCGCCGTTGATGGCCATGGTCGCCGGGTCGGCATCCTGGTCGACCGAGAGCACCGTTGCCACCACCTGGACGTCGTTTCGGAAGTCCTTTGGGAACAGCGGACGGATTGGCCGGTCGATCAAGCGACTGTTGAGGATCGCCTGCTCGCTGGGACGCCCCTCCCGGCGGATGAACCCGCCCGGGATCTTGCCGGCAGCGTACAGCTTCTCTTCGTAGTCGCAGGTGAGCGGGAAAAAGTCGATTCCTTCCCGCGGCGTCGCGGACATCACGGCGGTGACGAGCAGCATGGTGTCGCCCATCCGCACGGTGACCGCACCGGATGCTTGCTGGGCAACGTGACCGGTCTCGACCGTCAGCGTCCGCCCACCAATTTCGAGTTGAGTCTGGGTCGCGGGATTTCCCGCGTGTGTTGTATTCACGATTCCTCCTGGGGCCGCGCAAATCGCGGCACGAAAAAATGATTGGCAATCGGCCCAGGCGGTTCCTGTCTTGCGGGTTAGGGGTTGGGGTTCGAAGAAAAGGAACCCTTTCTCCGCACACCAATCTCTAACCCTGTGCGAGGCGGCCCCGCCCGGGCAAGGGGTCTATGGCTCTAGGCCATCACCTCCGGAGCCCGAGCTTGGCGATGACCGCCCGGTAGCGCTCGATGTCGGTACGCTGCAGGTAGTTCAACAGCCGGCGGCGCTTGCCGACCAGCTGGAGCAGCCCACGCCGTGAGTTGTGGTCGTGGGCGTGCGTCTTGAGATGGTCGGTGAGGTGATTGATCCGTTCGCTGAAGATCGCGATCTGGACTTCGGACGATCCGGTGTCCTTTTCGTGCAGGCGGTTGGCGTCGATCACGCCCGCCTTGATGCTTGTTGCCAGTCAGTACCTCCTAAGGTTCGCTCGCCCGAGTGCCGTTGGCTAATCGGACACTCGCGCTGAGTCACCGGTGAGTATACCCGAAGGTCGCCAATCAATAACCTGGAGCGCGCCGGGGATGATCTCGAATACTGCCGGGGTCGTGCCGGCGAGCTCCCCATCCGCCTCCACCCCGATCGGTCCGTCGCTCTCGATCTCGACACGGCGAGCCTTTCCGAATTCGACTTGCGACAGCTGACCGTGCGTCCCCCGATAGAGCATCGGCAGACTACGGATCCCCAGCCAGCGGCCGACGTCGCCAATCGTCACGACGTCGAACCAGCCATCGTCCGGTTGGGCGTCGGGGGCGATGCGCATCGCGCCGCCGAGGTAGGCGCCGTTGGCGACGGCGATGGTTCGGATCCGCCGCTGCAGGACGGGGCCATCGTCCAGCCGAAGGCGCACCTGTGTGTTGCGATGCCGGAGAAGGCTGACGACGGCGGCCCCCAGGAAATTCACGGTCCCGCCCAAGACCCCCGGCCCGCGTGCCGCCCGCCGCACCACCTCGGCGCCGATCCCGGCGTCCGCCACATTGATGAAGTAGCGCCGTCCGGTCGAGGTGGAGAGCCGGCCGGCGTCGAGCGGGCGCCAGCGATCCGTTGTCAGCCAGGCGGCGACGTCCTCGGGGCGACGCGGGCTCGCAATACTTCGGCGCAGGTCGGCGCCCGTGCCGCGCTGCAGGAACCCAACCCGCGGTGGACGGCCGGCCGCGCGTCGAAGCAGGCCGTTGACGACTTCATGGGCGGTGCCATCGCCACCGACGGCGACGACCAGCCGACCGCCGGCTGCGGCGGCATAGTCGGCGGCATCGCCGCGACGAGAGGTCTCGACGACCTCAAAGGCCAAGCCGGCGGACGCGACCGCGCAGCGGCGCCAGAAGCCGCGGGCTCGCCCGCCACCCGCCGCCGGGTTGACGATCACAAGCGGCGGCTGAGGCGCGGTCAGGTCCGGTTTCTCCCGGACGGAACGGCGAGGATTCTCCTGGCGTTTTCCACGTCGCGCGTCATCTGCTCCTGCAGCGCCGGTACCGTAGCAAAGCGCTTCTCCGCGCGTAGCCGCTGCACGAACCAGACAGTGATCAGCTTGTCGTAGAGGTCATCGTCGAAGTCAAGGACGAAGACCTCAACCGTGAGCGTGCTGCCACCGAACGTCGGCCGGAAGCCGATGCTGGTCGCGCCGCCATAGGTTTGACCGTCGATCTCGACTCGGGAGGCGTAGATGGCATTCGGGGGAATCAGCTTATTGGGGGCGATTCGCAGGTTGGCCGTGGGAAAACCGAGCTGCCGCCCGCGCTTGGCCCCGTGCTCCACCGTGGAGCGGACGAAGTAGTCCCGACCCAGCAATTGGGCGGCAGCCCGGACCTGGCCGAGCAGCACCAGGCGGCGGATCCGCGAGCTGCTGATGGACTCCCGTCCGCGTAGCAGCGTGGGGGCGACCTCGACGGTGAAGCCGTGCCGCGTGCCGAGCCGCCGCAACAAGGCGGGATCGCCACGCTGAGCGTGCCCGAACCGGTGGTTCTGGCCGACGACCATGCGACGGAGTTCGATGCCACGCAACAGCCGCTGCACGAACGCCGCCGCGCTGAGTGCAGCGACCTGTGGCGTGAAAGGGATCACCACCATGTGGTCGAGGCCGAGCTGATCCAGTAACCACGTCTTCTCCTCGAGGGTCGTGAGGTTCGGCGGACAGTGATCCGGGTCGATCACGCACCGCGGATGGGGCTCGAAGGTGACCAGCACACTGGCGGCGCCGGTCGCGCGGGCACCGGCGATGAGTGCCTTCATCAGGGCCTGGTGGCCGCGGTGGATGCCATCAAAGCTGCCGATCGTCGCGTGGCTCGGCCCGAGCGCGCCGGGCGCGGGAAAGCCGAAGGTGACCGCTGTCATCCCATAAAAACCGCGCGCGGTTGGATCCGACGCGTGGCGTCCGCTTCGCCCCACGCCAGCAACTCGCCGTCGGGGCCCAGCAGTCGATAGCGGCCGGCCGTCGTGTTCGGGGCCGCAACCGCCTGCCCGCGACGAACCGCCTCGGCGCCGGCGGCGTCCAGCGCGACGGCGGGCCAGTTGTGCAGCGGCAGGTCCATCGGGAGCAGCCAGCGGGTCCATCCCTCCGCTGCTGCGGCCAACGTTGCCATCGGAACCGCGTCGGCTATCGCAAGGGGGCCGATCGCGGTGCGCGTCAGGCCGGAGAGGTAGGCGCCACACCCCAACGCGGCACCCAGGTCTTGGGCCAGGGTGCGCACGTACATCCCGCGGCCGGAGTTGACCTCCAGACGGCCGACCGCCGCCGTGGAGTCGTAGTCCATGAGGCGGATGGAAAAGATCTCCACCACCCGCGCCGGCCGCTCCACCGCCTCGCCGCGCCGGGCCTTGCGGTAGAGCGCTTCTCCGCCTTGCTTGAGCGCCGAAAACATGGGAGGCACCTGCTCGATGCGCCCGGTGAACGCCGGCAGTGCAGCCTCGATCCGCTCGCGGCTGATCGTCGGCGGGTCGCCGGCAGGGGTGATGGTGCCTTCGCGGTCGCCGGTGTCGGAGGTGAAGCCGAACGTCACGGTTGCGACGTAGGTCTTTGGCCACTCGTGGACGAAGTCCGCCAGCCGGGTGGCGCTGTTGATCAGGATTGGCAGGACACCCTCGGCCGCCGGGTCGAGCGTTCCTCCGTGGCCGGCCTTCAGAACGCCAGGCAGCCGGCGCAGCGTGCGGACGACGGCAAACGACGACGGCCCGGCCGGCTTGTTGACGTTCAGGATGCCGGATGTCACTCGAGATCGTTCATGCGCGCACGGACTTCCGCGAGCACCTTCGCCTCAGCTTCCCTGAGCGGCAATTCCAGCTCGATCCCCGCGGCCCGTCGGTGGCCGCCACCGCCAAACCTGGCGGCGAGCTCAGCCGCGTCGACCTGGTCGCGACTGCGGATGCTGACCTTTGTCAAGCGCGGGCCTGCCTCTTTGAAAAGGATGGCGAGCTCCTGGCCGCGGACGGTGTTGAGCTGGTCGATGGCGCTGTCCGCCTGGTCCGTCGTCGCGCCACTGTCCCGCAGCCCGGCCTGGCTGATCGATCCCCAGACCAGGCGGTCGTCGAACTCGTAGTGCAGGCCTTGCAGGATCCGCCCCTGCATGCGGAGCGAGGAGGCCGGACGGCTCTTGAAGAGGCCGCGGGCGATCATCACCGGGTCGGCGCCCAGCTGTACCAGCTCGGCGGCGGCCCGCAGGGCGTGCGCCGAGGTGTTGTCGTGACGGAAGCCGCCGGTGTCGGACAGGATCGTGGCATAGAGGCAGGACGCCGCCCCCGGCGGAATGTCGATCTTCCAGGCCTTGAGCAGGTCATAGACGAGCTCCCCGGTGGAGGCGGCGTCGGTGAGCACCAGGTTGAGGGTGCCGAACCGCGTGTTTGAGACGTGGTGATCGATGTTGATCACGACCGGGGCCTGTGTTACGACTGACCCATAGGTGCCGGCACGCGACGCATCACTGGCGTCAAAGATGAAGACCGGGGTACCAGCGGGCGGCGCCTGCCGGTTGACCCGCTCGATGCCCGGCAGAAACCACCAGGCGCCCGGCACCGGCGGCGACGAGAGCACCGGCACGGACTTTCCGATCGGCTCCAGCGCGAGGGCAAGGCCCAGCGCGGAGCCGAGCGTGTCGCCATCGGCATCCTTATGCGTGACCGCCGTCACGACCGGAGCGTCGTCGACCACCTGCCAGATCCGGGGCGCCAGCTCGGCCACCTCGGGGCGCGGTGGAGCGAGCTCAGCTGCCGGCGTTTGGTTCCCCTTGCTGAACTTCACGCAGGAGCCGGCTCATCCGGACGCTATACGCGACTCCCTCATCGAGCTGAAAATGCAGGTCGGGGGCGAACCGCAGGTTCGAGAGACGGGAGCCGAGCTCCCGCCGGATGAAGCCTTTGGCGTGATCCAGGCCGTCGATCGCCGACTGGCGAGCGTCGTCCTCGCCGACCACGCTCACCTTGACGGTGGCATTACGAAGGTCAGGACTGAGCTTCACCTCGCTGATCGTCGCCATCCCGATCCGGGGATCCTTGAGGTCGCGGATGATGATCTGACTGATTTCTTCGCGCAGTTGTGCCGCGACGCGTTCAACTCTATGACTGCCCATGCCCTCATTGTATGGAGCGTCTGCGCTCAGCCAATCACCCTCCCCTCCGGAGGGATCAAATTTCCCTCCCCCTCCGGCGGAGGCCAGGATGAGGCTAAGTGCACGGAATCACCCTCCCCCGCTCGCGGGGGAGGGCAGGGTGGGGGTCCTGGCGAGGACGAGCGTGTGGCCGCCGGTTCCCTCCGGCACGAAGCGCGTCCAGAGGATCTCGAACCCCATCTGCTCGAGCCACGCGACGTACGTCGCACGGTCGGCGTGGCTCCAGTACATCGGCGCACCATGCCAATCTTCTTCGGTGCCGGTCCACGCCCCGGATCCCACGGTCGCGAGCAAATAACCGGTCGGTCTGAGCCAGCGGTGGATGTTCTCGAAGATCGCTGCCTGCTCGTCGAGCGGGACGTGAATGATCGCAAAGAAAGAGACGACGGCTGCCAAAACTCTATGGTGAAAAATCAACGACCTGCATGTCGCGCACTCGACGTGCGCTCGAGGCACGAACCGGTGGCCTGGTCGATTTGCACAGCAGGCGGGTCGCCCTGTGAGGCTGACGCGGGGCGGAGGTGCGGTCGCGAGCCGAGCCACGTAATCCTAAGATCGTGGGCGGCGAGCGACCGGCCCGGAGTCCTGCGGCAGCGGCTCAGTCCGAGCCGCGCCTCGTAATCCGGCGTGCCCGCCGGCTCTCCCGGCTGGTTGTTCGCGGGACCGTGTCCCGCATCGTCCCTGTACTCATAAGAGATGCGGTCATAATCCTCGCGAACGATGTCTTTGGGATTGATCACGACCGGTGGGTCTCGATGTCGACCAGGTCGGCGAGCAGGCCAAAAGCCGTCTGTTCGACATGGGGCTGATGCAGGGCGATCGCGAGCTTTCCGGCGACATCGGTGTCGAGCTCGATCGCCATCGAGAAACCGTCGACCGCGTAGAACGGGTCATCCGGGCCGACCCCTACCGGGGCCCAACGGGTCCCGAAGGGGCCGATCGCGGCCAGCGGCCTGATCCGCATGCCGCGGCGGGCCACGTCGCGAGCCCGGACCGCAACCTCCTCGGTGATCGGCTCGCGGACGACATCGCCGACCTTGACGTCGAGTCCCATGACGACGTTGGCGACGATGGTGGCCTTCAGGGCGGCGTCCCAGCCCTCCAGGTCGTTACTGGGGTCGCGCTCCGCGATCCCTAATCGCTGTGCCTCTGCCAGCGCCTCATTCCATTGGACGCCTCGCGCCGCCTGGCTCAGTAAGTAATTGGTCGTGCTGTTGAGGATGCCGCGCACGAGACCGACCTTCGCCGTCGGCAGGTTGCTCCGCATGAGGTTGAAGATCGGAAGGTCATCCGCCACCGCCGATTCGAAGCGCAATTGCCGGCCACGCGATTGCGCTAGCGCCTCGAGGTCTTTGAAGCCGTATGCGATGGGGCCCTTGTTGGCCGTGATCACATCCATTCCCGCCTCGAGCGCCTGGCGCAGGTGATCGAGCGCGGGCTGTCCGGTCCGAGGATTCATCGTGCTGACTTCGACCAGCACGTCCGCCGCCAGCGACCCGATCGGTGGTGACGCGCCGTGCTCCCACAAGTCTTCGGAGGAAAGCAGGGCGCTGAGCTGCAGGCCCCTGTCGTCGCGCGCCCAGCCATGGCTAGCGGTGAGAACGGCCGTCACGACCGGGTTCAGCCCGTAGCGCTCACGCAGCAAATACTGCTTGAGCAGGAGGAGCCGAGCAAACGCGCGACCAACGTTGCCAAACCCGATGAGGGCCAGGCGGACGTCGCGAATCGGCCGCCCGGTCGTTTCTACGCTTGCTTGACCTGGTAGGACTCGATGACGTCGCCCTGCTGGAAGTCCTGGTAGCCGTCGACCCGGATCCCGCACTCCAGGCCGGACAGCACTTCGTGGACGTCGTCCTTGAAGCGCTTGAGGCCGGCGATCTGGCCCTCGTGGATCGCTTTGTTGTCCCGCAGGACCTTGGCGGTGGAACCGCTCGTGATCCTGCCGTCCAGCACCCGCGAACCGGCGATGACGCCGAGCTTCGGGATCTTGATCGGCGTGAGCACTTCGGCGCGACCCTCCCAGATCTGGATGAAGGTGGGCTCGTAGAGGCCCTTGATCGCCCGTTCGATGTCGTTGGTGACGTTGTAGACGACGTCGTAGCTGCGAATGTCGACCTTCTCCCGCTCGGCGGCCTTCTGGGCGAGCGCGTCGGCCTTGACGTTGAAGGCGATGACGAGCGCGTTTGAGACCGCCGCCAGCAGGATGTCCGACTCGGTCACGGTGCCGACACCCTCGAAGACGATCTTGATCTGCACCTGAGGGTCCTGGATCTTCAGCAGCGAGCCCTTGAGCGCCTCGACCGAGCCGTTGCTATCGGCCTTGAGGACCAGGTTGAGGTCCTTGACCGCCCCCTTCCCCACCTGTGCCGACAGGTCGGCCAGCGTGACGCGGCGCGTCTGCGCCAGGGTTGCGACGCGGTACTGCTCCGCCCGCTGACCGGCGATCGTCCGGGCCACCTTCTCGCTGGAGACCACCTGGAAAATATCGCCCGCGGTTGGCACGTCGGGCAGGCCGGTGACAACGGCCGGCGTCGCCGGTCCGGCTTCCTTCATCTTCCGGCCCCGGTCGTCGAGCAGCGCCCGAACCTTGCCGAAGATGTGCCCAACCACGAGGTTGTCGCCGATCCGGAGCGTGCCGCTCTGCACCAGCACGGTCGCGACCGGGCCGCGGCCCTTCTCGAGGTGGGCGTCGATCACCGTGCCGGCGGCCAGCTTGGCCGGGTTGGCCTTCAGGTCCTGAAGGTCGGCAACCAGGAGGATCATCTCCAGCAGCTCGGAGAGTCCGGTCTTCTGCTTGGCGGAGACGGGCACCATGACGGTTTGCCCGCCCCATTCCTCGGGCACGAGGCCCTGCTCGGAAAGGCCCTGCTTGACCCGGTCCGGGTTGGCGCCCTCCTTATCGATCTTGTTGATCGCCACCACGATCGGCACCTGGGCTGCCTTGGCGTGCGAAATCGCCTCGACTGTCTGTGGCATGACGCCGTCATCGGCGGCTACGACCAGCACGGCGACATCGGTGACCTGGGCGCCGCGAGCGCGCATGGCGGTGAACGCTTCGTGGCCCGGCGTGTCCAGGAAGACGATGCGCCGGCCCTTCTCCTCGACGACGTAAGCGCCGATGCTCTGGGTGATCCCACCGGCTTCGCCGGCGGCCACCTTCGTCTGGCGGACCGCGTCGAGCAGCGAGGTCTTTCCGTGGTCGACATGACCCATGACAGTGACCACCGGAGGTCGGACCTTCAGGTTCTCGGGCGCTTCGCCATCCACGCTGAACAGTTCCGAGCGCGTGGTCAGCTTGACCTGAGTTGCCTCACCTTCCCCGACGACCTCTTCGGCGATCGCCGAATCCATCGCCATCGGGCTGGCCTGGACCCCAAAGCTGTCGGCCACGATGGCGGCCGTGTCGAAATCGATCTGCTGGTTGATGTTCGCCATCACACCGTTCTTCATCAACTCTTTGATGATGTCGACCGTCTTGACGTCCAGGTATTCCGCCAGCTCTTTGACGGAGAGCGTCGGCGGCAGCTGCACCTTGCCTTCAGCGACCGCCTTCTTGGCCTCGGTAGCCTGGCCGGCGGCGAACTGGGTGCGGACGGACGACTCCTGTTCCGGCGTCAGCACCGCCATGGCATGGCGTGGTGCGTGCCGCGTCGGGCGCAGGAAATCGAGGATATCCCGGGCCTCGACGCCGAGGTCCCGGGCGAGCTGCTGAACCTTGATTCCACGAGTTGTTGTAGCTATGAGTGACCTATCCTTTGCAATTCAACTGGCAATAATAGCCTGAGTACGCCCACCGCGCGGTGGACTCAGGTCATTATTCCCTGACGGAGCCGCTCCCAATCTTGCGCCGCGACCTGCGAGCCGAGTGCACGGTCGAGCGCCCGCCGCTTCCGCGCCAGCTCCCAGCAGGCCCGCTCGCGGCAGAGGTAGGCGCTCCGGCCGGCGACCCGGCGCGGATCGACCACGATCGTGCCATCGACCATCGCCACCCGGTGCAGCGCCGACCGCGGCTTGACCTGCCGGCAGCCGACGCAGGTGCGAAGCGGCTCAGGACCCGCCGCCGCCAGCCTCCGCCGGTTTTTCTTCCCCGTCCGGGCGAGGGTTGGGGTCGGGGCTCGCCCCTTCCACCGTCGGCTTGATGTCGATCCTCCACCCGGTCAGCTTGGCCGCCAGGCGGGCGTTTTGCCCATCCTTGCCGATGGCCAGGGAGAGCTGATTCTCGGGCACGTGGGCGGTGGCGGTCCGTGAGTCCCGGTCGATGTCAACGCTCAGCACCTGGGCCGGGCTGAGCGCGTTCGCCACCAGCTGGGCGGGGTCGTCAGCCCAGGGGATGATATCGACGCGCTCGGACCCCAGCTCGCCGACCACGCTGCGGATGCGCACGCCACGCGGACCGACGCAGGCGCCGACTGGATCGATGCCCTCCTGGTTGGCGGAGACCGCGACCTTGGTTCGGACCCCGGGCTCGCGCGCCAGCGCCCGGATCACGACCGCACCCGACGTCAATTCCGGGATCTCGAACTCCAGCAGCCGGCGGACGAGCGCCTTATGGGCCCGCGACACCAGGACCTGCGCCCCGCGGCTTCGCTTGCGCTCCTCGAGCAAGAGGACCTTGAGGTGCTGGCCGATCCGGATCGTCTCATCGGGAATCTGCTCCTCGGGCGGCAGGACCCCCTCGGCCTTTCCCAGCTCTATATGAATGGTGCGGCCCTCGGGTCGCTCCACGATCCGTTCGACGATACCGCTCACCATCTCGCCCTTGTGCTCGAGCACATCCTTGAGCACCTGGTCCTTCTCGGCATCCCGCAGACGCTGGAAGACGACCTGCTTACTGATCTGGGCCGCCAGACGAGCGAAATCCTCGGTTGGCAAGGGGACGTCAATCAGGTCGCCCAGTGAGGCCGGCCCCAGCTTGACGGCCTCCTCGAGGTTGATCTCCGTTGCCGGATCCGTCGCCGTCTCGACCACCCGCCGCCGGCCGAAGATGGCGATCTGGGCGGTGTCGGGGTCGACATGCACGCGGATGTTCTCGGGCGGATTGAAGGCGCGCCGGTAGGCGGTGGCGAGTGCGGTCTCCATCAGGCTGAGGAGTGACTGCTTGGAGATCCCCTTCTCCTCCTGGACCTGGTCGAGCGCCTTGAGGAAGTCCGACTTCAACATCAGCGCCGTGACAGGTCGATCGCCAGCCGGGCGGAGACGATATCCACCACCGGGATCGCGACCGTCCTCAGATGCTTCCCCTCGCCGAGTTGCAGCTCGATCATGTCGTCAGACACGGCGGTGAGCCGTCCCTCGGCCACCTGCTCGCTGTCGCCCACGCGGTAGCGGACATTGGCGCGCCGGCCGATGAAGCGGCGGTACTCCTCGAGGTTGCGCAGCGGACGCTCGGCGCCCGGTGAGGAGACTTCGAGATCGTAGCGTGTGGGCAATGGATCGGCCTGGTCGAGCAATGCGCTCAGCGACTTGCTGACCCGCTCACAGTCGGCAAGCGTGACCCCCTCGGGCCGGTCGATCCGGACGCGGAGCGTCATGTAGCCAGGAGTGCCGGAGAGCGCCAGGTCATACAGCTCGTAACCGAGGAAGCTGAGCGTCGGCATAATCAATTCCCGGATTCGATCGAGCTGATTCGTGGTTGACGGGGGCACCCCTAAAAGAAAAAGGGCCAACGGCCCCGCGCAAGGTTCGTATTCACTTGGCCCTGAGTATAGGACTCCGTCTCGCGGCCTTTCCACACCGGGGCCGCTCATTTACCGTGGGTCGAGCCGCCTCCATACCACGAGCAGGGGACTCGCGTTGAAGATCGACGAGTAGGTTCCGCTGATGATGCCAATCAACAGCGCCAGCGTGAAGCCCTTGATGGTTTGCGGCGAGATCAGGAACAGCGCGACCAGCACGAAGACGACCGTCATCGACGTGTTTACCGATCTGGCGAGCGATTGGATGATGCTCAGGTTGACGTTCTGCTCGAAGGTCAGGCGGCTCGCCTGCCGCAGGTTTTCGCGGATCCGGTCAAAGATGACGATCGTGTCATGGACCGAGAAGCCGATCACGGTGAGCACGGCCGTGACGAACAGCGTATTGATTTCGCCGAGCGGCAGGTTGAAGACCTTGCCGAGGATCGAATAGATGCCGGTCAAGACAAAGACGTCATGCAACAGTGCCAGGATGGCGCAGATCGCGAACTTGTAGTTGAACCGAATGCTCAGGTAGATGACGATCAGGATGGAGGCGATCGCGATCAGGCCGCCAGCACCAACGACCAGCTCCCTGGCGATCGTCGGACCGACCTGCGCGTAACTCGATTTGGATGGGTCGAGCGGGAATTTCTGGGCAAGGTCGGCGCGGATGGTGGTCTCCTGGGCCGAGGAGAGCGGTTTGGTTGTGATCAGCACACCGTTCGAGCCGGCCTGCTGCACCGTTGCCTCGACATTGAACGTATCCATCTCTTTCTGGACGACCGAGGCCTGGACCGGCTGCGTGAAGGCGAGATTGTATTGGTCGCCGCCGGCGAAGTCGATCCCCAAGCGAAAGCCGAAGAATGCCATCGAGATGATCCCGGGCAGGATGATCGCCAGCGACAGCAGGAAGTACCAGTTACGGCGCCCGACGATGTCCATCTACTCGATCTCCCTCACGCGGCCTTGGGCGCCTGCACGCCGTAGAACGCCAGCCGGCGAGCCGGCCGCAGTCCGGCGAGGATCTGTAGGAACTGCTGGGTGGTGACGACGGCAGAGAACATGCTGACCCCGACGCCGATCGCCAGCGTGATGGCAAATCCCTTGATCAGGGGAGCGCCAAAGAAATAGAGCACGAAGCAGGTGATCAGCGTCGAGATGTTCGAGTCGCGGATCGCCGGCCAGGCGCGGTGGACGCCGGCTTCCATCGCGGCTCCCAGGGTCCGACCGGCACGCAACTCCTCCTTGACGCGCTCGAAAATCAGCACGTTGGCATCGACCGCCATCCCGACCGAAAGGATGAAGCCGGTCAGGCCGGCCAGCGTCAGCGTGACCCCGAACAGCTTGAAGATGGCCAGCGCGATCGCCGCATAGAGCAACAGGGCGATGCTGGCGACCACCCCCGGGAGCCGGTAGTAGAGGAGCATGAAGAGGATGACGATGGCCAGCCCGAAGGCGCCGGCCAGCAAGCTGAGCTTGACGGTCGTGGCACCCAGGGTGGCGCCGACCTCGGTTGCCGAGGCGAGCGAGACGGTGCCCGGCAAGGCTCCCGAGTTGAGCTGGATGGCCAGGGCCTGGGCGCTGGCCGGGGTGAAGCCGCCGGTGATGATGGCGCTGCCGCCACAGATTTCGCTGATGACGTTCGCGTCTTCCACCAGGTCCTTATCGATGAAAATCGCGAGCTTGTTCTGCGGATCGCCTTGCGGATGGGCGACGCGGTCGCGGGTGAAATTGCAGAAGAGGTCGCTGCCCTTCGGGTTGAAGGAGATGGTGACGTCGGGTAGGTTGGTGTTCGGGTCCGTGGAGCGGCTGGCGTTGGTGATCATACTGCCGTCGATGCCGGTGTACTCCGGCTTGTACCCGGGGTACTTCTGGGCATCTTTCGGATTCAGTTGCTGCAAGGTTGCCGCGTCGGGTGTGCCCGGGACCCATTTCCAGATCGTCAGGTAGGAGGTCTTGCCCAGGATCTGTTTTGCCTGCTCGAGATTCACGCCCGGCAGTTCGACGATGATCCGATTTCGTCCTTCCGGCCGCACCACGGATTCGGCATAGCCACTGCTGTTCACCCGGCGCTCGATGATCGCGACCGCGATATCCCGGGCGGCCGCGTCGGTAATACCGGAACGCACGTTGGTGATCTCAAGCTCGAGGTGCGTGCCGCCCTGCAGGTCGAGCCCCTTGTGGATGTAGATCTGCTGCTCGAAGCCCAGGAATGGAATCGACAGCGTTGGCGTGCCCCGGATCGGGCCGGTCAGCGACTGATTGGTGGCCAGCCGGTAGACGTAGGCGAACCCGTCGATGAAGAGGGCAATCACGGCAACGACGGCAATCAGTCCCAGCAGTCGACGATCGACGCGCATGCGAGGGAAAGTATAGGTGACGCCCGATGAGAAACTCTTAAGGTCTCATGGTAGTGGCGCGAGCGCCCACTCGTCACGTAGAGACGTGATCGCTTGCTCCAGTCCCCCGGTGCCGATCCTCTCGCGGATCTGCGCGACGAGTCGCACCAGCAGCCTCAGGTTGTGGATTGACGCCAGCCGGTGGCCGAGGATTTCTCCCGCCATGAAAAGGTGCCGGAGGTAGGCGCGCGAAAAGCGCTGGCACGTGTAGCAGTCGCAGCCGTCGTCGGGCGGACCGTTGTCCTCGATGAACCGGCGATTGCGGAGGTTGATCCGGCCGCCGCGCGTCAGGATCGATCCGTTGCGGGCAATCCGGGTGGGCAGCACGCAGTCGAACATATCGATGCCCCGAGCGATCGCCTCCACCAGGTCGGCCGGCGTACCCACGCCCATCAGGTAGCGCGGGCGGTCACGCGGCAGGATCGCCGTTTGCAGCGAGAGCAACCGATAGGTGACGGTCTTCGGTTCCCCGAGACTCAGCCCGCCGACGCCGAAGCCGTCAAACGGCAGTTGCCGGAGCACGTCGGCGCTCTCCCGTCGAAGCTGTTCGTCGAACCCACCCTGGACGATCCCGAAGCGCAGCTGACCGGGCGCCGCCTCGGTCGCAAGGCAGCGGGCCGCCCAGCGGTGGGTTCGCTCCATTGCCTCACGGGCCGTCGCATCAGTTGCCGGCCACGAGACGGGTTGGTCGAACGCCATTGCGATGTCCGATCCGAGCTGCCGCTGAATCGCCATGACCGACTCGGGCGTGAAGCCCTGCTCGCTGCCGTCGAGGTGCGAGCGGAAGGCGGCGCCTTCATCGCTGACGTTGACGAGGTGATCGAGGCTGAAGACCTGGAACCCACCACTGTCTGTCAGGATGGCGCCGTCCCAGGCCATGAACCGGTGGAGGCCGCCAAGCCTGGCGATCCGCTCCGCGCCGGGCCGCAGCGCGAGGTGGTAGGTGTTGGCGAGCAACACCTGAGCACCCAATTCGTGGACCTCTTGCGGCGTGAGCGCTTTGACCGTCGCCTGCGTGCCGACCGGCATGAACGCCGGCGTGTCGATCGCGCCGTGGGCGGTGTGCAGGCGCCCGCGCCGCGCGCCCGCCTCTTCCGCCAGCAGCTCGAACACGTCTAGTCCCTCCCCCGCTCGCGGGGGAGGGCAGGGTGGGGGCCCGTAATCAACATGCAGTCACCGAAGCTGTAAAACCGGTAGCGCCGCTCGATCGCCTGCGCGTACGCCGCCAGGACCCGGTCGCGTCCCGCGAAGGCGCTGACCAGCATCAGCAGCGTGCTCTTCGGCAGATGAAAGTTGGTGAGCATTGCGTCGACCACGCGAAACCGATAGCCGGGCAGGATGAACAGTCCGGTCCATCCCTCCCCCGCCGCCACGCCTCCGTCCGTGGCGGCACTCTCCAGCACCCGAACGCAGGTGGTACCGACCGCCACCACACGTTTGCCGTGCCGGCGCGCCCCGATGATTGCTCCTGCGGTTGCATCGCCGATCCGGTACCACTCGCGATGGATGCGGTGCTGAGCCGGGTCGTCGACGCGCACCGGCCGGAAGGTATCGAGGCCGACGTGTAGCGTCACGAAGGCGACGGCCACTCCGCGATCACGGACCGCCGACAGCAGCTCGGGGGTGAAGTGCAGGCCGGCCGTCGGCGCGGCCGCCGACCCTTCCTCGCGCGCGTACACCGTCTGGTACCGCTCGCGGTCTCGGAGTCGCTCCTTGATGTACGGCGGCGTGGGCATCTCGCCGATTCGGCGGACTTCCGCCAGCGGATCGGCGACGCCATTCAGCCGCACGGTTGCGGTTTCCCGGTCCCGCGCCTCGATGGCAACGGCCAGCACCGAGCCCTCAAAATGCACCTGCGAGCCGGGTTCGAGCCGGCGCGCCGGCCGGATCAGCGCCTCCCAGCGGTGCTGACCCTCATGCAGCGGGCGCAGCAGCAAGACCTCGGCCTCTCCCCCATCGCGACGCCGTCCGATCAGCCGCGCCGGCAGCACCCGGCTGTCGTTGAGAACCAGGACGTCGCCGGCCTCCAGGTACCGCGGCAGATCCCGGACGGTGCTGTCAACCAGGCCACCCGATGAATCGAGAACCAGCATGCGCGCGGCATCCCGCTCGGCCGGTGGGTGCTGGGCGATCAGCTCCGGCGGCAGCTCGTAGTCGAAATCAGCGGTTCTCAGAAGAGTCGAGGCTGCTCGTTGCTGCTCGCCTTGACCAGGCCGAGATGGTCGTAGGCAAGCTTGGTCGCCACGCGCCCGCGGGGCGTGCGAGCCAGGAAGCCGAGCTGCATGAGGAAGGGCTCATAGACGTCCTCGACGGTTTCCGGATCCTCCGATACCGAGACCGCGACGGTGTCGAGGCCGACCGGGCCGCCCTCGTACTTCTCGACGATGGTCCGAAGGATCCGCCGGTCGATGGTGTCGAGACCCAGCTCGTCGACTTCGAGCATCGCCAGCGCGTCCAGGGCGATCCGTTCGTCAATGCGTCCCTCGGCCCGCACCTGGGCAAAGTCTCGCACGCGCCGGAGCAGCCGGTTCGCCACCCGCGGCGTGCCGCGAGCCCGGCTGGCAATGACGCGGGCGCCGGGATCGTCGATCGTGACCTTGAGCAGGGCGGCAGAGCGGATGACGATCGCGTACAGCTCGTCGGTACCGTAGAAATAGAGCGGATAGACCGCCCCGAACCGGTCGCGCAGCGGGGCCGAAAGCATGCCCTGCCGGGTGGTGGCGCCGATGACCGTGAAACGCGGCAGCTGCAGCCGGAAGGTCTGGGCCCCCGCCCCCTTGCCGCTGACGAAATCGAACTTGAAGTCCTCCATCGCCGGGTAGAGCGATTCCTCGACCGGCCGGGCCAGGCGGTGGATCTCGTCGATGAAGAAGATGTCACGGTCCTCGAGGTTCGTGAGGATCGAGGCGAGCGCGCCCTGGTGCTCGATCGCCGGGCCGGAGGTCGTGCGGATGTTGACGCCCATCTCGTTCGCCATGATGTTGGCGAGCGTCGTCTTTCCCAGCCCGGGCGGTCCCGCGATCAGGATGTGCTCGATCGGCTCGTTGCGGCCGCGCGCCGCCGTGATCAAGATCTCCATGTTCGCCTTGACGGCCTCCTGCCCGATGAACTCGGCGAGGCGACGCGGGCGCAGGCTCCATTCGAACTCTTTGTCTTCGCTCCGCTCCTCCGCGGTGATGACACGCTCGCTCATCCGCGATCGAGCCCCTTCAGGGCAACGGTCACGAGCTGCTCGACCGAGCGAATGCCGCCGTTGCCGCCGCTAGCCTTGCGAATGGCTTCCTTGGCCTCGGCCGGGGTGTAACCCAGGCCGGTGAGGACCTGCAATGCCTGGGCCATGGGGTCGGCTCCGGATGCCGCCGGCAGCCGCGCCTCTTCGCCGAACATCTCATCCTTGAGCTTCCCCTTGAGCTCCAGCACGACCCGGGCGGCGGTCTTCGGGCCGATGCCGGGGACGGTGGCCAGCAAGGCCGCATCGTCCTGCAGGACCGCCCGCTTGAGCACGCGCAGCTCGGCCCGGCTCAAGATCCCGAGCCCGGCCTTGGGGCCGATTCCTTTGACCGAGAGGAGCAGTTTGAAAAACGTCAGCTCCTCCTGGCTGAGAAAGCCGAAGAGGCCGAGCGCGTCTTCGCGCACATACGTATAGGTATGGAGACGCACGCGCTCGCCCGCCCTCGGCAGCTCCGTCAGGGTGCGGGTGCCCACCGTCACCAGGTAGCCGACGCCGTGCACGTCGACGATGACCGAGTCGGAGCCCCGCTGGGCTAACACGCCCTCGAGGGTCGCGATCAACCGCGCACGCCTGCCGGGGCCCGGCTGATGACCATCCGGAGCCGGCCGCTGTGGTGGTGGCAGATGGCGACCGCCAGCGCGTCGATCGCGTCATCGGAACGCGGGAGCTCACGCGTGGCGAGCAGCGACTGGACCATCTTCAGCATCTGGCCCTTGGTGGCGCCGCCGTAGCCGGTGACCGAGAGTTTGACCTGGTTGGGCGTGTACTCATGGACCTCGGCGCCGGCCTCCACGGCGGAGAGCAGCGCGACGCCGCGCGCCTGGCCGACCGCCATCGCTGTGCGGACGTTCTTGCTGAAGAAGAGTTCCTCGAAGGCGGCCGCCTGGGGGTGCAGCTCCGCCATCAACGCCCGAAGCTGTTCGGCGAGAATGCCAAGCCGCTTCGGTTCCGAGATGTTGGAGGGCGTCTTGAGCGTGCCGCAGGTGACGAGGAACAGGCGGCCGTTCTGCCGGCGGACGGCGCCATAGCCGGTGTCCGCCAGGCCTGGGTCGACGCCCAGGACGAGAAGCCCGTCGCTGGTCATCACCTAAACACGTTCGCTGATGCGTTCCAGGACGTCCGCCGGAACATCCATGTTGGAGTAGACCGACTGCACATCATCGTGCTCTTCCAGGGCGTCCAGCAACTTGAGGATGGAGGGAGCCGTTGCCTCATTCAACGGAACGAGTTGCGAGGCGTTCATCGTGACTTCGGCTGACTCGATCTTGTAGCCCTTCTTCTTCAGGCCCTGCTGGACCGGCTCGAGCTTGGCCGGGTCGGTGACGACGTCGACGGTCTTGCCGTCGACGCGTGCGTCGCTCGCACCCATGTCGATCGCCTCCAGACCGACCTCGTCCGGGTCGCGGCCGTTGGCATCGATGACGATCTGACCCTGCCGGGTGAACATCCAGGCCACGCTTCCCGTGGCACCCAGGTTGCCGCCGGCCCGGCTGAACAGATTCCGGATGTCACCGCTGGTGCGGTTGCGGTTGTCGGTCAGCGTGTCCACCATGATGGCCACGCCATGCGGACCGTAGCCCTCGAAACGAAGCTCCTCGAGCGTGGCGCCGCCTAGCTCGCCGGTGCCACGCTTGATGGCGCGCACGACGTTGTCGTGGGGCATGTTGACATCGCGGGCCTTCTCCATGGCCAGCCGGAGGCGATAGTTGCCGTCCGGGTTCCCCCCACCCTCACGGGCGGCGATGGTGATCTCTCGGGCCATCTTGGTGAACTGCTGGCCCTTCTTGGCGTCGGTGAGGGCCTTCTTGTGCTTGATCGACGACCACTTGGAATGTCCCGACATCTTTCTCCCCGACGAGAGTTTAACGCAGCTTCAGGCGCACCACTCGGTGAGATCCGCGCCGCAAAACCCAGCCGTCCTGCGGCGTGACTTTCTCTTCCGCCGAGCTCACCGGTTGATCGTTGATGCTGAGACCGCGCTGGCCCGCGAGCCGGAGGGCTTCGCTCTTGCTGCTGGCCAGCCCGACGTCGACAAAGAGCTGCGCGATCGTCCGTTCACCCGCCTTCACCGTCAGCTCCTGGGGCCCGGCGCTGCGAAACGCGCCACCCTCGTGGCGGTAGGCATCAGGCGATGCCCCCGGGTGGAACTGGTGGACGAGACGCTCGGCGAGCCGCTGCTTGATATCTCGCGGATTCTCGCCATCACGAAGGGCGCGCGCTTCATCCGCGATCTCGACCGGGGTGGCATCGGTCGTCAGTTGCAGGTAGCGCAGGATGAGATTGTCCGGCACCGCCATGGCCTTGCGGTACATGACCGCAGGGGGCTCGTCGATGCCGATGTAGTTATCGAGGCTCTTGCTCATCTTTTGAACGCCGTCGAGCCCTTCGAGCAGCGGCATCGTCTGGATGTCCTGGGGAGGCTGGCCGTACGCCTCCTGGATGTCGCGACCAACCAGCAAGTTGAACGTCTGATCGGTGCCCCCCAGCTCGAGGTCCGACTTGACGGCCACCGAATCGTAGGCCTGCAGCAGCGGGTAGAGCAACTCATGCATACCGACCGGCCGGCCCTCCTTGGTGCGCTTGGCGAAATCATCCCGCGCCAGCATTCGGGCGACGGTGTATCGGCTCGTCAATTGCACGACGTCCTCGAGACGCATCCGGTCGAACCACTCCGACTGAAAGCGGACCTCGGTGTCGACTTTGTCGAGAATCTTCCAGGCCTGGTCGAGGTATGTCTTGGCGGCAGCGTTCACCTCATCCTTCGTCAGCTGCGGTCGAGTGATGTTTTGCCCTGAGGGATCACCAATCCGAGCCGTCCAGTCGCCGATGATCAGGACCGCCTTGTGTCCGTGCTGCTGGTAGCGGCGGAGGGCCCGCAGGACCACGGTATGGCCGAGGTGGATGTCAGGCCGGGTCGGATCGAGGCCCAGCTTGACGCGCAACCGGTCGTTGCGCTCGATTCGGCTCCTCAAATGCTCGCGGTCGTTGATCTCTACCGCGCCCGTGGTAACCGCGTCCCACGCGCCATGATCAGGGTTTTGTCGCTTTTTCATCGTTTCGTCACGCGTTCTAGACGCCGAGTATATACGCGGTTGACGGAATTGCCTGTGCTTTTTTAACGATCTCAACCGTTGTACACGCGGTGTCGCCTGAGAAGCACCGGTTTGCCCGACTCGCTGCTATCCGCGTGCTCACCATCAGCAGGATCAAGCGGCGGCGGCGCGGCCATGCGCCAAAGATCCTTATCGTCGGCGCCACGCTGGTGGGCATGCTCAGCCTGGGTGGGGGTGCCGAGGCGGTCGACAAGTACCAGACCTACACCCGCGACCTACCGAACCCCAGCTCACTCAACCCAAAGGAGCTCGCCCAGGCGACCAACATCTACGACCGTAACGGCGTGCTGCTCTACGTCAAGCACACCGACGGCGTGGTCCGCACCGTTATCCCGCTGTCAGCGATCTCCCCGCACCTGATCGACGCCACCATCGCGCTCGAGGACCGGCAGTTCTACACCCATCAGGGGATCGACATCCGCCGCATCGTCGCGGCGGCGATCGCCGACCTGACGCATCAGCGGGTGGAGCAGGGTGCCAGCACGATCACCCAGCAACTCGTCAAGCGGATGTTCGTGGGGAGCGCGAACTCCCTGGAACGCAAGGTGCGGGAGGCGACCCTGGCACTCGAGATCGAGCGTCGCTTCTCCAAGAACGACATCCTGACCCTCTACCTCAACCAGATCTTCTACGGGCACGAAGCCTACGGCGTGGAGGCTGCGTCCCAGACCTATTTCGCCAAGTCGGCAAAGGACCTCGACATCGCCCAGGCCGCCATGATCGCCGGTATCCCGAATGCGCCCTCGGATTTCGACCCGTACAATGCGGCGACCGCCGCCGCGGCGAAGAGTCGCCAGGAACTCGTTTTGCGTGACATGCTTCGCGACCACTACATCAGTCAACTGGAGTACGACAAGGCGGTCAAAGAGACGCTCACGTATCAGGACGGGAGCATCCAAAGAGACCTCAAGGCGCCCTGGTTCGTCGACTATGTGCTCCGGCAGTTGAGCAAGCAGTACGGGGACGCCGTGGTCGCGGGCGGCGGCCTGCGCGTTACGACCACGCTCGACTACAACCTGCAGCGCGTCGCCGAGCAGGCCGTCAGCAGCAATGTCAACCGGCCTGACCTGAAGGCGCGCAACGTCAACAACGGGGCCGCTGAGGTCATCGACCCCAGCACCGGCCAGGTGCTCGCCATGGTCGGCAGCGCGAACTACTACGACCAGGCGATCGGCGGCCAGTACAACGTCATCACCGACGGGCAGGGGCGGCAGCCGGGCTCCTCCTTCAAGATTTACGTCTACGCCACGGCGCTGGCCAACGGCTATGCGCCATCGAACCTGATCCTCGACAAGCAGGGCAAGATCGACGGCCATCCCTTCGTCGACTGGGATCATCGCGACGAGGGGGTCATCACGATCAGGCGCGCCCTGGTGGAGTCGCGCAACATCCCGGCCATCCAGCTCCTGAAGCAGCTGGGCTACGACCGTGTCTTCCAGACGGCGCGCATGATGGGCCTGACGGACTCGAACCTGACGCCGGAGCGTGGGCTGGCGCAGGCGATCGGCGCCACGGAGGTCGTGCCGATGCAGCACTTCAACGCCTATGGCGTGCTCGCCTCCGGCGGCATCTACCACGATCCGACGGTCATCCTCAAGGTGGTCGACAGCCAGGGCAAGGTCTTGCAGGAATGGAAGCCCGACGCGGGCGTTCGAGTGCTGCCCGCCCAGGTCGCCTACATGATCAGTGACATCCTGCGTCCCGTGGGGGCGGCGCTCAACATCAAGCGGCCCTACGCCGCCAAGACCGGCACGACCGAAAACTGGCGCGACTCCTGGCTAATCGGCTACAACCCGGACGTCGTGATCGGCGCCTGGATGGGCCACACCTGCGCGGGTGGCTGTCCGGCCAACGTGAACTCCAACCTCAACGTGGTCTGGGGCGTGCAGGGCGCCGGCCTGATCTTCCGTGACATCTTCAACGCCTACGAAGCGAGCAAACCGGTGAGGGACTTCCCCGTGCCGGACGGTCTCAAGAAAGTCACCGTGTGCCTGCCCAGTGGGTTACTGGCCACGGCGAACTGCCCCACGCCGATCGCCGATTGGTTCATCGCCGGCACCGCCCCGACCCGCTACGACGACTGGTACCAGCCGATCCGGGTTTGCACCACCGACGGACTGCTCGCCACCTCCGACATTCCCGCCAACCTCATCACGGTCAAGACCTTCGTGACGTACCCCCCGGGCTATCCGGACGACATGAAGGACAAGAACGCTCCCCAGCCCCCCACCCAGAATTGCCAGCTCTTTACGGAAACGACACCGCCGACGCTGACGCTGGCGCAGGCGCCGCAGGCGGACGGCAGCGTGCTCGTCACCGCCACCGCAACCGACGATGAGGCGATCAAGGAAGTCGACTTCTTCCTCGATGGAGTCAGCAAGCCGATCCGGTTGACCCAGGCCCCCTACACTTTCGTGGTCAAGGGCTCCTCGGGCAGCACGCACACACTGAGCGTGCAGGCGTACGACTACAACCCCGCCAACGCCGGGGCGGTTCAGACGATCACCGTCACGCTCCCTTAGGGGTCCCAGACACCGAGCGGCTGCCAAGCACCGCGAAGCGGTAGGGCAGGTCGACGGCGCGCGAGATGCCGATCCGCCGCGACGTCGCCACCTCACGGTCCGGCACCGGCGAGCCGGCGGCGAGGCCCAGTGGCCCGCGGGTGAAGTCGCGGCCGTTATCCTCGAGCGTCAGGCCGAAGGCGCGGCCGATCTTGCCCGGACCGCTCAGCACCCGGATCTCCGGGCCATGATCGCCGCGAGCGCGCATGATCTCGACGCCGGCAAGCGGTTCCAGCGCACGAAGCAGCACGGCACCCGCGGTCCCCGGGGCTTCCGCCGTGACGTTGAGGCAGTGATGCATCCCGTAGGTGAAATAGACGTAGGCGTGACCCGCCGGGCCGAACATCACGGCATTCCGGGTGGTGCGCCCGCGGAAGGCATGCGATGCCGGGTCGGCCTCGCCCGTGTACGCCTCGGTCTCGACGATGCGGCCGGCGAGCAGGCCCTCCGGTGTCTTGTAGAAGAGAACCCGCCCCAGCAAGTCCCGAGCCAGGACCACGGGGTCTCGGGCAAAGAACGAGCGCGGCAGACGGGGTGTCGTCAGGGCCACGCCTGTTTGCTTAGCAGATTTGCGAGGACGCAGGCCGAGCCGTCGCTAGCGGCTCAGGAGCTGCGTGAAGTAGCTGCTGATGCTGCTCGGCAGCACGAGCGAGAAGACCGCCCGCGTCAGCGGCTCGAAGGCGTAGAAGTGCGGGGCCAGCAGTGAATTGTTGAACCAGTCCTGCGCCGTGATGAACGCGGGCGGGTAGGCGTAGCCGCCCGGCAGCTTCGCATTCACCAGGCCAATGCCGACGATCAGCATGACGGTGACCTCGAACGCCCCAACGACGGCGCCCGCCAGCAGCCCGGTGACCCGGTCAAACGCCGGCGCGATCATGGCATCGAGGTAGCGCTGGTAGACCGCACCGAGCACCTCGAAGAGGATGATCGCCAAGGTCACGATCACGGTGTAGGTGATGACGTGCGCCCAGAGCGCCGAGGTGATGCCAAAGCTGCTGGCGATGTAGGTGGAGGTATTCGCGCTCGTCAGGGTGGCCGCGCCGACGCCGGCGAAGAGTCCGGCAAAGGCAACGATCCGCCGCACCAGCCCGAACACCCAGCCGAGGGCGATGTTGGCAAACAGGATGGAGACGATGATCAGGTCCAGGAAGTCCATCAGGACCGCACCTCGGCCCCAAACCGCGCTCTGAGGCCTTCGATGATGCGTTGCTGGACCGCCGCAACCTCGTCGTTCGTCAGGGTCCGGTCATCCGCCTGGTAGTGCAAGCGGAATGACAGGCTGCGGGCACCAGCCTCCAGCTGGGGCCCCTGGTATTCGCTCACCATAGAGATGTCCCGCAACGTGTAACCGCCCTGCTGGCGGATTACTTGCAGGACGTCGCCACCGGCGATCTTGCCCCGAATCACGACCGTAAGGTCCCGCCGGACGCCCGGAAAACGGGGTAGCGGCCGCGCCTGCGGCGTGCGCTGGCCGCCGACCGAAAATCGTTCGAAGAGGACCTCGGCAACCACCGCTCGGCCGGAAAGGCCGAGCTGGGCCAGCACCTGGGGGTGCACCTCTCCGACGATCCCGATGGGTTCGCCGGCCTCGAGGACTTCGCCGGTTCGTCCCGGATGGAAACCGGCAAACCGCCCCGGATCCATAGTGGGGAAGTCGGCCTGCTTGAAGTCGGTCGATGGAATCGCGAAACGATCTCGCATGGTTGCGAGCGTCGCCTGCAACGAGCGCAGCTCGGCGACGGCGGCGTCAGCGCCACCTGCCGGAACGTGGGCGGCGAGGGCCAACACCTGCGGCTCGTCGACCGTGTCCGACGTGCTTTTCCAGAAGACGGAGCCGAGTTCGAAGAGGCGGGCGCCGCCCTGGTCCTGGCGGGCGTTGAACGCGAGGGCCTCGAGGAGGCCGGGCAGCAGGCTGCGACGGAGCGCATCGCGGTTCTCGGCCATGGGGTTCTTGACCTTGACCAACGACGGCGCCGCCATGGGCATGGCAATCTCGAGCGTGTTGTCCGCGCTGATCATGCTGCTGGTCACGGCCTCATCGAGCTCGCGGCCGGCAAGCACCTCGCGTACGGTCTCGTCGGCGTCCCGGCGCTCGTACAGGTCGCGAACGGGTGCGCGAGCCCCGGGTAGCGTGCTCGGGACTCGATCGTAGCCATAGATTCGACCAACCTCTTCGACCAGGTCTTCGGGAATGGAGCAGTCGAGGCGGAACTCCGGAGGCTGCGCGCGCAGCAGACGGTCGCTGTTCTTCACCTTGAAGCGAAGGCGCTCGAGGATGCGAGCGGCCTCCCCGAGTCCGACGCTCACGCCGAGGATACGTTCGATCCGGTCGGCGCCGATCTCGATCGTGATCGGTGTGAGTGGCACGGGATAGACATCGGTTGACTTCGTCGGGGTTCCGCCCGCCAGCTCCGCGACCAACGCCGCGGCCCGCTCGACTGCGGGCAGGCTGAGCGCCGGGCTCAACCCCTTTTCGAACCGTGATGAGGCTTCGGTGCGCAGGCCGAGCATTCGCGCCGTCCGCCGGATGGACCGTGGCTCCCAGGTGGCGGCCTCCAGGAAAACGTCGGTCGTCCCCGGCTGGACGGCGCTCTCCGCGCCACCGATGATGCCGGCGAGCCCCTGGGCCCGTTCAGTGTCGGCCACGACCATGTCACGGGATGTCAGCCGCCGGGTCTTGCCGTCGAGGCAAGCCAGCTCCTCACCGTCCCGAGCCCGCCGGACCACGACCCGTCCACCCTTGAGACGCTGGTAATCGAAGGCGTGCATCGGCTGCCCGGTTTCGAGCATCACGTAGTTCGTGATGTCGACGATGTTGCTGATCGGGCGGATCCCGGCGGCCCGGAGCCGCGCCTGCATCCACGGGGGCGAGGGGGCGACCCTGACACCGGTGATCACGCGCCCCACGAACCTCCGGCAGCCATCGGGGGCGTCGATGCGGACCAGGTCGGGGCCATCGCTGGTACGGGCCTTCGGGATCTTCGGCTCTCGCACGGACAGGTTGAAGATGGCGCCCACCTCGCGCGCGACACCCAGGTGGCAGAGGAGATCCGGGCGGTTCGACTTGATCTCGAGCTCGAGAATGGTGTCGCGCGGGTAGAGCTCGTGGAGATCCTGTCCCGGCGTGGCGCCGGGGTCGAGGATGAGGATCCCCGCCGCGTCCTCGCCCAGCCCGAGCTCGATGGCGGAACAGAGCATCCCCGCGGATGGAATGCCCAGGAAGGTCTTGGTCTCGATTTGCCGGTCACCAAGCCGCGCGCCGGGAAGCGCGTAGGGCACGCGGTCGCCGACGGCGAGGTTCCAGGCGCCGGTGACCACCTCCACGACCGCCCCGCCGGTGGTCACGGCGGCGATCTGGTTCTTGGTCGATCCGGGAAGCGGCCGCAGGCTTTTGACCTCGGCGACCACGACGCCCTCGAAGTCGACATCCTGCTGGGTGATCCGCGCCACCTCGTTGCCGGCGAGCGTCAGTCGCTCGGCCAGGGTCTCGACATCGACCGAGATGTCCACGTATTCCTGGAGCCACTGGATTGAAATCAACATCGTTAGAACTGCCTCAGAAAGCGCACGTCGTTCTCCAGGAACAGGCGGAGGTCGGTCACGTTGTACTTGAGCATCGCCAGCCGGTCCAACCCGGCGCCGAAGGCGAAACCCGAATAGTGCTCCGGGTCGATGCCGCCATTGCGAAGGACCTGCGGATGCACCATCCCGGCACCAAGGATCTCCAGCCAGCCGCCCTTGCAGCTGCGACAGCCGGCACCGCCGCAGATTCCGCAAGAGACCGAAGCCCCGATGCTCGGTTCGGTGAAGGGAAAATGATCACCCACGATCCGAGTGCGCCGGTCGGGACCGAAGAGCGAGCGCGCGAAATACTCGATCGTCCCCTTCAGGTCGGAGAGGCGGATGTCGCGGTCCACCACGAGGCCCTCGAATTGATAGAACTGCGAACCATGCGATGGGTCGGTCGCATCACGCCGGTAGACGGCGCCCGGGGCGATGATCCGGATCGGCGGCTTGTGGCTCTGCATGTACCGAATCTGCACCGGTGAGGTGTGGGTGCGGAGCAGCAGGTCGTCAGCCTCGACGTAGAAACTATCCATCGTGTCCCGCGCGGGATGTTCCTCCGGGATGTTGAGTGCCTCGAAGTTGTGGAACTCATCCTCCACCTGGGGACCCAGCGCGACCTCGTAGCCGAGCCGGGAGAAGATCGCTTTTACCTCGCGCAGGATCTGGGTGAGCGGATGGAGGTGGCCCCTGCGCACCGGGTTGGGAACGAACGTCAGGTCGACCCACTCGGTATCCCCCAGCTTCGCTTGGCTGCTTAGTTCCAACTGAGCGGCCTTCGCGCGTAGCCAGTGGCTGATGTTTTCCTTCAGGGAGTTCGATCTTGCCCCTGCGCTTGAGCGTTGCTCCGGACGCAGTTGCCCGACTCCGCGCAGAATAGAGGTGACCTCCCCTTTCTTCCCGAGAAAACGAACTCGAAGTCCCTCGAGGGCAGCCAAGTCGGAAGCGGCCATGATTTGAGCCTCTGCTCGCTTGGCTAGCTCGTCGAGGTCGGTAAGTACGCTTTCCGTCGTGTCCATCAAACCTCCAGGCGCGCCGAATTCATCAATCTTGGAGGAGGCCGGCGGTCGGGAAGCGTGAGCTGACTGGCGCTAGTTCAACTCGTGCCGGCCCGGGCCGGCCGAATAAAGGCGAACAGCTGAGTCGCGCCCATGGTGAACGCCATGTTACGCCTTGGGGCCGCCCCGCGCGACGGAGATCAGTTCACTAAAGGACTCCGTATCGCGAACCGCCAGATCCGCGAGCATCTTGCGATTGATGTTGACGCCGGCCAACTTGAGGCCGTGCATGAACTGGTTATAGGGCATCCCCTGGCTACGCGACGCCGCGTTGATCCTGGCGATCCAGAGCTTGCGCATGTCCCGCTTCCGTGCCCGGCGGTCGCGATAGGCGTACTCGAGCGCATGGAGCACTGCCTCGTTGGCCGGGCGGAAGAGCGTCCGATGCGTCATCCGGAAGCCCTTGGCGAGGCTGAGGATTTTCTTGTGGCGCCGGCGGGCGGGGACGCTGCGCTTTACGCGTGGCATCTCAGGCCTGATCCTTCATGTAGGGGGCCGCCCGGCGCAGGCGCCGCGCGTCCTTGCCGGTCAATACCAGCAGCTTGCTGTATTGCCGCTTCCGGCGCGGGCTCTTGTGGCCCAGCAGGTGGCTCTTTTGCGCGTGCGGTCGCACGATCTTGCCAGTCTTGGTCATGCGGAACCGCTTGGCCGACGCGCGATGGGTACGAAGTTTAGGCATCGATCGCTCCTTTAATTCTTCCGCGCCTGGGCTTGAGGCGGAGGCGGCGTCTGAGCGGCCGCCGCCGCGCCTGCCGGAGCCAGGATCATGATCATGTTGCGCCCTTCCAGCAACGGCAGCCGCTCGACCGTGCTGATGGTCTTCAGTTCCAGAGCCATCCGGTCCAGCAGCTTCTTGCCGATATCCTGGTGCACCATCTCACGACCGCGGAACATGATCGTCAGCTTGACCTTGTCGCCTTCTTCCAGAAATGACTTGACGGCGTGGAACTTCGTCTGGAAGTCATGCTCGCCGATCTTGGGACGGAGTTTCATTTCTTTGACCTTGATGACGTTGTGCTTGCGGCGCCCATCTTTCTCTTTCTTGATGCTCTCGAATTTGAACTTGCCGTAATCCATGATCCGGGCCACGGGTGGCTGCGCCTGCGGGGCGACCTCCACCAGGTCCATCTCCCGCTCGACCGCCAGCGCCTTGGCGCGGTCGATGGGCAGCACCCCCAACTGTTCGTTCCGATCGTCGATGACGCGGACTTCGGCGGCGCGGATCTGGTCGTTGATCCGAAGTTCCCTAAATGCCGTGGATCAAGCCTCCTTCGAAAACAAAAAAGATAGCCCTGAGGCTATCTTGGTCCGCTTGACCTCTTCGGCGCCGGCCTGGAGGTGAGAGTTCGGACAGCCTCTCTTGGCACGCGCGAGTATATCACTAGAGCGGTAGCTGCGCTTCGCGCTCGAGCCGCGCCAGGAACTCATCGGTCCGGACCGACTCCTGGTCACCGCCCTCTCGCCGCCGGATATTGAGGGTACCCGCCTCGAGCTCTTTGTCGCCGACGACGGCCATGTACGGAACCTTCTGCAGCTGGGCGTCGCGGATCTTGGCCTGCATGCGTTCGCTGCGGCCGTCAACCTCAACCCGCAGATCGCGCTGCCGGAACCGGTCGGTGAGCTGCCCGATTGCCTCCAGGTGCCGGTCGGCAATCGGGATGAAGACGAGCTGGACGGAAGCCAGCCAGACGGGGAAGGCGCCCGCGTAGGTCTCGATCAGGTAAGCCATGAAACGCTCCATCGAGCCAATCGGGGCCCGGTGGATCATGACCGGCCGCTCCGCCGACTGGGACGAAGTCACGTACTCCAGCCCAAAGCGCTCCGGCATCAGGAAATCGATTTGATTCGTTGAGAGCGTGAACTCGCGGCCGATCGCGTCCTTGATCTGGACGTCGAGCTTGGGTCCATAGAAGGCGGCTTCGCCGGGCGCTTCGACAAATGGATGGCCGGAGGCGCGAAGCGCCTCGCGAGCGGCATCCTGGGCGCGCTGCCAGACCGCCGGATCCCCCATCCACTTGTTGCTGGTGTCGTCGCGGAGCGAGAGCCGGAAGTGGAAATCCTTGATGCCGAACGCCTGATAGACCTGCAGGATCAGTTGGATGACCCGCTCGAACTCCGCCGTGAGCTGGTCGGGGCGGCAGAAGATATGGGCGTCGTTGATGGTGAACGCCCGCACCCGGATCAGGCCGGAGACTTCGCCCGACTTCTCGTAGCGGTACACCGTGCCCAACTCGGCGAGGCGTACCGGCAGGTCCCGAAAGCTGTAGGCCTTGCGCTGAAAGACGCGGATGTGATGGGGACAGTTCATCGGCCGCAGCTGCCATTCCTCGTCTTCCATTTCGGAGGGCGCGTACATCGAGTCCCGGTACCGTTCGAAATGCCCGCTGATCTTGTAGATCTCGAGACGGGCAATGTCGGGTGTCTTGACGTGCTCGTAGCCCTGGCGTCGCTCCAGCCGCAGGATGAATTCCTCCATCTGGCGACGGATGGCCGTGCCCTTGGGGGTCAACAGGGGCAGTCCGCGACCGACCATTTCGTCGATCAGGAACAAATCGAGATCCTTTCCCAGCTTGCGGTGGTCGCGCTTGGCGGCTTCCTCGAGCATCTTCAAGTGGTCGTCGAGCTCCGCCTGGGTCGGGAAGGCGGTGCCGTAGATGCGGGTCAGCTGCTGGTTCTTCTCACTGCCCTTCCAGTAGGCGCCCGCAATCGAGAGCAGGCGAAAGGCGCCGAGCTTCCTGGCATCCGACACGTGCGGGCCCAGGCAGAGGTCAACGAAGTCACCGGTCCGATACACGCGCGCTGTGGCGTCGGTGACCTTGTCGGCGATCAGCTCGACCTTGAGCGGTTGGTGCAGCCGCTCGAAGAGCGCGACCGCCTCGGCGCGAGGGATCTCCTCCTTCACGAACGGGGGAGCCTGCTTGATGATCTCGCGCATCTTCGCCTCGATCCGTGGCAGAGCCTCGGGCAGCAGACGATCTTTGAACGCGAAGTCGTAGTAGAACCCCTCATCGGTAGCCGGACCAATGCCGATCACGGTGCCCGGAAAGAGGTCGAGGACGGCGGCCGCCATCACATGCGCGGTCGAATGGCGCAGGGTTTCGAGGTCTTCACTCATGGCTCACCCTCACGGGTGGAGCCGATTATACGGAGCGAGTTGGAACGGACCGGACCGGCTTAAACGGCCCGGAGTCGCTGAAGACCGGCCGGGATGTCTTCCCGGCCGAAGGTCCGGTCATCGAGTGATGCCTCAATGTCTCGATGGATCTGGAATATGAGAGGGAGCTGATGCGCCAGGGGAATGATCGGCGCGCGTCGGGCCTGACGTCGAAGGCGCTCTTGCCGGCTAGGGTCCATGGCACAGCAACGAATGCTGCAGTACTTGGCCGTTGCCTTCTTGACGGAGGCCTCACATCCCGGACGAGCGCAGATCTTGAGCGAGGCGGTTTGCTTCAAACCGTGAGCGATCACCAAATGGTTCCCTCCAACTTTCTTGCGGTCCCTGCCGAGACCGGTCTCCCCTGACGCGTTATTGATTATGCGCGCCCTTTCTTGTGTGTCAAGTGTCGGCCGTGCTTATCCACATCACGACACGGGGCAGAGGAATAGCTGGGGATAAGGTCGAATGGCTACAACGGTGTCGAGGGGACCCGAGGCTTGAGCTTTCCCTCGCCGCGCTGCCGGAGCAGGTCGCCGGCGAGCCGCGGAAGCGCCGCCGCATCGTCGACGCCACGGACCCAAACCCCGTCGGCACCGAAGCGCTTGGCGCGCCGAACCTGGTGGGGAAGAATGCAGAGGGCGATGATCACCGGTCGCTCGAAGCCGAGGGCCCCGTTGAGCACGCCGAATACGTAAGCCGTGTCTGCTTCCCAGATGCCCATGTCGAAGAGGACGCTCACGGGCTTGAGGCGTTCGCACAATTGCTGCACATCCTGGTCGGGAAGCGCGGTCTGCGCCTGGTAGCCGGCTTGGGCAAACAACTCCTGATAGGCGATCGCCTGGCGTGGATCGTTCTCGAAGATGAGGAGGCCGGCCGAGCTTGAGTCGGCGTCCGGGGCCATGCTCATCGTCGAGCGAAATTATTGCATGCGCAATGCCCGTAAGTGATTGGGTCCGGCCGCGTTAAGACAATCAAACCGCCCTTCGCTCAAAATCCCCGGGTCAGCGCCCGGGGATTTTTTTCAGCTCGCGAGCCAGGCACTGAGTCGCTGGCCGTCGAGGTTGCCACCGCTCAGCACCACCACGACCGGCCGCTCGATGGAGGGGTCGGCCAGCAGCGCCGCCAGCGCGGCCGCCCCGGCAGGTTCCACGACCAGCTTGGCCCGCAGCACAATGGTCTTGAGCGCGTCGATGATCGCGGCATCGCTGACCGTGCGCACCTCATCGACGTAACGCTGGATCAGCGCCAGGTTGAAGGGCCGTGTATACGGCGATGCCAGGCTATCCGCGACGCTATCGAGCCGAGATGGCGCCACGGGATGACCGGCCGCGAGGCTCCCGCTCACGCCAGGGGCCTGCTCTGGCTCGACGCCGATGATGCGGACCATAGGGCGCTGCTGCTTCACAGCGACCGCCACCCCCGCGATCAGGCCACCGCCGCCGACCGGGACCACGACACTGCGCAGGTCGGGCACCGCCTCGAGGATCTCGAGACCGACCGTGCCCTGTCCAGCGGCCACGGCGGGATCGTCGAACGGGTGTACCAGGTGAAGGTTGCGCTCGCGCTGCTCGGCCTCGAGGCGCTCCTGCCAGCGCGCGATCGGCGTCAGGACGATCTCCCCGCCGAGGCGGCGGATCGCCTCGAGCCTGCTCAGGGGCGCATCCTCCCGGACGACCACGACGCAGGGGATTCGAAGCAGCTGAGCGGCGTAAGCGAGCGCCAGGCCGTGATTGCCGGCCGACAGGGTGATGACGCCGCGGCGACGCTGGTCGGGACTGAGCTGTAGGGCGGCGTTGACGGCGCCGCGCACCTTAAAGGCGCCGGTCCGTTGCAGGTTCTCGGCCTTGAGCCAGACGTCCGTCCCGGCGACCGCCTCACCCGACAGCGTGGGCGTCTTCAGCACGTAGGGGCGAATCCGGTCAGCGGCGGCTCGGATGTCCGCCAGGGAGAGCAGCTCGGCCTCGACCGCCATTGTCTAGACGGTAGCGGGTTTAGGGCAACCTGGGGCCGTGCAACAGGAGGTAATCGAGCAGCTGTGCCAACCAGCGCCGGATGCGACTCGCCCGGGATGCCACATCCTTATAACGACGCAAGCCTCGCGAGTTGGCACCCCGCCACCTTGCGAGGGGCTGGTGGGCGCAACAGGAGTCGAACCTGTGACCTCTTCCTTGTCATGGAAGCGCTCGTACCAACTGAGCTATGCGCCCGCGCAACGGGGCGATTATACCGGCGCTTTACCGTTGGTCGACAGGGTCGGCGGCACAAGCGGACTACGACGCCCGGCCAGGGCCGAGAGCAGTCCGCTGGCGGCCAGCAGACAGCCCATGCCGAAAATGACCCAGGTGACGCCGAACAGGTCGGCGAGGCCGCCTGCGACCAGGATCGGGATGGCGACGGCGGCGTTGACCACCGTGAACATGGCGCCGAAGATGCGGCCGCGCAACTCCGCTTCCGTCTTTTCCTGCAAGACGGTGAATGCCGGGATGAAGAGCATGCCGAACTCCAGGCCCCCGATGAACCCGAACACCACCGGGAAGGAGACGAGCAGCCAGGCGACGCTGAGCTGCTCCAACAGGTAGGGCACGGAGGCCATCAGCATCAGCGTGACGCCTGCCGAGAGCAGTCCTCCGATCAGGAGCCGGCTGCGGCGGAAGTGGCGGCCGTACTGGCCCAGGTAAAACGCCGCCGCCAGCATGCCGATCACGGCGGGCGCCAGGAAGAGGTAGACGTCGGTGACCTGGAGGTGCAGCACCGTGCTCATGTAGCTGGGCGCCAGCACGAAGATCGAGAAGATCACCGCAATCGTGAGGCTCAACTGCACCACGGCGAAGCGCACCAGCGGCCGCGCTGCGATGTAGGCGATGCCTTCGCGTAGCTCATAAAGGATGTCGGTCTTCAGGGCGAGTGCCTCGTGGGTGCGGGCGTGCAGCTGCGTTTTGACCAAGTAGATCAGCCAGGCCGCAAGCAGGAAGAGCGCGGCGGCGATCCAGTAGGGCGAGTTTGTCCCGAGGAAGCGGACGGCGAGCGTCGACAGCGGTACCGCGATCAGCAGGGTCACGATCACCGTGCTGGTGAACATCGAGGTGGCGGTCATCAGCTCCTCGGTCCCCACGATGAAGGGAATGGACGCCGCCTCGGCAGGTGCGAAGATCTGGCCGACCGCCGCGAACAGAAAGATGATGACGAAGAGGTGCCAGGTGACGTGCTCGAAGTAGGGGATGACCTGGCTCAGTGGGATCAGCAGAATCAAGCCGCCGCGGATCGCGTTGGTGAAGAACATCAAGCGCTTCTTGTCGTGTCGGTCGGCGTACACGCCGGCCAGGGGACTGAGGAAGACCGAGGGAAAGGTATAGGCGAGGAAGAGCGCCGCGCCGTGCGTGCTCGCGCGGCTGATGCTATAGGTCAGGATGAGCAGCGCGAACATCAGGAATTTATCGGCCAGCTGGGAGGCGACCTGAGCCGACCAGATCAGCCGGAAATCGCGATTGGACAGCACCGTCCGAAAGCCTGGCTGAGGAAGGATGATGTCGCGCGGGTCGGGACCCGCGCCTACCTCGTCTGGCTCCTTCAAGGCGCCTAAATCGTAGCTACTTGTCATTAACCGCGCTCATTCTCGAAAAGTCGCCTCCATTCCTCGAGCGTCAACGTCTCGGCGCGGCGCGCCGGGTCGATGCCTATAACGCTCAATCGGGCGCGAGCCTCCGGGCCGCTGACCCCCCGCCGTCGACCCAGTACAAACGTCAGCTGCTTGCGACGGGCCTGAAAGAAGGGTGTGACGAATTCGAAGAAGCCCGGTAAGTCGGCGCGTGCGATCGCGGGCTCGGCATCGGGTGTGATCCGGACCAGAGCCGAATCGACCCGTGGTAGCGGCAAGAAGGCGCTGCGCGGAACACGGACAGTGAGCTCGGGCCGGCCGTAGACGCGAACACCCAGTGTGGCGAGACTCCAGTCGCCCGGTGGGCCCACCAGGCGCTCGGCCACCTCCTTCTGCACCAGCAGGTCGATGCGAGCCGGCGGTTGTGGCTGCTCGAGCAGGTGGACGAAGAGCGCGCCCGTGAGGTTGTAGGGAATGTTGCCGGCGACCCGGTAGGGCGACGGCAGCAGCTCGCTGACCGCCGTGCGCAGGATGTCGGCCTCGATGATGCGCACGTTGGAGCGACCGCGCAGCGTGAGACCCAACGCCTTGACGCTGGCGGGGTCGATCTCGACGCCCGCCACGGCTCGTGCCCGGCTCGCCAATTCCACGGTCAGCGCCCCGAGACCGGGACCCACCTCGACGATGCGGTCGGTCGGCGCGATCTCGAGCGCCTCGACGATCCGGTCGAGCTGCCCCCGGTCGGCGAGGAAGTTCTGGCCCCAACGGCGCTGGTAGCGGACCCCGAAGCGACGGGCCACACCCCGGATCACCGAGGGGTCCGCAAGGTCGAGCGGTCGCTTGCTAGCCGGGATGGTTCAGCCGAAAGAGGTCGATGGCGTTCGTGGCGGTGGCACGAGCAACCTCCGTCGCCGACGTGTCGCGCAGCTTCGCGATCCGCTCGATGGTCTCGCCGAGATAGCGCGGGGCATTGGGCTGCCCGCGGCGGCTCTGCGGCGGGAGAAAGGGCGAGTCGGTTTCCACCAGCATGTGGTCCAGCGGGATGATACTGGCGGCGCCGACCACCCCGTGGGCGGTGGGATAGGTGACGGTCCCGGCGAAGGAGATGTAGAAGCCTCGGGCTAGCGCTTCCGCGGCGAACGCCGAGTTGCCGCTGAAGCAGTGTAAGACGCCGTTCACCCCAGGAAACTCGTCCAGGATGGCGAGCAGGTCCGGGAAGGCATCGCGCGTGTGCAGCACCACCGGCTTCTCCAGCTCCTGGGCCAGGCCGAGCATCTGGCGAAACACCTGCTGCTGATCGCGCGCTGGAACGCGATGGTAGTCCGTGAAGTGGTAATCGAGGCCGATCTCTCCCACCGCGACCACACTCGGATGGCTGGCCAGCTGCCGCAGCTCGCGCCGCTCCGCGGCACCGATCGGTTCACCGGCCGAATGTGGGTGCCGGCCGATGGTCGTCTTCAGGCCTGGGATGCGCTCCGCCAGCTCCACGCCCGGCCGGTTGTCCGAGGCGTCGTCGCCGATATTGAGCACGGCCTCCACGCCGGCGGCCCGCGCCTCCTCCAGCGCCTGCTCCGGTGTGAGCGGCTCGCGCAGGTGCAGGAGATGGGCGTGCGAATCGATCAGGCGACCGGCTCCGGCTTCTCGATCCGTGGAAAGAGCACACCGCCGAGCGCCGTCTGGGTGCGCGGCGCCAGTCTCCCCCACTCCCGGGCGGTCGCCCACGGCGCTTTCAAGTCCACCTTGATCTGCGCGGCGACCTTGCTTGCGGTCTCCGGCAGAATGGGCGAGATCAAGTAACTCGTCAGCCGGATCGCCTCGACCAGGTTGTACATCACGGTCTGCAGCCGCTTGCGCTGATCCGACTGCTTGGCCAGCACCCAGGGGGCGCTTTCCTCGATGTACTTGTTCCCACGGTTGACCGCTTCCCAGATGAGATCGAGGGCGCCCGTGAAGTCGAGCGCCTTCATATGCTTGTCCTGCCCGCGCACAGCCCGCTCGAAGGCCGTCTGGAGCTGCTTGTCCAGAGCCGTCGCGTCTCCGTCCGGGGCCGGCACCTTGCCATCGAAATACCGCTGCAGCATGGAAAGCGTCCGGTAAACAAAGTTCCCCAGGTCATTGGCGAGATCCGCATTGAACCGATCGGTCATCGTTCCCATGCTGATATCGCCATCACGATCGAATGGCAGCTCACGGAGCAGGAGATAGCGGACCGCCTCCGCTCCGAAGCGATCGACCGCCTCGAACGGGTCGATATAGTTCCCAACGCTCTTGCTCATCTTCTCGCCGCGGACCGTGAGGAACCCGTGGGCATAAACGCGCTTGGGGACGGCGACGCCGGCTGACATCAACATCGCCGGCCAGTAGAGGCAGTGGAAGCGGGTGATGTCCTTCCCGATCACGTGGAGATCAGCCGGCCACCATCGCTTGAACATCGCCTCGTCACTCCCATAGCCGACGCCGGTGATGTAGTTCACGAGGGCGTCGCCCCAGACGTAGACGACGTGCTTGTCGTCGCCGGGGAAGGGAATGCCCCATTTGATCGTCGAGCGCGAGATGCTGAAGTCCTGCAAGCCGCTCTTGAGCCAGCCGAGGACCTCGTTCCGGCGCGCCTCTGGCTGGACGAAGTCCGGATGCTTGTCGATGTGTTGCTGCAGCCGATCCTGGTAGCTCGAAAGCTTGAAGAAGTAGTTCTCTTCCGTGAGCCACTGCGCTTTCAGTGTTGGGTGGATCAGGCAGTAGCCATCTTTGAGGTCGGCCTCCTGCTTGAAGGCTTCGCAGGAGACGCAGTACCACCCCTCATAGGCGCCCTTGTAAATATCGCCCCTGGCTTGCATCTTGGTGATGAAGGCCTGCACCCCGCGAACGTGGTCGGGATCCTCCGTCCGGATGAAACGGTCATAACTGATGCCGAAGCGGGCCTCGACATCGCGGTACAGCTGGGCCATGCGCGCGGTGAACTCGACGGTTGACACGCCCTCTTCCTCCGCCCGCCGGCGAACGTTTTGCGAGTGCTCGTCGGCCCCGGTCAGAAAAAAGGTCTCGTCGCCAACGAGGCGGTGATAGCGCGCCAGCGCGTCCGTCCCGACCAACTCATAAATGAAGCCAAGGTGGGGCGCGGCGTTGGGATAGACGATCGCGGTGGTGACGTAGAACTTACTCATTTGAGGCCTTCCAATCGCTGCCGGCTACCACGACCGTCAGCTCGCCTCGGGGTGGAGATTTCGCGAAATGCTCCAGGAGCGTCGCCGGCGTTCCACGTAAGAACTCTTCGTGGAGCTTGGTGATCTCCCGCGCCACCACCAGCGAGCGGGGGCCGAGGGCGGACGCCATTATATCCAATGTCCGCTGGATCCGATGCGGGGATTCGAAGAAGACGAAGCTCCGCTTGGCCAGGGCCGTCTCGCGGATCAGCCGCTCCAGCTCACCCCGTTTGCGCGGCAGGAAGCCGAGAAAGGTGAACTGGTTGGTGGGCAGGCCTGAGCTGACGAGAGCGGCCAGCACCGCCGACGGTCCGGGAATCGGCACCACCGGGAAGCCGGCGGCGACTGCGGCGCTCACCAGCCGCACGCCGGGGTCGGAGAGCGCGGGCGTGCCGGCGTCGGACACCAGCGCGATGTCGTGCTGCTCGAGACGAGCGAGGATCGTTTGCAGCTGGCGCGCCTCGTTCTTCGCGTGCAGGCTGATCAGCTGCCGGCGTAGGCCGAAGTGGGTCAGCAGTTTCATGGTGTGCCGGGTGTCCTCGGCGGCAATCAGCGGCACCGACTCGAGCACGTGCAGGGCGCGAAGCGTGATGTCGTCGAGGTTGCCGATGGGGGTGGCGACCAGGTACAGCGTCCCCAATTCAGCCGGCGGGTGACATCAGTGTCCCCAATCGCGCGGATAGCGGAAGTCGCGGTCGATCGTCCGCGAACTCAGCTTGGCGATCACGGGCAGGCGGCGCTTGTACTGGTTCTCCCGCACCCGGCGGACGATCTCCTCGATGAAGGCTTCATCGAAGCCGAGCTGCTTCAGCTCCACGACCGAGTAGCGCCGCTCGACCAGATAGTAGAGCAGCTGGTCGATCATCCGGTACTGGTAGCCCAGCTCGGTCTCATCCGACTGTCCGGCCCATAGGTCCGCTGACGGCGCTTTCTGGATGATGGAGGTCGGGACACCGAGGGCATCGGCCAGCTGCCAGACCTGGGTTTTGTACAGGTCGCCGATCGGGTTGATTGCGCTCGCCATGTCGCCATAGATCGTGCCGTAGCCGAGCAGCAACTCGGTCTTGTTGCTGGTCCCAATGACGAGCGCGCGCCACGCCCACGATTGGTCGTAGAGGATCGACATCCGCTCGCGCGCCATCTTGTTCCCTCGCCTCTTCTGGTCGGCGTCGGGAAAACGCGCGAAGTAGGCGTCGATCTGGGGGCTGATGTCGATCTCCAGGTGCCGGATGCCCAACTGCTGGACGACCTGCAGGGCGTCGCTCTTGCTCTTGGGATCGCTGGTCATGTAGGGCATGATGAAAGCCACCACGTTCTTTGGGCCGAGCGCCTCGGCGGCGAGCGTCGCGACCAGGCTGGAATCGACGCCGCCGCTCAGGCCGAGGACGACGCGCTCGAAACCGACCTTGCGCACCTCGTTGCGGATGAAGCCAACGAGGATCCCGCGGACGAGCTCGGGATTGATCCGCAGCGGCGGAAAGACCGGCTCAGAAAGGCTTGCGGGTGCGCTCATGCCAGGCCCGGCGCAGCTCGTTGATGGTCAGCTCGATCCGCTCGTCGCGCAGCAACGGATTGGCGAGCCGTTCGCGGCGGACGTCCCCGAGATCGATGTTGGCCACGACCAGCGCCTCGTCGGCGTCTTCATGCTGCGCGATGATGTCGCCGTTCGGTCCGATGACCATGGAGCCGCCCCAGAAATTTGCGCCATCCTCGTAGCCCACGCGGTTGCAGTAGAGGAAGAAGGTCGTGAGGAACTGGGCATAGGTGCGGCAGAGGAGGCGGTACGATTCCGCCGTCCCGAGGCGCTCGTCGGTCGTGATCCCACGTCCGGGGCTCGAGGACGGACAGATGATCATGTCCACCCCTTCCAGGCTCAAGATGTAGGCGCTGGAGAGGTGCCAGATGTCCTCGCAGACCAGCATCCCGGCCCGGCCGAATCCGGTCTTGAAACTGCGGAACCGGTCGCCCGGGGCGAAGTAGCGTCGCTCATCGAACATGCCGTAAGTCGGCAGGTACACCTTGCGGTGGACGTGGACCAGCTCGCCCTGGCTGAAGTAGAGACTGGCGTTGAAGTAGCGGTGATCGGGCTCTTCGATAACCGCGCCCAGCACAACGTCCAGCTCGTCTGACAGGCCGCGGAGCTCATCCATGACGTCGCCGTCGAGCGGGATGGCGCTTTCCGCCACCAGGTCTTTGATGAAATAGCCGGTCAGGCTCAGCTCCGGGAAAATCAGCAGCTCGACGCCTGCCTCGCCCGCTTGCCGCACCCATTGGTGGTGGCGCTCGAGGTTGCGAGCGCGGTCGCCGAGGGCGGGATCCATCTGAACCAGCCCGACCGCGAGCCGGCCGTCCCGACTCACGTCCCGACCCGGCTATGGAGGTCAGGGTTGCGGGATTCCCGCCTGACGTTCCTGCCGCGGGCCAGCCACTGGGCGATAGCCGGCGCCATCTCATCGCAGATCCCCATGTGCACGGCGGCACGCGGCAGGGCATCGAGAAACGCGGTGCCGTAGGTCCGGTTTGCGATCCGGTGGTCCATCAGGACGACCGCCCCGCGATCGCTCTGTCGCCGGATCAGCCGGCCGAAGCCCTGCTTGAGGCGTAAGACTGCCTCTGGCAGCGCCAGCTGCCCAAAGGGGTCAGCGAGGGTGGCGCTCCGCGCCAGCTGCAACGGATCGCTCGGAACTCTGAAGGGCAGCCGGACGATCACGACGCAGGAGAGGGCATCGCCGGGAACGTCGATCCCTTCCCAGAAGCTGCTGCTGCCTAACAGAATGCTGCGCGGATCGTCCTGGAATTGCGCCAGGAGCTGCCGGCGTGTGCCATCCAGGTTCTGCGCCAGCACCGTCAGATGGCCGCGCGAAGTGCGCACTCGCAGCCGGTCGGCAACGTCGCGCAGCTGTTGATGTGACGTGAACAGCACCAGGGTCCGGCCGTCGATCGCCTCGGCGATCTCGCCAACGACGCTCGTCACCTGGTCGAGGAAGGCAGGGTCACTGAGATCCTTGAGGTCGGTCGGCAGGCAGAGCAGTGCTTGCGATAGGTAGTCGAAGGGTGAGGCCAGCACCATCTCGTGGGTGCTCAGTGCCTCGAGCCCGACACCGCGTTTGAAGTACTCGAAGGAATCGGCCACCGCGAGCGTGGCAGAGGTGAAGACCACCGTTTCCTTGCCGGCGAACGCTCGCGCCTGCAGCTCCCGGCCGGCCGTCGTCGGGGCCGCCTGGACCAGCGGCCGGCCCGAACGACGTTCGCTTTGGAGCCAGTAGAGGCGGTCGGCCCGCGGCTGGAGCAGGGCTTGACGGACGAGGTCCACCCGTCCCTGGAGCTGGGTCACAAAGAGGTCAAGCTCCCGCTCGGCGTATGCGTTGCTCTCCAGCGGCAACTGGGCGGCGGCATCATCCAAGGCGCGACGAAGCCGCATCGCCTGGTCGGCGAGCTTGCCCGCCAGCCCGGAGAGCGGCACGATCTCCGACGAGGCGCGAAGCGGCGGGTCGAGGATGACGGCCTCCTCTCGCGACGGCCGCATCGGGATCTCCGGCTGTCGCTGCTTGATGATGGCTCGGGCCTCATGGAAGAAATCGGTGACCGCCAGCTTCGCCTCAGCGGCCGCCATGCGCACGGCGTCGCCCGGTGGGCCGACCGCAGCGCGGAACCAGGTGAGGGCCCCGTCGATGCTCTCCAGCACCTCCTCCTCGCCCACCCGCTGGGTGAGCGCGTCGACCGCCGTTTCTTCGAGCTGGTGCGCCTCGTCCACCACCAGGTGCGTGTGCGGCGGTAAGACCGAGCCGCCGTTCAATGCGTCAGCCAGCAGCAGCGCGTGGTTGGTCACGATCAAGTCGGCGTCCTGCGCCCCGCGCCGGCTATTCCAGTAGAAACACCGCTGGGTTTTGTAGTTTTCGCAGTGTGCGGCCAGGCAATCATCGGCCGTCGACGCCGCCCGCAGCCAGAACAGCTCGTCGAATCCGTTGAGCTTGATCTCGGAGCGGTCACCATGGCGGGTCTGCGCGAGCCAGACCAGCATCCGCAGTTTGAACTTCACCTCGTCGTGGAACCAGCTGCCGTCGGCGCGCCGGCTGGGCGCGTTGAGGTAGCGGTTCCAGCGCCGCAGGCTGACGTAGTTGGCGCGGCCCTTCAGCAGCGAGGCTTTAAAGTCGAAGGGCAGCCAGCTGCGCATGAAGGGAATGTCCTTCGAGAACAGCTGCTCCTGCAGGGTGATCGTGTTGGTCGCCACCACGACCCGCTCACCGCTGGCGACCGCATGGTGAACCGCAGGCACCAGGTACGCGAGCGACTTGCCAGTTCCCGGGCCGGCTTCGACGAGAAGGCGACCGCCGCGGGCGTAGAGCTGGGCGATGGCGAGCGTCATCTGCAGCTGTGATTCGCGCAGCTCATAGTCGTCGAGCAGGCCCGCCATCGGACCATCGGGGCCGAGCAGGGCGCGGATCGCCTGCGGATCGGTCGAGGGCGTGTCGGGTCGTCCGGCATCGACCGGCGGCACGGTCGCCGGTGGCAGGCTATCGACCCCACTGGCACCCGCACCCCGCGCTTCCTTCAGGAAATAGTGGATCGGATGCGGCCAGCCGTCGGCCACCTCCACCATCCGGTCCAGCAGCTCTGCCGGGAAGCCGCGCGCAAACTGCCATAGGTGGCGAAAGAGCTGCCGCGCGGCGTCCGCGTCCGACAGTGCCCGGTGCGGATGCGGGTGGCTCAGGCCGAGCTGGCGCGACAGATGCGGCAGGCTGTGGCTGGGCACGGCCGGCAGCATGATGCGTGACAGGTCGAGCGTGTCGAACAGCAGGTAGGCCGGCTCAGCGTCGCCATCGACCAGGAACGAGAGGTCGAAGCTGCCGCTATGCGCCACGACCCCACTCGTGCCGACGAAGTCGATCAGCTCCGCCAGCACGTGCTCCGGCTGAGGCGCAGCCGCCACGTCGGCATCGCGGATCCCGGTCAGTTCCTGTACCGCGCGGGGAATGCCGACTTCCGGCCGGACCAGTGATTGGAAGGTGGCGAGCACCTGGTCGCCCTGGAACCGAACCGCCCCAACCTCGATGATCCGATCGAGCCTGGGACTGAGGCCGGTGGTCTCGAGATCGAGAGCAACGAGCGTGCGATCCACTATCGCAATGCTCTCAAATCGGGCCACCGGTTACAGCAATTTCGCAGCAAGCTCCGCGAGTTCTGACCTTTGGCCCTTGGTCAGGGTGACGTGGCCGGCCAGGGGGTTGTTCTTGAACTTCTCGATCGCATAGCAGAGCCCGTTGCTCCGGAAATCCAGGTAGGGATGGTCGATCTGGTTGGGGTCGCCGGTGAGGACGATCTTGGTACCCTCGCCTGCCCGCGACACGATCGTCTTGACCTCGTGCGGCGTGAGATTTTGTGCCTCGTCGACGATGATGAATTGCTGCGGGATGCTCCGGCCACGAATATAGGTCAGCGCTTCCGCCTCGAACAGCCCCTTGTCCTGGATGTGCCGAATCATGTCCGCCGCCATCTGTTCCTTGTAGATGCAGCCCATCAGGTACTCGAGGTTGTCGTAGATCGGCTGCATCCAGGGCCGCAGCTTCTCGTCCTTGTCTCCGGGAAGGTAGCCGACGTCCTTGCCCATCGGGATCACCGGACGGGTGACCAGCAGCCGCCGGTACTTGTGCTGGTCGAGCACCTTGCTCAGCCCGGCCGCGAGTGCCAGCAGTGTCTTCCCGGTGCCGGCCTGACCCGTCATGGTGACAAAAGGGATCCGGTCGTCGAGCAAGATGTCGAAGGCGAAGCGCTGACCAAGGTTCTTCGGTTGAATCCCCCAGATTTCCTTCTTGATCGCGACCAGCCCCACCACATGGCCGGCCGCCGCGTCGTAGCGGCCCAGCGCGCTCGACTTCGTGCCGTTCACCGACTTGAAGTGCACGAACTGATTGAAGTAGAGCTGGCCGTTCGACGGCTGGTAGGCATTCGTCTTGGTGAAGGTATCGATGTCTTCCGGCGGCACTGTCAGCGTCGTCATGCCGTCGTAGAGATCTTCTTCCCTGAGCACCATCTTGTCAGTCTCGTAGTCCTGCGCCTGGAGGTTGAGGGCATCGGCCTTCACCCGAACGTTGATGTCTTTGCTGACCAGGATGACGGGCGTGCCGTCGCTCTCGGCCTTCAGCTGCAACGTCAGGGCGATGACCTGGTTGTCGGGCTTGCGGGGATCGAGATCATCCGGAAGCTGAGCGGTACTTTCGTGGGTCAGCTCGACGCGCAGCGTGCCACCGTACTTGAGGGCGACCCCCTCGGACAGCTTTCCCTTGGCGCGAAGCTCGTCGAAGTAGTGGGCGATCAGGCGGGCGTGGCGCCCGACCTCGTCCTGCCGGCGCTTCTGGCCGTCGACCTCCTCGATCACGGTCAGTGGGATCACGATCTCGTTGTCCTCGAAAGAGTAGATCGCGTTCGGATCATGCAGCAGGACGTTCGTGTCGAGCACGTAGATCTTCTTCATACGGAACGCCTCAAAGGTTCGTCTGGCACGGCGTATTCCCCCTGGTATTCCAACGGCAGCAGCTGGGCGATCTTTGTCATCAGGTAGTCCGCGCTTTGCTGATGATCCATCGGGCTGCCATCCCGATTACGCTCTGGTAGCTGGAACGGCTCGCCAAATGTCATGGCCACCTCCGCCCGCCTCAAGATCCGGCCGTGCCGGCCGAGGACGTTCTGGGTCCCGGTGATGGCGATCGGCACCAATGGCGCGCCCGAGCGACGTGCCACGAAGCCGGCGCCAGGCTCGGCTCGTAGCAGGCGGGCGTTCTCCGATCGGTGGCCTTCAGGGAAGAGCACGACGGCCGATCCTTCTTTCAGCAGACCGAAGGCTCGGCGCAGCGCCGTGCGGTCAGGCGAATGCCGCACGATGGGAAAGGCGTGGTAGCCGCGCATCAACCAGGCCCAACTGCCTTTGAACAGCTCCGCCTTCGCCATGAACCAGACCGGCCGGGGGGTCCAGGCGCCGATGATGGCCGGATCGACGGCGCCCACGTGGTTCGACACCATCAAGAGCGGGCCGGAGCTCGGCACGTTCGCAGTGCCGCGAAGGTGGAATTTCGATCCCAGAAGAATGCGGGTGAGGAGCCGTGCAAGACCAGTGAGGAAGGAATAGCTCAAGATCAGTGCTTCGGCAGCCGGGCCATCACTTCGTCAAACACCTGACCGACCGACTTGCCCTCAGTCGCGACGATTATAGCATCGTTTGCCGGCCGTAACGGCGCAATTTCTCGTTCCTGGTCGGCCCGGTCGCGAGCGTCGATTTCCTGTTCCAGCACCGCATCCGGGGTCGCGCTGCCGCGCGCTCGATCCAACTCGCGGCGGCGCCGGGCGACTCGCTCGGCGGCGGGCGCGGTGAAGAAGAATTTCACGTCCGCGTCGGGAAAGATGACGGTTCCGATGTCCCTGCCAAGGATCACGGCATCGCCCGGTGCCGAGCGCCGCTGCGGTTCGATCAACAGCCGGCGCACGTCGGGGATCCCCGAAATGCGCGAGAGCTCGGCCGCAATCGCCGGGTCGTGCGCCTCGCGGCTGATGTCCCGGCCATCGATCGAGAGCAGCGGTCCGGTACGGCTCGCCGACGGCGAGGTGTTGATCTCGATCCGCAGGTTACCCAACATCCGGGTCAGTCCGCTCACGTCGTCGGCCGCAATGCCGCGGCGGCGGGCTTCCACGGTGACGGCGCGATAGAACAGGCCGGTGTCGACCAACGCGAAGCCCAGGGCGTCCGCCACCATGCGCCCGATCGTCGTCTTCCCGGACCCGGCTGGACCGTCGATCGCGATGATCACGCTAGGCCCGCCGCAGCTTTCAAGCGCGCCACCTCGTCGGACTTAAGGGGGCGAACGCCGCCCTCGGCAAGGTCGCCAAGCTGAAGCCCATCGATGCGCACTCGCTGCAAATCGAGCACGGGATGACCGAGCGCTTGCCAGAGCCGGCGCACTTCGCGCTTGCGGCCCTCACGCAGCACCATCGACAGCCGGGCGTCGTCGCCCTCGCCGTCGAGCAGCCGGACCTCCGCCGGCTCGAATCGCTCGCCTCGCACGACCATCCCCTCCGAGAGCCGCCGCAGGGCGTCTTCGCCCGGTCGGCCCTTGATCACGACCCGGTATTCCTTTTCGACATGGTAGCGGGGGTGCATCAGGCGTCCCGCCAGCTCACCGTCGTCGGTCAACAACACCAACCCCCGGCTGTCGAGATCGAGGCGGCCAACCGGAAAGACGCGCGGCCGTCGGGCCGGCAGGCTGTCCACCACGGTCTGGCGGCCTCGGTCGTCGCCGACGCTGGTCAACACGCCGACCGGCTTGTTCACCATCAGGTAGGTCGACTCTGAAACCGGTTCGACGGGCCTGCCGTCGACGGTCACCCGGTCGATCCCCGGGGTGACCTGCTGGCCGGCAATGGCCAGCGCGCCGTTAACCGAAACCTGTCCTGACGCAATCAACTGGTCGGCCTTCCGGCGGGCCGCCACGCCGGCACGCGCTAGGAACTGGTTGAGCCGGATTGCGGTAGCGGTGGCAGCTCGTTCAGGCTGCTCAGTCCCAGGATCTGGAGGAATTTCATGGTGGTGCCGAAGAGGCGAGGCGTCCCCGGCGCGTCGAGCCGGCCGGTCTCCTCGATCAGTCCTTTTTCTTCGAGGCTTTCCAGCACCGCCTCGCAGTTGACGCCGCGAATCTCCTCGATCCGTGCGCGCGTGAGCGGCTGCCGGTAGGCGATGATGGCGAGCGTCTCATACGCCGCAGGGGACAGACGCGACGGGTACTCCGGGCGTAAGACGCGACGGACCACGTCGGCCTGTGCCGGGTCGGTCACCAGCTGCAGCTGGTCCTGATGACGTTGCAGAAAGAGGCCGCGGCCCGTCAGTGTGCCCGTCAGGGTAGCGGCGGCCGCTTCGATGTCGGGCAATGGCGACTGCAGGATGTCCTGGAGCTCGAGCACAGTGACTGCCCGGTTGAGGGTGAAGAGCACCGCCTCGAGGGCGGCGGCGAGCCCCGTCGTGTCCCGCACCTGCGTCGCACCATCGATTGTCGAGCTCACTCTGTTTCCGTCCTCACCTGTCCGTGCACCATGATCTCAGCGAACGCCGAGGCCTGCACCACGCGGGCCTCACCGATTCTAATCAGCTCGAGGAGCGCCAGGAACGTGACCACGGCTTCCAGCCGCGTGCGCGCATGCCGAAAGATGGCGCTGAAGTTGAGCTGTGCTTGACGCGCCAGCATCCCCCGGAGTTCCTCGAGCTTCTCGCCGAGCGAGACGTGCTCCATCTCCACAGTGACCTGGCCTGGCGGTGGCAACCGGTCGAGCACTTGCCGGAAGGCGCTGGCGAGCGCGTCGAGACTCACCTGCACCCGCGCCTGCGGGATCACGTCGGGCTCGAGCAGGCCGGCGAAGGTGAAGCGCCCGCTGGCGTGGCGCCGCATCAGTGACTCGGCGAGCTCCTTGAAGCGCTTGTACTCGTCGAGGCGTCCCTTGATGGCGTCTTCCCAGGCCTGGAGATCTTCCTCTTCTCCCGCCGTCGCATCCGGCATCAGGCCGGCGGCCTTCAGCTGGACCAGTCGCGCGCCGATCACCAGGAATGCGGCCAGCCGATCCAGCGGTGGATGCTGCTGCTCGATGGCGCGAAGGTAGTCATCGGTGAGGCTGGCGAGCGAGATCGCCTTGAGATCGACCTCGGCCCGCTGCGCGAGGGAGAGCAGCAGCTCGATCGGGCCATCGAAGGCGGGCGTCCGTACGACATAGACCGGATCGCGCTCGAGTTCGGCCGTAATTTCGCCAGTCAATTCCGTCCGTCCGCCCGCTGCAAGCGGCGGGTCACCTCGGATTGTGGATCCTTCGCATGATGCTCGGCCACGATGACGGCGAGGTCGTCTGCGCCCGCCGCGCGCAGCCGTTCCGCGCCGATCCGCGCGTGATCGGCGTAGATCCCATACCGACGGGCGAACGCGGGCCGGGACCGTTGCAAGGTCTGCAAGGTCCGTGGTGAGACGGCCCGCAGAAAGACGGTCAGGCTTCGCTCGACGACCGAGAAGTGCGCCTCGCTCTTGCCCAGGTCGTGCAGCAGCGCCGCCTGCTGCAGCAGTTGGCTCGGCTGACTCTCGAGACGGGTCGCGGTCTCGAGCACGTCGAGGCCATGGCGCTGATCATTGACTGGCAGCTCCAGGAACAAGGGCGTGAGCCGGCCCAACACTTGCTCAGCCCTCGCCCGCTCCTGCGGTGTGACCCGAGCCGACGCGTGCCGCCAGAACTGGCTGACCCGACGCATCGCGGAGCTGGTCACTCGTCGCCATCGACGAGCGGCAGGCCCCACCGCAATTTTCGGCGTAGCAGCTCGAAGAAGTTGCGCCCTCCGGCGAACTGGACCAGTTCTACCTGCAAACCGGGCGCGGCGATTTGAACCTCGGCCCCCACGTGAAGCGCATAGGTTTGCTGGCCGTCGCAGGTGAGGATCGCGGAGGCGGACGGCAGCCGGATCGCAATCTTGGACGGTTCGGGCAGCACGATCGGGCGATTGAACAGGCTGTGCGGGTTTAGCGGCATGAAAACGATCGCCCGCACGTCCGGTTGGACGATCGGCCCGCCCAGGGACAGCGCATAACCGGTTGACCCCGTCGGCGTCGAGACAATCACGCCGTCGGCGTCGAAGCGGCCCGCCGGATGGCCGTCGACGAAGGCCTCGATCCGGATCAGGTTGATCTCGACTCCCTTGTGCACGGTCACGTCGTTCAGGGCGAGAAACACGCGGTCGTCGACGCGCGCCTCGAGCAGGGCTCGGCGCTGCAAGGTGAAGTCGCCGGCCGCCCAACGCTCGAGCGCCGTTCCCTCTTCACCGAGCTGGACCTGAGTCAGGAAACCGAGCCGGCCGGCATTGATCCCCAGCACCGGAATATGGGCGGCGGCCGCCTGCTGGGCCGTCCAGAGCAAGGTGCCGTCGCCCCCGATGCTGACGATCAGGCGGGTGCCGTTCAGCTCGCCCTCCAGTGCGCCAGGGCGCTCTTCCGCGGTGGCGCAATAGGTCCAGACGCGAAAGCCGCCCTTTTCGAGCCGCCGGCGAGCCTCCATCACCGGGGCGCCGCCTATATCGATGCGTGGATGGCAGACGATGCCAACCGCGTCAGCCACTTCGCCTCAGATGGAGAAAGAATTCGCGATTGCCCTTCGCGCCCAGGATCGGCGAGGGGATCTCG
>Ga0070698_100000244_pt1 | contig 54188 bp, 104 predicted proteins | sample KBSK1502metaG_FD_65477 | JGI IMG/M metagenome (GOLD analysis project Ga0070698, IMG submission 65477) | Corn, switchgrass and miscanthus rhizosphere microbial communities from Kellogg Biological Station, Michigan, USA - KBS K1-50-2 metaG | ecosystem: Host-associated > Plants > Roots >...
GAACGCCGCATTCATCACGGCGCACCACTTCCCGCTCTTCGATGAGTTCCCCGCCGACGCGCAGCTCGGGATCATGAGCATGGCCTGGGCGGTTGGCCCCGGCTTCCCGACGAAATTCCCAACGTTCGCGGGCTTCGCGAAACGGCAGGCGTGGGAAGACGCAATCGAGCACTGCTCGATCCGCACCGAGGGCAACCCCGGTGTGATTCCGAGGAACCGCGCGAACCGCGTGTGCTTCGCGAACGCCGAGATCGTCAACCGCTGCGGGCTCGCGCTCGACATCTTGCGCTGGCCGAACGTCGCCATGGCAGAGGTGCCGCAATCGGACGCGCCAGCCTTCCTCGGGACGCTGGTGCCAGGCGCGCTCGACGACGCGAGAATCTACGCGGACGAAGCGGCAAACCGGGCGCGTGAGCGAGCCAGTGCGCGCGACCTGCTCGAAGACCCCGCCGACGAGATCACCAAGCAAGTCGGATTCAAGCGAGAGGCCATCGCGTGACCGAAGACAACCCCTCGAACTCACCACCCCGCCCCCGCATCGACGGCCTCACCATCGTCGTGCTCGATGACCGGCTCGAGAACGCGGTCGGGATGAAGCGCGCGATCGAGCACCTTGGAGCCGTCGCCTACGTGGCCGAGGTAGCCGAAGAAGCGAAGCGGCTGATCGCGGTGCACCAACCCGATTGCGTCATCGTAGACTTTATTCTCAACGGTCACGGCCTGGCCCTGATCGACGACCTCAGGGCCGCAAAGCTCAGGCTCGCGATCGTGCTCACGTCGGCGCACGATGTTCCGGCCGCGATGGAGCTACCCGCGGGCGTCGTGTTCCTGCCGAAGCCGTTCGTGCTTGAGCAGATGGCCAGCGTGATCCTCGACGCGATCGGCAGGCTCGACACGGATCCGCCTCCGCCTGACACGGAGCGCTCATGACGACGGATGAGAGGCTCGACGCGCTGATAAGCCGACTCGAGGCGCTCTTCGCGGGAGTGAACGAGCGACTGGACGCAATCGGTGAGCGGCGCGCCGAGGACGCTGCTGGCTTGCGACTCGAACTGAATCAGATCCACGACAAGCAGGAAGAGCAGTTTGCGATGCTCGTCAAGGTCCTGAACAACACCCTCGACATCCAAGCCGAGCAGGTGAAGCTACGCGAGGGTGTCGCCGAGCAGATCCAGCTCGAGGTGCAGAAGAAGCTCGACAACCTCCTGCCATTCACGACGCTGGCGGCCGCGAATGGCACAGCCGAACGGTAACGGGCACGCGCGGCAGAGCCCAGACGAGAGCTGGCCTCTCGTGCTCATAGCCGACGACGCCGACGGCGATCTCAGGTACACGGCGGGACTGCTCGCGCGGAACGGATTTCGCGTAGAGCTCGCCGGATCGTACGAGGAAGCGCTGGCCAAGCTGAGGTCGAGGCGGATCGATGCGATCGTAGCGGACTACTGGTTCGCCGATCGAACAGCTGAGACCGGTGAGCAGCTGTTACACGAGGCCCGCGCGATTCAACCGCGGTGTCTACGCGTCCTGTTCACCGCCGATCCCATCGGACTCGAAGCAGCCGAGCGCGTCGGCGGGAAATGGTTCGATAAAGAGCTGACGGCGTCGGGTCTGGTCGCGCTCCTGCACTCGGCGACGAAGCGGGCGGGGATGATCTAAACCCATGCCCAAGCCCGGCCCCTTCGACGACCTGAAAGCGGAACGGGCGAAGGTCTCAGCCCCCGGCATCCCCGGGACCCACCTGCCGCCACGGGGTGCCATCCCGCCGCCTCTGCCCCCGGTCCACGCCAGGGCTCGAGCGGCGACCCAGGCGGGCATGCCGGCCCCACCGGCCCCGAGGGGCGCGCCCGAGCCGCCGCCTGCTCCGTCGCTGCCACCTGTCGCACAGACGCCACCAGAGCCGCCCAGGAGCATCACCCCGGGCCGGCTCGTCGCCACCGGGCTCGACAAGCCGGAGACGCTGCAACGAGCCAGGGAGGCCGTCCAGAAGCATGGTCAGGTCATCGAGGACCCGCCGGAGAGCCTGCCGACGACACGTGGGTACGTCGTGGAGCCGCCTCCGTGGAGGACCGCGAAGGGACTCGCTGGCGCGGCTGCCGTCATCACCGCCACAGCCGGCCTCGTTGCCGCGCTCTCCGCCGGGATCGTTCAGATCATCAAGGCGGTTCGCGAGCCGAGCGAAGGCGCCAAGGTGAAGGACATCGCCGACGCCAAGAAAGCCGGCGAGGAATGCCAAGCCGCCGTCGCGTCCGAGCGGAAGGCCACGCTTGCTCGGGAGGAAGCCCTGGCCACGCGGATTAGCGAGGCGGAGAAGAAGACTTCCGAGGTGGCCCGAAGCGTGCCGGCGGTGAAGGCGGATCCGATGAGGGCGCCGAAGCCGTAGGTCGCGAAACAGTCCGCCAACCAAGCCCGCCCGGCCTTTTCAGGTCGTGGCGGGCTTTTCTGCGTCTAGGGTTTCGGCCCGACGCTCAACACTTCCCACCCCTCCGCGTGCTCACGCAGCTGAACCTGGAACGCGTGCCCGTTCTCACACGTCATGGCCAGATCTGCCGTCTGGACGCCGGGGTCGAAACCCACGAGAAAGCCGCACCGGTCGCGCCGCTCGATGTTGTTCTCGTACACGTTGTAGGCGCGCTCGACCCACGTGGCTCCGCATGTTGGGCAGCGTGGCGGGCCGGTGATGGCATTGGTAGGGCGCGCGAGCGTCCTCGGCGCAGTTGCCACAAAGTCGTTCACGTCGACCAGCTCGGTGATGTACTGGGCTCCCATGATGTTCGACCTACGCCGCCTTCCTGGCCACCACAACCCGATGCTGCCCGAGGCCCATCGCCTCCAGCGCCGCCACGTACGGCCGCCCCAGGATCGCCTTGATTCTCCTGGCGTTCACCACCCGCAGCCATCCCTGGTCACCCGCGGGCACGACCGTCCGCATGCTCTCGATCTCGAAGCCTTGGCCGGTGAGCAGCGCGCGGAGGTCGTTCGCCGTGAGCCAGTCGCCCATGCGCTTTTCCTTCCGCTCGTTCACCCACTTCTGCCGCTCGAAGACGAACGGGTTGAGCGTGCTGATGATGAGGGTGCCGCCCGGTCGTAGCGCGTTCCACATCTTGTGAAGCGCGGCTTCCTGGTCGGCGAAGTAGGCCACCGTGTCTACGCAGAGGACGGCGTCGTACTTGCCGACAATGGGGTCCCACGCGAGGAAGTCCACAGCGAAGAGTTTCACGCCGGGGCACCGCCTCCTGGCCGACTCGATCGCCACGTCGCTGAGGTCGAGACCGGTGTACTCGAACCGCGAGAGAAGCCGCTCGGTGATCCAGCCGGCGCCGATGCCGATGTCGAGGAGCTGAGGGATGCGCCCAGGCTGCGGCTTGATGTCGAGCGCAAGCACGGTCTCGACGACGCGTTGTTCGTACTCGACGCGGAAGGGTTCGCGACCGTGGCGCTCTTTTTCGAGTTCGCCGACGGTCCAGTGGTTCCAGTGCTCGCGTGCTGTGGTTGTGTTCATGTGCCCCTCGGGTGCATCTGGGATTGTAGGGTGGGAAGCGGGTGGGTGAGATTGGGTGTTTGTTGAGTCAGCGTCGGTTGCCGCGTGGGTTTCGCCCCTCGTACGCCTGATCGATGTGCGTCCCGACGATCGCGGCGAAGTCGTGGCCGTCCTCGTCGCGGAGCCACTCGAGCCGGCGCTTTTGCTTCTCGGTGATCCAGACCTGCAGCGGGACGCGGCCCGCCGCGCGGCGAGAGGCGGCCGTCTGCGTGGGGCCAGATCGGGTCACTTGAACCAAGCCGTGACGCGCGCCCACTGCTCAGGGTCGTTGCGGCGCGTCTGGCTGCTCGTGATGGCAGCAATCTCGGCAATCTCGCGAAGCCGAGCGTCGGTGTAGTGCGTATCGGCGTGGATGCGTGCGCGTTTGGTCGTGACCTTCGTCGGCTTTGCCATTCGGTGTCGTTCTTTCGTGGAGAGGTTGTCTTGTGGCTCAGTTGCCAGGCGGGAGCGACGACCCGCGCGGCCGCCCCCACCAGGCCCCTCAGCGGCGGCCGGGGCGGGCTCCCTGGTAGTACTTGATGGCGCTTTCGAGCTCGGCCTTCTCCTTGCCGGTCGCGTTCGCGGCGCGGGCGGTGAGGTCGGCGATTAGGCTGGCGATGTGTTCGGAGGGGGTCTGCGTCGTCGTCATGATGTGAATATAAGCGAGCGGTCATGACCGCGCAAGGGGTTGTCCAAAAATAGTCACGAACCGGCAGCAATCCTGTCGGATTTATTTTCGAGGCGACGGTGGGATGGGGGAAGGGGCTGTCACTCGCCTGGCTTCCCCGCTTGAGCGGCCGCCAGTTCTTTTCGGAGCCGTCGGTTGAATCCGCGTTCTGCTTCCAGGATCTTGCCCTGTCTGTACAACTCGATGCGCTGATCGCACGTGATGCGCCGGAGATCCTTCAGCTGCTCTTGGTGCGCCCTGGCGCGCACCAGCTTGCTGTGCAGGTCGTCACAACGGCGACGTAGCCACGTGTTCTCTGCCTTGAGGCGCTCGCTCTCCTGCTTGTCCTTCGGAACACCGAGAAGGAAAGACGCCCAACTCATTTGGTGCCCCGGGTCGAAGTGGCGGCTTCGTGCTGGTTGAGGTCGCGCTCGGCGGCCGCGAGGAGCGCAAACAGCGATGACACGCGGATGGTAACGCCGTCGTTCGGTTCGCCGAGGTCCGCCCCGCGAGCCTTCGCTCGCAGCAGGCCCAGCTCCTCCCTCGTCACCCTCCCGCCCGCCTGCCCGGATTGCTGCTCGTCGGCGGGCTTCTGGCCGGCTGCTTGGGTAAGGCGGCGCAGGCGTTCGCCTGGAACTGGGCAGCTCAGCGCATGGTAGCCGTCTGAATGGCCGCACCGCTCGCACCTCCCGCCCGTCGCCGTCTCGCCCGCCTTCACCTCTCCGGAATTCCCGGATGGCGAGGGCGGTTTCTCCGCTTTTCCCTCGACGCGCCCACGCAGCATGTTCGCCTCCGCTCGTGCAGCACGAACGCCAGCCAGAACTTGGACGTCTGTCCACGCTTCCTTGTCCCAACCGAGCGCGTCGGCAACGGCCATGGTGCTCACGATGAGAGGGCTGGGGCGCTTCGCCTCGGCAAGATCCTTCTCGCATTCGAGGTGACGCTCCAGCGCTTCCTTGTGCTGGCGTGACTCGCGATCCAGCTCCTTCCTCAGCGCCACCACCGTCCCAGCGAGCCCAGTGGTCGGGATATCGCCCGGCTTGAGGCAGTCGGCATGCATGCGCTCGAGCGCGAACAATTTGTCGCGGAAATCTCGACGCTCTTCCTGGAGCAGCTTCACGCGGCTGGCGATTTGCGCGGCCGTAAGTGGCGCTGGGTCTGTCTCGACGACGTAACAGCCGCCTGGCTCGTAGAGGGCGTAGTGGGTTTCGTCTTCGATGGTCTTAAGGGAGGAGGCAAGCTCGGAACGGAGGCGCTTGTTCTCCTGTCGGTACGGCTCGACCAGGTCACTCAGCGCGTCAACCTGCGACGACGAGAGCATCACGTTGCCACAGTCGGCGCAGGACCAGACGCGTTCGCCCGGCTCTTTCGCTGGCGGGGAGGGTGCGCGGTCGATGTAGCGCAGCGAGTCGCTGGCGTCGCTCAGGTCTAGGCCGATGATGTCAGATGCGCGCTCGTCCTCACCCATCGACAGCCACTTGCGGAGGCGTCGCAGAAACTTGGGCTCTTCCGCCCGCCGCTCCTCGGGTTCACCGAATCGTGCGAGCACGGCTTCCGCCGCCGCCTTGATCGGGTCTGAATTGACCGCGTACGCCGTGCCGATCTCGCGCGCCTTGCTGTCGATGGCACGGGTAATCGTAGAGTACAGCAATGCCCGCGTCGGCTGCTCCTTGGGCTCCGATGCTTTGCGCACGGCCGACAGTTCGGCTACCCACTTCGCGCGCGCGGCGTCTGCGTTGATCCAAGCGGCGACGGTGTCGGCTTTGAGTGCGGGGCTGGACTTGAGCGAGTCGATGTAGGCGAGGAGCGTGGTCGCCCAAGCGCAATCGACCATCACGTAATTAGAGGCGCTGGCCTTGGTTGCCGCGACAGCACGGATGCTGCGGAGAACCTGAGGCTCTCCCTCGGCGGCGGGGTTGGGGTCTTGGGTCATTTCCACTTCATCTCCAGGTGACGCGCGACGTAGCCGCCGCAGTGCTCGACGCCGAGAACGAGGGCCGCGACGAGAATCGCGAAGCACGCGAGCATGAACAGAAGCTCTCCGTTGCTGGGGCCGTACATCACGTCCCACCCTTCCCCGCGGAAGGATTGGCCTTGTCGAGCGCATCCGTGACCCGGCACGGCAACGCCGCCTCGGTCATCGAGATCAGCTGAACCTGCCCCGGGTCCATCGACAGGACACGTGCAATCTCGGCGAACGAATCACCCTCCGCTACCATCTCGCGAATGTGGCGGCGTCGAATCTCCAGGAAGTCTGCTCGGTAGCTCATTGGTCGCCTCGCTTCTTGAACTCGCGCCCAATCGCCGCATGGCACTCGACGCAAACCCTCACCGCTCGTGAGACTCCGCGGTTCTTACTCTTCTTGCTCGCGGCTTGAAACGCGACGAGCGGCTTCTTTGGCTTCAGGCAGCACGAGCACAGCGGCGGGTCGTAGCGGACCATGCGGATCATCTCGACTCCTCGCCAGCCGGCGGGATGCTTGGCCGCCCAGGCATCGGCATCCAGTGCGTGATGTCGCAGTCGTCGTTGTCTACGAACACGAGTCGCGGGCGCCCGTCGTCGCAGTTGTGCCCCGTGTCGTAGGCTTCGCCGACACGGTTGTAGAATCGGTCGTAGCCGATGACAGCTTCATTCTTCCTGGGGCGCCGTTCGGTGACGAGAATCCACGATGTCCCTTCCGCCTGTCGCGAGCGCTCGAAGGCACGGCCGGCTGCGAAGATGGCGCGGCGCTCATCCTGGCAGCGCCCGATCGGGTCGGCGTCGTCGTCGGCCACATAGGCTTCGTACCCGATGCGGCGCAGCTCTTCGTCGCTCGTCTCCACCCTCGCTGCCGGCTGAGCGGGAGGGGGCGGGGTGGAGGCGGCGGCGTACTCGCGGTCCTCGCAAAGTGTCAGCAGCCTCGTGACGAGCTCGGATTCGCTTATCCCGTGAGGAACACCGCACTGAGACCGTTTGCAAACGTCGTGAACCAGCACGCCGACCGCGTCCTCGAACCTGCACGCCTCGTCCCGTTGCCGCGTCGCTTCGGCGAGCCGGGATTCGAGCTGAGAGATGTGCGCAGCTTCGCATCGTTCCAGCGCAGCGACGAGCGCCTTCGCGCACTGCTGCCTGAGCGATTCCTCCGCGCGAAGTTCGTCTTTCGTGCGCGCCAAGTCGCTTGCGTAGTCGTCGCGACATGAGCACGACTCCGCGAGTTCTTGAGCATGGGCCGCTCGCTCGGATTCGAGGGCGGAGAAGAGCTCGTCGGCGTAGGCCTGGACGGATTCCGTCGTTTGACCTGGGCTCAGCAGCTCGGCCATCTTCGCGTCGTGATCGGCTTTGGTTGTCATGGTTTGTCTTCCTCTTCGCCGCCCGCTTCGGCCATGTCGTCCATCGCTATTTCGTGGCGCTCTTGGTCGGTCAGCCGCGACGAGGCGCGCTCCAAAACGACGGAGTTCAGCTTCGCGCGCAGGTCATCCAGCTCCGCCTCCAGCTCAGCAACGCGCGCCTCCGCTCCCGCCAACGATTGCGCCGCTTTCGCCTCGTCGGCCTGCGCCTGCCCGAGCTCACCCGATAGCTTGAAAAGCTGGTCGTTCAGCTCGCGATTGAGCTTCAAAGCCGCATCGCGCTCGCGCTCGGCCGCGACGGTCTTGTCGATGTACTCGTTTAGCTTCTCGCACATCACGTCGCGCTGCATCGTCATGTCGGCGATGTCGCGCTCGAGCTCGGTGAGCCTCGTATTGTGAGCCGGACTGAGCGCGGCCTGGAGATTCTCGGCTAGCGCCATCAGATTCTCTTCCGCTGTTCGCTCGAATGCCATGTCATCCCTGTCCCGCGTGGCACTCGTCACACAGCATCCGCGCCGTCCGGGCCTGGGCCGAAGGTGCCGTGAACCCAGCCGGCGTCGCGGGCCTCTTCCCACGTGCCGGCGCGCATGTCGCTGCAGGCGTCGCAGACGTGAAAGCCGAGAGCCTTCACCACCTCCCGCTTGGCGTCCGGGTCGAGGAGCGGGGCGAGTGACAATACGAGTGAGCGGAGGAACCCCTCGGCATCTTGGGCAGATGCCTCCAGCAGATGCGTTGGTCTGCGCTCGGTCGAGTTGATCCACGTGTTCAATTTGCCGCCGTGCCGTACCATCCAGACGCCGTGGCCGACTCGTACCAGCCAGCCACTCGGCAGGTTGAGCAACCAAGTGCTGCCGTGTGCGCGCATCTCCTGGCCGAAGATCGTCGGAGGCTTCGTGTCGGTCATGGCTTGGCGAACCTTTCGAGAAGGGCATTCACGGCGACCATGAGCGGGTCGTCGGCTTCGATCGTGTGGGCGAGCTGTCCGGTGAGTTCGTCCCCGTGGGTGCGCAGAAACTCGACCAGCTCGTTCCGCTCGCGGGCGGCTTGGATGAGCGCATCAAGCTCATCACACGTCAGGTGCGCCTCGCCGTCGAACTCCTGGTTCTTGCGCAGCGACAGGCCGTCCAGCTGCTCTCCGGTGAGCGCGGTCATGGCTTCCTCGAGAGCGCGGCGAGGGCTAACTCGCGCGCGTATTCCCGTTCGTTTGGATGCAAGTCAGCGAACGCACGACCAGGCTTCTGCACCCTGGCGATGGCCATCGCTGCGAGTTCAACCTCATCCCCGGTCGGCGGTGGGGCGGAGTCGAGCGTCTCTTGCTGCGAAATGTAGTCCAAAACGTCAGCGAGAGCCGCCTGACGCATGCTCATCCATTCGGCGCTGGCCGCTTGCCTCGCCGCGTGCTTCGCGAAGTTGTGCGTGATCCGCTCGGTCGTCATCGCTTCCTCGGTTTCTCGATCGTGGCCAGCTTGATGATCCGGCGCATCCGCTTGCAGTCGTCGCATCGGCACCCAGGCTGCGGGATGCACCCGTTCGCGCCGGGCGTTGGGTTGACGGCGATGGCCAGGATCTTCGCGAGGCGTTGCGTCGGAGTCATGGCCTTCCCCCAAGCGCGCGGATTCGGGAGGCTGCTGCGAAAACGTACGGATCCACCCGTAATCTAGACATTGTCTGTCCTCTGCAAGGTTACGCTGCGCGGCGTGCGCAGCTTCACTTTCGCTTTCCTGCTTCTTCCGGTCCCCTCGGGCAGGATACCGTCCACAGGCAGACCCGAGCGATTCGCACGGGTGAGCAGCACTTTGGCTGCATTCAGATCGGCGTGGTCCACGTGGTCGCACAACGTGCAGCAGAACGCCTCGGCCTTGCGCGAGGCGGCGTCCACCGCTCCGCATACCGAGCACGTCTGCGACGAGTACGCCGCAGGCACCTCGATCAGGGTGCCACCGGACCACGCGAGCTTGTAGCGGAGCATCTCCGCGAACCGGGACCATCCCGCGTCCGCGATGCTGCGCGACAAGTTTCCTCGAATCATCCCCGCGACGTTCAGCTTTTCGATCACAACGACGCCGTGGCTCTTGGCGAGTCGTGCCGACTGGACGTGCAGGAAGTGCTCGCGCTGGCGCCGCACCTTTCGGTGGAGACGCATCACGCGGAGCTTCGCTTTATCTCGATTCTTGGATCCTTTCTTTCGACGGGAGACGGTGCGCTGGGCACGGGCAAGCCGCGTCATGGCGCGCTGATAGAACTTCGGGTTGTCGGTAAGGTTGCCGTCAGAGTCGGCGAGCATGCGGGTGATGCCGCGGTCGATGGCAACGACGGGGGCGTCGCGCGGCGTCGGCGCTGGCGCATCGATCTCACAAGTGATCAGGGCGAACCACTGATCACCGTCACGCTTGAGCGAGCACGTCTTTGTGTCTCCCTCTATTGCGCGATGGGCAACCACGCGGATGTCACCGAGTTTTGCAAAGTGAAGTGAGCTGTCGCGCAGGCGCCAGCGATCATGGTGCGACTCCGTCATTCCGGCCGGTGCCTGCTGCTTGCTCTTCCAATTTGGAAGCCCGGTGAGCCGCAAGAAATACCGTCGCCAGGCCTTGTCTAGTTCGCTCAGCATCTGAGCGCTTACGTTGCGAGGCACATCCGCGAGCCACGGCAACGAAGCGCGCAGTGTAGTTAGCTCAGCCTGCTGCTGCGGAGCCGTTGGATAGCGCTTGTCCGTGCGACTGAGCCCCATGAGCCGCTGTTCGTTGGCGAGGTTCCACAGAAACCGCAGTGCGCCTTCCCAGCGGAGCAGCCGAGCTCGCTGCTCTGCCGTTGGGTAGATACGAAAGCGGTAGGTTCGGTGAATGAGCATCACCCCGCCCTTTCCTTACCCGCCGCCCTAACCCTCCTGGCCAACTCCCCCATCACCAGCCCCCTAGCCGTCTCCGAATACGGCGCACCCGCCGCCTCGAAGATGTCTCGCCACTCCCGCTCGGTGTAGAGCTTCATCAGCTCGAGATCGGGCGGGGTGTCGAGGATGTCGTCGATGATCCGGAGGGCGGATTCGGCGTGGGCGAAGACGGAACGGATTGGTTGGGTCATCGTTGCCTCAGCACGAGCATGTGAAGATGCCGCCACGGCTCGCCTCGGACACCTTCTCGCCCGTGACCTGCTCGTAGGCGTTCCAGAACTCGTCGCCCGCGTAGACGCCTTCCCAGCGTCCTCCTTCGACTCGGTATTCCTGGTTCTCAGCGAACTCGCGGGCGCTCGAGAGCATCTCCGCGTAGGTGATCCCGGCCTCGTCCGCCAGAGCCTGAACCACCTGCTCTGCCTTGGTCTTCGAGCCACGCGGATCGGCCGCGCTATCCTCGTCCGTGAATGCCGGGTGGCTCCAGACGTGTCGGAGGCTCGTCACCATGCGCGGGTAGAGCAAGAGCCAGAACCGCTCGCCCTTCTGCACCGGGACCTTGAGGAACGGATCCACGATGCCGACCGGCTTGTCGCTCGGGCCTGCGCCGTCCTCGAAGATCCCGACATCATCACCAGCGTGAAGCTTGCGCTTGGCCACCACCGGCAGGACGGCGATGTGGATAGCATCCCGCTTCTGCGTCTCGTCGATGATTGTGCCGAGCGTCTCGAGTGCGTCGGTCGAAACTTTGCGCGCGTTGCTCATGTCACGCCCCCTTCGTCGTCCCACGCAGACGCTCGAGAAAGACCTTCGCCTCCCCGCTGATCCCATCGAGGATGGCCTTCTTCTCGGCCTCCTTCGTGGCGATCGTCTCCTTGGCTTTGGCGAGGCTGGCGTCGATTTTGGCGAGTTCAATAGCCGCACCTGCGGCCACGAGCTCGGGCGATCTGCGGGGTTTGGTTTTTTCGGTGGGCATCTCATTCCTCTTTTTGGTGAATCGTCACCAGCTCTCGGGGTCTACAGTCTCGTCTTGTGGAGGCGGTGCCGGCCGCTGCCCGTTGCCTGCGCGCGGGTAAACGATCGGCTTCGTTGTCGGCGGCCGGGCCGTCACCTGCTCGTGATTCCTCTCGCCGCTCCACACGGCTTCCGGATACCACTCGCGCCAGGCGATCCAGCGCGCTAGCTCTTCGGCGTTCTTCTTGTTGGCCTGCTCGTACTTCGGATCGCTCGCCGGCTGAAGAGCCCGGTTGTGCCAAAAGCGCAAACCCTCCAATGAGCACTCGCTCGCGTAGTTGCAGCCGCCTTGGCGATAGATCGAGCGATCGAATTTCGGGCTGCGCGGCTCCTTTGGTGCCTCCACGTTCCCGATCGCCTTGACTGTTTCCTCGTCGAGACAGTCGAAAAGGATCCGCATCGCGATGGCGGGCGGGAGAGCGAAGAAGGAGTCGCGGTCCACGTCAGTTCCCTTCGCTCGGCGTCGTCTCGGAGAGGTCGAGCCCGTGCTTCTCCATCGCCTCGGTGACCGCTGGATCCATGGCTGCGAGCAGCGGCGTCCCGTTCTCCGGGGCCTCTTCGAGTGCCACGCCTTGGGCGAGAATCGTCGCCTTGTCGGTCTGCTTCGGCATCCAGCGGAAGTGCGCGCGGACGGCCGTCTTCATGCACATAGCCTCGAAATCCGTGACCCAGGGGCCTTCGTTCGCAGCGGCGGAGCGAGCGCGACGCGCCTCGATTTCCGGGAGCGTGAGCACGGTGAAGTTGCGGCGCCCGTCCTGGGCAACGGCAACGGCGTAGGCGTGCGTGATCGGCATGGTGAGTCGGTCCACGTCCTCCGTCGGGATGTGGTGGATCTTGGGGTCGCTGCCCAGCTGATAGCGGAAGTCGTCGCCCTTGCGCGCGACGTAGGCGTAGACGTTGGCGCCAGCGCGCCCAGCCAGGTCGACCATTCCCTGGTAGCCCAACTGCAGCGTGCACTCGAGCGCGCCGTTCCGCTTGTTGTTCTTGCGTGGAATGAGGTACGCGAGCCCGAGTGGCGTGTTCGGTTCGAGGCCGAGCACGGCGCACGAGAGGACGCAGCCGAGGAAGCTTGCCTGCGTGCACTCCGCCAGTTTCGGGTTGATGCGAATGGCCGTGAGGACGATGCGCGCCATGCGGTCGCCCGTCATGTGCTTCGGCAGCGCACGCGCGAGCTCGGGCGTCATCTTCTGGATGAGCTGCGCCATCTGCTCGCCCGGCTTCTGAACCTGGGTCTCGGTGCGCGGAACGATTTGGCCCGTCGGGGCCGTGGTGGGGGTTGCCATGATGTTGGTCAGATCCTTTTCGATTGGTGAAAACGAAGAACTCGGGACGTTGATGCTTTGACGACGTGCTCTTTGGAGCGCTGCGTGCGCCACGAGACCTCGTCGCCCGTGGACGTGAGGACGCCGCGCTCAGCCTCGCCGAGCGTCGCCTTGATGACGTGCTCGAGCCTGGCGATCTCTTTGCGCTGGGTGGATTCGGCTTCCTTCAGCCGTCGCCACGCGTAGATGTCGTCTTCGAGCACCGCGGGAAGCACGACCGTCTTGCCGTTGTCCTGCGGGTAGAGGCGGCGGAGCACTTCGCGCGTCGCGTCCGACCCGTCGGGCTCGGGCGGGTCCTTCTTCTGCACGCGTTCCCAGAAACGTTCACCCGCGTAGATGAGTTTTCGGATGAGCATCTCGTCGCGCTCCACGTCGCACCAGGCGAGCTGGTTCCCTCCGATGCACACCGCGCTAGTGGCTCGGCGAGCACCGGTGACCAACATCTGCTGAGCGAGCTGTGCGATGTGGTAGTCGGGCGTGCCGTTCAGCCAGTCCTCGGCGCGGAATGCGTTCGCGTTCTTGATCTCGAGCGGCCAAGTGTCGTTCGCGCTCGGGCCCGTCCAGAAGTCGAGCGAGGCGAGCGCCCACGGGTACTGCTTCGAGCGGAGGACGCAGAAGCGGCCCCTGCGACCACGGAGCACCAGCCGCCCCGTGCGCTCGCGGAACTCGTCGGCGATCACTGGCTCCATGCGGTGGCCCCAGCGGATCGCCTCTACGTCAGAGAGATCCTCGGGCTGGACGGCGCCGGTCTTCTCGAGGAAGAGCTTCAGCGGGCTTGATCGGTGATCCATGCCGATGAGGCAACCGGACTCGGACGCCCCGATGCCAGCGAAGCGGGCGGACAGCCACTCGGGCTCGTCGTCGGTGTCGCAGAGGACATCGAAGGGCTCTTCGATTGCGGCGGCTGTTGTCATGATTCCTCCACCCGCACATCCTCAAAAACCCGCGTCCAAGCCACCATCCCATCCCCCGCTCGCGCCTTGGCCTGTTCTTCGGCCTCCTCACGAGAGTCGGCCTCGATGTGGACGGCGGCTTCGTGGACTTCGGAGCGTTCCAAAACGATTCTGTAGATCATCGGAAGCCCTCGCCGCTCAGTGCCTGTTCGCGGAAGCGACGGCCGAGCTCGTAGAGTGACAGCGTCGTCGGGTACGATGCGCATGCCACGCCGCTCGGCCTCCGCACAGGCCGACCACATACACTCGGCCAGCTCACTGACCTCATCGTCCGTCAAGCGACCCTCCTCCCCTCCAACCCCGCACCCTCAACCCGCGCCGGCCCGTTGCCGAGCCGCTTCGCCTTGGCGAACCTGGCGGCTTCGATGGGGCAGTGGAATTCCTGGACCCAATTGGCAGACAAAGCGGAGAACCTGACGCGGCAGGGGGCGCGGAGGTCGGTGGTGGGGAGCTGGGTGGTTTGCATCAGGCGCCAAATGCCGCGATGAATGCCTTGGCGACGCCAACGAAAACGTGATCCTTCGCCTTCTGCTCGGGTGGCAGATCGGCGTACGGCACGAAGCACGGGTGCTCTTTCTTTGTTGGATCCTTCGTGGGCCCATACTTCCACCCGGTTTCGGCCTTCTCCCTCAGCCAACTCTCGTGGCTCTGCTCGGGACCGTTCCCCTCGAGCACGCCCTTCACGCCATTGATGGCGCTCGTGCGCTGCCAATCGGGAGCGTCGTCCCATGATGGTTGTGAGCCATCGCCGTGCGCGAGACACCACGCCCTGTTTGACTCGTGGGTAGCTCTCGCCGCTGCTTCGATTTGTAGGTCGTTCATCTGGTTCGGCTCCTTCATCAATTTCTCGCGCTTGAGCGAGGCGGCGTCCCCGCGGAGGGGAGGGGCACGGGAATCGCCGCCTCGCTCAAATGCAGAAACGGCTACCGCTTCTCGTCCTCCGCAGCCTTGTCGTCCAAAATGAGAGCCGTCTCGAGCGCCGACACCAGCGAAGCGATCTCCGGGTCCGACATGCAGCCGAGTCGACAGGCCACCGACGCGATGCAGGCTCGGAGGTTTTCGATTCTTGCCTGCGCGCGGACGAGTTTGGCTTCGGTGTCAGTCACTTGGCCACCGTCCGGCTCGCTACGAACTTGCGGATGTGGGCGGCGACTTCGGTAGGCTTCGCTTTGCGGTAAGGCGAGGTGGCGATCGTCTCGCCCGTCTTCGTGTCCCAGCGCTCGTGCTCGGGCGCGAAAAGCCACTCGGGCTCGTCGGCACGCAGCCCGAAGAAAACCCTTGCGGTCTTGAAGCTGGACGCGAGCGCATCGTCGGTTCGCATGCCCGTTTTCTTGACGCCGACGTCGTCGTTCGAGTCGCGAAAAAGGCGCAGGCCGAGCTCATAGAACTCTGGGATCGACGGGCACCAGCCCATTGCGCAACCAGTGGTGCCGCAAGAGAGGTCCTGTGCCCCGCCCCAGTCTTTGCCGGCCCAACAGGAATAGTCGAACCTCTCCGGCGGCAGCTTCTCCAAGAAGTCCGCGAGCACGAGCAGTCGCCGGTTGCCTTCTTCGATTGTGATCGTCACCCCGTCCTCCCTTCCTCACGCACATGCCCCCGCGACGCCGCCACTGCGAAGTCCCCATGTTCGCCCTTCCTGGCCTCCTCGATCTCGTTCAACGCGAACGCGAAGCACTCGTGCATCCGCTGGACGTTGCCGTTTCGGTAGGCGCGCATGCCGGAGCGGACGGCCTTGCTGGCGAGGGAGAGGCGGTCGGCGGTGGTCATGCTTCCCCCAGGTCGAAAACGTGGAAGACCAGCTCGCCGTTGCCGAGCAGGAACGTGCCGACGTGCGGCATGCCGAACACGCGCGCCGAGTCGTGACCGGTTCCGACGGTGCCGAGGAGACGGAAGGCGTTAAGAAGTGCCATCGCTCAAGTCGTTGCCGGAACCGCCGAGCCCGGGGCTGGATTTGTTGAGCATCGCAACCATGCCCGGTTGGATGTCACACGAGTGCCCGCAGTCGAAGCCGAGCCACCAGACTTCCGCCGGCTCACCTTCGCGCGGGACGTGGCAGATGTGACCGGCGCACGCGTTCGCGTACGTGAGTCCACCGTGCACGTCGAGATCGGCGGTCTCGTCGTCGGAGTAGTCCTTGCCGTGCAGCGGGTGCCCCGGTGGAAGCCCGACGTATCCGCATAGCGCGCCGTAACGGTTGCGGACGATCAAGCATGGGAAGCCGTGCGCTCGCCACTCGTCGCGATCGGGCTCGTTGTCCCATGCGCCAGGGGGCCAACCGGTGCGATCGACCGCGTGTTCGATGTTCTCGGTGGTCATTCGGACACCCCCAACGTGAGCCGCTCGGGCCTTCGCACAATGCCGCGAACCTGGCGGACCCCGTGTCTCGCGAGCCACATTTTCACGTTCTCACTCCCGTCCAGGCAGTCGCCCACGTCGGCATACGCGATGATCGGAACCCGTGGCGCCTTGATGCGGACGACTTCGACGGGGCGGAGGTCGGATGTGGATGCTGGAATCGTTTTCGACATCAGAGGGTCTCCCAAGTGCGGGTGCTCTTGTAGGTCTTCGCGATGTTGATCATGGTCGCCACGTCGACCTCGCCGAGGCGGCCGTAGCTGGTGGTGATTTCGAGGCGGTGGCCAGCGGCGCTGTAGAACGACCAGACGTAGCGGCCGCTGATGTTCTGCGCGGGGAAGTGGATGTCTGGCTCGATGCCGGCGGCGAGGAGTAGCGGGATGGTCCAGTTGTTGGACTCGAAGCCGGGGTAGCATTGGGGGGTGCGGGCGGTCATCGTCCGCCCTCTCGTGGCGCCGTGAGCTGCCCCATCCGGAACGCGCGCCCGAACATCATGAGCGCCTGACTCGCGCAGTCGCCGGAGTGGAACGAGCCGGGGACAGCGATCTTTCGTGGCTCGCCGCTGTTCTCGACGAAGTACGCAACGGACGCCGCGTCACGGTGCGCCAGCGCTTGGCCGCACTGGCCACACGTCGGTTCCCCGACGGGCTGGATGCCAAAGCGGGGGCGTGGTCGCAACGTAGAGGCGTCGCCAACGCCAGCTGCATAGAGCGCTTCCCGCGCTCGCGCGATCACTTCGCTCATGAGAAGCGGCCCGGCCTGCTCTGCCAGAATCGCGTCCTCGTAGATGCGCGCGAGCTTTCGACGGTGGGCTGATTGTTCGCCCTCTTTCACGGCCATTGGCTGGACCTTTCAGCGAGTGCGCACTTGCGGACGTACTTGGCCACAGCAACCAGTCCTGCGTCTCGCCACGCCCACGGGTGCTTATCCGGGTGAGCCCGCTCGGCCTGTTGACGCGTTACCTCGTAGATGGCGGCGAGCCCGTTGATGGGCGGGATGCCGCCGGGCTCAACTAATCCGCAACTGCACGGCAGGGCGCGGACGCTCTCGCATTCGACAGTGTGAGCGATCATCGGCTGCGCCTCCCGTCTTTCCGGTGAGGCGCGCGGCCGTAGACTCGACTGCCGCGCGGCTGAGACTCCGCCGGGCAACGCGACCACGTGGGCTCTGCGCAAACCTTCGGGCAGCTGTGGTTGCCGCATGCTGGGCATTGGGGAAGCGAAGGCTTCTTGGGCCAGTAATCGGCGATGGCCGAGGTTATCGGGTGGTCGGAGGTCTTCATGGCGCCACCGTCGTCAGTCCACCGCGAGCACCACGGGCAAAAGTCTTACCGCCAGCCCAGTCCTCGACGACCGTCGCCGCGTGGCAGGCCGCAATCCGTCGCGCGTCCGCTAGCCCGCGGTCACCCCAGAGCGCGTGCGGCACGCTGGGGACGTAGACGCGGTAAGCCCAGTTCCAGGCTGCGCAGCGACCCTGCGTCATCCCGCTGCGAGTGCCATCGAGATGGAAGCGCTCGATCCTAGCCTTGGCATCAGCGCCAAAGTGCATCTCCGCGGCCTCGCACGGAGAGCGCGGGAAGATGGGGCGTTCGGTGGCGGCGCTCATCGTCCCGCCCTCTCCGCAATCGACCGCTCGTTGCGCGCGAGGCGTTTCATGTCGCGACGGTTGGCGTCGGTGCGCTCGCTGGTGGGTTTGGCGAGGATGCGAGCCACGCTGGCCGAGGTAGCGACGGCGAAGGCTTCGGGGATGGGGAGACCGGCGAGGGCGCGCGTGGTCTCGGAGCGGGCTTGGTCGAGCGTGCTCATCAGAGAAGCTCCAGCGCTTGCGAAACGGCGTCAGCAGCCGACGTGCCTTCGCAGACGAGCGAGCCGTCGGCGTAGGTCACGAAGAAGCGACGGGCCGCCGGGAGGTCGACGTCGCTGTTGAGGGTGAGGGGCTCGCCGAGGCGGGTGGAGAGGGCGAGGAGGGAGGCTTCGGGGGAGATGCTGGCGGGGTGGAGGGTGCTCATCTGCTGTTCCTCGTTGACTGAGTACCAGTATGCTCGCGAGCACGCTGGTACGCAACAAGAACGAGCTACCTCAGCGTCGATTTATGCGCACTGCCACTGTAATTCTTCTAGCTGACACAGATTGACCGACCGACACGAGCAGGAAATGGTACGAGGACAGGCTTCGTGGATCGCGAGCGTCGCGATGCCACAACCAGGAGGGCTGGGATGCTTGTGGAGCTTTCGGGCTGTGGTGATCGCGTACTGGCGACCCCGTTTTATTTCGGAGAGACGCCTCGCGGCCGGGCCGTGCTTGCGCCAGCCAGCGTGATTCGCGACGCCCTGGCGCTGCTACCGAGCTTGCTTGGTGCCCTGGCCGAGCTCAAGCGCCTTGAGCGCCAAAAACTGCATCCAAAAGGCGGCCCCAGGGTCTGTCTCGGGCTCGTTGTGTGCGAGCGTTGCCCGGATGGCGGCCTCACTAATGCCGCCCCAGTGAGCGACCGCGAGGACTCGGGCACGACTTGGGTACCGCGGATCCTCCGCAACCTCGACAATGAGGCCATGCGGAGTTCCGCGCCCAAGTAGCAGCCAGTCGAGCGACACGTGGGCGGCGGCCGCTAGCCTAGTGTAGGTTTCGATGTCGCCGGCAAGGCGTCCCTCTGGGTCGTCCTCCATGCGGCGCATCAGAGTGCCGACGTGGCTCTCCTCGGCGAGGCCCGCCCGTCGCGCCCATTCCCTGCGGCTCCACCGGTGCATGCTCAGCACTTCGGTCATTCGCTCGAGCACCGGCCTCGACGCCATCGACAGGGATTCTACTGCGCGCACATTAGTACGCGAGCCCCAATGTCGATTTAGCGTGCGCACGCTGGTGCTCATGAGTATACTGGTGCTCGGTTCACGTGAGCACCCTTGCCGAACGAGTGATCGAGCTGCGGGAAGCCGCGAAAATCAGCCAGGGCGAGCTGTCGAAGCTGGCCGGCCTGCAGTCGAGGCGGCACGTCGGACTGATAGAGAACGGCGACCGCCCGAACCTGGAGCACAAAACGCTCCGCGGGCTTGCGACGGCACTCGGGTCCAGCGTCGGCTGGCTCTCTGACGGCGAAGGCGAGAGGCCGACCGACGAACAGGTGCAGGTCGCGGTGGAGGCGGCTCGGGTGGCAGCGAAGCTGAAGGACCAGTCCGATGCTGAGCTCGAAGACGATAACGAAGAGCCCGAGGATGGGTCCTCCCCGCGGGCGACCGTCGAGGGGAGCAAGGCGTCGTGACCTGGTACGTCTACGCCCTTTGCGAGCCCGACACCGGAGCCGTTCGCTACATCGGCAAGAGCGCTGACCCGTGGCGACGGCTCATTAGTCACCGCTCTCGCTCCGCATCCGTGCCGATGCGGCAATGGGTCACCTCCCTCGCGTCGCCGCCGGTCATCAAGGTTCTCGGGGAATATGAGAGCGACACTCTCGCTCGCGACGACGAGGCGGCGGAGATCTCCCGACTCCGCGACCAGGGCGCGGACCTCCTCAACGAAAAGCGCGTCGATAGCAGGCCTGCGGTCGCGTTCTCGCGCAAGCGCAAGTTCTCTGGAATCGGAGAGCGAGCCCGCTCCGTACGGTGCGCGATGGGAGTCACCCAAAGGGCTATCACGGAAATCTGCGGACTGGCCCAGGGCGTCCTGGCCAACATCGAGAAAGGCCGCACGCCTGACCCATCGGGCCAGACGGTCACCCTCCTCGCCCGCGCCCTCGACGTCTCCGTCGAATGGCTCGTCACCGGCGAAGAGCGCCCCTCGAAAGCGAGCGCCGCCTAGATGGTGACCAGCGGCCACTGCTTCCGCACCTACGCCGTCCCGTCGACCTCGCTCCGCTGCGTGATCATCCCGAGCCCCAGCGGCTCCGGTGAGAACAGGAAGAGCAGGCCACAATGATTGCACCTGGCCAACACCAACGGCGCCGTCAGCACCGTCTCTCCCGGCTTCCTCGGCTGCACGTTCAAGCTGAACACGTCGTCGGCCACGGTGAAGCTCCTCCCCCGACAAACCAAACACCGCTTCGGCAACGCCTCCGCAACCCTCTGAATCGCCCCTTCGTCGAGCATGCGTCACGGTACCCGTCCGATGTGGGCGGGCGGAACTGGGCGGGTGGAGAGTTGCAGGTGTGCAGATGAGCGTGAGCATCGTTCCGCCCTGCCCCGAGATCGACGATCTCGAGCGCGACCTTCGCGATCTGGAGAACCCTGGTCTTCGTAAGTGTGCACGGGATGCATCCGACGAGTGCAGGTTTCAGGCCATCGATGATCTCGGCGCCGCGCTGAAGACCACCGGCATCTCGGTTCGTCAGTTCGCGCGCCTCTGTGACCGCGACCTCGCGACCGTGCAGGACTGGCTCGCCGACGGCCGCAAACGGCTTCCGTTGTGGGCCGTGTACCGACTCCCGCGCGCGGCTCAGATCGTTCTTCTGCGCCGCCTCATGACCACCGTCCGCAACTCGAGGACGGGCACGTGAGCACTCTTTTTTTGGCCGCGGAAGTGACGGCCCTCGCGACGCGCGTTCAGTACGCCTCGCAAACCATGCGAACGGATGCCGCTCCTGCGCCGATGTCACTTGCTGCACGCGTGAGCAGAGGCGCCGACGAATCGAGGTCAGCATGAAGCTCCCCACGCCGTACCAGCTGGAGATCCTCCGCTTCTGCGCGAAGAGCGTGGACGAGCGCGGCGCGTTCCCGAGCCTGCGTGAGATCTGCGCCGAGTTCGGCGTGGCGTCGACCAATGGCGTTTTCGAGAACCTCGCGCGCCTGGAGAAGAAGGGGCTGATCTCGTCGGGTCCACTCGGCAAGAGCCGTGTACGCACGATAACTGAAGCGGGCTGGCTCGCGAGCGCGCAGCCAAGCGGACGGACCTGCCGCGACAACGAAGGCACGATCATTCGTCCGGTTCGTTGCGTCCCATGCGGCCGCCAGTTTTTTCGCGGCACCGAGGCGAACCACGTCTGCGCCACCGAAGACCTTTCGGAGGCGTCGTGATGCGCCACCACCTGGAGAACCGCATGCGCCTCCTCATCGGCATCCTGATCGCCATCTCCACAACCGCCATGTCCGCCTGGAACACGGTGCCGCCGGATGCGGCGGGGATGGGGGCGAAGTGAAGATCATCTATCACGCCAATTGTGTTGATGGCTTCACGGCCGCCTGGTGCGCCCGCCAGAAGTACGGCGACGCGCCCGAGTACATCGCTGCGCAGTACGGCGACGACCCACCAAATGTCACCGGTCACGACGTGCTGATCGTGGACTTCAGCTACCCGCGCGAGACGCTGCTCAGGATGCGCGAGCAGGCCACGTATCTCCGTGTGCTCGACCACCACAAGACGGCGCAGACCGATCTCGAGGGCCTCGACTTCTGTCTCTTCGATATGAACCGAAGCGGAGCCGGGCTCGCGTGGGATGAGCTCTTCGGCGGCGGGCGTCCCAAGCTCGTTGATTACGTGGAGGACCGAGATCTGTGGCGCTGGCGGCTCTCGGCGTCGAAAGAGATCAGCGCGTGGCTCTCATCTTGGCCGCGCGAATTCGGCCTGTGGACGACACTGTCCGCACAACTCAGCGAGGACTTCGTCGGCTGCGCGAACCAGGGCCTGGCAATCCTCCGCGCGCTCGACGGCTACGTCGAATTCAACGCGAGGAACTTCCGCATCGGTCCGATCGGTGGCCACGAAGTCCCGGTCATCAACACGACGCACGCCATCAGCGAGCTGATCGGCAAGCTGGCGGAGCTGCCCGACGTTCCGTTCGCTGCAGGCTGGTTCCAGAAACAAGACGGCAAGTTCGTCTACTCGCTACGCTCCCGCGGCGACTTCGACGTGAGCGCGGTCGCCAAGCTGTACGGTGGTGGCGGCCACAAGAACGCGGCCGGCTTCACCGTCGATCGGATGGTGCACGGTGGATAGCAAGGGAACTATTTACGAATTCGCCAACGACGCAATGGGCAAGCTCTACCGCAAAGAGCTGGAAGCTGAGCACGGCCCGCTCGTGTCGATTCCGCCAAAGAAACTCAAAGCCATCAAGGCGATGACCGTCGCGGATCGCGTCGCTTGGTACGGGAATCAGCAGGCGAAGAAAGCCGAGCGCAAGCGTGAGCGGGCAGCAAGGAAACGCGGACGACGGGAGCGGAGCCGATGAACTGGCCCGCCCACACCGCCCGCTCCCAAACGCGAGCCTTCGCCCTCCTCGCCGTCATCCTCCTCTGCGCGACCAGCGTCGCATTTCGGCTGGCGGGGGCGATGTGAAGGACAGGATCACGTACCTGTTTGCGGCGTGGCTGCTCGTGGTTGCGGCGCTGGCGTTCCTGCTCATCCACCAGCGCGCCGAGGTGCTGAGGCTGCGCGACGAGCTGCTCGCCAAGTCCGCAACGATCGCGACGTTCGGCGACGCCAACGAGCGCCTTTCCGAAGATGTCTCGGACTGCCAAACCACCCGAGCCGCGATTCAGAAGACGGCGAACCTTTGCGGGGCTGGGTGGGATGCTTGCGAAAAGCGATGGGGAGGGATGGAGTGGCGATGATCAAGGCAATTCTGGTAGCACTCGGCCTGCTCCCCGTCTTCCACGAGGACGTTGGCACCCCGGGCAAGGCCGAGCAGCTGAACGCGGTTGCGGCGGCGGTTGCGAAGGCCACGTCGGATCGAGATGTCGCCGCTTTCGTTCTGGCCTGGGGCGACGCGGAAAGTCACTACTCGATTCGCGTGGGCGAGGGACTTTGCCGTGACTGGGAGTGCGATGCTAAGCGCAGCCGCGACGGCTCGCTGACGTTCCGCGCGCGCTCATACTGGCAGCTGCATCGGAATGGCCTTTCCGAGTCGGATTGGGGCCGCATGCACGGGCTCGCGAACGTCGAGTTTCAGGCGAAGCGCGCGGTCAAGCTCGCTCGCTGGGCCATGAACGAGTGCCGCATGAAAGGCGACGAGCGGATCCTTTCTGGATTCCGGATGCTTGGAGCGAAGGGGTGCCATGGGGTGTTGCCGGGGGAGCGGGAGAGGCTCGCCGTTTTCAAGCGCGTGAGGACGAGACTGTGACCCCGCGTCTCCTCTGCCCGCCCGACATCGTTGAGCACTTCGGCGGCCCGAAGCACTGCTCGGTGCGCAAGGCGTTCAGGATCATGCGCGAGGCCGGCGCGATACCGTTTGGTGAGTCTCTTCGTCTCGAGCCAGAGGATCTAGCGAAATGGGAGCAAAAGGAACGCGAGCGAATCGGGTCGGCTTCTGGAAACGAGGCGGGCGACGCTGGTACACGATCGACCCGGTCACGGGACTCGAGCGCTCGACCGGGTACACGGACATCGACGCAGCGAAGGCCTGGAAAGCAGATCGCGAGCGTCGAGCCGCCAATCCGAAAGCGTACGCGCTCGAGGCAACGACGCTCGGCGACGAGTGCCGAAGAATGATCGACGCGCTCAAGTCCGCCGGCCGCAGCCCCGACTACTACGAGGGCAAGCTCGCCAACTGGGTCGACGTGCTGGGGAACGACTTTCCTCTCGCTCGCGTGGACCCGGACGCCTTCGACCGGTTCATCAAGGAGCGGCGCTCCGACCGCGTCACCGACCACACGATCGACAAGGAGCTGAAGTGCATGATCACGACGCTCCACTTTGCGAAGCGGGCCGGTCGGTACCAGGGCGACACCACCCTGCTCAGGCCTCTTGGCTTCAGCGCCGGCTACGTCCCCAGGACCCGCGCGCTGACCGTGGCGGAGCTCGGGAAGCTGTTCGCCGTGCTCGAGCCCGAGGCGCTGGCGTTCGTGGCGCTCTGCGTCTCCCTGGGGCTCCGCAGGGGCGAAGCGCTGGCGCTGCAGCCCAGGGACGTGGACCAGGTCGCTTGGGTCGTCCAGGTGAGCGGGACGAAGACTGAGGGTTCCCTGAGGGCCATCCCCGTGCTCGAGCCGTTCCGCGCGCTCGTGGCGATGGCGGCCCAGCGCCTTCCTCTCGGCCTGTGGGCCCGGTCGAACTACTACACCCGGAGCCTCGCCAAATCCTGCCGCGAGGCCGGCATACCGAAGTTCACCGCGAACGACCTACGCAGGACGCACGCGACCCTGCTCCGCTCCGCCAAGGTCGACGTCGACACCGCTCGGCGGCTGCTCGGCCACACGCCCGGTTCGCAGCTGCTCGAGGCCGTTTACGACAAGCCGCAGCCGCTTGAGCTGGCCGCGCGCGCCGGGGACCTATCCGAACTATCGGCCAATATCCAAATCATCTCAGAATCGTGGAAGGCCGGTGGGAAATCACCCACATACACCGACAATACCCACGAAAGTACCAGGCCATGGGGGCCGGTATCTAGCCCAACACCGAGCCTCCCGCCATCAATTACCCGAGGGAACGACGCTGGCGGCGGACAAGAGCCGCCAATCGCCGCTGAGAAAACGTGGAACGAGAATCAGGACGAAACCGACTTCGCGGCCGCCCTCGCTGAGGGGGTCGAGAGGGCGGACGTTTTCGCGCTGGCCGCCAGGCCGATTCGCAAGGCCGAAAGCGAGCCGACGCCACCGTCCGACCGGGCGGCTGGGGGTGGGTCTTGAACCCCACCGACATGCTCACCGCCCTCGCCCGCATGCGGGAGATCATCGAGCAGGCCCCGGCCCGCCTCCATTCCCTCGCCGAGGCCATCCGCAAGTCGAAGCGCGGCAAGCTCGCCCTGGCCAAACGAGGCGCTCGGGCCGTCCGCCACGACCTCGTCCTGGTGGCCGGCTACGACCAGCCGATCCCCGAGGGGTGGGTCCGCGGCATGATCGCGAGGTACATCGCGAACTGCGCGATCCTCGGCGTGCCGCCGCCCGTCGTCCAGGTGCCGCGCTCGCTGCAGAGCCGGCTCGGCAAGACGATCGGCGGGAAGGTGAAGCGGGACGGGTGGGGCGAGTTCCCGGGTGAGGGTCTGCTCGCGTACGCGGAAGCGCGGACGGGGGCGAACCCGTGAGCCGCGTCATCGTCTGCGGCTCGCGCACCTGGTCCGATCTCGAACCGATCGACGAGGCGCTCACGTGTCTCAACTCTGGGATCGATGGCCCGCTCGTCGTCGTTCACGGCGGCTGCCCGAGCGGAGCTGACCGCCTGGCGAACGAGTGGGCGAAAGCTTCGGCCGTGAAGGTCGAGGTGTTCCCCGCTCACTGGGATCGCTACGGCGCGTCAGCCGGCCCCAAGCGGAACCGACAGATGGCGAAGGCTGGCGCGTCGATGTGCCTCGCGTTTTGGAACGGTGAGTCTCGCGGCACGCTCGACATGATCACAGCGGCGACGCAGCACGGAATCCCTGTGCGCATCTACCCAGCGAGGGACCGGTGAGCAGCGTCGCCTCCCTCTGCGCCTTCCGCGCCCGCCGTTCCCAATCAGCCCGCGCCGAGCTCACCCGACGAGGCTTCCCTTGCGACTTGCTCGATGTGGATGCCGCCTTGGCAGTCGCAGAAGACGAATTGCTGGCCGCCCGTGCGTGGCTCAAGCGCTCCCGCGGTGCCGGTCGGGCTAGGGCGATTGCGGCGGCGGAGGAGGCGACGTTGCGTGTGGTCGCGTTGGAGGCCAGGCGGCTTCGTTTGTGCGGAGCTGAGCTGGCGGTTTTGAAAGGTGGGCGGACGTGACGCTTCTGGTCGATAACCGTCACCGCATCGATTCGATCGAAGGCCCGGAGCGCTACTGGTTCCAACTGCCCCACGTGAAGGCGTGGCGATGGCTGAAGGTCGTCGCGTGGATGGCGTTCTATCCACTTTGGCTCGCTCGCGCATGGCTCTGGTACGCAGACAGGTCTCGCGGGCTTGAGTGGTGCATCTGGTCGCCGGCATCGGCCTGGGCGCTCACCCGAGATCACTACTGCGTGATGTGGTTCACGACGGAGGAGCTTCTGTTCGATCTCGATCTTGCGGATGCGCTCGAGCCGGCTGAGCCGATCGGGAGCGTAGGTTAGTCATGTGGTTTCGCGTTGAACTTCACAAGGACGGCTCGGTTGCTTCGTGCGCGCAGGTCGCGTCGTCTTTTGAGAACGGACGAACCGTTCGCTACGTTGAAGCTGACTCACCAGATGCGGCCATCGAGCTGGTGCGGCGCTGGCGCAAGTCGCTAGACCTGCAAAAACTTCGTGTCCAGAAGTACAAGGGCGAAGCTCGTCAAGCTGGCATCTGCGTGTCGTGCATGCACGCTCAAGCCGTGCCAGACAAAGTCTGCTGTGAGGCTTGCGCGGCTCGCCAACGTGAGAACGTTCGGACCCGCAAGAACGGGTCTCGAGAAATTGCTCGGCGCAATTCTCCGGAGGAGAGCCTTCGACTCTACGAAGAGCGCATGGCTCGCGGGCTCGAGAAGCAGAAGCGCCGCGGGGCGAACACGTACGCGTATGCGCAAATGGTGACAAGGCGCGAAGTTCTCAAGGAAGTTCTGGGCCGGTTCGACTCGTGCAACGCGGTCGTTTTCCGCGCGTGGCTTGAGGCAGAATTGAGCGCCGCGACGGCAGAGCGTCCGCCAAAGAAGCGGCTCGAATGGCGAGCGCGACTGAATGGGGCCGCCGAATGACGCACTTCGTCCGCCGCCACCGGTACACGGCGACGCGTCGCGAACTCGTGTGCCCGGTGTGCGACCGAGACATCACGCTGGCAGATGGGGTTTACGGGTGCGAGGTGGGGCACAGCTTTGGGGAGCTTCGCGAGCTGCAGGTGCGCGCATGACCGAAACCGACATCACCCGCTCAATCCGTGCCGCCCTCACGCAGGCCGGCTTCTGGGTCGAGCGCTGCAACTCGGGAAAGGTCCCGACGCGCAACGGCTTCTTCTCGGGGATGAGCGCAGGCACTCCTGACACGCTCATCCTCGCGCCGATCTACGGCTGGCTCGAGACGAAGACGCCGACGGGGAAGCTCAGGCCGGCGCAGGTCGAGTGGCATCGGAAGGCGGCGCGGCACGGGATTCGGGTGGGCGTTGTGACCAGCGTTCGGGAGGCTGTCGAGACGGCGATGGCTTGGCGGGCGGATCGGAGGAGCGCGTGAGGAAATGGCGCTTCTCCTACGACACGAAGTGCCGCAAGTCCGTCCGCATCAATCTCGAAGACGCGGGCGAATTCGACGAGCTCGTCTTGATGTCACGCGACGGGAAGACCGCACTCGTCCACCTCGAAAGGATGGACAGGCACGATTGGTGGATGTCCGTCGGCGACGCCATGGTCAACGTGCACGATGGGAAGGGAGGCGTTTCGGTGAACATCGAGCGCGGGGAGTATGGGGAGGCGAATGGGAATACGAGCTTCACGGATGTGGGGCTGGGGAGGGTGAGTTGTGGGCATCGGGCGGGGAAGAGGAAGCGGCGATGACCCAACCCGCCCTCTCCACCCCCGGCCCCCTCCTCACCACCTCGATCGCCGAGGTCTGGTGCCGCGACTGCTTGTCCGAGGCGGACGTCGACGAGGTGATGGGGAAGCGGAAGGCTGACGCGCTGATCTTCGATGGTCCGTTCTCGCCGCGCACGCACGATGGCCACCAGAACGGGAAGATGACAGCGGATAGGGCGCTCGCGTTCGCCCACCGGTCCGACAACATGGCCCGCGAACGGGAGCGTCACTACTCCTTGCGCAAGGCGGCGGCCGGCGAGAGCGGTCGTCGGGACATCGACTATGCCTGCTGGCGACCAACCGAGGTGCGCCGCTTCTGCGACCTGTGGATCCCGCGCACTGACGGGTGGGTAGTCTCGATCACGGACGACGTTCTCGCGCCAGCCTGGCGAACCTCGTTCATCCGGCACGGTCTCTACCCGTTCGCTCCGTTGCCGTTGATGGAGACTGGATCGCGCGTTCGTATGGTTGGCGATGGCCCTAGTGGGTGGACGTGCTGGGTTGTCGTCGCGAGACCGAGATCGGCGAAGTGGGCCAAGTGGGGGACGCTCTCGGGTGGATACGTCGTTCCCGGTGAACGGCGCATGAATAGCCACGAGGGGAGCGACAGAATCGTCGGCGGCAAGTCGCACCTGGCGATGCTCTGTATCGTGGACGACTACTCGAATCGCGGCGACCTCGTGGTCGACCCAACATCGGGCGGCGGCACTACCGGAAGAGCAGCCGTCGCCCAAGGCCGTCGCTTCATCGGGATCGAGAAAGACCCGGGGCGCGCCGAGTTGACCGTGAAGGCCGTGTCGTCGGTGAACGTGGGACAGGCTGAGTTATTCACCGCGTCCGACCTGGGAGAGAGGGGTGGGAGGTGACGAACGCCATGCTCTTTACCGATGAGTTCGCGCCGTCGTGCGTGCTGTCGGACTGCGGGCGGTACCGGTACACGCTGCGTATTCCGATCGGTAGTCCGCGCATGTGTCGCGGCGTTTGCCTGTTCGTGATGGCCAACCCGAGCACAGCGATCGTCCTGGACGGGCACTTCAAGTCGGACCCGACGGTCACCCGCTGCATCGGCTACGCGCGGGCGTGGGGATACGGCGAGCTTATCGTGGAGAACGCGCGGGCTTGGCGCGAGACCGACCCGAGTAAGGTTCCCGCAGATCCTCTAGCGATTGGTCCTGAGAACGATGCGCGGATTCGGGAGTCTGCGCTCGAGTCTGACCTCGTGATCTGCGGCTGGGGGAAACTCGGCGGGACCCGTGGCGCCGATGTGTTGAGGATCCTGCGCGAAGTCTCGGAGCCGTGCGCACTCGGGCTGAACAACGACGGATCGCCGAAGCACCCACTCTACCTGCGGGCGGATGCGAAACCGATCGCGATGGTGGCGCCGTGAACGCGTTGCCCCTTGCCTTCCCCCCTTCCCGTGCCGCATCATTGGGAAGCCTGGGTGTGAATCCGGGTCGGCCTGGCCTGTGCGGAATTCGTACTTCTGCTGAGGGCCAGGTCGTTACATTTTCTAGGTTGGTGAGCGGCAGTTGTGCTACTCTCGCGCTCCCTCGGGGTACGAACTCGAGCGGACCGCTGACATCGTGGTTGGCGGGTGGGCCTGTTTTGACGGGCGGAAGGCTCGATCATGCCTAGGCGCGGAATCGCGACCACATACGGCGGCATCACCTATCGGTCGTTGCTCGAGGCTCGCTTTGCAGCCCTGTTTGACGGGCTGAAGTGGACCCACAACTACGAGCCAGCGGAGCTCGATTGGTACATCCCGGACTTCGATCTCGTCTTCACGAAGCGCCCGCTGCTCGTCGAAATCAAGCCGCTCAACGAAGACATCGCGCTCGCCAAAGAGAAGATCTATCGCTCGGGCTGGACTGGCGACATCGCGATCCTGATCTCCGCCGAGACCAAGTTCATCGGCGATATTTACGAGTCTGGCATCGGTTGGGATCGCGCCGTGCTCACGTTCTGCAAAGCGTGCAACTCGGCGACGATCGTGTCCGAGGGCGGACGCTGGTCGTGCCGAAACTGCAACGGGAGCAACCGCGATCTTTGGTGGGCGTACGACGCGGCGAGCGAATGGCACGAGGCGCAGAACGCAACGCAGTGGAAGGGTGCTGCAGAATGAGCGGAGACCGCGGTCGCTACAGCAAGGTTTCGCGACGCGTCTGGAACAGCCCGTCGTTCAAGAAGCTTACCCAGCCGAAGCCGTGCGGAGCGTGGCTGTTCTTCCGACTGCTCACAGGGCCCGAGCTCAGCAATATCCCCGGCCTCTTCCAGGCGTGGGAGGCGGGGCTTGCTCAGGCGCTTGGATGGTCGGCGAAAGACTTCCGCAAAGCCTTCGCGGAGGTCTTGGGCAGTGGCATGGCGCAAGCCGACTGGAGCGTCGGGCTCGTGTGGCTCCCCGGCGCCATCAGCCACAACGAACCCGAGTCCGTGAACGTCGTGATCGGCTGGCGCACGGCGTGGCAGGAGTTGCCAGAATGCAAACTCAAGGCATCGGCTGAGGCTTCGCTCATGGCATGGGCAGAGGCAAAGGGTGAGGCATGGGCTAAGGCTTTCGAGAGGGCCACCGGTAAGACTAGGTCTATCCAGGAGCAGAAGCAGGAACAGAAGCAAGAGCAAGAGCAGAAGCAGAACCCGCCAGCCTCAGCCGATGCCTTTGCCATGCACCCGGCCTGGAGACCCAGAGCCGAAGTGGTCGAGAGCTTCAAAGTCGCGCTGATCCCGAGCTACGCAATCGAGGCACTGATCTCGCGTCATCGCTCGAATTTCTGTGCGAAATCGAACGAGAAACGCTCAGACGAGGCCTGGAACGAGAGCTGCTCGAAGTGGGTCCACGGCGACTGGAGCAACCCGAAGAAACGGCCGCAAAAGCCAACGGAAACCGACCCAGAAAATGGCGGCTACGGCGACGCCTCAGGGTTCGCAACATGACCGACCGCGACATCAAATCCGAAGTGTCCCGGGCCCTCGCCGACCCGAAGAAGCTGGCCGAGCGCCTCGGGCTCAAGGTTCAAAAAAACGCGGGCAACTACGTCATGACCCACTGCCCCGTCCACGCGGAGAAGACCGGCTCGCTGTCGATCCGCAAGACCGACACTGGCGTCGGCTGCAAGTGCTTTGGCTGTCCGTTCACCGGCGACGTGTTCTCGCTGGTCGCTGCCGTCGAGGGCCTGGACATCGGGCGAGAGTTCCGCGAAGTCCTCGCGCGCGCCGCCGAGCTCGCTGGCATGAACGACGAAGCCGAGGCGGTCCGAAACGGGTCACCGGCCCCCGAGCGGAAGGTGCGCCGGGTCCAGCTCGAGCCGACCCAAGAGCGCGAGTACCCGCCAAAGCGCGAGGTGGACCTGCTCTGGTCGGCATGCGTCCCCGTCACCGACGACGCCGAGATCTCGGCGCTGCTCGAGTCTCGCGGGATCAACCCCGGCGCGGTCGCTGGCTCCGACGCTGCCCGCGCGCTCGACACCCGAACGCACGCCAGCTCGGTCCCCGGGTGGGCGCGCTACAGGGGCACCAGGGAGGTTTCCGAGTCGTGGATCAGGACCGGGCACCGGCTGATCCTGCCGGCTTACACGGCGCTCGGTGAGATGGCCTCGGTTCGGGCTTGGCTCGTCAACCCGGGAGCCGCCGACCCCAAGCGCCTCCCGCCGTCGGGGTGCCGAGCGTCCAACCTCGTTGTCGCGAACCAGGAGGCCGTTCGCATGCTTCGCGGCGAGGCGTTCCCGAGGCGCGTCACCATCTGCGAGGGCGAACCGGATGCGCTGGTCCGCATGGTTGCCAACCCGCTCGATGCGGTGATCGGGATCATGTCCGGAAGCTGGTCCGATGCGTTCGCCTCAAGGGTGCCGTTCGGGTCGGAGGTGATCGTCCGGACACACCTCGACAAGGCCGGCGAACGCTACGCCGATGCCGTCGTCGAGACGCTGCGACACCGGGCCATCGTGAGCCGGCGCGTCGTCGAGAATCCGGAGGCCGCATGAGCGAAGCACAGCCCGACGAGGCCGACATGCAACGCGAGGGGAAGCTCCCGGCCGACCCTCGCTCCGGCACGAAGGTCGTAGCGGCCAAGGTTCCGCGCGTCCTGTCTGTGCAGCAGCTGCTCACCGGCGCGCGCGAGCGGGCGTTCATGCGCCGAGACGAAGCGAACATCATGACAACCGGTCACTGGCGCCTCGATGACATCACGGGCGGTATCCGCAAGGGCTTCTCCTGGTTGTTCGGCGCTGACACGAGCTTCGGCAAGAGCACGTGGCTGATTTCGGTCGCCGACGAGAACATTAAGCGAAAGAAGAAGGTTTTGATCGTCTCGAGCGAGGACCCAGAGGAGATCTACGCCGACCGGTTGATGGTGCGCCGAGCCAGGGTGGACGCGAAGCGGTTCCGCGACCAGATGCTCCAGCCGGAAGAGATGCAACGCGTACTCGACGAGGAGCAATCGGCAGAGCCGATCCCGGTCTACATGGACGCTTCGCGCTGGCCCGTCGAAGACCTGGCGCCACACCTCGAAACGCTCATCCGCGAGCAGTCGATAGACGTGGTCGCATTCGACTACATCCAGGAGTTCAAGTCGTCGAAGCGCTGGCAAGACGAGCGGGTCAAGTTCCGCGAGATCGCGAGCGTGCTTCGACACATCGGCAAGAAATTGAAGGTGGCGAGTATCCTGTTCTCGCAGCTCACACTCGACGCCGACACGAAGATCCCGACGCGGCGCAACATCCGAGAGTGCCGCGATATCGCGAACGCGAGCGAAGTGATCCTGATCGGCTTCGAGCCGGACACCGACATCAAGGACAAGATGGGGGCGATCGTTGTCGACGCGGGCACCAAGTGCGTGCTGGTGGACAAGGTCAAGAACGGACCACGCGGAGGCAAGGTCCCACTCGACTGGAACCGGGACTTTGCGTGCTTCGACGCCGTGGTTGACCCGCAGGCGCAACGGTACGCGCGGGCCACCAACGGCGAAGACTTCGGAAGTTTCGCGGACGACACGAGGTACGGCTCATGACCCACGCCCTCTCCCAAATCGCCACCGCCGTCGGCGCACAATTCGGCGGCGTCACGCCCGCGCAGATCAGTTCCCGTCGCCGCCCACGCTCAACCTCCCGTGCGCGAGCCGTGACCCTCTACGTCGCCCGCTCGGAGCTCGGCATGTCCTACAGCGAGCTTGGCGCACAAGTGAACGTCAGCCTGGCCGCCGCATACGAGGCGGTGTGTCGGGTAGCCGAAGCGATCGTCTCAGCCGACCCGCAGATCCTCGCCGCTATCGCAGCCGGTGAGCGAGTGGCCACCGAACTAAACGAAGAACTCGCCCAGCTGCGAGCGATGGGAGGCGAGTGATGCCGGCGAGGCGCAAACCCAAGACGACCGCTGAGGCTCTGGCTGCAAGGTACAGAAACGAAAATTGGTTCGTCACCGTCGGCTCCGAAGACCGCGGCGACGGCATCGTCCTCTACGTCCGTGCCGGTTGCCCGTTCACCAGTCACCGGCCTTGCGAGGGGCGACCGGTTCGCGTTGTCCGCTCAGTCGTTCGGCCACGCGGGAGTGCAGCGTGACCAGCGAACCCGACATTATCCACGAGATGCGCATCACCAAGGACGGACTCGGTTTCGGCCTATCCGCCAAGCACGCGAAGGAGGTTCTCGCGTACATCGACGAGCTGGAGAAGGCGGCGAACGTGGCTCCACAGCGGCGCCTGATAGTCGAGCAGGTGCTGGGCGAGGCGTTCGTGGAGATGCAGAAAGAGCGGGACGCGGCGCGCGCCCAGTTGACTCAGGCGGAAACGAACGCCGACGTGTCCCGCAAGACCCTCGTGAACGAACTCGTCGCGCTGAAGCTGCTGGAGAGATCCGACGCTGAGATCCTGGTCAACGCGTGCTGCGGATTGCCGGTCGTGGCGAGCGCGATGGGAGGCGCACGATGCGAAGCATGCTCCCACGACGCCCACCCAGGACGTGGCTGCGAATACGGGCCGGTCCACGACGGCTTCGGCGGATGCGCCTGCGGACATGGCGAACCTTCCCACCTCACCCGCCAGATTGGCGAGGGGGCAACGTGAGCGAAAACCCATATTTCGCGACGAGGATCATCGTCTGCGGGTCCCGCGACTGGACCGACCGCGCAACGCTCGACGCCACACTCGATCGGCTCGTTGGCTCACGACTCGCCGACGAAGGCGGCTACGCGACGATCGTCCACGGTCATTGCCCGTTCGGGGGCGCCGACAAGATGGCCGAGGAGTGGGTGGTCGCCGCACGAAGCAAGTGGCGCTGGGATGTTCGCTGCGAGCGGCACCCAGCGGAGACACGCGGTACCGCTGGATTTCACAAGCGCAACCAAGATATGGCCGATCTTGGCGCGTGGCGCTGCGTCGGTTTCACAGATGGTCGCGACCCCAAGCGCGGCACATGGGGCACGGGCGACATGTTCTCACGCGCGCTCAGGGCGGGCATTCCGATCATTGGAGTGCCGTCGCGAAGGGATAGGGCATGACCGCGTGTGGTTGTGGTGAGCCGGTACTTCGAGTCCAGGACGCCAGTGGGCGCGGGCCATTTCGTCCAGGATTCACGCATGAGTGGGCGGACACTGTATTTATCCCCGGCCAAGACCCGCTCCCCCCGTGGTTCGCTGAGTTCGGATTCGACCTGCTCGATTCGACTGAACACGGCGAGCACGTAGGTTGCGCCGTGCGCACCCACGCTCAGATTTGCCGCTGGTTCTCCGCGCCTGAGCGCGCCAGGCTGTCGGCGCTGGGGTTCTCTGTCGTGGAGACGCGCGCAGGTCGTGTGCTGGCAGAAAGCGAGAACCAACTCGTGTTCGCGAACAGAATGCCACTCAGATACGGGGTGGTTACGAAGCCATGGCCATGAACGAATGACCGACATCAAGCGAACCCTCCTCATCCAAGTCGACGACGACGGCGTGCGTGAGATTTTTGAGCCCGACGACGACCTGATGCTCGAGCTCGGGTGGCGACGCACGGAACCGTCAATAGTCGCGGCGGCAGAGCACTACAACGCGCTGGCCATCATGGGCACGAGTGCAGCGATACACGTGGCGACTGTGGGCGATCCACCAAACGGTAACGGCTCGAACGGCCACGCCATCCCCGACCTCACCCCCCTCCCCCGCGAGCCGGCGGAGTCGGGGATTCCGAGGGACGTGCTCATCGGCGAGACGGAGCACGGGGACAGGGTTTACGCGACTGGGGTACCGGGTGAGGTGAGGGTTGCGAGCGGCGCGGGGAAGCTCCCAAGCGAACGTCTCAACGAGATCGTCGCCGAGGGCCGAACCATGTGTGCACTCGCGGACGTGAAGGCCAACGACGCCGACTTCGCAGTGCACGCGATCGGTGTGTATCTCGACGAACGACTCGGAAAGGCATGATCATGAAAAATCACAGTTGGGACGACTACGAGCGCGCGGCAGATCGCGGGCCCGTTTCGTTCATCATCAAGGTAATCATGGGGCTCGCCATCGTCGGCGTTCCCCTGTCGCTACTCGGGCGCGGGTGCAGCTGGTTCAACGAGGCGGCCAACGTCGCGCAAGAGCAGTTCGGCCCGCGCGAGGCGCTCAGGAAGTACGAGTGGTTCAAGGACGCGTCGGCGCAGCTCGAAAAGAAACAGGCCGACATGGGCGTCTATGACCAGCGGCTCAAGTCACTCGGCCAGGCGTACGAGGGCCAGCCGCGCGGCAAGTGGGCACGCGAAGACCGTGAGCAGTGGAGCGTGTGGCAGAGCGAGGCGGCTGGAGTTCGAGCTAGCTTCAACATGCTTGCCGCTGAGTACAACGCACAGATGGCGAAGTTCAATTGGCGGTTCGCGAACGCCGGCCAACTACCACCCGGCGCGTCGATGCCGCTGCCGCGAGAGTTCAAGCCCTACACGGAGAATTGACGATGAAACGAATCAACCTAGCAATCATGTTCCTGCTCGCGCTCTGCCTGTTCGGATTCAACGACGACGGGTGTGATGGGCCACGGTCCGAGCCGAGGTCAGCTTCTGGCGTTACCAAGGCCACGGCGAAGGTCGCAACCGGATCGGATGGCCTCACCGCCGAGCAGCGTAACGTGAAGGATCGGCTGGCTCAGGACAACTTGCCTGGTTCGATCAAGCACTTGTACGTGCTCTCGGCGTACAGCGGCCAAGTGCTCATTTACTCGACGGTGCGCGGGAAGGTGACGAGCGGATCGAAGCGGCTCACACCGACTTCCGTCAACGGTGGTCACCAGAGCGACGGGTGTGGTCACCAGAGCGACGGGTGGTACGGCGGGTTCGATGTAGATATCGGCGGACAGACGAAGCGGACGAACGAAGTGCTGCAGGACGACGGAACCTACGGAAGTTCTGGCGACTACCTCTTTTGGTTCGACTCAAAGGGCATCTACCACCAGCACTACGTCCAGGGCGGCCAGATCCTACACGTGTCGAGTGAACCGCTCGCGGTGAAGAGCATCGTCCTGAACATGGAGACTAAGAGCGTCGATGAGCCGGCACAGGAAGATGTTGCGCCCGTCAAGATCACGGCTGCTGGGAAGAAGCCGTGATGAAATCCAAACCAAAGACCAAGCCCAAGAAGACCCCGCGCAAGCAGTCGTCGTCGAGGATGTCGTCGCTGGCGTCACGTCTGCTCAACCGACTCGGCGACATGCCGGGCCAGTACATGATCCGCAACCAGGAGGAAGGCACCATGGTTCGCGCCTGGGAGATCCGGTCTCTCTGCGCCTCCGTCCTCTCACAGGACGAAGCGAAAGGCCAGCGACCGGCGAAGGCGAAGTGGAAGGGGAAGCGATGATCGCCAAGCTGGAGCTCCTGGTCGACGAGCTGACCCTGCTCGTCAAAGAGACGCGCGCCTACGTTGCCCGCTGTGCGCCGATTGACTGGACGCTGCTCTACGGACCGCGCGGCACAGAGATTCGGCGCCCGGGAGATGAGCCACCGCCGGGGATCACGATTGGGCCATGACCGATCGCCTCTACGACCCGCTCGACCTCGACACGCAGACGACCCGGAAGCGGAAGGCGGCGGGGACGGGGTTCAACGATTTGCGACGCACACCGCGCACCTTCGAGGACCAACGCGTCGTCAAGCAGCCCGTCAGCCCCGAATGGATGATGAAGCCGTTGCGACCTAGGGCAGAGCTTTTCAAACGAAAGGGATCCCGATGAACGAGCAGAAGACCGAAATCAAACGCATCGACCAGTTCGCCCACTTCTTCCGCTCCGAAGGCGGCTACACCCGTCACCGTCCGCTTCACGTCGAGAAGCGTGTCGACGCCACGTGGGTGAAGATGGCCGAGCTCGCCGAGTCAACCGAGCCCGAGTACGCGGCGAACCCGGACAAGCTGGCGGATGCGCTTGGGGGCGAGGTGCGGCTGCTCAGGGGGGATTTGATGCTGGCGGTTTGGCGGGAGGGGGAAGTTGTGGAGGATTATCGGGGTGGACGCGTGGGGGCGGTGGCGTGATGGACGTTGCCTACAAAACGGCCATCGGCCGCATCGGCGGCTTCGACGTTTCTTTCTACCCAGACGGCGCGCCGCTCGTGAAGCCGGCTGAGCCCGAGCCGATCTCCGCTGTGCTGTTGCGGCCGGGCTCATTCGCCGCGTTCATGGGCGCGCTCTTCTGGGTGGACGCGCTCATGTTGCGGGGAAACCCACCGCTGAGCCTGATTCTCCCGCTTGTCCCCGGATCGCGGCAGGACAGGCTGAATGCGACTGGGGACCGGTTGTTCACGGCAAGGTCTGTCGCGCAGGCCATCAACGCGCGCACCTTCCGCTCGGTCACCGTGTTCGATCCGCACTCCGACGTAACACCGGCTCTGATCGACCGATGCCGAGTGGTGAGCGCTGCCGATTGCGTGTCGCCACCGCCCGGAAAGTACGCAGCCGTGGTTTCACCCGACGCTGGGGCCGAGAAGCGCGCATCGGCAGTTGCCGATAAGCTCCGAGTCCCGGTGCTACACGGCTGGAAGAAGCGCGACGTCGCGACCGGGGCGATCTCTGGCTTTGGCCTGGAGCCGACGCCGCTCACCGACAACAGCCTCGTGCTCGTCGTGGACGACCTCTGCGACGGCGGCGGCACGTTCATTGGGCTGGCAGACAAGATCGACGAGGCTGGCCTCAAGGCCCACCTTTGGACCACGCACGGGCTCTACACGAAGGGGACGGCCGACCTGCTTAAGCGATTCGGTCACATCTACTGCACGGACTCGGCGAGCGGGCCGCGAGACGGGGTGATCGAGATCGATGTGTGCCGCCGGGAGCTGGAGGCGGCGTGAGGCACGAGTCCGTGGCTCAGGTTCTGCACGCGGCGAACGCCGCGCTGTGCTCCGCGCACGGAGACAACTCGCACGCCCCTTGGTCCGAGATTGGCGACGACGCGCGAAGCCACTTCGTTCGCATGGCCGTGCGCGTCAGCGCGTCGCCCATGGCCGGCGCCGAAGAGATGCACGATTTCTGGATGAACGACCATCTCGAGCGCGGGTGGTCGTGGGGCCCGCTGAAGGATCGCGAGGCAAAGAAGCACCCGTGTCTGGTGCCGTTCGCCGAGCTGTCTGATCTGGAAAAAGCAAAGGACGCGCTCGTTGTCGCGATCGTCAGGGCGCTGTTGCCCAAGGGAAAATAGAAAATGTTAAATCCGATTACGCTCATCGACGGCTACAAGATCGACCACCGCAGGCAGTACCCGCCCGGGACCACGAAGGTCTACTCCAACTGGACGCCCCGCGAATCCAGAGTCCCAGGCGTCAACAAGGTCGTGTTCTTTGGGCTTCAGTATTTCCTGAGCCGGTACCTCGACGCCAAGACCGGCGAGTTCTCGAAGTTCTTCGCGGCCGACGCGGACGATGCGTGCGCGAAGTACGCCGCGCGCATCAACGGATACCTGGGTCCGAACGGCGTGGGCGTCGAGCATGTTCGTGCACTTCACGAACTCGGCTACCTGCCGCTCGAGTTCCGCGCTCTGCCCGAGGGCACGCGAGTGCCTCTGCGCGTGCCGATGTTCACCGTCGAGAACACCGTGCCCGAGTTCTTCTGGCTGGTGAACTACATAGAGTCGCTCATGAGCTGCGTGATCTGGATGCCGTGCACTTCAGCGACAACGGGCGCAACGATGCGAGGCGTGCTCGACGCGGCAGCGACAGTGACCGGTAGCCCGAAAGAGTTCGTGCAGTGGCAGGGTCATGACTTCAGCTTCCGCGGGATGCCAGGCTCTGAGGCGGCGGCGCTATCGGGCGCGGGACACCTGCTGAGTTTCACCGGTACGGACACGATCCCGGCGATGGATCTGGTCGAGGAGCACTACGGACCCCTGCCCGACGGCTACCTGTTGGCGGCATCCGTGGCGGCCACCGAGCATTCGGTGATGTGCGCGGGCGGCTCACTTGGCGAGACGGAAACTTTCGATCGGTTGCTCACGCTCTACCCGTCCGGCATCGTCTCGGTGGTTTCGGACACGTGGGATCTGTGGGCCGTGCTCACGAAGACGTTGCCGGCTCTGAAGGAAAAGATCCTCGCGCGCGCGGGCAAGTTGGTTATCCGTCCGGACAGCGGCAACCCGGCCGACATTCTCTGTGGCGACCCGAAGGCGGCAGAGGGGTCGCCGGCTAGGCTCGGTGTCGTCGAGACCCTATGGGGCGTATTCGGTGGCACAACGACGGGAACGGGGCACCGCCTGCTCGACGAGCACATCGGCTGCATCTACGGCGATGCGATCAACGTGGCGCGCGCGAAGGAAATCACCGAGCGGCTGGCCGCCAAGGGATTTGCCAGCGCGAACGTCGTGCTCGGCGTGGGTTCGTACTCCTACCAGTACGTAACGCGCGACACCTACGGATTCGCACTCAAGGCCACTTGGTGCGAGGTCGGCGGAGAAGCGCGCGATCTGTTCAAGAGTCCAGTCACCGATAGCGGCATGAAGAACTCAGCCGTCGGTCGTCTCGCTGTCGTGGCCGATGAGAGCGGTGAACTGGTGCTGCTCAACCGAGCGACGGTCGCCCAGGAGGCGGAGTCGTTGTTGCGTCCGGTGTGGCGAGACGGCGCGTTCGTTGTTCGCGATACGTTCGACAGGATCCGCGAAAGGCTAGCCGGCCAATGAGCCACTGGGCCGACGTACGCCGCATCGCCAGCAAAGACACCAACGTCCACAAGTACGTCTTCACGAAGGGAGACGCGGTGGCCGAGTCGGTGCTCTACAAATACCCGACCTACGAGGAACGGACGGTCGTCTGCTGTTCTACTCAAAGCGGGTGCCCGGTTGGGTGCCGGTTCTGCGGAGCGGGCGACAACTTCGTCAGGTCGCTCACGGAGGACGAGATTGTCGCTCAGCCAGGGCACCTGTTCGCGGACATGGGCATCGACGCCGCAAACGTCCAGCGGATGCAGATCATGTTCATGAGCATGGGCGAGCCGATGCTCAACATGAGGGCGCTGTCTGGCGCGATCGTCAGGCTGCACGCGAACTACCCGCGCGCCGCGTTACTCATCAGCACGAGTGGTCCACGGGTGGACTACGGACCAATCCGCGAGCTGTCGCGCCAGGTCCCGACGGTGGGTCTTCAGTTCTCTGTTCACGAGAGCACGGACGCTGCACGCGACGGCCTGATCCCATTCCGCCAAAAGCTCACCCTCGCCGAGATTGCCGCAGAGGGCGAGGCGTGGTGGCGCGCCACTGGTCGGCAGCCGTTTTTCAACTACTGCGCGCACGAGAAGAACGCGACGGCTGAAGACGCCGACCGGATCTCGGCGCTATTCAACCCGAGCGTTTGGCAAGCAACGATCTCCGTTGTCTGTGAGCGCGACGAAAGCGTGGCGGCGGCCAACGAACGTCAGCGCGAGTTGGCCATCGGCTTCCGCGCTCTACTTGGTAAACGCGGATTCGAGACGCGCGTATTCGACCCCGCCGGGCAGGACGACATCGGCGGCGGGTGCGGACAGCTCTGGTACCTCCAGAGTTGGATGCGCGAGCACCCAGAGCTGGCGCGACCTAGTGTCGGCCGTGGCCTGCCGATGGTCCACACGCCGAGGGCGGAGGTTCACTAGAAACAGAAAGACCCGCCAGTGACGGCGGGCCTCTCGGGAGCAACTTCGCGGGCGCTCGGAGAGGCAGCATAAATGAACATCGAGACAAAGGCTAGCGGGCAGGCACTGCTGGCCAAGGGATCGGGATCAGGGCAGCGCGGAGCGGCGCCGTGAAAAAGCCGCGCGAGATACCGCTCGGGCTACCTGCCCTTTCGCCGAAGACCGATTGGTCGGAGGTCGAAAGCGAGGTTGCGCACTACGCCATGCACGAGCCAGGCGCCCCGTCGTCCAGCATGGAGCCACAGGGGGGCACCCCGACGGCTGAACCGAAGCCGCCGCGGTTCCCGGTTGGCGCCGACTACCTGACGATGATGACCGCGTGGATTCGGTTCCGGGAGGCCGACAAGTTCATGCCGTACCGCAACGACTCCAAGATCCGGCGCCCCAGCTGCCTGATGGTACTTCGGGCGGCGTACGGGACCCAGGCGTGCCGCTACGACGATCAGGCTCCCAACGGCGAGGCGCTGCTCAAGTACGCGCGCCTGGCCTACTGCATGGCGGCGGACACAGTTCCAAGGTGGAAGAGCCGGACAGCCGGAGACCGGGTGCGCGCCAGGTTCGATCGTCACTTCGGCGGCGGGGGCACGACGTGAAGCGGAGGGTTCAGCCGGTCACGCCGACCCGAATCCGCATCGCGGCGGCGGCCAAAATGATGGGTGTGTCGCGCTCGCAAGCGTATCGCCGGCTGCGACAGTACGCAGTTTTCTCCGACGGCCCCGGCAGCCGGCTAGAGATCGACTCGGCTCGCGTCTACAAGCTGATCGCAAACGAGCGACTTGGTGAGCAGCCGATGATGCCGGAACTGCGCAGAATCAATGAGAAACTAGACGAGATGGACGACAACTTCGAGGGGTTAGCAAAGCACCTCGGCGAGACCCTCCGAGTGGCGCGACGCCTCGCCCAGAAGCTGGGGGCGTAGATGTGTGGAAAGTGTCGCGTCGTGTCTCACGAAATTCCAAGACAGACAGGCGCCCGAGACCTGTGGGAGCCGGCAAAGAGCGTGCTCACCCACCGCGACCATCCAACTGGATCCAGCTGGACGTGCGGCGAGTGCTCCAAGAGCATCAAGGCCGGCTGGTCCTGCGACTCGTGCCACAACATTCTGTGCGCTGACTGTGCGCCGAAAACCCACCGCGTCCCCGCCGGCGCCGAGGTGGGCAAAATCTGCCTGCTCATCACCGAGCTCCCGCTAGCCCTTTCCGCGTGATCCAGGCCGCCCGCCCACTCCCCGGTAGCCAAACGCCAACGCGGCCGCATCGAACGACGCGACCCGTCACCATCCGGGCTCCGAGCCCGACGCCACACGGCTGGCGGGCCTCGGCATTACCCCTGCGGGTGACGCTGGGGGAGCTGATGATCGCCAAGCAGCTCGCAAGGCTCGACGCGGCGTGAGCTCGCAATCCACCGCTGATAGCTGCAAACCGTGACTCTCGACGAAGCCCTCGCCCTCCCCCGCGTGGCCATCTGCGGAGCCGCCAACACAGGAAAGTCCACCCTGTCCGCCAAGGTGCAGGACGGCCGAGACGTGGTCCACACGGACGACTTCATCGGTGTGCTGCCCGAGACTGGCGGTGGCGCAATCATCGCCGAGTCGTTGGCCAACACCGAGCGGTTTGTGCTCGAAGGCACCAAGGCTGCCAACGCGCTACGGGCTGGGCTCGTGGTTGACGTGGCAATCTGGCTGGAGACGCCGCATGTCGAGCATTCGGACGGCCAAGCGAGACAAGCCCGCGGGATCGAAACGGTTTTCCACGACTGGCTGGCCCAGGACGGTGGGCGAACTCCGGTCGTGATGGGTGGGTGAGAAACCCGAAAGACAATGACCACCGAAAAGGGTGGGCGACCGACGAGCGCCGATGAGGACCGAATCGCCCTGCGAAGAGCAGAGGCGGTGAAGCTCCGGGCTCGGGGCAAGAAGTTCCAGGAAATCGCGGACACTCTCGGGATCGGGCTGGCAACGGCTCACCTCGACGTGCGGACTGCGATGACCGAGATCGCGAAGGAAGCCGAGGAGAACGTGCTCGCAGAACGCGGCACGGAACTCAGCCGGCTCGAGCGAGCCCTTGAGGTCGTCGAGTCGGTGCTCACCAACGCGACCACGGCTGACGGTGGCGACGAGCTCCAGCTGAAGGCGCTCGATCGCATGATGAAGATCCAGGATCAGCGCTCCAAGCTGCTCGGTCTCTACAGCGCCGAGAAGCGGGAGCTGAGCGGCCCGAACGGTGGCCCCATCGCGGTGGACGCGCGGAACGAGCTACTTGAACGAATCGCTGGCCGAGCGCGTGCTCAGGATGGACCAGGCGGAGCGACTGGCTCTGCTGGCGAGCCTGAGCGAGCAGGAAGCGAAGACACTCCAGCATGAGTGGCGCTTCTGGGCGCGACCGAAGCAGCTAGCGCCCGAGGGCGACTGGCGAACGTGGCTCATCCTCGCGGGCCGCGGATTCGGCAAGACGAGGTGCCTGGTCGAGTGGGTGAACTCCCGCGTCGAATCGGGTAAATCGAAGCTCATCAACATCGTCGGGGCGACCGCCTCGGACGTGAGCAAGGTCCTCGTTGAGGGCCCGAGCGGATTTCTCGCTTGCTCGCCTCCGTGGAACCGACCCGTCTACCGTTCGCAGCGCGCCGATCTTCGATGGCCAAACGGAGCGGTCGCAAATCTTTTCTCCGCTGAGGAGCCAGACCGCCTTCGCGGCCCTCAGTGCGACACGGCAATCGCGGACGAGCTCGCGGCCTGGAAGTACCCGGAAGCCTGGGACCAGCTGCAGTTCGGCCTCCGCCTAGGCGATGACCCCCGAGTGGCAGTGGCGACAACGCCCCGGCCGACCCCGATTATCAAGCAGCTCGTAGCTGACCCGACGACGCGCATCACGCGCGGCACCACCTACGAGAACAAGACCAATCTCGCCCCGCAGTTCCTTGACGCGATCGTCAAGCGCTACGAGGGTACGAGGCTCGGGCGCCAAGAGCTGGATGGTGAAGTCCTCGAGGACGCCCCGGGCGCTCTCTGGAAGCGCGATCAGGTAGACCTTCACCGGGTGACCACGCCGCCGCAGATGGCGCGCATCGTCATCGCGGTTGACCCTTCCGTTTCTGCGAAGTCGGAAGCGGCGGAGACCGGCATCATCGGGGCCGGCCTCGGCGTAGACGGCCACGGCTACGTGCTGTCGGACGAGTCGCTCAAGCAGCCGACTCCCGAACAGTGGGGATCGCAGTCGGTCGTGGCCTACCGAAAGCTACAGGCCGACCGAGTCGTCGGCGAAGTGAACAACGGCGGAGACCTTGTCGAATCCAACGTCCGAGCGATCGACAAGAACATCCCGTTCAAACAAGTCCGGGCATCCCGAGGGAAAGCCGTCCGCGCCGAGCCGATCGCGTCACTTGCTGAGCAGGGACGCATTCATCACGTGGGCCTGCACCCGGTGCTCGAGGACCAGCTCTGTCAGTGGGAGCCGGGCGTCTCGACGTGGAGCCCGAATCGTCTCGACGCTTACGTTTGGGCGTTCACGGAGCTGATGCTCGGCGGGGACATGTGGCTCTCCCCCGACTGGACCTACCTCGACGAACTCGCGGCCGCTGCGCCGCGCCCCTTGGAGTTTTGACCCATGCCTCAAGCAAGCCTTAGCGCCTCGCTCAACTATCAGACGTTGGGCGCGACGATCAACACCGACATCGTGGCGATCGGGTCCTACGCGTCACAGAGCGGCGGCACCATCGACGTGCCGAGCGGCTCCTCGTCTGGCGCAACGTTCAGCATTCCGCTTGGCGGCGTCGACCGCCCCATCGGCTACTACCTGAAGTCGAGCGTCGGTACGACCACGATCCTGAAAGAGCAGGGCGGCTCGACCGGCATTCCGTTCACTGACGGCGGCGTGAAGATGTTCATGAACACCAAGCTGACGACCGTGTCGCCGCTCGGCGCGCTCGCTGTGCAGCTGGTCAACACGCAGACCGCGACCGGCACCGTCGACTACATCATCTTCGGCGACTGAAGTGGGCGCCGACCCGCGCCCCAATGGCATCGTTCTTCCAGAGGCTCGGCGCCGCGTTCCAGTGGAGCCGGCCGGGCACGAGCATTGAGCTAGCCCGAGAGGCGGTCGCGAAGCGTGACCTCGAGCGCATCAACGCGCGGGGCATGGCCGAGATCGACGCCGCGCTAGAGAAGCGGCCGCCGACTGACGAGTACGAAGACCTCCCGATCAGCATCTGGTCGGACTGGTCGATCGCCTCGATTCGTTCCGCCATCCAGTCTCACGTCGTCGGCAACTTCAGCCTCTCCTCGATTCTCGTCGAGTCGATGCTGGCCGACGACCGCATCCAAGCGGCGACGAACGGGCGCATCAAGGGTGTCACGAAATGCGACTGGAACTTCGAGCCCGCGAAGGGTGGGAAGCTCCAGGCGCGCGAGATCGAGAAGCTTTGGCCAGAGATCCTCGACGAAGAGACGGCGGAGCAGATCCTGCTCTGGGCGATCTTCATGGGGTTCGCCCTGTGCGAGATCATCTGGGAGACCAAGGACGACCGGTGGATCCCGCGGCTCAAGCTGTGGCACCCGCTTTACGTCTACTACCGGATCGACCTCCGGAAGTACGTAGCGATCACCGCGGACCAGGGCACGATCGAGATCGAGCCGGGGGACCCGAAGTGGTTCCTGTACACCCCGTGGGGCTCGTATCGAGGATGGATCCGCGGCGCCGTCAGAAGCTGCTCAATCCCGTGGGTCGTCCGCCAGTTCGCTCTCCGTGACTGGGGGCGCTTCTCGGAGGTCCATGGCCTCCCGATCAAGAAGCTGAAGGTTCCGGCTCAAGCCCCCGCGGGCGACAAGGCCAGGTTCTTCGCCAGCGTCCAGCGGCTCGGCAGCGAGTCGATGTTCGCGCTCCCCCAGCAGGGAGACGGCAAGGGCGGCGTCGGGCCAAGCTTCGACGTAGAGCTTCTCGAGGCGCGCGACCGAGCGTGGGAAGCGTTCCCGGGTCTCATCACCCAGTGCGAGCGCAGCATCACCCTCGCGATCCGCGGGACCAACCTCACGACTGAGGTCGACGGCGGAAGCTACGCCGCGGCCGATACGCACAAGGACGAGGACAGCGACTACGCGATTGCGGACCGGCGAAAGCTTGCGGCCGCGGTCAAGGCGCAGCTGCTTCGACCCTTCTGCCTCTACAATCACGGCAACGCAGACCTAGCGCCGAAGCCCTCCCTGGCATCGCCTGAGAGCGACCCAGAGAAAGAGGCAGCGGTCCTGGTGTCAGTCGCCGAGTCGCTCACCAAGCTGGAAGACGCCAAGTGGTTCATTGACCGCCAAGTCGCGGCCGACCGCTATTCGATTCCCATCCGCAACGACATCCCGGCGAATAGACCAGTCGAAGAGATTCAGGCGGAGCAGGCCGCGAAAGAAGCGGCGCGCAAGGCGATGGCCGAGAGCCTCGGCAAGCCTGGGGACGAAGAAGACGATGTGGGCAAAGCCGGAGACGTGGCTGACGAAAGCGGCAAGCCTGTTCCGGACGCCGCCGAGTGACGAGTATCCGAACGACAGGCTGCCGAGTGAGCAGATCGTTCCGAGCTTTTCACTCCGAGGCTTCAGGGGCTCGACCGGCAAGCATGGGCCTGCCGGCCTTCCCGTGCTGGTCGCGATCGACAAGTACTTCAACGCGCTGCCGCTCGAGGACTTCCTCGCCTGGCACGTCCAGGACATGACGCAGCGCAAGTGGCCGGTCGCCAAGATTTACGTCCAGCGTGACTTGGTCGCGCTTGCGGATCTGGCGGCCGCCTCCGACGCCGTTCTCGTGACTCCGACTCACAAGCCACAAGCCTGATGCAACGATACGCAGGACCGGCCAGCGCCGGCATGACCGGCCCGTCCCACGTGACGGTGATTGCGGTCCCGACGGGCGGCACGCACCTGAACCTGAACGAGCCAGCGTTGCTCGACCTGTTGCGTGCGTCCCAGGGCGGCATCCCGCTCAAGGTCGTGGCCGAGGGCGCCAACGTCTACATGGCGTGGCACCCGCAGGGCAGCGGCGCGGCGGCTGACCCGTCGGCGAATGCGTTTCAGGGCACCGGCATGAACCAGGCGTCCGTCGTGTTCGCGGGCGTCACCCCGTACCTGCCCGAGATGATTCCGCCTGGCTATCAGGGTCTCGCGGTCCGCTCGACCAGCGTCGGGACCGGCGTGCTTCGACTCTCGAGGATCGGATGAGCAAGAACCACCAAAACGCAGCGGTCGCTACGCCGTCCGTCCCCAAGTCCGCCGACTCCGAACTCGAGGCCATGCGCGCCGAGCTCGCGAGCGTGCGCGATGGACTCGTCTGCATGGCGCTGCTCGTGATGCCGCACCACCTCCGCAACTTCTGCGAGTGCAGGAAACTTGCTTGCGTCTCCGTGCGGGCTACCAAGGCCGGCGTGTACGACGTGCAGGCGTTCCAGCTCTGCGACGATTGCACGCTCCCGGATGGCTGGCGCGAAGTCGGTCGCGTCTCCCTCGGGCCGGCTGAGCGCGAGACCGTTCGCATCGCCAACAAGCTCGGTTGCTTTTCGCCGGCCTGATCTGCGCCGTCGCGTTCGCCATCTTTTTCGGAACGCTGCGCGGCGTCTCCTGACAACCAATGCCGTCTACTTGGGCCTTCAAGGCACGGGCTGAGTCTAGCGACCAGTTCTGCCTCGACATCTACGACTCCATCGGGAGTGACCCGCTTTTCGGCGGCGGCATCAGCGCGAAGTCGGTCCTCGACTCGCTAGCTCAGACATCGAAGGCGAAGAAGATCCAGGTCCGCATCAACTCGGCCGGCGGAATCGTCACCGAGGGGCTCGCGATCTACAACATCCTGAAGAACCACACGGCAGAGGTCACCTGTCAGGTGGACGGACTCGCCGGCTCGATCGCCTCCGTCATCGCGATGTCGGGCCGGCTCGAGATGCCGGCGTCGTCGTACCTGATGATCCACAACCCCTACGGGTGGATCGAGGGTGGGGCGAGTGAGCTCCGGCACCAGGCCGAGGTCCTCGAGTCGATGCGCGAGATGATGCTCGACATCTACTGCGCAAAGAGCGGCCGACCGCGCGACCTCATCGGCGCGCTGATGGACGAAGAGAAGTGGATGACCGGGACCGAGGCGCTTGCCTACGGCTTCTGCGACGCGCTCATCCCCGAGCCCAAGGCGCGACTCGCCGCACACTTCGACCTTTCCGCATTCCGCAACACGCCCCGGTCACTCGACCCAGAGCGGCAATCGGTGGCGCAGATCACGCCCGACAACCTCACCGACGCCGTTCGCCAAGCGCTGGCGACGATCGCGGACGAAGCAACCGGCTCGGCAACCGTCGCCGAAGCCTCGACCGAAGAACTGACGATCACCGAAACGCCAGCTGCGAAAGCGGCGGCCTCCGGAGCAAACACCATGGATGAGCAAGTTTACAAGGACCAGATCGCTGCTCTCGAGGCCAAGGTCGCAGAGCTGACCGCGGCGCTCGATGGCGAGAAGTCGGCGCGCGCCAAGGCCGAAACCGAAGCCGCCGAAGCCAAGGCGAAGTTCCCCAAGAAGGGGGAAGACGACGAAGAAGATGACGAGGAGGAGATGGCGGCAACGAAGGCTGTCATCGCCGAAGCCATGGATCTCACGGGCTGCAAGGACGTGAAGAAGCTTCGCGGCGCGCTCGTGGCCCACGGTCTCCGCTCCAACAGCACGAGTACGAAGGACGCCCACGCGGCTCGCGTCAAGCGCTTGTGCGACGAGGGGAAGCTCCCGCCGCACATGCGAGCGAAGGCGCTCACCTGGACGCCCGCTGATCTGGACGGCTTCATCGAGTTGACCGGTGGCGAGAAGTTCGCGCCCATCGGCGAAGAGCACACCCCGGACGACGGACACGAAAAGGTGGTTGCGGCGAAGGCCGTTGCGACCCAGTCGGCGTCAGTCGCCACGGCCGCATTCGACCCCACGAGCATCACTCTCACCGAGGCGGAGAAGGCGTTTTGCCGCGCCCGTGACCCGCTCGGCACCGAGAAGTTCGCCGACGCCTACCTCGCCACGAAGCGCAGCGAAGCGGAAGCGGCTCACACAAAGAAGCGCGGCCGGGCTGCCTGAGTCGTCGCGAGAACACCCACTTAGCCACCCTACTTAGAAGGCTCAACTTACCATGGCTGGACTTACTACTCCTCGGCTCACCCCGCAGAAGCTCGATCGCGATTACGGCTCGAAGGTCGGACCCGTCGACGTGGCGGCTGCTACCACGCTCTACCTCGGCGGCGTCGTCTGCCTCGACCCATCCGGCAACGCCGTTCCAGGCTCCACGGGCGCGTCCCTTGTCTGCATGGGCGTGCTGACGAACCAGGCGAACCAGGTCCCTGCTGGCTCCGTCGTCAACTCGGGCGCCGCGGGTGCCACGAAGATCGAGATAGATCAGGGCACCTTCTTCCTCGACAACGACCCGGCGGCGCCGATCACCAAGGCGGACATCGGTCACGCCGCGGTTCTCATCGACGATCACACGGTGTCGCGCATCACCCCCGCGCAGACCGCTCGCTGCATCGCCGGCACAGTGGTCGGCGTCAACGCTACCGGCACGAGCGAGCCAATCGGCCTCGGCGTGTGGATGAGGCTCGGAACCGTTCAGCCGTTCCAGGGCACCGGCTTCGGAAACTTCGTCTGATCCGCGGACGCTTAGCGGCTTTCTTCAAGGAATCCTACGATGGATATCAACGTCTCTTCGCTCGACATTCTCTACCGCAGCGTGCGGACCGACTACCAAGGCGCGTACGACGCGACTGGCGTTTGGTACCCCGAGATCGCAACGGTCATCCCGTCCGGCGAGACCCGCAAGGTCACGTACGGTTGGCTCGACCGTGTCCCGATGTTGCGCAAGTGGGTCGGTAACCGCGTCATCAACGCGGCCACCACTCACGCGCGCGACGTGACGAACGAGCCGTACGAGGACACCCTCGCTATCGACAAGTTCGACATTGAGGACAACAACATGGCGCTCTTCTCGCTGTCCACCCAGATGCTGGGTGCGCAGATGAAGAAGTGGCCGGACCAGCAGATCGCGCAGTGGATGCGGTCCTCGGCGTCCTCGGTCAACGGCTTCGACGGCGTCCCGCAGTTCTCCCAGGTTCACCCGATCTTGGGCGGTGACGTGGTGGGCTCGTCCCTGGGCGGCTTCGGTGGCATCACGGGCATCCCCTCGACGCAGTCCAACCTGCTGCTGAACACGGCGCTCACGTACGACAACTACGTCAGCGCTCGCGCTCAGATGCGGTCGTTCCGCGGCGCAGATGGCCAGCCCCTCAACGTCTTCCCGAACGTCCTCGCGGTTCCCCCGAACCTCGAAGGCATCGGCAAGCTGATCCTCGAGTCGGACTTCGCCTCGAACATCAACGCCAACGCGGCCGCTCCCCAGAGCAACATCTGGAAGGGCTCCGCGAAGCTGATGGTGATTCCCGAGCTCGCGGACAAGCCCAACAACTGGTGGCTGCTCGACACCACGAAGGTCATCAAGCCCTTCCTCTGGCAGCTGCGCACGGCACCCTTCCTGGTCGCCAAGACAGCGCTCACCGACGACAACGTGTTCAATGCGCACCAGTTCCTCTGGGGTGTTGAGGCGCGGGGCGCCCCGGCTGAGACACTATGGTTCTTAGCCTTGGCAGGCACTAGCGCCGCTGCGTACTGATGAGACGCCGCTCGTTCTTTGGAGAAATCCTCGGAGCGATTGCGGCGCTCTTCGTCGGGACAACCGAAGGATCCATGCCGCTCACCGGCACCCAGTACGCGACACTCGAGGACTTCATGAACGCGGGGCTCCCGACTGGGGCCCTCGCTTCATTGGACAAATCGACGTGGAACCAGGCGCTCATCCGCGCCAGCTCCTACGCCGATTCGTTCCTCGGTGACAAGTACACGTTGCCGCTGACAAGGCCGTATCCGCCTTCACTGGTGGACGCGGTTTGCCAGATTGCGGCGTGGCGGCTCATGTGCCTCCGGGGTTACAACCCGGCGGTCGAGGGCGGCAGCTCCGACGCGATCATCCGGCAGGGCTACCTTGATGCGCGCGACTGGCTGGTCCGTGTCGCCAACGGCCAGGCGGCCCTCACGGTCATCCAAGCGGTGCCAGATTCGCTGCAGCCGGACGTTTCGACCAATCAGCAGCGCGGCTACGGGCAGCTGACGGGTAACGGCTCGGTCAGTCCGTGGGTCCCAGGGACCGGCAATTGGGGCACGTAGCGTGGACGGGTTCGCTCAGCTCTCGAAGCTGATCGCCAATCTCGAGACGCTGGCGGACAACGGCGCGGAAGCCGCTTCGGTGGCCGCCGCTGGCGCCGTCGAGAAGGTCGTCGAAGCCGAGTACACCGAAGGCAAAGGCCCGGACGGCAAGGGTTGGAAGGCCAAAGCGGACGGCACACCAAGCCACCTGCAGAAGTCGGGTGCCATGCGCTCAGCGACGCAGGTCATCCCCGGCGTCAAAGGCGTCACCGTTCGCATCCCGAAGCCCGGCGGGTTTCACCAGGGCGGCACGGTGAAGATGGATGCGCGGCCGCTGGTTCCCGAGGGTGACGCGCTTCCGCCTCAGTGGGAGCAGTCGGTGGCCGCCGCCGTTCAGGGAGCAATTGCGAAAGCGCTCAAGTGACCGATGCTCACGGACGTTTTCAGATTCGTCCGGGATGACTTCCGGTCGAGTGGTTGCCCCGCGAAGGTTTTGTTTGGTGAGGTCTACAAGGCTGAGAACGCCGAGCCGAATCGCATCGTCTTCATCCCGCGGGTTGATCCCGAGTACGGCAACATCGTTCAGACGGTCCTTGGCGGCAGCGCGACGGGGGCGAATCCCCGCTCGTACATGCAGCGCGCGGCCGGCTGCGACATCTGGATCTGGGGCGCCGCGAACGCCAACGACCTTGGCGAGAACCAACTCCCCGCCGATTACGACGTTCTCAACGCGCTGATCAACCAGACAGCGCTGAGCCTCTACCGGGCATGCGGGCTTGGTCGTGTGCTCACGATCACGGGCGGCCGTCACGACGTGAACGCCCTCGTCGTGAATCGCGGGCTCGCCTACACGATGAATATTCGGGTTCAGATCCCGATCGTAGATATCGATTTTCCCTGCGGCTGCATCGACGCCGAGGTGTTCACTTGGCTGCTCAAGCCGATTGACACGGTGGATGTGACGGTTCGCGCAATCGCTCCCGGCGTCCCGACTGGCGCCATCATGAGCACGATGAACTTTCTTGTGACCGAGGACAGCTAATGCCGACTCCGAGTCTAGAATTTACGATTCTCAGCAACGGCTTGGGAAACGTCGCGCCCTCGCCAGCCGGCACGCTCGCCATCTTCGGCTGCTCCTCGGGTGGTACGGCCGCGACCATCCAAGACGCCTACCGCCGAAGCGACAACCTCGTCACCGATTACGGCTACGGCCCCGGTCCCGATCTGGCGGCGCAGTGCATTCAGTCCGGCATCCCCACGATCTTCGTGAAGGTCGCGACTGGGACGGCCGGCGCGTCCACCGCGGTCACGCACACGGGCACCGGTACATCCGTGATGACCGTTACGGGTACGCCGTACGACCAGTACGACGTGATCGTCACGGTTGCCGATTCGGGCACAGCTGGCAGCGATCCCGAGCCCTCGTTCACCATTTCGTTCGACGGTGGCGAAACTGAGACCCGTCCGATTACGATGCCGGCGAACCGGGTTTATTCTGGGTTTGCCGCAACGACCGGGATCACCTTCAACTTCACCGCCGCGACGATCGTCGAAGACGACACCTACGAATTCACGACGACGCCTCCCACGTGGGCAGCGGCGGACGTGGCGACTGCGATCGAGGCTCTCCGCACCAACGTCCGCGAGTTCGGCCTCGGTTACGTCGTCGGCGCCTGCTCGAAGTCTCAAGCTGACACGATCCTCGCCGAGGTCGTCCAGTTCCTGTCGCTCGACAAGTTCTGCAGGTTCTACGTCGAGGCCCGCGACATCGACGTTGCTGGCGGCGAGACCGAAGCGCAGTGGATGGCCAGCATCTCGGCCGACTTCGCCACATTCACCACCGACTACATGGGCGCCGCGGCCGGCGCCTGCCTGTCAACCTCCGCCCTCACCCGGGTCGAGTTCCGCCGCAACATCGGCGGTCTCGGTATCGTCCGAGCTGGTCGCCGCAACATCGGGCGGGACATCGGCGCCGTCGCCGACGGGGCGCTCTGCCCGAATTACGGCGGCACGAACGAGACGGGTCCGCTCAACGGCGTCCCCGTCGACACGATCTATCACGACGAGAAGCTGAATCCTGGTCTCGACACGAACCGGTTCATGACCGTCACGTCGTTTACCGGCGTCACCGGGTTCTACATCACGAACCCGAACATCATGTGCGACCCGACGAGCGACTTCACGTTGCTCCAGTATGGCCGCGTGATGGACGAAGCGGCGCGGATTGCGCGGACTTACTTCACCCGACTGCTATCCACGGATGTGCGGCTCAATCGCAAGACGGGATTCATCCTTGAGCGTGACGCGCTTGGGATCGAGAGCGGATGCAACACCAAGCTGAACGCCGGCCTCGTGAACAACGGGCAGGCGAGCGCAGCGCAGTGCGTGGTGAGTCGTGTCGACGACATCAGCGTCACGAAGACGCTCACGGTCACGATCAGCATCGTGCCGCTCGGTTACATCAAGGCCGTCTCGATCACGCTGACCTTCGTCAACCCAGTCTTCGCTTCTCTCGCCGCGTGAGTGCGTAGCGAAAGGCTTCTCCATTGGCCATCCAATATCCTCTTGTGAACGGCTTCCGGCATTCGTGGAGCTCGGTCGAGTTCCGCCTAGCCGGCGACATCACCCTCGGCTGCACCGAGATCAACTACGCCGTGAAGACCGACCGCGGCTACGTGCGCGGAGCAGGCGCGCTGCCTATCGGTCAGACGCTCGGCAATTTCACCTTCGAGGCTGACGTTTCGATCCTGGTCGCTGAGTTCGACTCGGTGATGCAGCTGCTCGGCCCGCAGGCGATGACCCAATTCTGGGACATCGTGGTGTCCTACGACGCCGGCGTTGGCCTCATCGACGCAAGCCCGCTGGCTGTCATTCAGGACACGATCCAGCAGGTCACCATCACCGAGATCGCTGCCGCCGCTTCGTCCGGCTCGGCCGACGGTCTCGCTCGAAAACTCACCCTGATGCCGAGCGGCATCCTCTGGAACGGCGTGTCTCTCACTCCCGACCAGCCGCGCGCATCGGGATAGTCCGCAACAGAAACGGGGTAACACATGTCCGAAGGTACGCTCAGCCTGTCTGACGCTGTCGTAGGCGTCGAAGAGCTGCTCACAGAAGCAGAGATCACCAAGCTCAAGGCCACGCACGCGGAGTTCACCGTCGTGAAGACGGCGATGGGTCCGGCCGCTTTCCGCGCGCCAACTCGAGCCGAATACGGCCGGTTCAATCAGTTGCTCTTCGATGAGAAGACGCGCTCGAAGGCCACCGAGGCCCTCGTCGCGACTTGCGTCGTCCTGCCCGACAGGAAGACGTTCGAATCGTGGCTCGACAAATACCCAGGCATCCCGACCACCTGCGCTGACGCCGTGAGCAAGCTCGCCGGCGTTGAAACCGACGCGCAAACAAAAAAATACACGCCCGCGTAAGAAGTGATCCCGACTTCATTGCGTACGGGCTGATAGACCTCTTCGGGGCACCCGATACAGACTCGGTCTATGGCGCGGCCTATGCCGTGTCCATATTCCTAAATGCCTGGATTCGGCAGAACACCGAAGGCTAGCCCGCGCGCTCATT
>Ga0070698_100000245_pt1 | contig 54182 bp, 45 predicted proteins | sample KBSK1502metaG_FD_65477 | JGI IMG/M metagenome (GOLD analysis project Ga0070698, IMG submission 65477) | Corn, switchgrass and miscanthus rhizosphere microbial communities from Kellogg Biological Station, Michigan, USA - KBS K1-50-2 metaG | ecosystem: Host-associated > Plants > Roots >...
GAAACAATTGTTTTTCGCCGCGTTCGCTGTGATTGCGGGCGCGGCAGTTTTGTTTGCGATTTCGAGCTGGCGTGGCCGCGCGCGCCCCGGTCGTCCCGCGTTCGTGCAGACTAATGGTCCGCGGCTGGTTGTCGACGGCAAGCCGTTTCGGTTCGTAGGAGCGAACGTCGCGGTAATGTATCGCGACGATGATCGCGCAAGGATGCCGGAAACTCTTCAGCAGGCTGCACGGATCGGAATCAAAGTTGTCCGCGTGTGGGCCTCGGGTGAAGGCGGACCGAACGACATCAAGCCGATCGGCCCTGACCTGAACGATTGGCCGCGCACCCATTCGTTCCGATCGAAACCCGACAAATGGAACGAAGAAGAGCTGGTGTTTCTCGATCGGGTTCTGGCAGAGGCAGCGAAAGACGGCTTGCGCGTACAATTGTGCCTGGTGAATTGGTGGCGAGACACGGGCGGCGTCACCCAGTATTTGCGTTGGGCCGGCGTGCAAGGCGCCGACGACGACCAGTATCCGTTCGGCATCAACGATGAAAAGGCGATGCTGTTTTATTCGAACGAGACGGCGCGTCGTCTTTATCGCGAACACGTCGAAAAAATTGCGACCCGCCGCAACAGTCTCAGCGGCGTCTTGTATCGCGATGATCCGACAATCTTCGGTTACGAGTTGATGAATGAAGCGAAGTGCCTGACGGGACGTTGGAGCGAGCGGCGCGCGTGGATGAATGAGATGAGCAGCTATTTGAAGTCACTCGATCCGGATCACCTGATCGCGCCGGGTGAGTGGGGCTATCGCTCAGCCGCCGAACGCCGCGAATGGCTGATCGATCACTCTTTGCCTAACATCGACTTTTGCGACGTGCACAACTATCCGCGCAGTGACACCGACATTGCGGTCGACTCGCCCAAAGCGCTCGGCGAGTTTATCGACAATCGCGTGGCGGCGGCTTACTCGATCAAAAAGCCTTTGGTGTTGGGCGAGTTTGGGATGTCGACTGATGGCTACAAGGGCTTTAGCCAGATTGAGTGGTATCGCGCGTATTTTGATCACGCGGCCCGCGCGGGTGCGAGCGGCGCGATGTTCTGGATCCTGACGCCAGACAGCCAGAGAGGTTACGGCGTGACTTACTCATCGCCGCGCGATGCGCCGGTGCTGGCCGAGGTTACCGGGGCCGGGCATCTGTTCGCGTCGCTGGCGAACGCTTCACCGCCACCCGCTTTGCTCGATCCGGGAAAGAATCTGGTGCCGCTCCAGTTTGCTTTCGAGCGACCTGAAAATGATCCGGCCACAAATCCGCAGATTGTTTACGCGCCGGATGGAATACTTCTTTACCGGTTCGGTCCGAACCAGGCTGTGCGTGGCAGGTTTGAAAAGTTGGGCGGCGGTGACGGCTACGTCTGGGGTGGGGGCGTCGGCTATTTTGAATACGTGGTGCCTGGACGAAACGATCGTCGCAAGGTTGGACAGATCGTCGTGCGCGCGCACATTCAACCGGTGCTGCCGGAGGACGCCAAGCCGGATTGGATTCGTAACCGCGTGACTTTATTCGTCAATGGAAAGGATTGCGGCTCGCGTTTGATCCCGGTCGAATATCCTAAGACTCCGTTGATAGAGGAGTGGAAGATCGATACGTGGTCGCTGCGCCTGAGCGTCGCGCGTGGATTGCCGCTCCGGATTCGGTTTGCGGTTACCCCGGAATCGGACTGGCTCTATGGGGTGAACATTTCGAACTGGCCGGAAGGTTATGTGGCGCTTGAGGCGACGCCGGTTGAGGTTGAGATTAAATGAGAAGTAGTCTCTGCGGTAGCAGGCTCCTGTGACTTGATGGATAGGTTCGAGAACGCAAGTATCTTCTTGATACATTTCAAAAGTGCCGATCTCGCGCATGGCCAATGGGTCAGGAGATATCAATTAATTGACGCAATTCTACCTTAACAATATCGTAGTTCTTATAGGTTACTTTTAGAAGGGCAGCAAAATCTCCGTTCTTTTTGAACTTTCCTGACCCACTCTTCGCTCGGTAGAGGTCGGTGGCATGTTTGCGAAGATACTCCGCCGCGCCCCAAGTCCCGATCCCTCTCACGCCGGCGACAATGAATATTTTGTTCGCGCCGTTCCACGGATTCGTGACTTTCATTATCGTGGCGATGTCGTCCAATCTATTTGCAGCGATCTCTGTTCCTTTTTCTAGAGCAGCAGCCTCCTGTTCATAGGAAGGGGACGGACAGATAGCGATGTCGCTAGTAATTTGCCACCTCTCAGGTGTTTCTGAAATTCTTTCGAAGCTCAACGACGACGGTACCCGCTCTTTGATTTTGGCTAACACTTCGGCGGTGAAGGAGTTGCTCTTTGGCCCGGTGACTATCACGAGGTTCTTAGTTTTGTCTTTGTCGTGAATGTGCGCGGTATCACGCACGCGGATGGGTCCCTTCCACCCCGTAAGCATCAATGTCCCTATAAGATTATTCACAGCAATGAATGCTTCCGTCGATGTTCTTGGCAAGACGGAAGCAGGCGCAAACGCCGCGTGCGTAAAAACGAAGATCACATCATCGCTACTGATGTTGAAAAGTCGTCGCAAGTATCTGTTGCCCGTTCTCCTGCTGATACTCACATACAAGAACCCGCCAATTACCGATCCGGCAACGCCAACGGCCAAGGCAGTAAGTAGATTCCATATGCTCATCCAGAACCTCCGAACGAATCTTTCCTAGGAAGTACCCATCTAAACAGACGGTCGTTTTAGAAGGAAGCTTTTAGATCAGCTCTTCAGCGTCGTTGTAGTCGACAGAACGAGGGCTCTTTGAGGACCAACCTTTACTCGTTGAGAGCGCCGGGGACAATATGACAAACGGTGATGCTAGTCAATAGAAAAAAGCGCGTCTTGGGCATCTAGCAAGCTCTCCAGCTGCTAATTCACCTAGGAGGAAAGTGCTACTTAGGAAGTCCGTAAAGCCTCGCTGCATTCTCCCGCAAAACCATCCTTGCCAGCTTGATCGCCTGGTCACGATTAATCTCGCCGTCGTTCATCATGCCCGTCAGCGCCAACGCCAGCGCCTGGCGCGCGGTCGAGTTTGAGAGCCACGCCACTTCGCCCCAGTCGACTTCCGGCCCGAACGAAAACGCGTCCGTGCCAAAGAGAATTTTGTCCGGATAAGATTCCATCCAGTTGCGCAGGATCTCGCTCAACTCGCGTGGATAGGTGAAGAAAGTCTGCGCCGAAAAGTCTGCGTAGACATTCGGCTTGCTCATCAAAGAGGCCATCTCCTTGGTGAAGGGATAACCCCCGTGCACGACTACAAAGTTCGTCTTGCGCAAAGCCTGATCGTTGAAGGCCGCTTCGAGTAAGAGAGGATTACTGCCGCTCTGTCGATAGAAACCACCGGCGCCTGAGATGCAGTGGATGTGCACCGCCATTCCCAGGCGGCCGGCTTCACGCGCGATGTAATAGAAAAGAAAATCCTGGAGGGCTTTGTAGCCATCGGCCGGCGGCTCGCCGCCTCTGACAAAGCGCGCGTAAACCAAGCGAGCCTTCGCCTCGTCGGGATTATCGAAGTCCAGCTTGCGAAGGTAGGCGGCTTCAAACTTGATCGCCACCGCGCCGTTGCTCTTCTGCCGCGCGAGCGTCGCGGTGACGATCGTCTTGAGGTATTGATCAAGCGACGGCGGCAACGCCGCAACTTTCAAGTCGCCGAGGTAACGTTTCAGCAGGCGCTCTTCAGCGGGATAGAAACCGCCATAGTCAGGATTGGATCTCTTTGCCGCTTCGTTGTTCAGCGGGAACATTAACGCATCGTCAAACGCCACCCAGCGAAAGCGCGGCGCGGCGAGCCCCCGGCCCATAGCGACGCGATTGGCGAACATCGTTTCGATGTTGAGTTGATCAAGGACCCACGCCGGAAACGAATCGTTCCGTTCGTTAATTACTCGCTGTTTGGTTTTCATCAGCTCGGCGAGGTGGGCGTCGCTCATGTCGTGATGATCGTAACCGTAGAGATCGTGCCAGGCGCGAATGAATTCCTGATTCGTTGGAGTGAGCCGCGTCGGCAGCGGGAAAGGCGTGATGGCGTCCAGAGGCAAAGCATCGAATTCATCGTCTGGCTTCTCGCCCGGAGCGATGTACTTCAATGGGTGCGCATGATTGTCGATCGCTTTGATTTTGGAAATCTCGGTGATGAGATCTGCATCAGCGCGCGTCTGCGCATCTATGTGAAAGGAAAGAAGGCAAATGCAGACCAGGAGAAACACGCGAACGGTGGACGTCATGATTATTTAGTCTCCTCTGAACCTTCAGTACAAACGGATCGCGGACATCCTGTCTGTCCGCCTGAGCGCGCAGCGCGAAATCGCTTTAAAGCCAAGGTGTGAGCGGGCTTCGCCCGCTGGCGGACAGAAATGTCCGCGCTCCGTCTTCTAGTTACACGACTTCTGATCTTTTCCGGCATCAACGCGGGTGATCCGGCCGTCAGTCTTCGGCGCAATCGCGGGCACGGCGGCGATGGCCTTCAACAAGATATCCGTTTCCGATGGTGCTTGTTCAGGACGAATCACGAGCGTGCCCCGGCGAAACATGTCGTACCCGTCACCTGCATCGATTGCGACATAAGATGTCGTCGCCAGCGTATAACTGGCGCGATCGTCGAGAGGTTTACCATTAATCGTAATGCTCGTGATCCGTTTGCCCGGTGGCCGGCCTATGTCAAACGAATAGCGAATGCCCGACACCTGGGGAAAGCCACCGGGTTGGGACTCCTTACCAGATGAACCTACTCCGTGTTCAAGCGCCGCCCGAATTATCGCGCCGGTGAGTTGCACCTTCACCACCTTGTTGTCGTAGGGCAAGGTCGAAAGCACATCGCGCCTGGTAATGACGCCCGGCTCAATCGTCGTGTCCGCGCGAATCGAACCGCCGTTAACCAGCCCCACATCCGCACCGGTTGCTAGCCGGAAAGCGTCAGCGATAAAGTCGCCCATGTTAGTTTCCTTCGTACGCACATCCGCACTCTTCAAATCCAACTCGACGTCAGTATGCCCGACCACTTGTTCCAGGCTCTTCATCAACGGCCCGTACTTTTCATTAAGCGGAGCGAAGGCGGCATCCTCCTTCACTTTGTCGGTCACGGGAATGACTTGCCAGTCGATGCTTTCGAGTTTGCCGGTAGATTTCGAGATGTTGAGATCGATGCGGCCGAGTTCGCGCGCGTCGGAAGTCATCTTAAAAATCGGCGCGTGCCCGGCCATCGATTCCAGCAGAGTATGTTCGTGGCCGCCTAAGATCAGATCGACGCCGGAGCATCTCGCGAGTTGCTTGTCTTCGCCCATCGACAGATGCGTCAGGGCGATGATTACCTGTGCGCCGGCCGCGCGGATTTTGGGAATCACGCGCGCGGCAGTTGCGCATGGATCCTGGATGTCTACATCCGGACCGGGACGAGAAGTCTGAAGAGTGTCCGGCAAAAGAATACCGAAGATGCCAATCTTCGCACCTTCGAATTCGCGCACGACGAACTCCGGCATGCCGGCAAATGTCTTTCGGGTCTTCTTGTCGATGACGTTGGCGGCCAGCCACTTGAAATGTGATTCGCTGATTCGCTGACGCAGCACGTCGGGACCGAAATCAAACTCGTGATTGCCAAGCGTGGCATAGTCGAGTCCGCTGGCATCCCACGCTTCGATCATTTGCTTGCCTTTGTAAGTGTTCGACTCGATCGAAGGTGAGATGGTGTCGCCGGCCATAAAAAAAAGCGTGTGCGGCGACTCGCTCATGATCTGTTTGCGCAGGGTCAGGACCCGCGCCAGTCCGCCGCGCGTGCCGCCGTCAACCGGCGCGAACTGATAGACGTCGTTCACCTGCAGGAGTGTCACGCGCACCGGACATTCGCGCTGTTGCTGCGCGGCCGCCAGTCTGAATCCCGACGCAGTGAAACCGATGCCGGAAACCAACGTGAGTAAAAGGACGGCCGTGAGCGCAATTCGCTGGGACGAAGTTCGATTAAGAATCATGGTCGAAGCCTTTCAGACTTGAGCGTTCCGGAATTGACGGGATGTGTTGGATCAAAACGATTGGATTATACTTGAGCGGAAGGAAATGTCCGATGAGCTTCAGGGCTCTGATTAAGTTCTTTCGACGCGTAGCGTCGATCTGAGTTTAGCCCGGCGTTTCAACGCCGGGACGAGTTCAGCGCGAGGTCCACGTCGCATAGCGACGTCTGAAAGAGATGTATTCAACCGTCGCTACGCGACGAGAGATTCTGACTCCACTATTTCCCGGCGTTGAAACGCCGGGCTAAATTCAGGCGTCCGCCACGCGGCGCCTTCACTTAGTCAGAGATTCCAGGTTGGCTGCCAGACGGATTGAATACAGCTAAAGCTTATGGGTCAGCTTTCAAACATGCTTTTCAACGAAACCATCTTCATTACCGGCTTTCCCGGATTCATCGCCACCCGGCTGGTGAAGGGCCTGGCGCCGGAAGGCGCGCGGTTCATTCTATTGACTCAGCCCGCCTTTCTTGCGACAGCGCGTACAGAGGCATCTGACATTGCCAACGAACTGGGGGTTCCTGTAGAGAGATTTCGGATCGTTGAAGGCGACATAACCAAACCCGGTCTCGGGCTCTCGCCCAGTGAATTGGAACGGGCGCAGCAGGAAACGACAACCATCTTTCATCTCGCCGCCATCTACGACCTTGCTGTCTCTTCCGATGTTGCGTCGCACGTCAATGTCGAAGGCACATTGAATGTCAGCCAGTTCGCGAAAACCGTTAAGAACGTGCAGCGGTATCATTACGTCTCGACATGTTATGTGGCCGGCAAACGCGAAGGCCTGATCATGGAAAACGAACTGCACCACAACACAGGCTTTCGCAATCATTATGAAGAGACCAAGTACCTGGCTGAGTTGGAAGTCGAAGCTCTGAAATCAGAATTGCCGATCACCATTCACCGGCCGGCGGTGGTTTGCGGTGATTCGCACACCGGAGAGACGGCGAAGTACGACGGCATTTATTATTTGATTCACTACCTGCGCAAATGGCCCGCGGGTCTGACGCTGCTGAACATCGGCAACAGCGAGGTGCGTTTGAATCTGGTGCCGGTTGATTTTGTGATCGACGCGATGGTGGCCCTCGCCAAAGACGACCGCGCTATTGGCGCGACGGTGCAACTCGCCGACCCGGCGCCTTTGACGACGCATCAATTATTCAACGAGATCTCGAAGGCGATTGGTGGACGCGATTCGTTTGCTACTGTTCCGATGGGAATCGTTTATCCGGTGCTGAGGCTGCCGTTGGCGCCGAAGATTACCGGGCTGCCGCATTCGGCGGTGCCGTATTTCTTTCTCGAGCAAACCTATGACACAACCCGCGCCCGCGAGTTACTTGAACCTCACGGGATTAGTTGTCCACCTTTTCCGAGTTATGTAGGAGCGTTAGTGAACTTCGTGGCTGAACATCCGCGGCTGTAGTCCGAAACCGTCCGCGGTAGCGGTGGTTGAACTCTCATGACAATTGCGCTCGGTGATTAGAGTTCAGCCGCCCGCTTACCGCAGGCGGTTTCGGACTAAGGCGCCAATCGCTCGATCAACCACACGCCGCTCTCTTCCAGCCGATACCGCAGCCGATCGTGCAGACGGTTATCGCGGCCTTGCCAGAATTCGATCGAGTCGGGTTGGATGCGATAACCGCCCCAATACTCTGGCCGGGGAACTTCTTCACCAAAACGCTTTTCCAGTTCATTAAAGCGGGATTCCAAAGTCTCGCGATTGTCGACAACTTCACTTTGGTTTGAAGCCCAGGCGCCGAGTTTGCTTCCCAGTGGCCGGCTCTGGAAATATTCTTCAGACTCGGCTGCGGAAATCTTCTCGACGTCGCCTTCGATGCGCACTTGCCGCCAAAGCTGGGACCAGTAAAACAGCAAACAGGCGCGCGGATTTTCGTCCAGCTCTTTACCTTTGCGACTTTGATAGTTCGTATAAAAAACAAAGCCGCGATCGTCAAAACTTTTCAGCAGCACCACCCGCGCAGACGGCCGGCCATCTTTGCTCGCGGTAGCCAGCACCATCGAAATCGAGTCCTGCTCTGACACTCCGCCGGCCCGCACTTCTTCGAACCACGCCTCGAATTGCCGAATCGGGTTCGCGTCGATGTTATCTTTGGTGAGCGTGGAGAGATGATCAGTCATGAGAAATAAATGGTTCAGAGTTCAAGCTTCAGCTTGCTTTTCGCGGGAGACACTGACTTGGGGGGTTAATCGTAGGTGGTGTCTCAAGAGTTCCTCACCACAAAATCCTATCCTGACCGCGGAGCGGTCAAATGTTTATGGCTCAGGTCGGATTGAGAGAACTCTTTGGCTCCAGAGGAGCGCAACGTGCGCTCTTGTGAATCCAGATTTCGCTCCTCCGGAGCTTCAAGGTTCTTTGAGCTCTTGGTTCTATGAACATTTGGTCCCTCCGGGACCGAAGACTGGAGAAACCGAATATATAAGGGCTATGAAAAACTTTTGAGCACACTAAGCCCCTTCGGCGTCTTCTTTTTTCTTGGTCCACATGCCGCAGATGTTTTGGGCTTCGGCGAACGTCAGATTGTCATAGATGTCCGCGTTGTTTTTGACCACGCCATTTTCCAATTCGGCCACTTCCCAATCCGGCGCTTCGAGGTCGGTGCCGGCACGACCTTCCGACACCCGGATTTCCCAGGTTAGGTTTGCGTTTTCTTCAGTCATTGATTCTGGCCTTCCGCAGTATCGGTCGAAAATCGAAATGATAGTAAACCAGAAGAATGGCAAAAAGCCCAACGCCCTGGACTAATCGTGGGCGCTGAAGCGTTTTCACTCCTCCACTAAAAGATGTATAGTCTGCAACCCGATCCTCCCGTCAACGGTTGGCTCGGGGCGAAAAAGCGCAAGGACAATTCGGTGATGAACAAGTCCCGCAAGCAAGCCTCGATCATGATAGTGTGTAAGTCGAAGGATTTTAGTCGATGCCTCCGGTAAGAAAACGGCCACTACCAGTATACCCACCTCAGCGGACGTCCCTGGTGGCGCAGTCAAAGGTGTCTGGCGCGCAACGGCGCGGCACTCAACCAAGCCGTGCGCCCATTGCCCCTCCGGTTTACCGCCCGCAGCCGGTGCCGACCGTATTACAGAGAAGGACATCCGAAGGTCAGCCACGAGGAGCGCAATTAACACACAAACCGCAGCCACCTGGAGTGCAATCACGTAAACCGGTAGCGCCGCCCGTGTATCGTCCGCAATCGCCGCCTAAAGTCCTACAGGGGAAGATTAGCCGCGCCCAGCAATCTCCGAATCAATCGCAGCATGTGGCGAAAGCACCGCCAGTTTACCGTCCTCAGCCGGCGCCGAAATGTTTGCAACCGAAAATATCAGGAGGCCAGAATTTACAGTCCGGCAAATCGGCGCGCTCACCAGTCGCGCCGCCCGTGTATCGCCCGGAGCAAAGGAGAATCGTCCAGCCTAAAATGGGAATAGTCCCACAACCGCGGAGAATCAGTAATTCTCATCCGGCGCTTCTCAGACAAAATCCGACGGGGTCGGAGCGAGGTCCAACTTTACATTGGAACCACCAGGGGTCTGTCGTTCAGCGAATGCCGTGGAAAACTTACGAGGAGGCTGTGGAGAAGGAGGCTGCGAAGTTAGGCCCCAGAGGCGCTTTTGTTTGGAAGAGTTCCTTCCATGATTGGATGAAGAATGAGTTTCTTCGTTCGCAAAAACGTGGAGCTTTTGACGGCACAGAGGTAGGCAAAGATGGCTTGGGAAATCCAATTTACAAGGAAATGTATAAAGACTATAAGCAATACATTCAAGACGACTTTTATAAGGCAGAAACCTTGAAGGGCGACCTACTGGCCTTCAATGGCTATTTAGCGCAAATAAAAAAACTGGGACTTAAGGAGAGCAAATCGGACTTTGAGGTGGAACAAGGACAGGTGGCATTCTCGACGGCCTCGATACTGAAAACGGAACTGAGAACAGGACTCAAGACGATTGGTGTGGGTCCATGTGTTGCCGTGGCCATGATGGCGAAAGGGAAAGAGACTGCATATGCACTGGCGCATTTTGATAGCGGCACCGACGTGGCGAAGGCTATGGACCTTATGATCAGTAAGGTGCTCGCGGACTCGGGACCGGCCAAAGACGGTAGTACCAAGGTTTACGCGTGGGTGGGTGGTGGCGCGGTTTTAGGAACTATCAAAGACGAGAAAGGGATCCTGAGCGGTCCGACATTGTTTTACAGCATCGAAAAATACCTGATCGCGGACAATCGCGTAAGGAGCGTCGACGCTAACATGACGGAAGATGATAGGGCGCTCAACATCCGTATCGTTCGCCACGAAGAGGATGAGGATGTTTTCGATGTAGGTTTCTTTGAAGTGAGTAAAAAGTAGAGCTTGAACCCTGAGCGGACAGCTTCTGATTTTATCAGAGTCTTCCACGATGTTCGTTCCGAGCGACTCATCCGCGTCTCACGCGTATGACTATTGATTCCGCATAATACCCTCAGTCAGAGTATTATCAATTCGTTCCGCACAATTACACTTTCAGAGCTCGAAATGGATGGGGACCTTTAGCGAGTTGGCGAGTTCCATTACAGAAACAGTGCCCCTGGTCGCGATCGTCGGCCGGCCGAACGTCGGCAAATCGACGCTGTTCAATCGCCTGATTGGCGAGCGGCGGTCGATTGTCGGCGACGAGCCCGGCATTACCCGCGACCGTATCTATGGCGAAACCAACTGGCGCACAAAACGATTTGCGCTGGTCGATACGGGCGGCATCGTGCCCGATGATGACGCATTGATCCCCGCAAACATTCTGAAGCAAGCGGGGTTCGCGATTGATGCGGCGCAGGCAATCATCTGGGTCGTCGACGCGCGCAAAGGAATCACCCCGCTCGATCAGGAATTGGCGTCCCTGTTGCGCTCAACCGGTAAGCGCGTGCTGGTGGCGGCGAACAAAGCGGATGGCGTGCGTCAGGAAAGCGACGCGGGTGAGTTTCACTCGTTTGGTTTTTCAGACGTGTTTGCGATTTCAGCCGAACACGGAAACGGGATTGGAGAATTGCTGGATGCCCTGGAGCCGGAACTCGAGGGGAGCAGTCCGAGCTTGAGAGAAGGTGGAAAGGCGGACGAGTCGTCTGCGCTCCCAGCTAAAGAGTTGCGTCTGGCGATTGTGGGGCGGCCCAATGTTGGGAAGTCGTCTTTGCTTAATCGTCTGCTCGGAGAAGAGCGCGCGATTGTCTCGCCCGTGGCCGGGACCACGCGCGATACGGTTGATACTCTGCTCGAAACTGAGGGACAGAGTTTCCGCATCATCGACACCGCCGGCATTCGCCGCAAAGGCAAGACCGAGGCGATGGCAGAAAAACTTTCGGTAGTGATGGCCCGCAAGAGTCTCGAGCGCGCCGACGTGGCGATAGTTGTGCTCGATGCCGAACAGGGAATCGCCGCGCTGGATGCAGCCATCGCCGGTTATGCGGTCGAAGCGGGTTGTTCAGTTATCCTGGTGCTGAACAAGTGGGACACGATCGAAAACAAAGACACGCATACGGGATCAGCTTTTGAGCGCAAGGTACGCGAGCAAATGAAGTTTCTCAGTTGGGCATCGGTGGTTACGATTTCGGCTTTAACCGGACAACGGGTGCAGAAGCTTTTACCTCTCGTAATCGAAGCTAACAAAGCGCGCAGCCTGCGCATTTCAACTTCGCGTTTGAATGAATTCTACGAGCGGGAGATCACCCAGGGGTCAGGCATCTTGCCGGCCCGTCCGCACGGCGGCTCGCGTTTGCACGTGCAGTACTTGACGCAGATAGGAATTCGTCCGCCGACCTTCGTCGTTTTCACTGCCGGTGGAAAAGCAGGTCTGCACTTTTCGTTTGTGCGTCATCTCGAGAATCGCATGCGCGAGGAATTTGGTTTTGTAGCGACGCCGATTAGGTTTGTTGAGCGGCATAAGTCGAAACGAAGGCGATAAAAGGTTCTTGAGAGAAGGGTAAGATAACCGCGGAGGCCGCAGAGGTTTTCGCAGAGGCAGCAGCAGAATGGCGGTCTGTAATCCTCTGCGAAGCCCTCAGCGTCCTCTGCGGTTATTGCTTGTAATGGAAACTCAACCGTTCAACTTTGAGGTTACTGCGCGAGACGGCGAGGCGCGGGCCGGGCTGCTCACGACGCGTCGCGGCGTAATTGAAACGCCGGTGTTCATGCCCGTGGGCACTGCCGGAACGGTAAAGGGAATTCGTTTTGAAGAACTCGAATCGCCGGAACTCGATGCCCGGATCATTCTAGGGAATACTTATCATTTATGGCTGCGGCCGGGAATCGAAACGATCAAGGCTGGTGGCGGGTTGCACAAGTTCATCGGCTGGGAGCGCGCGATGTTGACCGACTCGGGCGGCTTCCAGGTTTGGAGTTTGGGGGCGCTGCGCAAGATCAGCGAAGAGGGCACTGAGTTTCGTTCGCACGTCGATGGGGCCCTCTGTTTTCTCTCGCCGGAGATTTCTATGGAGGTCCAGGCAGCGCTGGGAGCTGAGATCGCAATGGCTTTCGATGAGTGCGCGCCGGGAGAGGCGACTCTGGAAGCAGCGCGGCGGAGCATGGAACTGACGCTGCGTTGGGCGAAGCGATCAAAGGAGGCCTTTGATGTTATTGCCCGCAGGGATGCCGGCGGACCGCAGGCAGGGATGCCTGCGCTCCCTGGAAGGCAGGCGCTGTTTGGAATTGTGCAGGGCGCTTCGCATCTCGATCTGCGGCGCGAAAGTTTGGAGCGGACGGTGGAGATAGGTTTTGACGGATACGCTATTGGCGGACTCAGTGTCGGGGAGGAGAAGCCGGTAATGCTGGAAGTGATCGAAGAGATTGCGCCGCGCATGCCGGGGGGCAAACCGCGCTATTTGATGGGAGTCGGCACGCCGGAGGACTTGCTCGAAGCCGTGGCCCGTGGCGTAGACATGTTCGACTGTGTGCTGCCGACGCGCAACGGACGGAATGGGCAAGCCTTCACTTCGCGCGGCCGGCTGAATATCAAGAATGCCCGCTATACCGACGATCAACTGCCGCTGGACGAAGCGTGCGGCTGTTCAGTTTGCCGCCGTCACACGCGCGCGTTTCTGAGGCATCTGTATCAGTCGGGCGAGATGCTCGCCAGCATCCTTCTGACACACCATAATCTGGCCTTCTTCCTTGACACCATGCGACGTGTCAGGCAAGCTATCCGTTCTGGCCAATACGCGAAATTTCGGCGAGAGTACACTGAGCAACTAAGCTCCGGGTTGGGATGAGCGCGAACCTCGAATTGAGTCCGCTACTCGCCTGCTGCGGCGGGCATTTACTAACAAAACAAATCAGTTATGTTCTTATTTCTTTTTCAGGCTGGCGGATTGGGCGGAGCCCTTGTCCCGATGTTGTTGATTTTCGGAGTCTTTTATCTCTTGCTTATCAGACCCCAGCAGAAGAAACAACGGCAGTTACAGGCGACAATTGCAGAGTTGAAGGCCGGCGATAAGGTGATTACGACCGGTGGGGTGATTGGAACGATCACCGCCGTGCGTGACGCGAGTTTTTTTATCCGGAGCGCCGACAAGACGATCCTCGAGATCGCGCGCTCAGCCGTGGCCGGAGTTGACACAGAGGAAGAAAAGAAATAGTGGCACAGACTTTAGTCTGTGACGACACTGTATTTTGAAAACACAGGCTTAAGCCTGTGCCACAATCATGAAGAAAAGGAATCTACTCCAGCGATCGATTATCATCGGGATCGTTACCCTCATCGGTCTTTATGTAGTCATCGGACCTCACGGCCGAAGGCCGCATGCCAGAGACTTTACCCTGACGGGCATCAAAGAGAATCTCGCTCAGAATATTCATCTCGGATTGGATCTGAGGGGCGGATCGCATCTGGTCATGCGGGTGAAGATCGAGAGTTTCTTTAAGAAGCTTACCGAAGAAAATGCGATCGCGGCCCAGAACGCAGCTAAAGAGGCGGGCCTGCCTGTTAAAGAAGCTCGTGCTGAAACTACTGGCGGAAACTATCTCGTCGTCATGGAGGTCACGGATCCTTCTAAAGCCCATGAGATTCGCGAGCTGGTCGCAAAGAAAGCGGATCTAAACGATCAGATAGGCTGGACGTTTTCTGCGTCAGGTAACACTTTGACATGGACGTTAACCGGGGCTGCGCAGCGCACGCTGGCGGAATCGGCCACCGACCAGGCGATGAAGATCATCGATACTCGCATCAACGCAGTCGGTGTTGCTGAGCCGACGCTGGCCCGTCATGGGGGTCAAAACTCTCATGAAATTTTGCTGCAAATGCCCGGCATGCAGGATCCCGAGCGAGTAAAGCAATTGCTGGGGAGCGCTTCGCATCTCGAACTCGTCCACGTAATTAGTCCGCCCGCCGGACAGGTATCGAGCCCCCAAACTTATTCGTCTGAAGCTGAAGCCATCGCTTCCCTTAACAGCGGCGGCAAGGTGCCCACGAATCGGCGCGTTGTTCCATACATCGAGCGTTCCGAATTGGCAGGCCAGCAGGCGAACCCAAACGTCCAGCCGCCGAAGAAATGGGTGGTAATCGAGTCTCCCTCAATTATAGACGGCGCCCAATTGCGGAGCGCGACCGCGAATCAATCCCGGGCCGGCGCCGACGATTACGAAATCGATTTTTCGTTGAAGCAAGTTGGGGCACAGAAATTCGGAGAGTGGACCGGCGCGAATATTAACGAGTACATGGGCGTGTTGCTGGACGATCAGGTTAAGTCTATCGCTTTCATTAAGGGCCAAATTTTCGACCAGGGAAATATCACCGGCAGGTTCTCGAAGCAGTCTGCTGACGACCTGGCGCTGACACTGCGTTCGGGCGCGCTGCCGGCTCCCATTGAGTACCAGGAAGAGCGCACGGTTGGGCCCAGCCTGGGTCAGGATTCGATTCGTTCCGGAGTGCGGGCGTCTCTGCTTGGGTTGACGCTGGTCGTGCTTTTCATGCTGATCTACTACCGCGGATCGGGCATCAACGCAGTCGTTGCTTTGTTATTGAATATGGTCTTGATGCTGGCGGGACTGATCATCTTTGGCGCCACCCTGACCTTGCCCGGAATCGCCGGCATCATCCTGACAATCGGCATGGCTGTGGACTCGAACGTGCTTATCTTTGAGCGCATCCGGGAAGAAATACGTTCAGGCAAAACAATACCTTCGGCGGTTGAGCAGGGTTTTGGTCACGCCTTTGTGACGATTATCGATACACACGTGACGACGATTGTTTCGTCTTTGTTTCTCTACGCGTTTGGCGCCGGGCCGATCCGCGGTTTTGCCGTAACGCTGGTGCTGGGATTGCTGGTTAACTTGTTCTCGGCAGTTTACGTTTCGCGGACGATCTTTATCTGGCTCCTCAGTCGCAAAGGAAGACGGGTCGAGTCGCTCAGCATTTAGCAGGTGAGGTCAGTATCCAGGAGCGGTAGCGACCGGGTCTAAGCTAAGGATTGAAAATCTACCGCAACCAGTGAATGACTAATTACGATTAACGAAGTTCATGTTTCAAATATTTCACGACATCAATATTGATTGGCTTGGCAAGCGTCGTTTCTTTATCGGCATTTCGATCGTCTTGATGCTGGCCGGCATGGGTACCGCCTTTTACCGGCATAAGTTCCATCCTAATGGCACCGAAGCCTTCAACCTCGGCGTCGATTTCAAGGGGGGAACGGTGATCACCGTGAGGTTCAAGAACCCGCCTCCGGCTGATGCGCTGCGCGCCGCAATCAACCGGGCCGGTATTAAGGACGCCGTCATTCAACCGGTGCTGGACAAGAAGGGCGAGTTTCTCGTCAAGGTGGCGCACCAGGGATTTGAAGAATCCGCGAACGGTGAAACTCAGGCTGGGGTGGACGCGGCTCGCGCGAAGATCAAGCAAGCTCTCGATACCTACGGGGCTGAAGCCGACCCGAATGTATATAAGACCCTGGAAGACGATCCCAAAGCAGCGTACAAGATCGAAGGCACCGAAGCGGTGGGACAGGTCGCGAGCAAGCAATTGCGGAATCAGGCGATAGCCGTCACGATCGCCGCGCTGATCGGGATGCTGCTGTTCATTGCCTTTCGATTCGAATGGACTTACGGCGCGGCCGCGGTGATTGCGGTATTCCATACCGTGCTGGTGACCCTGGGGTTGTTCTCAATCTTTCAGATTGAAATTAACCTGACCGTTATTGCCGCGCTCCTGACGCTGGTCGGTTTCGACGTGAACGATTCGATCGTCATCTTCGATCGCATTCGCGAAAATCGAAAACTGTATCGACGGATGAACCTTTACGATGTGACCAATTTATCGATCAACCAGACGCTCTCGCGCACCGTGATTACTTCGGGGCTCGTATTTCTTTCCGTGGTGGCGATGGTGTTGTTGGGCGGCGAAACCCTCAGGCCTTTTTCTCTGGCGCTGTTGATGGGAATTATCTTTGGTACGTATGACACCATTGCGGTTGCCGGTCCGATCATGGTCTGGTGGGAAAAACGGATCGCAGCGGCAAACAAAGTGTCCGTTATGAACCCGCGCGATGCTGGTCTTAAATCGGCTCGCGGCGCCGGACGCGGAGACCGGACGCGCGAGGGTGTCGGAAAGCCATCGCAGGCAGCTTGAGTGGGAACCGATCACTCACTTGCGGGGTCTAACATTCCGTGTTTGTTTTTCCGGCAACGTGAGTTGATAAGTCACTCGGAAGATGCTGTTTCGCATCCTGATTTGTTCTTGACTTTGCGAGCAATTGCGGCATAGACTGCAAACGTTGCTGGCCAATTAAATACGCTCGTTATCGTGCCCTGACTTCAAAGGGTAGGATGCACGGTGGTTTGTACGTTGAGAGGCCAGTTTCTTTGTGTCTCGCATAGTGGCTGAGTTCAAAGGGACGCGCGATGAATGCGCTCCGGCCCGGCCGCTGCAAATTCCTCTTCTAGTTGTCATCAAGCGGATTTCGAGCGGTGGGTTTGCAGGTCGCAATTTTCAAGATATTGTATCCCTGACCCATTTGGCACCGATTTGGAGGACAGAAGGATGTTCGAAAACCTGGTTGAGTCTGGTTCGCATAGTGGCGATGTAAAGCGCAAAGGCTCATTTATCCTGGTGACGTTTGCCATTTATGCTGTGCTGCTTCTGGCAGCCTTCGTCGCCGGCATTTGGTGGGCTACCGCAAATATCGATCAGCAGACCCTGGAACTGACGGCTTTGATTGCTCCGGTTCCGGTCCCGCAGCAACAGCAACAGCAAAAAGAGGCGCCGAAGCCTGAAAAGATGGACCTCGCCAAAAATGTGGACGTGCGCAAAGAGGCGATTGCTGATGTGACGCGAACTGATCTCGTGCCGAAGGAGATCTCGGCGAAAGCCAGCGACATACCGCCTCTGCGAAAAAACACGCAGACGGTTATTTGCCCGACTTGCTCCAACCAGAACGCGTCCGCGCCTATGGCCCCGGGAACCGGCGGCGGGCAGATCGTTTCGACTGGTCCGGCAAAAGTAGAGATTAAGGACGAGCCGCCACCGCCGCCACCAAAGCCGACGCCGCACGCGCCGATCTCGGGCGGTGTGCTCAACGGTAAGGCCGTGCACCTGGTGCAACCACCTTATCCGCCGATTGCTCGGAGTGCGCATGCTTCAGGCCAGGTGGTCGTGCAAGTATTGATCGACGAGAATGGCAATGTGGTCGCGGCACACGCGACTTCCGGTCATCCTTTGCTTCAGGCGGCTGCTACTAATGCCGCGCGGGCCTCGAAATTTACGCCGACAAAACTTTCCGGTCAGCCGGTCAAGGTCAATGGCGTAATCATCTACAACTTTGTAGCGCAGTAAATAACCGGCGCGCTGGTTCGCTCCAGAAAAACCGAGAGCTGCCAGCGCTCGGTCGTAACTGCCGGTCAGGAATGAATGTAATCAAAACCCTTTGGAGGAGTTACCGTGACTATTTTGACAACCATCCTCGGAACGAAAGCAATGGGCTTTCTTCTTTTTCTCTGGCAGACTCCGAGTCCGTCCGCGGCAGCATCGACGGGTAATGAGTTCACGCTCGTAGAGATGCTCAAGAACATGAGCGCTGTGGCCATTGCGGTCGTGATCATTCTGTTGATTATGTCCGTGTACTCGATAGCCATCATGGTCGAACGTTACCTGACCTATACCGCGGCTAAGAAGCAGTCCCGCGAGTTTGCCCCGCGGGTGGCCCAGGCATTGAAGAACAACCGCATTGAAGAGGCCATCAACATCAGCGACAAGCATCGCAAATCGCACCTGGCGATGGTTGTTAACAGCGGCTTGCAGGAGTTTCGCGCGCACGAACAATCCAATGAAATTTCGGGCGAGGAGATCGAAGCCTCGAAGCGCGCACTGCAAAGAGCTATCGCGATCAAGACAGCCGAGTTTCGCCGCGGTCTTTCGGGTCTCGCGACTATCGGTTCGACGGCCCCGTTCGTGGGACTGTTCGGTACCGTGTTCGGCATCATCAACGCGTTCCGCGGCATGAAGAACGCCGAGACGGCTGGTATCGCAGCGGTCGCCGGCGGTATTTCGGAAGCCCTGTTTACGACCGCACTGGGTCTGGTTGTCGCGGTTCCGGCCGTGTGGCTCTTTAACTACTTTACCGGCAAGGTGGACGGCTTCATCGTCGAAATGGACAACTCGGCTTCCGAGCTGGTTGACTATTTCATCAAGAATCGCACCAAGCAACTGAATCCATAGGGTGCGTCTGACGGGGGAGGTCGAGCCGCGGATTAACCCGTGGCCCGTATCCGTTGCGGACTTAGTGGCGAGAGGAGACTGATTTATGGGAATGCAGGCTGGCGGCGGAGGAGGATTAAACTCCGAGATTAACGTCACGCCGATGGTCGACGTGATGCTGGTACTGCTGATCATCTTCATGGTGGTCACGCCCTTCTTGCAGCAGGGCATCTCGGTCGCTCTTCCGCGCGACATGAAAAACCCGGACGAAGATCAGGCCATTAACAAGGAGTCCGCGGTGATCATCTCTATTCCCAAGGATGGCGATTATTACCTCGGCAAGAAGAAGGTCAATCTCGATGACCTCAAGTCCTCAGTCGAAAAAGCGTTGGCTAACAAGAAGGAAGAGGACAAGATCGTCTACATCAAGAGCGGCGTCGAGGTCAGCTACGGCGAGGTGGTAAAGGTGATTAACGCCGTGCGCGAAAAAGGCGTCGACAAGATAGGGCTGGTTGCCGATAAGAAGAAGAAGAGCGGTGCAGCAGCGGCTCCGGCAACCTGAAGCTGAAACTAGTTCCGGGCACGGTTTGATGCAACGTGCGACCTGTTCGATTTGAGGTGGGTTTATGTCAATGAGTTCCGGGAGTAGCAATCGTGCTGTCCCTTACATCAACGTTACGCCGCTGATCGACGTGCTTCTGGTCGTGATCATCATCTTCATGGTGATCACGCCGCTTAAGCCCAGCCGTTTCAAAGCGGATATTCCGACACAGCGGGACCCTAACGAAAATATACAAAATCTCAAGCCAAACCCGCTGACGCTGGTGGTCTCAATCACGCCTGATCTGCAAATCAAGCTTAATCAGGACGCAATGGGATCGGTTAACGATACCACCGCGTTGGCAGCCAAGTTGCAGCAGACATTCCAGCTGCGGAAGGAACAACATGCCTACAAGGTCGGCATGGAAACCGCCACCGTGCCTGAGGATCAAAAGATTGAGAAGACTGTGTTCGTAAAGGCGCCCCGCGCCCTCAAATACGGCGATGTCGTGAAGGTGATCGACGCTATTAAGGGCGCCGGCGCCAATCCCGTCGGCTTGCAGGTTGACGATCTGCCGTAGTACAAACTGTGCCGATATTCGCCGGTATCTCTTCCGCCATGAAAGCTCTCCTGCTTTTTCGGAAAGCCGAGGCGGCATCTTTCATTTCAAACGGAGCTAATAGAATGAGACTCTCTTGGTCCAGGATTGGCGCGACAGCAATCCTGGCTTTGTTTGTCGGCGCCGGCGCCGGCTGTACGCTCGTCAACAAGATCAGGGCCAAGAACGAGCTCAACGAAACCGCGCGCGCCTTCAGAGAAGGACACTTCGAAGAAGCCGAGCAGCACGCCAAGCGCGCCCTGTATCTCGATCCCAGCAACAAGACCGCCGCTGTCTTTATCGCCCGCGTGATTCACCAGCAGTACAAGCCGGGTGTTGAGAGCCCGGAGAATATCGCCAAGGCGCGTGAGGCCATTGCAGCTTACCAAAAGATCCTGGAAACAGATCGCAGCAACGATGAGGCTTACAAGGCCATCTCGGTGCTCTACGCGGCCATTAAGGACGAGACGAAACTGCGCGACTGGATCCTGCAACGGGCGAACGATTCCAGCATGTCGCCCGAGAAGCGTGCCGAGGCATACGCAATCCTCTCCGGCAAGGATTGGGATTGCTCCTTCAGAATCACCGAGAGTCCTGAAGTCAAAGTCACCAGCAAAGAGGGTGGAACCCCGAAAGTCGTTTACAACAAACCTAAAGACCCGAAGGATTTTGACAACGCACAGAAGTGCGTCACCCGCGGACTCGAAGAAGCTGAGACCGCCATCAAGTTTGATTCAAATAATGAATCAGCCTGGTCGTACAAAACGAACCTGTTGCTGGAGGCCGCTAAGCTGGCTGAGATGGACGGCAAAGCCGATCAGAAAACTGCGTATCAGAAGCAGGCCGAGGTGGCCGGCAAGCGCGCCGCGACCCTGGCTGAGGCTCGACGCAAGAAAGAGGAGGCAGCCGATGCAGCAGCAGCTGCTTCGGCAACTCCCTGACGATAACAGCTGGCGCCCGGCGCTGGATCAACTAGACACCCTAATAGGTGACGCAGGCTTTCGGGTCGAGCGTCACCTATTTTGTTATAATCCGTGGTAGTCAGTTGTTAGTGGTTAGTTGTCAGTGGTCATTCGCTGAAGTACTGCCAGTGACACCTGACAACCGGCTACCATCAACTGACTATTTGCTTTATGGTCCGAATCGAAGAAATCTGCGAAAAAGTCCGGCGCAATCATCCGCAGGCCGACCTCAATCTGCTGCGGCGCGCTTACCTGTTTTCGGCGCGCGAGCACAAAGGCCAAAAGCGCGCTTCCGGCGAATCCTACCTGGTGCATCCTTTGGAAGTCGCAAACATCCTGGCAGACATGCGTCTGGACGTTGTCTCAGTTTCGACGGGGCTGCTTCATGATGTGGTGGAAGACACACTTGCGGATACGGCGACGATTCGCGAGTACTTTGGCGAAGAGGTCGCGCACCTGGTTGAGGGCCTCACCAAGATTGCGCATATCAGCAGTGTTTCGCGCGAGGAGCAGCAAGCTGAGAATGTGCGCAAGATGTTGCTCGCGATGGTTGACGATGTACGCGTCGTGCTGGTGAAACTCGCCGATCGGCTCCACAACATGCGCACGCTGGAATACCTGACGCCGGAAAAGCGCCGCCGCATCGCGCAAGAAACGATGGACATCTACGCGCCCATCGCGCACCGCCTGGGAATGGGCAAACTGCGTGGGGAGCTGGAAGACCTGGCCTTCAAGAATCTTCATCCGGAAGATTACCGCGAGCTCACCGCGCAGATGGAAAGACGACGGGCCGCCAACGAAGCGTTTCTCAACGACGTGACCTCAACCATCCAGCAGCAGATGGAGGACGCAGGCGTTCCCTTCGTGCGCATCGAGGGGCGCGTCAAACGTCTCTACTCGATCTGGAAAAAGCTGGGGCGTCAGGAAATCGAACTCGATCAGGTTTACGATCTGGTGGCCGCCAGGGTGATAACGGCCAACGAAATTCGTGACTGTTACGCAGCTCTCGGAGTAATTCATACGACCTGGAAACCGGTGCCGGGCCGCTTTAAAGACTGGATTGCGACCCCCCGCGACAACCTGTACCAGTCGCTGCATACTTCTGTGATTGGCTCGAAAGGCCAGCCGTTTGAGGTGCAAATCCGCACCGAACAGATGCATGTGACTGCGGAAGAGGGGGTCGCTGCGCATTGGAAGTACAAAGAAGGGAACCGCGGGGCGCACGACGATGACGAAGCGCTGAAGGTTTTGCGCTCGCTGGTCGAGTGGACTCAGGACGTGAAGGATTCGCGCGAGTTCATCGATGCGCTAAAACTCGATCTTTATCCCAAGGATGTCTACGCCTTCACGCCCATGGGTAAAGTAATTCAGTTACCGCGGGGAGCCACGACGGTTGATTTCGCATACATGATCCATTCGGAAGTCGGTAACACCTGCACCGGAGCGCGAGTAAACGGCCGCATGGTGCCGCTGCGAACGCTGATTCAAAACGGCGATGTAGTTGAGATCATCCGGACCAACAACGCACACCCTTCGCGCGACTGGCTCAATTTTGTGGCTACGTCGCGAGCGCGCAATCGGGTGCGCCACTGGGTCGCGGACCAGCAACGCGCTGAATCGATCGAAATCGGACGCAAACTTTTCGAGAAGGAAGCCGGCCGCTTCCAACTCTCCGTCAAGAAGATGCTGGGTGACGGCAACGGCGATCTCAAGCGGATCGCCGGTGAGTATGGTTATGGGCGCACTGACGATCTGCTGGCGGCCATGGGTTACGGCAAGATTGTGCCGCGAAACATAATCGCGAAATATCTGGGGCCGGAAAAATTCGAAGAACTGGACAAGCAGAAAGTATCCCGCTTGCGCACCGGAGTGCGCGCAGTGAAGCGCCTGATTACCGGTGACGATGCGATCGTGGTTCGGGGAGTGGAAGACCTGATGGTGAATCGCGCCCGGTGCTGCAATCCGCTGCACGGGGAACAGATCATCGGCTACATCACGCGCGGCAAAGGGGTCGCCGTGCATACCGCCCGCTGCAAAAACGTGAAGCAACTAATGATCAATCCCGAACGAATCGTACTTGTCGAATGGGCGTCCAAGCCTGAGAAGACAGCTTACGCGGTGAAGCTTCTGGCGGTGACTGAGAACCGCACCGGAATGATCGCCGGCATCACCGGCGCCATCTCTGATATGAAGACAGGTATTCGGGACGCGCGCGCTTCGATTGGCCCCGATCAAAAGGGACGCATCGAAGTGACGGTCGAGGTATTCGACGTAAAGCACCTGGACAAAGTGATGAGTTCGATCAAGAACGTTTCGGGTGTGTTGGATGTGGAGCGGTTGCAGGGTGCGGCGTGAGAACAGTGGGCAGTGGGCAGTGGGCAGTGGGCAGTGGGCAGTGAACGGTGGGCGATGGGCAATACAGTGAGCAGTGGGTGAGCAGTGATTGCGCAGCGCTCGGTAAACAACGGATGATGAGCACAAAATAATAGGCAGTGAGTGGTAAGTTTACTGCCCACTGCCCACTGCCCACTACCGCTTCGGCTTCCCTTCCGTATCGTAAAGCTCGATCGTCTCAGCATAAGGCTTGACCTGTTCGCTGATCTCAGCGGCGTCGCCGACAATGACGATCGCGGCTGCGTCGGGAGTAACGTGAGCTTGCGCCACCCGCTGAATATCTTCCGCAGTCACCGCATTAACCTGCTCGCGATAGGTCTCGAGATAGTCGTCCGGCAAATCGTACATCCTGATACTGACGAGTTGATCGATCAAACCGTCCTGAGTTTCAATGCGAATCGGAAAGACGCCGGCAAGATAAGATTTGGCATTCTTAAGTTCATCTGCCGTTACTGCCTCATCGCGAATTCGCCCCAACTCATAAAAGAACTCATGCAGGGAAGCGCCGGTGACAGGTGTCCGAACTTCGGCGGTTGTGCGAAACGTGCCGGCCAGCCGCCGCGCGTCCAGATTTGAATACGCGCCGTAGGTGTAGCCCTTCTCTTCGCGCAGATTCATGAACAGCCGTGACGAAGCATTCGCGCCCAGGATCGTGTGCATCAAGAGCATCGAAAAATAATCCGGGCTGGTGCGCGTGATTCCTTCATTCGCGATTACGATATTTGACTGCGCTGAGCCCGGACGATCAACCACGTAAACTGAGCGCGCGGCTCTCGTGGGCAGTGGCGGCAGGTCAAGATCAGGCAAAGCCCCGGGCTTCCAATCGCCAAACAGTTGCTCAACGCGCGCGATAATCGCTTCGCGATCGACATCGCCCACGATCATAAAGACTGCGTTATTTGGAATGTAAGTGGTCTCGCGAAATCTCACTAAGCTGTCCCGCGTCATCGCATCCAGCATTTCCGGCGTGGGCGACAAACGCGAATAAGGATGCTGGCCGAACACTACCTGTGACAATCGTTCCGAAGCGAGAAATGTCGGCTGAGCGCGTTGCTGGATGAGCAGTTGCTTGGTGTTCTCGCGGGCCAGGTCAACTTCGCTTTGTGGGAATGACGGATTCAACGTCACATCGGCCATCAAATCCAGAATCTCGTCGGCATAAACCGAGATTGAGGAGGCCGCTACAGTAGTGAAGTCAGAGCTCGATCCAACTGCCAGCGTCGCGCCGAAACGTTCGACCTCTTCAGCGATTTGCCGGCTGTTGCGCCCCGTCGTGCCTTCAGTCAGAAGGCTCGACATCATGTCGCTCAAACCGGGCAGGTCCGCCGGATCATTCGCATCACCGCAACGAAAGGCAAGGCGGAAACTGATCAACGGCAGCCGTTTGTCTTCTACCACCACCAGGCCCAGTCCATTCAGAAGCGTAATCTCGACGTGCTCAGGAAGATTCAACGGCCGGGGCGCGAGCGGCGGCGGCATTTGGCTGCGAAAGGTTTCGGTCTCAGTCATGTATCAGGCCCATTCTCCTGGTCGAGTTACTAGAGAGTAGTTAGGAATCAAGCCGGTCGCTGGCCGGCTCGGCGTGTTGCTGAGCCAGCCCGAGCGGGCCCGTCGCGGGGTCCTCGGGGGCAGCAGGCACTTGTGGCGGGGGTGCAGTCGGTTGCGTAGGCTCGCCGGGCCCGAGCGGCGTGGCGGCCGGGACTTCGGGCGGCGCAGGCACGATTTCCAGAAGCACGCGATTGTCGGTATCCAGATACTTCAAGACCACATCACGAATCTGGTCGGCTGTAATTTTCAAGTAATTGGCCAGATCAGAATTGAAAAGTTCCGGGTCGTTGTCGTACAGAGTGAATTCGGCAAGCTGCTGCGCGCGAAACAAAGACGACTGCCGGCTGCGCACCGCGCTGTTAAAGAGGTTGTTGCGCAACTTCTCCATCTCTTCATCGCTGGGTCCCTGCGTGGCTAGATCCCTAATCTCAGTCAGGATAGCGTCGCGAATTTGTGCACCGTCACTGGTCGGTTTGGGAATCACGACGATAAACAATCCGGAAGGCCCGCGGCGTTCATCGATACCGCCCTGGATTTGCACGACCGATTCCTCACCCTTCACCAGCTTCTGATACAGTCGCGCGCTTTCGCCTTCAAACAACAGATGACTGGCCAAAGACAGCGAATAGAAGTCGGGACTGCGGCGCTCAGGTATCTTCCAACCAAGCGCGAAGGCCGGCACCGGCGCCAGCTTGTCGAGAAAAGTGTCCCGGTGTTGGGCGACTTCGTAAGGTTCATTCACATCAACTGGCGGCGGTTCCGGCTGACTGGGGATGGTCGCGAAATACTTTTCAATCATCGCCCGCGTTGCGGCATTGTCGAAATCACCGGCGATCGAAAGGACGGCGTTATTGGGCGCGTAATAGATGCGAAAGAACTCGCGAACGTCTACGACCGTGGCCGCATCCAGATCCTCCATCGATCCGATCGTCGAATGCGCATTCGCATGGTTGCAAAAACACATTTCGAACAAACGCAGAAACCCATTCACATAGGGTTGATTGTCATAGCGCAGCCGTTTTTCTTCCTGCACCGCCGAGCGCTGATTGTCCAGATTTTCCTGGGTCACGTTCAGCGACCGCATGCGATCACTCTCCAACCACAGCGCGAGGGGCAACTGGCTGGCCGGCAAAGTCTCAAAGTAGTTGGTGCGCTCGCTCGAGGTGGTGCCGTTCATCGTGCCGCCGGCATTTGAGATGTACTGAAAGTGCGCAGCCTTGGGCACATTCTCCGAACCCTGAAACATCATGTGCTCGAAAAGATGCGCAAAGCCGGTGCGGCCCTCACGCTCGTTGCGCGAGCCGACGTCGTAATAGACAGCCACCGAGACAACCGGCACTGAATGGTCTTCGTTCAAGACCACTCGCAGGCCGTTACCGAGACTAAATTGTTCGATGGGGGTATGTGGAACTTGAAAAGTTTTCTGCACGTAACCGACTCGATCTAAACCGCGCGGCGCGATTGATAGCACATTATTTTGTAGAACTTAAAGAATAGAGTCTACCGCGTAATGGCCCCGATTAACAAAGAGGCCTGCTTTGGTTTCCCGGTAGACTGAAGTCTGTGCCACTAAACCGGACGGTCCGCGGTCTCAGGCTTTCTTCTCGCCGACCAGGCCGCGCAACTCAGCGCGCAGGCGCTCGATCTCGGCAAGTTTCTGTTCGACCCGCTCGAACAGAGGTCCCTGAGTCTTGATGCCTTCATCGATCAGAAACGCAGCCGCTTCGGCGCGAGTTCCGAACACGCCGGCCTGGACCAGTTGACCCAGCTTGAGCTGCGCATCCTGCGAAACTTTGACGGCGAGCATGTAATCGTCTTTCGCGGAAATCGCTCGTTCAATAGTACGGCTGATGTCGCGGCCAATCGCCGAAAGTTGTTCCGGGATGCGCGCGGCCATGTCGCGCATTGACGAACTGACATGGGCTCGCTCGTCCGTCTGCTCTGGTTCGCCCTCGTGCATGATCAGCTCCTCTTTCTTTTCCGACCCATCCGTTTGCGGTTCAAAAGATGTACTCATTAGATAGTGCTCCTTAAACTTTGGTAGAAATCTTGTACGATGATTTGGGGTTACAGGTTCATTCTAAGAAGCGCCCGGATGAGCGTCAAGGAGAGATCACAGAACCCGGAGCGGTAGCGACGGATCGACACAGAACCCCGTGATAAAGGGCTCTGCGCTCAAGAAATTGAAATTGGATTGAGCGTTGCACCCGGTCGCTCCCGCTCCCGGTTCTGTACCAGGTCTTTAGGCCGTCTTCAGGTCAGCACAGCACGCGGAACACCGCGTGGCCGCAATCGGAATTGCTGTAAGACAGTAAGCGCAGTCTTTCTTTGACGGATCCGTGCTTCGCATCTTGTTAACGATCTTTACCAGCAGGAAGATCACCAGAGCGATGATCACAAAGTTAACTAGGTCGTTAATGAATGCGCCGTAGGCGACGACGGGAATGGCTTTGGCCTTAGCGTCAGCGAGGGAAACGGGCAAGCCTTTCGATTTATCAAGGACCAGAAACAGGCTCGCGAAATCGACCTTGCCGAGCAGCAAGCCGATGGGCGGCATGATGATTCCATCAACGAACGAGGTGACGATCTTGCCGAACGCGACGCCGATAATCACGGCCACTGCCAGATCAATTATGTTAGCGCGAGCGATGAATTCCTTGAATTCTTTGAGCATGGGTTCTCCTTAAGAAGCACAGAATTTTTAGTGGCATAGACTTTAGTCTGTGATTTCTTTGACCGAAATACGCAAGAAGCTCTGATGAAGTTGTCACGCACTAGTGTGGCATTCCTCGCCTCATAGAGGCGAAATAATTATAGCAACTGTCCAACCCACGCATCACCAGCTCCGGAGGAGCGAAACGTCTGTATGTTGCGCTCCTCCGGAGCGCGGGAAACAAAGGCCTGACTGGAGCTATAAACATTTGGCTCCTACGGAGCCAGCAGGATCAAATCCAGCGACAGACTCTAAAGTCTATGCTGCTCATTGGCAATCCTTTGCCAATTTGTATCCCGCCTTTTCGGCTTCGTCCCTGTCCTTGAATTTGATCCGGTTAGACTCCTTGACTCTGGTCACAGCCGCGCAGTCGGAGGTGTAATAAAGCTTCGTGGCCTGGTCGCCAATCACCATCGCTTCCGCCGCCTCGGCTGCTGCGGCCGCTTCCTCTCGCCGATTGGCGATCGTCTCTTGCGCGGCGTCTTCGCTGATCCGAATACTGGGGCTGCCGGCGATCAATGAAGCGAACACCGTGAACCCATCGCAATTCAATTGCCTGCCACTACGTTTGACAGCCCAGGCCGCGGGAAGGCTCAGGGACTTGCTGATACCGGCGACGTAAGCGTCCAAAGTCTGCCACTTGAAACTGCTCTCGTATCCAATCCATAAGCTGACCAACCGGTCATCGAGAAAGTCGAGCGAGATCGTGCGCACATCGGCAAAGACAGTTTTGTCGAAACTCGGATCGTAGAACGGATTGATACTGATCTTGGCCACGCCAAACTCGTCCGGACGCGCGAGTTTAACTTGCGGCACGTGTGCCTTTGCTTGATCGAGAGTCATGCCCACGCGAAAGCCGCGCAGTTCGGCGGACTCAGGCAATTGATCGATTTTTAGCGTGCAGGTTCCTGGTTGAGCCGAAGCTGCGGCCGCGCTGAATACGGCCACCAGCAGCAGCCAGAGCGCGCGGTTAATGTTCCACATCGGAAGGTAAGACATTGACGGCGGATGACTCGTCGATCAGGGTCTTAATCAGTTCGGCCAATGCGCTCGGTTCGAAAGGGGTCGAGACGTATTCGTTACAGCCGGCGTCGATTGCCAGCGAACGGTATTCGTCGGCGCCATAGGCGGAAACTGCCACGATCGGTGTCCGGCGCAGAGCCTGATACTCGCGTATTCGCTGCGTAGCGTCAAGGCCATTCATGCCGGGCATCATCACATCCATGATGATTAGATCGGGTAACACGCGTTGGGCGACGTCGATTGCTTGCTCGCCGGTCTCGGCTTCGACGACGCGATAGCCATTCTTCACCAGCCACATCTTCATCATCAGACGCGTGTCGTCAAAGTCTTCCACGAGCAGGATCGTCGAGGGAGCTTCCGCGGCATAGTTCTGTGCGGTTTGGTGTTCCATAGGAAAAATAACTGGAGGATCGGGCAAGAGGGGCCACCCAAAACAAATGGGTGAAATAAAACGATATGACAAAGGAAGGAGCCGGGTCAACCAGAGCAAAAGAGATTTTGGCTGGAACTGGGTGAGGGAGTGAGGGAGCGAACTTTCTGGATCCCTTCTCTCCTTTGGGAGGGCGATAATATGCTTGATGCATCAAGTTCGCCCTGAACTCGGTCGGTTTGAGCAAAGCGCCGAAGGCGCGGGATGTAATAGCCCGGGCCAACGGCCCGGGTCAGAATTCCCATAAGTTTGTGGGAGCGCTGAAGGCGCGGCATCTCTTTTGGCGCCCGACTCGCCATGGCGAAGTTTCCTTCGAGCGATCACACATTGCGCGCTTTCAGCGCTTGATACCAGATGGCCGGCGCACCCGGCCCGTTGGGCCGGGCTATCACATCCCGCGCCTTTGGCGCTCAACACAAAGCAGTCGATAAGAATCGTTAGTTGATGAGTCAAATATGTTAATGCCCTCCTAAAGGGAGAGAGAGTTAACGCCAAAGACGTTTCTCCCAGCTCGTTGTAAAACCGTGCAGATTTCAGTAGCATCGGCGATCAAATGTCTACTACTACAACAAGTGAAACGATGACCGGCGATCAGATCGTCGAACTTTGCCGGCGGCACACGCTTTTCGAGTGGTCCGCCCAGTCCGCGGTTGATCCGATTCCAGTCGCCGGCGCTAAAGGGATTTATTTTTGGACGCCCGAAGGAAAGCGCTTCATCGACTTCAACAGCCAGTTGATGTGCGTGAACATCGGGCATGGCGACGAGCGCGTGATTAACGCCATCAAGGAGCAGGCCGCGACACTTGCTTACGCTAATCCCTTCATGGCCACAGAAGTCCGGGCGCGACTGGGCGCAAAGCTCGCCGAGATCACACCCGGCGACATCGACGCTTTTTTCTTCACCAACGGCGGCGCCGAAGCGAACGAGAACGCAATCCGCATCGCGCGGCTCTTCACGGGCCGTCACAAAATTGCCGCACGATACCGCTCGTATCATGGCGGCACTGCGGGCAGTCTCACGCTGACCGGCGATCCACGCCGTTGGGCGGCTGAACCGGGCATTCCCGGAGTCATCCGCATCCCCGACTTCTACCATGGCATTCAAAAAGGTTCCGATACGACCGAAGACGTGCTGGCGAGGACCGAGGAGATCCTGCAACTCGAAGGTCCGCAAACCATCGCGGCGATCATTATTGAACCCGTTGTCGGGACTAACGGAATCCTCATCCCACCAGACGGCTACATGCAGGGCTTGCGCGCGCTGTGCGACAAATGCGGCATCCTGCTCATCGCCGACGAAGTGATGGCCGGCTTTGGCCGCACCGGCGAATGGTTCTCAGTCAATCATTGGAACGTCGTGCCGGATTTGATGTCGATGGCCAAAGGCCTGACCAGTGCATACGTGCAGCTCGGCGCAATCGGAATGAGCCGTCGCATCGCCGATCACTTTCAGAAGAATGTTTTCTGGGGCGGCCTGACTTACAACAGCCACCCACTCGCCTGCGCCGCGGCTCTGGCGACGATCGCGGTTTATGAAGAAGATAATTTGATCGAGAATGCGCGCGGTATGGGCCTCGTGATGAACGGCCTGCTTGAGGATTTACAAAGCCGGCACCCTTCGGTAGGCGCGACCCGCAGCATCGGCCTCTTCGGCATTCTCGAGCTGATCCGAAACCGCGAGACCCGCGAGCCGATGGCGCCTTTCAACGGCACCTCACCCGAGATGCAGGAGCTTGGCAAATTTTTCCGGCGGGAAGGGCTCTACACTTTCGTGCGTTGGAATACGTTCTTCACAAACCCACCGCTCTGTATTACCGAAGCGGAAATGCGCGAGGCGTTCGCGATTATCGATAAGGGTTTGGAGATTACGGATCGGGCGGTGGAATGAGGTCAGTACCACCTGCGTGAGCAGGTGGGTTAAGGACGCAAGACGCGGCTCGACCGATGGACCATCCGCTCACGCAGGTGGTACTGACCTCATGTTTCAGAGTCCTCTGATCTCTCTTACCTTTTGATTTTGGTACCCGTGGGCGACGGTTCGTCCCGAAGGATAAGTTTGAGAATAGCAAATCGCAGGCGTGACCCCAGACCTCTCAGTTTTTCATCGTTAACCTTGTTGTCTCGACCGGGAGATCCAAGTAAGATACCCCCGTTAACTCAAGGCGAGAGATGAACTCTGCCTTCTCGGATTCAGAGCACTGAAAGATCACATGAAAGGGTCTCGCGGGTCGACTCCACCACTCAGTCGTTTCAACTGGCTGACTCCATTCGCGACTAGCCCTATCAAGGATCTGAATGAATACTGAAAACTGCTCTTCATCTTCTTCGGATAACACTAGTGTCGAGTCCGTTATTATCAATACGTAAACATCGGCCGGCAGCCAGCTTAGATCTCTAATACATTCATCGAAGGCGGGCCAGTTCTCGCCAAAGTAGCATGGGAACTGCAAAGCAGCAGAGCACTCGTTGTCGAGAGTGTCCGTTTTCCTCATTTTCTTGCCGCGCAAAAAACGAACGGCGACTTTCAGAGACTCATGCTTCGTCAACGACCATCCGAAGTCTGTAATCTCCGACGACCCTGTTTCGGCTACATGAAACCAAGGCCCTTGCACTAAATATAACGACTCTTTCGACATAATTAACTAATCGATCCTGGCGAAGGTCTTGTAATGATCAGTTGTGTACCAGGTACTGCCATCACTGCCCCTGACAATGCGCTCGGCTCCGCGATTAACCCCTTGCTGATATGGTTGCACGTCGTACTCTCGATATGTGATCGGATTGCCACCTGTATCTGTCTTGGGAAGTACTTGACCACCACCGCGCCCATCATTCTGAAAGACGTCACCTCCCTTATACCCACTTGGCGGATTTCCTGTTCGCTTGATTGTCGTCAGGGCATCCTGAATGTGTTGGGGAGCGACGGTAAGACTTATGATCTGAGTCATCTTCTCGATTTCATCACTCGAGAAGTGTTGAACTGTGTGATTCTCGATAGATTCCTTAAGCGATCTTGAGTAACCAAGGACCTCGTATGTGGATAAGGCGTTAATGTTTACCTTGTAACCTTTACTGCCCGGAGCGCAGCCACCGGGGCAATAAACGAGAGTTCCGCCTGCTTGTCTCTCCTGCTCTCGTAGCCAATTGCGCCACTTTTCATCCAACTGCCGCACTTCTTCATTGCTTCTCCATCCGTATCCGTTGAAGAAGTTCTTTAGTTTCTCCCAGAAGCCCCGGCCATCGGGATCATTTCGAGCGAGCGGATTGTTATTGACGTAAGCGTAGGCGTTCCATGACTGCGGGTCTGTAAGATCCCGTTTCGCTTGGTAGTTGTCTGGATCTGCGCTGGTGAACCGTCCCTGAGTGGATGCGTAGTACCTGGCTAGGAAGTAATCCAGTCCCGTCTCGTTATCCCGTTCCTTCTGGGTGAACTTCTGCCGCGTGCCATCGCCCGAATAACCGAGCTCGGGCGTGCGCCAGTTTGTGCCGGCAAACAACTCTTCACCAAAGGGCAGGTAATCATGACGACTGGTTCCACTTAGGCTGCCCGTGTTGTCAAAGATCATTCGCGGCGTGCCTAACTGATCCGTTGCCAGCCAGTGAATATTAGCAGATGGCTCCGCCGTTACCAGTAGCTGCCCATTTCGATAGCCGTATTCTTTCTGCGGATTCGACGCGTCAGTGTTCGCCGCGTATTCAGCCAGCAGTACTCCTCCGATACCGTAGACCTGCCACGTCTGATTTCCGTTGACTATGCGCTTAACGCGCCGCCCGTCACCATCATAGCAGTAGATCTGCCACTGGCCGTCGGCCCAGGCTTTGGTCATTCGGTTCGCGCCATCATACAAGCGCGCGCCTTCGCCGGTGTAACTATCGAAAGTGAGATTACCCGCGCCGTCATAAGACATGGCGCCCGGCTGCCCACTGGGAACACCAAGTCGATTCGTATTCGGGTCAACCGCAAATTGCGGATGAAGGCCCGCGCCCCAGGTCCACGCCGGATCAATTGTTCTATTACCATATTGGTCATATTGGTAACCACGAGACCACCCCGTACAGCCATTACCGGAAGGACAGTCGGGTGCATTATTTCCTTCGGGATCCCAGGCACCCGTCATCCGATTCAAGCCGTCATAGTTGTAAGCCTGTAACATGGTCGTAGCCGTCGACGCTTGATCGTCCTGCGGCACGAACAGATCTTGCGCTACCAGATTTCCATTGTTGTCGCTACCGGCGCATCCTGGATCGAATGCGTTACATTGAAAGCTGTATCGATTGCCAATCCTGCCCCGGTTCCACGTTGCGCCATCATTTACGCTCGTGACGCCGATCACCGCCAGTTGGCCGCGCGAGTTGTAGAAGAGCTTGTTGTAAACCGGCGTGGCCGTGCCGAATTGTTCCTGCATCATTTGCCCGCCCGCGGCGTAACTGATTCCGGTTGAGTAAGTGCGGCCCGACCCGTCGCCCAGATTTCCAGCCACGCTGTTGGCTCTCCCGGCACTGTCGTAGGTGTTAGTGACGGTTCGTCCGGAAGGATAAGTTTGAGTCAGCACGTGTCCGGCGCGGTCGTAAGTGTAGCCGACCGGATAACTCTGCGATCCGATAGTCTGGCTGCCGCCGAGCGCGCGACCTAATGCGTCGTAAGCGCTGTAGCTATAACTCGACACACTCGAACCGACCGAGGCTAATCTACCTTTGCCGTAACTTGCGGAGTCATAGTTATAACTCACGCCCGGAGTGCCGTCATTGTATGTCCGAGTGGTCACCCGGCTCAGCGGATCGTAGCCATAGGTGGTGACGATGCCACGCGCGTCCGTCTTCTGCGTCAGGTTTCCCTTGTTGTCATATTGATAACTGATCGAGCCGCTCTCGGGATTGGTCGCCGAAGTCACCAGCCCGAGACTGCTGTAAACGAAACTGCGCGTCTGCGAACCCTGGTTCACAGTGATTAGATTCGAGAGCCCGTCATAGTTGTAGCTGGTCAGGTAATTTAACCCTGCCGGATCTTCGTAAACCTGAACCAATTTGCCCAGGGCATCGGTGACGCTTTTCCGTGACTTGCCTGCTTGGTCCGTCACCGTCACTTCGTTCGCGTTGTAGCTGTTCGTAACCGTTCCGGTGCTCGTTCCATTTCCACCCCAGGGCGCCGGCAAACCCACGCCGCCAAATGTCTGCACTTCAATCAGGCGACCCCCGTTGTCAGACTTGCTGCGCGTCCAACCCATCGTGCTTTCACCACCGGCGCCACCGCTCGTGTTGGCGCGATAAGGATTCGACGTTAGCACGTACGAATTCGATCCGCTGAAAAGGTAACGCGTTTGGACCTTGATACCCGTGGCTTCATCCGTGGCGCTTTGACCAGAGGAATCTTCTAGCTGCCGCTTTAGACGTACTCGCCCAAGTTGATCAAAGTGCTGCACCGATACGAGACTTCCGTCACCGATGCTGTTCAAATCCGATCGCACAATGATGCGCCGCGCGATGTCTGAGTACTCGGTCGCGGTGCGAGTTTCCTCCGCTTTACCTTCGGCGGCCCGGACCAGCGTCGGACGGCCAAACACATCGTAAGCACTGGAAGTCGAGACATTATTGTCCGCATCGGTGACTCGCGTTACCAGCCCGGTACTGAAATCATACTCCCGCGCTTCGGTCCGTTGCACAGATGTCTGGAACGCCATCTGGACTTGCGTGGGATATAAATCGAACCCACCCACTGAGCCATAGGTAAATTGCGCGACAGTGCCGCGCGGGTCTGTCGTCTGAATCAACCGACCGGTTGCCCCGGTGCTCCACGAGTCATACTGGTTTGAAATCGAAATCGAGTTGCTCGTGGTCAGAGGACTGGTGTAACCACCTTTGGTTGAATCCCAGCTTGTTTGCTGGATGAGATTGCCGGCGCTGCTGGGATCGTCATAAGAGAACTCGGTGCGCGAAAGTATCTGCGCGCCATTACTCACTTCCGTTGCGGACACAGCATTGCGCAGAGCTGGCGAAGTCGCCCTATGATAGACGTATGGATTGTCTGTAAAAGAGTCGGAAGCGTCCGGCGTGGCATTGTAATAAGTGTTGGCGGAAATACGTTTCAGTGGCGCGTTTGCAGGAACGCCGGTCGGCCTTGCAGAGGAATCACGGGGAACAGCCGCGTAGTCGACCCAATCATAGTCCGCGATCCGGGTGACGTTACCGTTCTTGTCATAGTTGTAGTCTCTGATCGCAGTCTTTGCATAGTTGCCTGCCGCGTCCTTAATAGAAGTGAATTCAGTTTTGACGTAAGCATTAGCAGGATGAGCAGCTCCGTACGGAGTATTTGGTTGCCAGAGCCGTTCGATTTTGCTGCCGTCAGGTTTGAAGGTCGTGAGCGAAACTCCATAATCCCAGCGTTCGTGTGCGGATGGGGAGCTTGATCCCAGGCCAACGTTACAGGTTTCACCATAAATGCTTCCATCCGGACCTGTAATAGTACCTCCAGCGCCTTGAAGTCCGTTGAAGGAATACGTCCAGGTGTCCGTCGCTGTCGTCGAAGACCCATCGTATTCCTGCAGGTAGGTCAAATCCTTACGAGTTGGAGCATTCTCAAGCACCGTTTCGGACAACACGCTGTTTTGCCCATCCTGCAAATATTGATAGTTGGCCTGCGCACCCGACGGCAGCGTCACCGAAGACACTTCGCCCCATCCGTTAGAATAACCCCCTCCTTCCGGGGGTGGGTCACTCGGGTTTCCATTGTAGTTAAATGTGTAGGCGAGACCTCCAGTCTGGGTTGGCAGAATAATCTGATCTACCACCCGCAAACTTATATTGAGCGTCTGTGGGCCTACTGGCGCTGTCGTGTCGTCGGTGGGCGTGAAGAGCTTATTAACAAAGGTATTCTTCCACTTCACTGTATACATGAGCGGCTCGTTGTTGAAGCCTTGCGCGTAGATGTAATCCTGATTTGCGTCGGTGTCGTATTCTAGAATCACCGAACGGTCAACCTGATCGACAAGCCGAGTGGCGGGATGATTGTTGTAGGTAATGTTTTGAATCTCGACATAGTTATTATTGCGGTCGTACATTCGCTGCGGTGCATTGCCGCCGGTCACCCGTCGTCCATCCGGAAAAGACAAGGTCCATGGATTATTGAAATAATTCTGATCTCCATCATGTTCAATGTCCAACCGCAAGTAAGAACCGTCCGTGCTGTAATACGTCATCCTGTTAGCTGTAAAAGACGTGTAGACCGGAGGATGCCCACTCGGAACACTCCCACAACTGTAGCCCCATCCATCCGGAGTAATTTGAAAGTATCCATCATTCAAGTAAGGGGACTCGCTGTAACCAATGGGTCTGAAGAAGTGCTCGCTGCCATCTGGGAAAACAACCTTAAGCTTAAAGTTGTAAACCGCCTCCGGGTACGGACACTTTGGCATATCCTCCCAGCTGTATTGATCCTGACGACTAACGGTTTGCAATTGATAACCGAATGAGTACTTCCATCCGGCGAGATAGCTGGGTTGAAGCATCTGGAGGGGCCATGTGCCAGGTTCGCCATTGCCGTAAAAATCGTGAAACTGGTAGATCCATGTGTCTAAGAGTTTGGTGTTATAGATAAGTCCGACACCGGCGCTGAGACCGCCCCGCCCGGTAGGCAACGAACTGACCGGAACGTTAAGCAGGACATTACCGTTGTGCATACTGATGGTTTCAATGTCGCTGATGGCGTAAGACCCAGCAGGGCGAAAACCTCGGTCGGGAGACAGTCCCTCTTGCGCCGCACTAGAGAGCGCGGTAACGCATATGACCGAGACGATTGTAAAGATACGGACCAGGATTTTCACTGCAAGATGGCCTGCGTTAGTTCCGGTAGTCTTATGAGCCAGCATGGTTTCACTCCTTTTAGACAATCACAGTTAGCATCTTCTGCGCGGCCTCAGGCATCGCGGCGGGCAGCTTACGTTTACTGTTGTCTCTAGGGAACTGAGGGTTTAGCAAAGATTCCGTCGTTGACGCGCGGGCCCAGCGTCCATGACGCTCCGGTTAACTTCCAGATTGAGGCGCCGTTTTCGAATCGCTCAATACTGTTCGGCACTAACTGACCATCGACCGCATGCCAATTCGGCGTTGAGACTTGGACGGGCACAGGAACGGTCGCGCGCTTCATTGAATAATGTATTCGCTCAAGCCGCAGCGTGTCTGAGTTGATGTAAAAGATCTTTGACTGAAGCACACTGCCAGTGAGGCTCGCCATAGAAACGCGATCGGAAGCTTCGTAAATGTCATAGAAGGGTCCCGGATAGTTGGGATTGTTGCCGCCGTCCAAGCGAAAGCGTTTTCCCAAGGAGCGCATGGCAATGCCATCCGTCTGTCCAATCACGAAATGGTCGACGGAATCGAAGACGATCGACTCAATGAGATCCAAATCGGCGGGAGTGAGAATGCCGAGATTTGTCCACGGTTGCTGCCCATCGAAAGCTATCACACGCATTTGGCCTAACATGTATTCCTCCAAACGCATGCGGTTGGGAGATTCAGTGATCAGACGAACGTTAACTGGGGTTGCAGCATTAATGGTCAGTGAGCCCGTGATCGTGACGCGCTCTTTGCCAGGCACCTCTAAGCGGTTCCCAAGGACACCTAGGAATGCACTCAACTCGGGTCGCAAGCGCGCACGCCGAACGTATTCCAGATTCAGCTGCCTCGTAACTGGTGGATTGGAGCCAACGGTTCGACTCTTCACCCGCGCGTTTCCCAAGAGATGAACAGAGGCGAACACGATGATTATCGCTGCTGCCGCGGACACAACGATTGCGTAGCGGGACATGAACTTCTGTTTCATAGCTTCCTCTCTGGTAAAGGGTGCCCTTGGGTGGAATCACCCAGAGCGACGGCTGCTATCGAATGGGGGTCGGGAACCGGTTCGCGGGGATCGGGTTATTGAAGACTTGGGGTCTGCAAAAGAGATTGCGCCTGAGCTTATAACCGTAACAAAAGAACCCGTGGTGGCGGATGCGTTGTGAAAATCGGATGAATCCGTTGCAATAAAGGGCTCTGACCTGCCGGCTCGCGAAATCAAATACAGACTGATCGGACGCCCAGGCTTCTCTTGAGTTCTCTCTCGAAGGGTGCTTTTTCGATCAAAGTGCGTGCGAATGTGTTCGAACCGATCACGCGCGTAGTGAGGGTTCGTAAATTATTGGAATTATTTTGGTACCCGCGGCAGGGGTCGAACCTGCGACCTCTCGCTCCGGAGGCGAGCGCTCTAATCCACTGAGCTACGCGGGCATGGGGTAAAACGATAGCATAGCCAAGGAAACGTGGGCTAGCGAAGAGAGTCGGATAACCTTTAACGTTACTTTATCAATCCAGTTACTCGGCTCGTAGAGGCGAAATGTTTATAGCCCCGGCCTACCATTGAGAGCCAAGCTCCGCAGGAGCGCAACATTTCTTTGTCGCGCTCCTGCAGAGCGCAGAAATCAAATCAGCAGCTTGAGCTATAAATATTTGGCTCCTCCGGAGCCAGGAATGTCAGGGTACCTAAACGCGAGCCATCAGGAGTGCTTGATGATTACCCCTTCGATAATATTGGCGACATTCTCACAACGATCGATCGCGGCTTCCAACTTTTCGTAAACATCTTTCCACTTGATCACCGTAATCGGGTCGCGTGTCTCGTGAAACAGTCCGCCCACCGCGCGTTGATAGACGTCGTCGCCCTCGTGTTCCAAACGGTGAATTTCAACCAGGCGTTCGGTCACGCCTTTGGGTTTTTGCAGCATCGAAATTACTTCATGCAGTTGCAGAGCCATGCGCTGGATCAGTCCGGCCAGTTGTTTCGCCGGTTCGGTGCTTTCGTGGATGTCGTACATCACTATGGCCCGCGCCGCGCCATCGATCAGATCGACGACGTCATCGAGCGCCTTGGACATCATGTAAATGTCTTCGCGATCGAAAGGCGTGATGAAGGATTGATTGAGACGGGTCGAGACACTGTGCGTTAAGTCATCGCAGGCATGCTCGATGCCCTTGATTCGTTGCACGTATTCCGTGTAGTCCCCATCGTGATGCGAAAGCATCTCGACCAGAGTGGTAGCGGCATCGTTGATATACGAAGTCATCTGGGCAAAGAGCGAAAAATATTGTTCTTCACGCGGTAGCAGCTTGGCAAACATTTACGGACTCCTGCGAATTTCACTGGGATTGCGATAGCCGGATTCAATTCGAAGAGGGGCAATATTAACGGATGCTCCAACAGAAGTCTATGCATTCTATCTTACTCCCTCTCCGTTTGGGAGGGCGATAACATACTTGATGCATCAAGTTCGCCCCTGAACTGGTCCGGTTTGAGCAGCGCCGCAGGCACGGGATGTGGTAGCCCGGACCAACGGCCGTCAGAATTCCCATAAGTTGGTGGGAGCGCTGAAGGCGCGGCATGCGTTTGGCTACACACGACCAGTTCTAATAAAGAGTTTCGCCCTAAACCCTCATCGCCAACCCTTCTCCCAAATGGAGCAGGGAGTCGCCGCTACTTGCAAATTGCTTCATTACTCGTATATCAAGGTTGCGGCATGGGCGAAAGATCAGATTACTCACAAGTGGTGGATTTGCTGCGCGCGGAATCCGAAGCGATCGCGAAGGCGGCTTCGCGTTTGCAAACGGAAGATATTGACCGCGTCATGGCTTTGCTGACCGGCTGCAAGGGGAAGATCGTTCTGCTCGGGGTTGGCAAGTCGGGACTTATCGCTCAAAAGATCGCCGCCACCATGATTAGCAGCGGCACGGCGGCAGTTCATCTTCATCCATCCGACGCTTTGCACGGCGGGCTGGGCATCGTCGGTTCCGAAGACGTAGTGCTGATGTTGAGTAACAGCGGCGAGACCGACGAACTGCTGCAACTGTTGCCGTATCTCAAGCGTCGCAAAGTACCTTTGGTCGCCATCGTCGGCAATTTGAAATCGACGATTGCTCGGCGCGCCGACGCTACCCTGGATGCTTCGGTGGATCAGGAGGCATGCCCTCTCAATCTGGCTCCAACTGCGAGTACCACGGTTGCCCTGGCCATCGGCGACGCGCTGGCGATGACGTTGATGAGCGCCAAAGGACTAACCGTAGACGACTTTGCGCACAATCATCCGGCGGGCCAATTGGGCAAGCGCCTGACGTTGCGCGTTGCCGATTTGATGCATGGCGGTTCAGAGAACCCGACGATTGCCGCCGACGCGGCCTGGATGGAGATCATTACGACGATCACACATTTTGGTTTGGGGGCCGTAAATGTTGTCGACGGTAAAGGCCGACTGGAAGGCATCATTACTGATGGAGATTTACGGCGCTCGCTACAGCGGCTCAGCAGCGCCGACCTCGCGTTCGCCAATATCAAATGCGACGACTTGATGACCCGCAACCCGATCGTTACCAACGCGGATATGCTCGCCTTCGATGCCTTGCGCTTGATGGAGAATCGGCCTTCGCAGATCAATGTTCTGCCGGTCGTTGACGGTGAAGGAATATGTGTGGGCCTGATTCGTTTGCATGACATTGTGCGCAGCGGGTTGTAAAAGTGGCATAGACTTCAGTCTGTGTCTGTGGTCGGTCGAATCACAGACTGAAGTCTGTGCCACTATCTCTTGCGTTAGAGTCTTACTCAAAATGAGGGAGTTCATTGAAATGGAAAGACGAACTTTTACTGTTCGCAAACAATTAATCTTCATCGTGCTGCTTGTTTCCTCTACCGGTGTGTTGGCGCAAGAGTCCGGCTCGCGCGGCCGCCGCGTTAGCAACGTTCCGGCAGCAGAAGCCACAGTGACGGTCAACGAACAGTTCTTGAATTCGTTTCTCACAGCCATTTTCGACAACTTGCAGGAGCCGGCGATGCCTTTGACGATTGGCGGCGCATCGACTCAAGGGCCGAGCGCGCAATGCCCCAGCGAGATCAGATTGAAACGCGAAGTTGCCGGAGTACGCACCGCGGTTCGTTTCGAGAATGGCCGTATCACCGGTCCGCTGGCATTCGCTGGCGCCTACAGCTCATCATATCTGGGATGCATTGAGTTCTCCGGTTGGGCTGATGCAGAGGTCAATCTTGAGTTCAACAGCGAGCGCCGCGCCCTGGCAGCCCGCTTTCGTTTGCGCGACATCCATCTCAATGACCTGCCGGCACTGGCGAACGGCCCGCTGATTACTATGGTCCAGACGGCCATCGACCGGCGCTACAATCCGGTCGATCTCTTCACCCTGGAGCAACTCTCGACAACCGTGAATATTCAGCCGGCGAAAGGCGCTTTGAAGTTGCGCGCGAAGGAAATCCGGCCGGAAATAACTCCGGCAGGGCTGACGCTGCACGTCATGTATGAGTTCGTAAAAGGATAGTCGCGTGTTAGCTGTTTGAGGTCAGTACCGGGAGCGGTAGCGACCGGGTCCAGCCGCTCAGTCTCGATCGTGCGATACGTTGCGGCCCGGTCGCTACCGCTCCCGGTACTAACCTCACTACGCCTCGGGCACTCGCTAGGCTTCTTCTACCTTCTTCCACCTTCTCTACCATTCTGATAGAATCCGCTCTCTTCAGCAGACCAGCCTGAAAATTTCCGGGAGGCTTCCAACGTGCGAAAGACAAACTTTGCATTTGCAACTCTGCTAATCGTTACGGCTGCGGTGATGGGACTTGCGCAGACGCCCGAAGGGTCGCGCTACCTGATGCCGCCCAAAGAAGTCATCGATGCATTCGATGCCACGCCTTTGCCGCAGGCCATTCTGAGTCCGACGAAGCAGATGCTGGCGCTGACGTTTCGCAAGGCCCAGCCGACGATTGCAGAACTGTCGCAACCGATGCTGCGGCTGGCCGGTGCGCGCGTCAACCCGCGTAACAACGGCCCGCACCGCGCGACCGAAATCTATGCGATCACTCTGAAGAAGATCGCTGACGGCAGCGAAGTGAAAGTTATGTTGCCGCCGCAGGCGAACCTTGCAAACGTGCGCTTCTCGCCTGACGGTTCTCATCTTTCTTTTCAGAACCGGAAGGACGATCGGATTGAGTTGTGGGTGGCCGACACCGCGACCGGCCGCGCGAAGTTAATCAGCGGCACGGATCGACTTAATGCGACGACCGGCGATCCCTGCGACTGGCTGCATGACAACACGACCTTGATTTGTCAGTTGGTACCCGGCGGCCGCGGCCCTGCGCCGCAAGAGCCGTCCGTGCCCACCGGTCCAAATATTCAGGAGACCAGCGGCAAGGCCGCGCCGGCGGCGACCTATGAAGACATGATTAAGACAGCGCATGACGAAGCGCTGTTCGAATACTATTTCACGAGCCAGCTTGCGGCGATCAATATAACTTCAGCCAGCAAGACTCTGATTGGCCGCCCGGCAATCTTCGACAGCGTCACGCCCTCTCCCAGCGGTGAATATCTGCTGGCCGCGAAGATCAAGCGGCCCTTCTCGCATCTGATTCCGATGGGCGGCTTTCCCGAAGAGGTTGAGATCTGGACACGCCGCGGAGAACTCGCACGCAAGATCGCCGATGTGCCATCGCGCGAAGGCGTGCCGCTGACGGGAGTGCAGACCGGGCCGCGCGGGTATCGCTGGCGCGCGGATCAGCCGGCGACCGCTTTGTGGACTGAAGCCCTCGACGGCGGCGACATGAAGAACAAAGTTCCGTTCCGCGACAAAGTCATGAGCAGCGCGGCGCCGTTCAAAGACGCGCCAACTGAAGTAGCAAAGACGGAGTGGCGCTTTACCAACATAGCTTTTACTGAAAAAGGCATTGCCCTCTTGAGTGAATCCGACCGCGCGAGCCGTCGCACGCGCACATGGATTCTTGAGCCAGGCGCTGAGCCGCGCAAGTTATGGGATCGCCGGCAGGACGCTGCTTATGAAAATCCCGGGACTCCGGTCATGCGTCGCGACAGCGGCGCCGGTGGATTTGGCGGCGGAGGTTTCGGCGGCAGCGGGACCAACGTGATCATGCAGACTGGGGATTTCATCTACCTCACCGGGCAGGGCTCTTCTCCGGAAGGCGATCGCCCGTTTTTGGATCGCCTTAACCTGAAGACTCTTAAAGCGGAGCGCCTGTTTCGCAGCGACGCGAAGGCCTACGAAACAGTAGTCGCGCCGCTCGGTGACGATGCCGCGACGCTTCTCACGCGATACGAGACGCCGGCGGATCCACCGAACTATTTCATTCGCGATCTACAAAGCAATTCAAAACGCGCGGTAACTACATTCGCTGATCCTCAGCCGCAACTGCGCGGCGCCACGCATCAATTCATCACGTATCAACGGAAGGACGGGGTGAAACTATCTGGGACTCTCTATCTTCCACCCGGATATAAGTCAGGTGAGCGGGTGCCGGTGATCATGTGGGCTTATCCGCGCGAATTTGGCGATCCGGATTCGGCCAGCCAGATCACGGGTTCGCCCAATCGCTTCACGATTGTCAGTGGTTACTCGCATCTGTTCCTGCTGCTAAGTGGCTACGCGGTTCTCGATAACCCGACGATGCCAATCGTCGGACCCGGCGAAACTGCCAACGATCATTACGTCGAGCAACTGGTGGCCAGCGCCGAAGCGGCGATCGACAAGGTGGTTGAGATGGGTATCGGCGATCGCGATCGCATCGGTGTCGGCGGCCACAGCTATGGCGCCTTCATGACCGCGAACCTGCTGGCGCACTCACGTCTGTTCCGCGCCGGGTTTGCGGAAAGCGGCGCCTACAATCGTTCGTTGACCCCCTTTGGTTTTCAGAGCGAGCGGCGAACATTCTGGGAAGTGCCCGATCTTTACGCGAAGATGTCGCCGTTCTGGTACGCGCACGAAGTCAAGGATCCGATCCTCTTGATGCACGGCGAAGCAGACGACAACTCGGGAACTTTTCCGATCCAGTCAGAGCGTTTTTACATGGCGCTGAAGGGGCAGGGAGCCACGGTGCGTTATGTGACGCTGCCGTTTGAAGCGCACGGGTATGCTGGTCGTGAGACGCTGCTGCACATTCTCGCGGAACGGATTAATTGGTTTGATAAGTACGTGAAGAACGCACCGCCGCGTAACGTACAGAAGACGGCCGCGAATTGATGCGCGTCTCTAGGTTCGGCTATGCGGAGTGTTAACACTCGTTAGCCTTGAGCGCATGCGCTGTTGCCACTTGCTGCGCGCGCCGTCGTTTTCAAGTTGCGTCATCACGTCATTCAAGGTCTCGCCGCCAAACTGCCGCATCTTCAGGTAGAGCAGGGCCGGCACAATGCACATCAGCGGCAGCACGAAAATATTCACGAGCTGCGACAAGGGCTGAACTACTTTGACGTGTAAGCCTTTGCCTTTGCTGGCTCCGCCTATCAGAGCCGCGAACGCGCCCCCGACTATTGAAGGGAGCAAAAACTGGATCAGCATCACGAGAATGACGGTGCGCCATGAACGCGAGGCCAACTCACGAGCCCGCAATCGCGCCGCTTTCTTTTCCAATCCCTCCACCAAAACCACCGGCGCCCAAAGCGAATAGCGCAGCGTCATTACAATTCCCGGTATCACAAATAGGATAAAGCCAAGCAGGATGCGCAAAGTAATGCGGATGCCGGTATTGAGGAAGGGCCGCCAACGTCGTCGCAAAACGTCGAAAGCCGCGCGCAGTTCCACCGGCTTAAGCGGCGCCACAGCAAGTTGCGTAACGATGATTGCCGTCACGCCGGAAATGATTGACGGCGTAACAAAGCCTGCCGCTATTTGTAAGAGAGCGAGGGGAATCCCCAGCGCGATCCTTGTCGGTCTGCTGATTCGTGGATCCGCGAACCGGAACGCAATTACCATCAGCGCAACGATGATGGTAGGAATATGAGCGATCAGCGACAACTTCAAAAACTTGGGAAAGTATTCGCTGTAGAGAGCAAACGCGCGGCGATAGAGCGCGCCCAGTCCATCAGCGTTCGCGCGCATCGCATTGGCGAAAGCCGCCGCGCTTTGCGGTCGCGCGGCTGGATCTTTCTCCAGCGCCGACATGATCAGACGCGAGACTCGCTTGGGCAACTTCCCGTTATGCTCTCGTAAAGGTTTCGGCTCGCTCCCGGTATGCGCGCTGATTACTGAAGTCGTCTCGCCGGTAAAAGGCGGTGTTCCCGAAAGCATCTGGTAAGCAATAATCCCCAGGCTGTAGATATCTGAGCGCGCGTCCAGATGTTCGCCGCGACATTGCTCCGGCGACATGTACAAAGGCGTTCCCAGAATCGCTCCGACACGCGTCAGGCCCGTCGTCGCGGCCGTTGAAGAAGCGGCAGTATTCCCATGTCCGGTGTTCTTCGCTCCGCCTGTGTGCGGCGCCGCCGCTCCGAGCATCCGTGTCTGATCGCCGTCGTCGACCGCCTGCGTGGCGCCGGCATCGTGGTTGGGCAACTGCGTCGCTCGTCCGTCGCCTGTAGCTGATATCGTCACCCGCGCGTCTGCTTCACTGCCAGAAACAGGTTGAATCAGAGTTTCGGATTCCAGTTGATCCGGCGAAGGAAGCACACGGGCCTCGAGTTCTGAAGCAACGGCCGCCGCCGTCGCTGCCGGAGTCGAATCAGAGAGGCGAATGGTCGGTGTATCTTCGGCGCTGTGATTAAGGGGAGTAACGAGATTGGCGGGTGCAGCGTCTGCTGCTTCACCAAGTTTCGCGATCCCAAAATCGAGTACCTTGATGCGATAACCACCGAGGCCGTTTGGTTCCAGCCAAATGTTGTCGGGCTTGAGATCCCTGTGGACGATGCCCTGGTGATGAGCCTCATGCACCGCCGAACAAACTTGTTCGAGAATGTCGACCACCCAGTAGAGCGGCAGCCGCTGCTCTTCAGCCAGGACGTCGCTGAGCGTGCAACCGTCGAGGTATTCCATGACCAGATAGGCCACACTCTCTTTGCCCGCCCGCGCAAATCCAAAGTCGGTTACATCGACTACGTTCGGATGTCGCAGGCGTCCTGCCGCCCGGGCTTCACGCTTGAAGCGTTCGACGAACTCTTCGTTGCGCATAAACTGCGGCGTGATCAGCTTAAGAGCGACGTAACGTTCCGTGCCCAGATGCGTGGCCAGATAGACTGCGCCCATGCCGCCCTGCCCGAGCAGGCGTTCGAGGCGGTACTTCTCGTCCAGAGTCTGACCGACGTAGAGATCCGGGCTATTCATAATGGATCGCAGTCATCCTGTCCGCCTGAAAAGCGAACAGCTTCTAATGATAGGCTGAGCGTGCTTCGCACGCTGGCGGACAAGGATGTCCGCGCTCCCTTAACTAGTCCCAACGAGCGTCGTCCCAGGTTCGTTTGCGTAACTTTTCATCTGTCCAAAAATTCTTCAGTAGCTCGACACGTGATCCGTGTTCAGTTTCAGCCGGCAGCAGCACCGTCACCACATCATAACGATACGGGGCCCCGGTCAAGTCAAGCAGTCGGCGATAGCCGCGCGCCGCTCGCGCAATCTGCCTGCGCTTGCGCCGGTCGACATTCGCCTGTGGTGGAGCAAATTCATCCGACCCGCGGGTCTTCACCTCGACAAAGCAGAGCGTCGCGCCGTCATAAGCCACCACGTCAATCTCAGCATTGATCAGCACATCGCGCGTGTTGCGGCCAATTGGTACTGTGAAGTTTGCCGCCACTATTCGATAGCCGGCGCGCTCGAGATATTCGATCGCCAGCGCCTCACCGCGCCGTCCCAACTCAGAGTGAGGGGCGAGAGTCGGCGTCGCCAACTCTTTGCTGACCAAGTTGCCTTTGACAAATCTCATCGTGGTGGACCTTGGCATTGTTCGGAGTTCCGCCTTCAGGCGGAGTCTCTCTGAGGAAGCGTGCCGCCTGAAGGCGGAACTCCAAACTATTCAGCCGCGGCGGTTTCTTTCCGAGTCGCTTTCTTCGGCGGATTCTCTACTGCCGCGACCGGTTTACTAATGATCTTCTTTCGCTTAGGCCGCCGGGCCCCGAAAGTTCCGCGATGAATCTTACCGCGCCGTGAACGCTGATCACCTTTGCCCATAAGTCGATGCTCCTCACGATTTGCTTTAGTAGCACAGACTTTAGTCTGTGATTGAGTCTTTCGGTTGTTTATGATCACAGACTGTTTATCGGTGATTGAGCTTTGGTCGGCACGCAATCACAGACTGAAGTCTATGCCACTTCATTTCTTCATCAGCTCCAGCACAGCCGAGGTCATTGCTTTGATTCCGGTGCGTAGAGTTGGTTCCGGTTGTGGTTCGAATAAGCTCGAGTGCAGTGACGGCAAAGGCTTACCCGATTTCATGGCCGCTTCAACTCTGGAAGGCTCGACCGCGCCCAGCCAAAACATGAACGCAGGAATTTTATGATCGAGACTGAGGAGGCCAAAGTCTTCGCTAACCATTAGCGGCTGGGCCTTAACGACCTTGTCCCTGCCGATCGTCTTTCCGAGCGCGGCCGCAATCCGCTCGCTCAATTCAGGATCGTTGTATGTTGCGGGAGAATTTTCGCTTTCGATCACCTTAAGTATGGGTGCTCGATCCTCCGGAATGCCGGCGGCTGAGGCCATTCCCTTCGCGATGCGTTCAATCGAGGCCAGAATGTGCTGGCGCACTTCTTCTTTGTAGGTTCGAATTGTCAGTTGCAGAGTGACTTCGTCAGGAATGATATTTCGTTTCGTCCCGCCATGAATCGAGCCCACCGTAATCACCGCCGGGTCGAGAGCGCTCTTCTCGCGACTGACGATAGTTTGCAGGCCCAGAATTATTTGCGCGGCGAGGACGACCGGATCCTTGGTCGCCTCTGGTCGCGCACCGTGGCCGCCCAGACCGCGTATCACCAGATCCACTGAGGTCGCACTCGCCATCGCATAACCTGGAAACCAGGTGATGGTGCCCGCGGCAACATCGCCACTGTCATGCAGCGCCAGGATAAAGTCGGGTTTGGGAAAGCGCGTGTACAAACCATCTTCAAGCATAGCCCGCGCGCCGTTGACGGTTTCTTCCGCAGGCTGTCCAATCATAATCAGCGTGCCGTGCCATTGATCCTTTAGTGCGGCCAGCATCTTCGCAGTCCCAAGAAACGACGTGATGTGAACATCGTGCCCGCAGGCGTGCATTACGCTCACCTCCTGGCCCGCATCGTTCTTCATTTTCACGATGCTGGCGTACGGCAGACCAGTCTTCTCTTCCACCGGCAGCGCGTCGAGTTCGGTGCGCACCAGAACTGTCGGGCCGGCGCCGTTCTTCATCACGGCCACGACGCCATAGCTGGTCCACTCGGGCTGCGCGTACTTGCCGACGCGCTCAGTGACCGTGTAGCCGAGCGAACGAAGCTGCGCGGCCACGAAAGCCGCAGTCTTTTCTTCGTGATGCGAAAGCTCAGGCGCGGCGTGCAGCATCTTGTAAGTGTTGACGAGCTGCGCGATTTCGCGATCGAGCATGGTGTCAACTGACTGCTGAGCGTACGCCGGAGCGGCGCAGAGAATGGTGGATAGAAGAACAAGCAGGATGGATTTTTTCATTTCGTCGTCAGGTCGGAAGCTAAGATTGTGAGCCGCCAAGATACCCCAGATGGCTGGCGCCGACAAGTGCCTCCTCCGTTTTCGATGGGTGTCTCTATAGCGGATTCTGTAATCCGCGTAATGGGTCAGTACCACCTGCGTCAGCGGGGGGCCCATTCGTCAATTCGCGCATTGAATCCTTAGCCCACCGCTTACCCAGGTGGTACTGACTTCATATTCACACTGCCGGATAGTCGGGCGCGAAAGCCGAAAGCCCGATACGCGGCGCGGCGAGCATTAATCCAATAATCGTCTTCGCGTCTTCAATCTCGCCATCCGTGATCATCTGGAGAGCACGTGCGAGGGGAAGACGGACGATTTCGATCGTCTCATCGTCGTCCAGGCGCTGGGCCGTGGCCGTGAGATCCGTCGCGAGATACAACCACATCTTCTCTTCCAAAAATCCGGGCGAGACAAAAAACTCAGACAGCTTTTGCATTCGGCCCGCAACCAGGCCTAGCTCTTCTTCCAACTCGCGCAGAGCGCCTTCTTCCGGATCCTCCTTGTCTTTCAGAGTGCCGGCTGGGAGTTCAAGCAGATAACGCACGGCAGGATGCCGGTACTGCCGCACCAGGGCAACCGTGCCGTCGTCGAATGCCGGAACAATTACCGCGCTGCCGGGATGATGGACGACTTCACGTACATAAGTCTTGTCTCCTTCGCGCACCGTGTCGGTCGTGACATCGAAGACCCGACCTTCGAAGACCTTTTTGGAATCAAGAAACTCCGGTATTGGTGTCTCAGTCATGATTGATGAACAGTGTAATTTGAAGAGTGTCGGTCGGCAATGGTACCGAAACCCCGAGCGGTGAATTCCAACTCCCTCTCCCAAAAGCAGAGGGAGAACTGAATAAACGCATCCGGTCGCTACCCCGACTGGTCGGGGTTCTGTAACTCTTCCTGGACCGCGCCGACGAGATAGAGCGATCCCGTAACGCAAATCAGTCCATCTGCCGAAGTCACTTCTCTCGCGAGTTGCACAGCTTCTTTCACCGACGACGCCAGCCGCGCATTTGCTTTGTCGAATCCGTCCGGCACAGCCGACATCAACATTTCGGCCGTGGCAGAGCGAAGGTTAGCGAAGCTGGTAAGGATTAGTTCATCGGCTTTGGGAAACAGCGTCGCCGCCATTTCCGGCAGGGCCTTGTCTCTCATTGCGCCGAAGATCATCGTGATGGGTTGGGCGACAAACTCGTCCAGATAATCGCGCAGCGCTGCGGCGGCCGCCGGGTTGTGGGCGCCGTCAAAAAGGATTGCGGGCCGGGCTTGCCATAGTTCGAGGCGTCCCGGGTGCTCTGCGCTTTCGAGCCCACTAACAATTGCTTCGTGCGAAATCGGAAAGCCGTGATCGCGCAAAGCTTCCCCGATCGCAATCGCTGTCGATGCATTTGCGATTTGATGTCGTCCGCGCAAAACCATCGAGGTATTTTCGTAAGTGTCTGGCAGACTGCGACCAATCAATCTCGGTTCGACGGCAACGCTCTCACATTGACGCAGAACTACGTCGAGAGCTTCCACAGTTTGCGGCGCGACGATCGCCGTTACGCCCGGTCGAATGATCGCGGCTTTCTCGGCAGCGATTTCAGCCAGATTGTTTCCCAAATACTCCTGATGATCCATTGCGATCGGCGTGATCGCGACGATGCACGCACCGGCGGCGGTGGTCGAATCGAGCCGTCCCCCAAGCCCAGTCTCAAGGATTGCCAGTTCAACCTTTGCTTCGCGAAAAGCGAGCAAGGCGATCGCGGTAACGTGCTCGAAAAAAGTTGGCAGAGTCTCAAGTCGGCCCTGCTCGATCAATTCTTCAGCAATTGTCTTGACCTGCCCGGTCAATCTCGCAAAGTCGGTTTCCGAAATTTGCTCTCCGTCGATCTTGATGCGCTCAGTTATTGAAATCAGGTGCGGTGAAGTGAAGAGTCCCGTGCGAATGCCCGCGGCCCGGCAAATTGAATCGAGGATCACCGCCGTTGAGCCTTTCCCATTCGTGCCCGCGATTTGCACCGACTGGAATTGTTTTTGGGGATCTCCGAGCGCAGTCAGGATCGTTTCAGTGTTGCGGAGACCAAGCTTGAGGGTGAGTGTCTCGTGCCCGAGACTCAGTAGATAGGAAGATGCTTCGTCAAAGTTCATCTCTCTGTGTGATCTCTGTGGTCCTCTGTGTCTCTGATGACAAATCACTCTTTACCACAGAGACACAGAGGAACGCAGAGGTTCACAGAGAAACCGCTAGGTCGAAACCTGAAACTTCAGTCCGGAAAGTTGTGCCGTGGTCGCGCTGGTGATGTCGGGATTCATCATGAAGTTCAGCGCTTTGATGATGTATGGACGCATCTCGCGCCGGTCGACGATGGCGTCGATCATTCCGTGACTCAAAAGAAACTCGGATCGTTGAAAGTCTTTCGGCAGCTTCTGACGGATGGTCTGTTCGATCACGCGTGGACCGGCAAAGCCTACCAGGGCCTTTGGTTCGGCAATGATCAAATCGCCGAGCATGGCAAAACTCGCAGTCACGCCGCCGGTTGTCGGATCGGTGAGCACTGAGATGAAAGGCAGGTGCCGCTCTTCCAGGGCGGCAAGCGCCGCTGAAATTTTGGCCATCTGCATCAGCGAGAGCGTGCCTTCCTGCATGCGCGCCCCGCCTGACGCGGCAAAGATAATCACTGCGCCACGATCTTTGATCGCATGCTCGATCAGTCGCGTGATTTTCTCGCCCACGGCCGAACCCATCGAGCCGCCGATGAAATTCATGTCCATCGCGCCGCCATAAACGCGATGCCCGCCGACTTTGCCGCGCGCGGTGATGACTGCTTCCGGCAATCCCGTGGCACGCTGCGCCTGCGCGATGCGCTTGACGTAAGGCTTGCTGTCGACAAAGTCGAGCGGATCGATCGAGACTACCTCAGAGTCCAACTCTTCGCAGTAACCGTCGTCAAACAGTTTCTCCAGCCGATCGTAAGCGCCGAGACGAAAATGATAAGTGCAGTGCACACAAACCTGGAGCGCCTCTTCCAGCTCTTTCTTGTAGAGGTGCGCGCCGCACTCTTCGCAGCGCACAAAGACATTCTCAGTCCGGACGACGCGCTCAGAGTCGTGCACCGGCTCGATCTTGCCTTTCTTTTTACGAAACCAGGGCATATCTAAAAACAGAGGTCAGAAGTCAGAGATCAGCACCTAACTTATTCGTAAAACTCACAATTTAGAGTTGATGGGAAAAGGGTAGCACATAAGGGGTTCATTACAGAACCGGGAGCGGTAGTGACCGGGCCGATTTCAGAGTCCGCCTAGCGGAGGAGCGAAAACAGCCCAGCAGTTTGATGAAAGAATTGCGCTTGACCAAACACGCAGGCCTGACTACGATGTGGTCAGATCTTTAAAGACTCGTAGAGGCGCGATTTCCAAGAGTAGCTAATGCCGTAAAGCAAAAGAAGGGTGCCCCCCTCGGCTAGCGAAAGGGGTAGATCGCCGAAGCCAGTTGTTATGTTTTCACCTTCGACAACGCTGGTTGGTTGCTGTGGCTAAATCCGCAGGACTGTTTCCACTGATCGTGGTGGTGTATTTCGCGCATTTTCGCGCCTCTAACTAAACTCATTCTAGTTTTGAAGGCCGGTCGTGAAAACTCGCGACCGGCCTTTTTGCTTTTGGGAGTACCTCGTTCCTTATGAACGGAGGAGGACCTGTTATGGCAACGTTCGATACCCTTGCCTGTGTAGTATTGGCGGCTATTCTACTCAAGGCCTTACAGTTGGTCTTAGGTCACGGAAACCACATTCACGAGACGAATCAAATACGTGATGACGAGAAAACCGAGAAACTCGTTAAGAAAAGAAATCATCAAGTGAGAAAGAAACATCGTGGCGCAGGACGCGGAAATCTAGCAGCTCAGAGTCGTCGTTCCAAATGAACGTGAGCACGAGCCTTGACCAGTTGCATCAGGTGTTCAAGTTCGCCGAAGAGCTCAAGTTCGGCGGCTTCATCTTCAGTCAGTTCGCCACTCGCGTTTCGCGCCAGCAAGTAACGCACGCGCCCCTGAGAGTCGACTGAAGGATGTAAGGCCAGAACTTCAGTCGAGCGCGCTAACAGATCCAGGATCTCCTCGTAACTCTTTTGAACGCCGCTCATTGTGTTGTCGCCTTATCGTTTCCCTTTATCGTCGTAGGGCAAAACGTCAAGGTCGAAGTCAGTTTCATTGAGTCTAGCCTCATAGACTTCAATCTGAGGGTACTTCTCTTTGGCGAGAGTCGCAATTTCAGCTTTCTCGCGTTGAAACATCCAATGGCCAAGAATGATTTCACTAAAGATCTCAGTCGGGAGGTCGAAGAGGTAAATCTCGAAGCCACGATTGTCTCGCTTAACGCAATTGGCCGCCTTGGGCTTTGCAAACATTCGGAGTTCCTCCTCGTAAGACCATTGATCGCTTTTTGTGAGGAAAACTATTTCATGCAGATTCTCTGCTAATTCCTCAAATCGCGGCACTACAGGTCTCTTGGAAGAATATTGAACCTGCATTAGAGGAGACATTGTTCGCGGCGTTTCCTGATGGAAAAACGGATTCTCGTCGTCAAAGCCAATCACAAAACCACGATGAGAGTCGGCGTAGTGGGGCCACATCAGTAGGTTATTCCGCTTCCGCGTAAGGCTAAGCATCGGCCATTCGGTAGCCAACTCGCGTTGAAACTTAGCGACTCCGTCACGAACCTTAATCGGGATCATGATCTCACCAGCCACAATACTGTGAACAGGAACGCGTCCCTCCAAACTTTTGAGCAACACTCGCTCTCGCTTTTCAAATGACTCCCGTAAGACCGTAAGGCAAGGATGAGCTTCAAAAGGATCATTCAGCGCTGCGGCTTGGGTGAAGCGCACTCGTCCGTTTCTGAGGACATCAACTCTTTCGGGCGTAACGTACTTGTAGACGGTCATAATCCCATAGTAGCTAGGTTGGCTCGTCTTCCCAACATCATCACAGATATTCGGTCTTTCCTGCCAATTCATCGGGCATCATTACTTCGCAAACAAGAATGAGCCCTTCGATGATTTCCCTGATCGATTGATTCGCGGTGTAGAAAACGATGCCAGAATGATCGACCCCCTCGTTGGCAAGACGAAGAAAATCCTGATCGCGCGTGACGATCACTCGGCCTTCATTGCGCGCGAAGCGGAGGTGGGCTTGATCATCCTGGGTTCGCAGCCCGGCTTCGTTTGTTGTTGTTACATCGATGCCTGCGCGGCGCAAGGCGTTCGCTATTGCGGGATCGACATGTTCGTCCAGATGGAAGCGGATGCGGTCAGCCATGGGAGAGGGCTTCTAATTTTTCTCGCAAGCGTGAGGGGTTGTTCTTCTTGAAAGCCTCGGCCATGCCCTCTTCCTCGTCCAGGCTCTGGTCGATATCATCCTTGTGATCGTAGTAGTAGGCCATGGCGGCGTAAGCCGCGGCGAGAGGTAGATCGTAGGTGCCGGAGATTTCTTCCAAGGCCCGGCCCAAGCGTCGATGCATCAGTACAATGTCGGCAACCGTAATCCGCGTGCCGGCAACTCTCGGTTTGCCGCTGCGAGTGCCACTCGTGGTTTCGATGTAGTCAGACATGGGTTTGGCTATGCTACTACAAATCAGTGAAGGGAAACAGACGTTTCAGAACTCAATCCCTTTTTGCGCCCTGATCCCCGCCTGAAATGGGTGCTTCACTTCAGTCATCTCCGTCACGAGGTCGGCGGCTTCGATTAGTTCTTTTGGAGCGTCGCGGCCGGTGACCACGATGTGGATCGAGGGTTGGCGTTCACGGGTGGCGC
>Ga0070698_100000249_pt1 | contig 54085 bp, 52 predicted proteins | sample KBSK1502metaG_FD_65477 | JGI IMG/M metagenome (GOLD analysis project Ga0070698, IMG submission 65477) | Corn, switchgrass and miscanthus rhizosphere microbial communities from Kellogg Biological Station, Michigan, USA - KBS K1-50-2 metaG | ecosystem: Host-associated > Plants > Roots >...
CTGCTCGACAACGACGGGCGTCTTCGATTCAACGACGCGCGGCTGCTCGACAACGACGGGCGTCTTCGATTCAACGACGCGCGGCTGCTCGACAACGACGGGCGTCTTCGATTCAACGATGCGCGGCTGCTCGACAACGACGGGCGCCTTCGATTCAACGACGCGCGGCTGCTCGACAACGACGGGTGAAGGCGCGCGATGCGTTTCGGCGACGATGACAACCGGCGCGATGACCGCGGGCGGGTCGGCGCACGCGGGTTTCGCAGCCGACGCTACTTGCTTTGCCGGTGCGACCGCTACTAGCTCGGCTTCGCGATGGGCGACGATATTTTTCGCAGCCGGTGGATCGATGGGTTTGTCACCGAGGGCCGCGGCAAGCTCCTTGAACGATCGAACGATCCGCCGCGTCTCGACATTCGCGAGCGGCATGGACGGCGCCGCGGACTCTTCGACCGCGCGAGCGATCCGCTTTGCCTCGACGTTCGCAGAGCTGATCGAAATCGCCGACGCCGTGTTCGCGGAGCTGATCGACGTCGTCGACGCCGTGCTCGACGGCACCGATGGCGTGACGAGCGACCGCGCCGATGACTGCTCCGACAAGCGAACGATCCGCCGCGTCTCGACGTTCGCGAGCGACATCGACGGGGCTGCCGAATCCTCGACGATCTCACGCTGCGTGCCATTCGCCGCGGCCGTTGGCTTTGCGAGCGGCACCAACGGCGCCGGTGACTGCTCGATAACCTCTCGCTGCGTCGCCGCTCGGCCATTCGCGGGCGCCGGCTTCGCGAGCGGCATCGTCGGCGCCGGTGACTGCTCGATAACCTGTCGCTGCGTTGCCGCTCGACTATTCGCTGCGGCCGGCTTCGCGAGCAATGACATTGGGTCCAAGCGCGGACGCTCGATGGCCGCGCGCACGGTGCTCTCCGAAAGGGCACCGGAGCCGTCGGCGAATTTCTTCGGCGGAATGGTGACCGATCGCGATGAGTCGGTGCGCGGAATGCTCTTCGGCACCGCGATTATGTTCATCGTGCGTTTCGCGACTTGCTTCACGTCGGGGATTTCGATCACCGATGTCACGGCACGCGGTAACGTCGGCAGCGCGGTCAACGTCGGCTTCGCCGGCGTCGACTTCGTCTCGAGTGGCTTCTCTCGCAGCGAGGACATCTCGTCGAACACGCGTTGCGTGTCGGGCTGCAGCTGTCGGATCTCGATCACGACACCAGGACGTCCGTACCGATTGTCACTGGTCGTGTGCTGTTCGAGGACGAGTCCTAATCCGCGCAGCGCAGCACTGCCGTCATTGAGATCGAACGAGAACGCGGTGTCGCCACCGACGGGACGCTTCGCGTGCGGGATGAACAAACGATTGCCATCGCAGAAACGGAAACACTTCTGGACGAACTCGTTCACACTCTCGCAGCGAGTCGCGATACGAAGACCATTGACGTGTTGGACCTGCTTTTCTGACACTCAAGGCCCAGTATCGACCGTCGTCGGAGAGTCCTCCACGAAACCTGGGGCAGCGACGGGTGAGCGGGCGGTACGCCGCCGACTCGCCGGATTCGATAGCCTGGAGAATTGAGCGGTTAGCGCGCACCGCGTCGGCACCGATAGCCGATCTCAAGCGCTACAATGAGGGCGTGCGCCGGGGAATCGTGGTCGCGTTGGTGGCTCTCGCCGCATGCGAGTCGCGCTATGGCGCGTACTTGACGCTCGAGGGCGACATCGAGCTCGACTCCGTCGAGCTCTACTTCGGCACGGCCAGCTCGGGCTCGACAACGCAGTTCGCATCGCCACGCACCGGCGTGCAATCGGGGACGATCTTCGATCGGCAATTCTCGACGTTCGATCGTTACGACATCAGCCCGACGCGCAGCACCACATTCTACATCCCGCCCGACGAGGGCAACCGCGACCTCGGCGCATACGTCGTCGCCGTGGCCTTGCGCGAACAACAACCCGTCGCGATCGCCGAGTACTTCGGCTTCGAAGTGCCAAGCGACGAGGTGCACGATTACCACCTGCCGCTCGTCGAGTACAACGCAGACACCGCCGAGCGCTGGGGTCGCGACCCCGGCTGCATCTGGTGGAAACGCGACCGTGGTGATCCGGTTAAACAGATCGTCGCTGTTGTTCAAGCGGACGATCGCGATTGCGACGACACCATTCGGGCGAACGACTGCAACGATCTGTGCTCGGTAGGTTGCTGCGCGTGCACGACACCGACGACGTTGTGCTCGTCACCTTGCGCACTCGGCTGCATGACGAATGGCACGTGCACGCCGGAGACGTGCTTGCCCGTCGAGACCTGCAGCTCGACGTGTCTGCCGGGATCGACCCTCGACGCGCGATACCAGTGCGCGATCGAGAGAACGACGTCGCAGCTCACGATCGAGCTCGACACGATTCAAGGGCAGATGTGCTCGCACCAGTATCAGTTCGACTTGACGGCCGACGGCTCGATCCCGTGCACCGATCCGAAGATCGAGTACAGCGACGTGACTACAGTCAACGGCTTCACATACACGATCGCCGCCGATCCCACGCGCCCTGGTGGTTGCGTCATCATGTCGACGCAGAGCACCGGCGTCACGTTCACCACGCCGCACCACATGATCGTGTCATTTGCCGCCGGCTCCGGCGTGGCACGCGAGTCGGTGATCATCGCAATCACACCAGGCAACACGCTCTGCGTGATGATGGGGTATCGCGTCATCGCGAACGGTTCGATCTATCGCTGCTGAGTGTCAGGCGACGGCGTGAGCTCGTTTGAACACCAAGTAGCGTTGGGCCGGATACGTCCATCCCAAGAACACCAACACCGAGCAGAGCAGTTTCGCGACCATGTACTGCACGCGGAGCTCGACTGCGAACAATTGCATCGTGAGCGCGAGCAGGACCGCTGTTGCGAGCGCGACGCCCGCGAAGCGCAGCATTTGGCCGAACGCGAGCGGCGTGCGATCGCGAAACGCGACGTATTTGCCAAGCACGAAGTGAGCAATCCCGCCGCACAGCGCTGCGACAAACGCCGCGAGCCACACGGGTGTGCTGCTCTCGACGAGCGCGATCAGCACCCCCATATCGACGACACCGGCCGCGATACTCGCAATGCCGGCGAGGATGAGTAGCTTCCAGCTCGAGCGCATCATCACCTGGCGAACCACCGTGCCAGCGCGCCGAGATCGCTCTCCAACTTAGCGCGCCGCATCCGGTCAACAGTCGAGCCGCTGACGAACAGACTCGAGAGCCCACCGGCGTGGAGCATGAGTGTGGCCGTGACGCGTGTACGACCTCCCTCGATCGGATCGAACCGGTATTCGCCGTACGCGCTCGACCCCGGCGGGCCGCCGATGCCGCGGAAGCGGACGGCGCGATCGGGTTCGTTATCGAATTGGAGCTTCACGACGTGACCAAGCGCGTTCGATCGAAAGTGCAAGCGCGCATCGCGGCGCCCGCCGCCGTCGATCGTGACCAGCATGACGTCCGCGAGCACGATCGGCCAGCGGGCATAGTCGGTTGCAACGCGATAGACCTCTGCGGGTGAGGCATCGACGGTGATTGTCGCCTGCGTCGTGTGGCCAGGCATTTCTCTGATCACGACCGGCGCCGCTTGCGCGCTCGCTGCGGCCACCCACATCCCGATCATCGAAACCAGCCGCATACAACCTGCTTTCTCGAACAACAGGCTACGTCGCGCGCGGCAGCTCGAACACACACGATTCGGTCATGGCGGGCCGCGCGCGAAACTCGCACGCGATACCGGCACGTTGTGACGAAGGCGTGTGTGGGCGTGCAGGGTCGCGCTCCTCATGGTGTCGCGATGATGAATTTCGATGCGCTACGACGTTGGCGCGATCACGTCCCGTTCTGGGTCGTTCACGTCGTCGCCGCCGTCGGCGCGATCTGGATCGGCTGGAGCTGGACCGCCTGCGCGTGGCTCGTCGCGACATACGCGGTTCGCATGATGGGCATCACGATCGGCTACCACCGCTACTTCGCGCATCGCACGTTCAAGACGAGTCGCGCGTTTCAATTCGTACTCGCGGTTGTCGGTCTCGCCGCCGCGCAGCAAGGACCGCTCTGGTGGGCATCGCACCACCGGCATCACCACAAGCATTCCGATCGCGAGGACGATGTTCACTCGCCGCGACGGCGTGGATTTTGGTGGGCCCACGTCGGCTGGACGCACCAAAGCAGCGGCGTCCCGACCGACTACGCTCGCGTGAAAGACCTCGCGCGCTTTCCCGAGCTGCGCTTCGTCGACAAGCATCACCTATGGTTCGCCGCCGGCTTCGGCGTGCTGCTGTTCCTCGTCGGCGGTTGGCCCGCGGTGATCTGGGGGCACCTCGTGTCGCTCGTCGCGTCGTGGCACGCCACCTTCTGCATCAATTCACTCGCGCACGTCTGGGGTCGAAAGCGCTACGCGACCGGCGATGACTCGCGCAACAACGCGGTGCTCGCCGTGCTCACGCTCGGCGAAGGTTGGCACAACAACCATCACCACTATCAACGCTCGGCGCGACAAGGCTTCTACTGGTGGGAGCTCGACGTCAGCTTCTACATCTTGAAGCTGCTCGAGCGCGCGAGGCTCGTGCGCGACGTCGAAGGCGTGCCGCGTCACGTGCGCGATGCGGCCGCGATGGTCGTGCCTATTCCGAAGTTCGAGCAGCTTTTGACGCCACGAAGCACGAGATTGACTTGATCGGATGTACCTCCCGCGGTCGCTTCGATCGACCCTCCGCATTCGCCTAGCGAACGCTGTCCACCGTTGAGGTCGAGGCGCACGTCGGCCATCGCGACCGAAGACATCAGCATCAGGGCCAGACACGAGAATTTTGCGAGCTTCATCGTCAATCTCCTTGCCGTTTGAACGACACAAGAGCACGCGAGAGGCCGGACCTCGGTCCTGTGATTTCCGTTCTCTGCAGACGGCAACTCGATATGCCGGCAAGGGGTTCCGTCTGCAAGTGGCGCGACCTGGCACCGCGATGGCGCTATTGCAACGTCACACGTAGATGCGCGCTTGCCGGCACCGCGGCGGCGTCATGCCATCGAAGAGCGCGATGCAATCGTTCGACATGCCGAACACGAGTACGTGCATCGATGCCGGCGACAACGCGGGAGTCGCCAACGATGCGCTCGATCTCGACGGCGACGGCAATACAAGCGAGCCGGTGCCATTCGATCTCGCGGGCAAACCACGGTTTGTCGATCACACGATGCCCGACACGGGTCTCGGCACGCGCCGCTCGTCGATGTCGGCGCATTCGAAAAGCCGCTCCCGTAGCCGTTGGTAAGACGTGGCATGCAAGGTTTCTTCACAAACGAAACGCGTCGAGTTCGCTAGCCTAAGGCATGCGCCATCTGCTCGCCGTTGCCATCGTGCTCGCACCACTCGTCGCGCTTGCCGATGACGAGGCTGTTCCCGCCGAAGCGCCACCGGTCGAAGCGCCACCCGTCGAAGCGCCGCCGGCGGAAGCACCACCGACCGATGCGCCGCCGTACGTCGAGCCGGTGGAACCGGTGGTCGCCGCTCCTGGCCAGACGGCGCCCGCAGCGCCGCCGCCCGTCGAGAATGGCTGGCGTTGCGACACCCACCGGCGGTGGCATCGCTGGAGCGATAGCAGGCAGCGTAGATTTTTCGGCGTCGGTCTCGCGAAGGGCAAGCTCGCGCTCGACGACGATCAGCATGGCGACCAAGAATCGCTGTTTTTTCGAGCGCAGAGTCGGCGTGGCTGGGGACTCGAGCTCGAGTTCGCGCGCGCCACGATCGATGAGAATCAGGCGCGCAGCATCGGCGGTTCGCTCTACAAAGCGTTTGGCAAGCATGCGCTGCAACCGTACGTGCTCGCCGGCGGCGGTCGCGGTCACATCGAGCACACCGACGGCAGCGACGATCGCATGCGGTACTTCGAGGCCGGCGGTGGCCTCATGTTGCGCGGGCGTCATCTCGCGATCGGCTTGGACCTGCGGCGCGGTGTGCGGCACGTCGATGCCGAGCTGCCAACGATGACCGCGGCGAGAATGTCGACGACAACGACCAGCGATGATCGCGACGACTACCTGCGTGGTCGCATTCTCGCGATGTTCGCGTTCTAACTCGGGAGTCGGTTGCATCCGGGTTGCGATCGGCGTACGCCCGTTCGCAGAGGAGGATGCGATGAAGAAATTCTTGGTGCTGTACAAGGCTTCGCAGGAGTCGTTTCAGCAAATGATGAAGGCGACCCCGGACCAGCAAAAGGCTGGAATGGACGCGTGGATGGCCTGGAGCAAATCGGCTCAAAACGCGATCGTCGACATGGGAGGACCTGTCGGCAAGACGGTGAAGGTCACCAAGAGCGGCGTGTCACCGACGACAAACGACATCGGCGGCTTCACGATCATGCAAGGCGAGTCGAAAGAGGCAGTCGCCGAGAAGCTCAAAAACCATCCCCACTTCATGATGGGCGATGGCTGGATCGAAGTCGTCGAGATGATGCCGATTCCGGGCATGCCGACGTAGGTCGGAGCTGGAATTCATCCGGCGTTTGACGTCGGAGTCGCGTCGCGGGACAGTCAGAGCATGCTCCGTGATCTGTTCGCGTCCCTCGCGCCATTCAAGCCGATGGTCGCCGGGACATATGCACTCGGGATCCAGACGGAGAGCAGCGAGCTCGACGTGATCTGCGAGGCGGCGGACCTCTCGGCATTCGAGAGCGCGCTCCGTGCGTCGTTTGCGAATGCGCCGGGCTTTGCCGTTCGTCACATCAAGGGCGCAGCACCCGCGATCGCCGCGACCTTCAGCGTGGATGGATTAGCGATCGCGGTGTTCGGTCAGTCGCAACCAACGCACGAGCAACATGCGTTTCGCGTGCAGCTCGCCCTGGGCCGCTTGTTGCGGCTCGCGGATACAACGCTCCGCGATGACATCATTGCGCGCAAACGTGCGGGTGCTGCGACGGAGCCGGCATTCGCGACCGCGCTCGGGTTGCCGGGAAAGTCGAGCGATGCCGTGCTTGCGCTCGAGTCCGCATCCGATGCGGACCTGCGCGCGGTGATCGCAAACGCAGGTTTCGGGCTGCGCGCGCAACCCGCGGGCGCACCGATCGCGCCGGTCGTCGTCGCGCCACGGGCACAGCCCGCCTTTGCAGCGACCCCGCCGGCCGTTGCGCCACAGGTACAGCAGCCCGCCGTCGCCGCGACCTCGCCGGCCGCAGCGGCACCGGCACCGGCATCAGCGCCAGCACCAGCGGCGGCGGCCCCGTCGGGCAAGCGCGACTGGGGCCGTGTCTTCACCGAGGCCATCGCGAACCCACGCCTGGCGCAAGAGGAGCTCGAAAATCAGCTCGAGGATTTGGCGACCGAGTTCACGAGCTCCGAGAAGCTCGACATGGCGCGACGCCTTCACATGAAACCAGAGACGGTTCGCCTCGCGAACCCGGTGACCGAGTTCGGAATGCCCGACGATGTGCTCAGCTTCTACCGATGGTGCAACGGCGGTGAGTTCGCGATCGGCCAGCGTCGCTTTCGCCCGATCTTCAAGATGCACGAGATACGTCACTACATGATCGAGTACGCAGTTCCGCACTTCATGCCCACGTGCGTGCCGTTCGCGCTCGATGGCAAAGGCAATTGCTACTTCCTCGACCTCAGCACGAAGCCGACGTCATGGGTCCGCTTCGGCCCGATTGGCCAAATCGGCATGCGCAACAAGTTTCGGCTCCTCGTCGACAGCTTCGACGCGTTGTTCCTCGACTCGAGCGACCCGTCCGTCAGCTCAACATGACGATCGCGTTGTAGACCGCATGCGCGAGGATTGGCGCGATCAGGCGGCCAGTGCGATCGAAGCTCACCGCGGTCGCTACGCCGAGGCCGAAGACGGGCACGAACGCCACCGGTGGATGACAGATCGCGAAGATGCCGGCACTCGCGAGCACGGCGAGTGTGACGGAGCTCGACCGCCGTAATCCGCGGAATACCAGGCCGCGAAAGATGAGCTCTTCGAACAGCGGCGCGGCGATGATCGCAAGAACCATGATCGTTACCGGCGGCTCGCCGGGCATGCGCTCGAGATCGATCGCCTCGCGATAGAGCAGCAGTACCGCCGCTGCTGCGAGACCAGCGCCGATGCCGACCACCATGCTGCGCGCGATCGGCCACGCATTCGGCGCCGCTCGAACGCCGATGCTCGCGAGGATGTTCGGCACCTTCCTACGCCAAAAGATGAACAGCGCCGCAAGCGATACGATGCCACCGGCGACGGCAAACGCGACGAGCAGGCGCTCGGCGATCGGCAACCCAGCACTCGCGGTCCCGACGATGCTTTGCAACACGGCGAACGCGAGAACGGCGATCAAGCCGTCGCTGAGCGCGATCCGCGGCGGTGGAAGTTGCACCGGATCGAGGAGCAGTGGCGCGCGATCGCGCACGATTTGCCAGATCGCGACTGCGAGCAACGAGCACACGATGATCAAGACGAGCTTCGTCCACGCCGGCGCGTAGAACCCGTAGCCATACAGCGCGGCAAGCAGAAAATATGTGTACAGCGACGTCCCACGGATCCTGCGAATGTCCTGCGAGAACGGATCGGTGCTGAGAATGCCGATGCCGGCGGCGATGACGGTGTAGATCGCGACACCGACAAGCGCAGACAGACTGCCCACGACGAACGTGAAGCTCACGGTGCCGGCGACGCCAAACGCGATGATCACGGCGACCGTATAGAACGCCGCGACCGTCCCCCATACGAACGCCTTGTGTAACAGCACGCGCTCGATGCGCTGCGGAAACGTGAACAGCAGCCACAGTGCGCTGCCTTCGGTGCGCAGTACCATGAACGCGCTGCCGATCAGCACGTATGCGCCGACTCCAAACGCGAATGCGGACGCGTGCCGCACATCGTGCGTTGCAGAGCTGAGCAGCTTCGGATTGATCACGAGTTGAAACCCGAGGATCAACACCGGCACCACGAGCGTCTGGACGAATCGGTTGCGATCGCGTCTGAGCAGTGTGAGCTCGCGCCCCACGATGCCGTGGAGGCGCGCGACACGCGCCGCGGTGGCGCGACCGCGAACACGATCACTCGAGCCGACGACAAGGCCATCGCGCACCAACCGCTCGCCACCGAGAATCGCCGCCGCCGTGACCGCGGTTGCCCCGACGAGTCCGATCGCGCTCGCGATAGCAGCGCTCGTGCCGCCATCGAGGAGGATCGTCGGCAATGACCACGGCAGCCAGACGAGCTGCGGCGGCAGCGCACCGAGCGCGTCACGCACGGACGCGGGAACCTTCACGTAGCCGAGCGCGTAGATTGCAAAGAACAAAATGATCCCGAGCGCGCTGCAGATCGCCTGCAGGTTCTTCAGCGCCGGCAGCGAGAATCGCTTGCGCAGCCACGTCTCGAGCAGCACGCGCGACAGTGCGAGCAGCAAGTTCACATACAGCGTGGCAGCGATCGCGAGCGGAATCGACCACAAGCCGTAGCCGCCGATCGACCACAGCATCGTGAACAACAGCGGAAGGTGCATGATCCACGACGTTGTCGCGAGCACCGTGTACTCGAGGACCTTCGCCAGAAACAATGCACGCGCACGCACCGGCAGCGTGAACAGCCACTGCATGCTCCATTCGACCTGACCGAGGTCGGTGTTCGCGCTGCCGAGCGCCATCAGGAGCGCCGCGAGAAACGTCACCATGAGCAACAGCGCCAATCCCATGTGCACGCGCGGATCGCGCGCTGTCGAGCTGTAATCGGCGAACCACAGCGCCGTGCGATCCTGATCGAAGGCGGCGGCGCCACGCCTGTCGAATGCTCGCAGTCTGCGATCGAGCTCCGCGCGTTGTTCTGGGCTCAGCGCTGCCACCGGATCAGCGATGGACCGCTCGTCGAGTAGATCCTCGGCGAGCGCTCGCGCGACGCGCGCACGTTGCTTGAGTTGGGTCGTGGGGTCCGCGCCATCGATCTTCTCCGCCGCCCTCACGATCCGCCTGTACGTCCAGCTGTGAACGACGAATCGATCGCCTCGCTCGGCGAGTGACGTCGCCAGCTTGCCGACGATCATCGACGCGACGTTGAGACCGACGAACAGAAACATGATGCCGATCACCGCGGCGCGAATGCGACCCGGCCGATGCTTGCCCGGTGTTGCGCTGCGACCACCGCGGCGGCGACGAAACACATGACCGGCTCGGTTCAACCACCTCCGCGCCGACGCCCGGAACAGCACGCTGATGACTTGCCACGTCGAGAGCGGCCGCCCGATCATGCGGTGGGCTCGGCGGTAACCGCGAAGAACACGTCTTCGAGCGAGCCACCCGCGGTGAGATTCGCGCGCAGCTCGTCGATCGCGCCGAGCGCCGCGAGCTTGCCATCGAACAGAATGCCGACTCGCCGGCACAGTCTTTCGGCTTGCTCGAGCACATGCGTGCTGTAGAACACGAGCTTGCCCTCCGCCGCGCTTTCGACGAGCAGCTCGTGCAGCGCGCGCGTCGCGAACGGATCGAGGCCGCTCGTAGGCTCGTCGAGGATCAGCACGTCGGGGTCGTGAACGAATGCCGCGATCAGCGCGAGCTTCTTCTTCATCCCCTTGGAGTAGTTGACCGCGTATTCATCGAGCGCTTCATCGAGCTTGAACCGCGCGATCAGTGGCTCGGTGCGGCGGTCGATGTCGGCGCGCGACAGTCCGTGCATCTCGCCGACGAATCGCAGGATCTCGTGGCCGCGAAGATAATCGAAGAACACCGGCTCGTCGGGCAGGTAGCCGACGTGACGCATGACCTCGGCGCGTTCGGCAAAACAATCGAGGCCGCTCACGCGCGCGCTGCCGACGGTCGGCTGGAGAATACCGATCAGCATGCGAATCGTCGTGGTCTTGCCTGCGCCATTGGGACCGAGCAGCGCGAAGATTTCGCCGGGCGCAACTGCAAGGCTCAGGTCGGAAACCGCCGTGAACGAGCCGTAGCGCTTCGTCAAATGGTCGATCGAGATCGACACGCGCGCACAATAACAGAATCCGATTCGACGTAACCGACGTGCGCCGAGCCGCGTTAACGTTCAGCGGCAGGATGCGGATCGCAGTTGTCTTCGACTCTCCCTACGAGTGGCCACCGGAGCGTCATACCGAGGAGATGGCCAAAGAGCTCAAGAACCGGCGCAACGTCGAGCCGGAGATGGAGTACCAAGTCGCGAATGCGCTCGTGAAGAACGGGCACGAGGTCGAGCTCATCGGCATCCGCGACGATCTGCGCGACATGAGCACGCGCCTCGGCGAGTTCAAACCTGACCTCGTCTTCAATGCGACGGAGGCATTTCTCGACAATTCGAATCTCGACTATCTCGTCCCTGCCCTGCTCGAGGCCGAGGGATACCACTACACGGGTGCACCGCCGCTTGCGCTCCTCGTGACGCGCAACAAGTCAATGAGCAAGAAGGTGCTCGCGTTTCACGGCATCAAGGTGCCGGGCTTTCGCTCCTATCGCGTCGGCGAGAAGCCGACCGAGGATGCAGGCCTGCGCTTCCCGCTGATCATCAAGCCGTTGGGGACCGACGCATCGGAAGGCATCTCGCAATCATCGATCGTCCATGACTTGAGCGCGTTCGCGGAGCGCATCGCGTGGGTCCACGAGCGGTTCGCGCAGCCGGCGATCGCCGAGGAATACATCGAGGGCCGCGAGCTGTACGCGACCGTCGTCGGAAACGGCGAGAAGATCGAAATCTTGCCGATCGTCGAGATGCTTTTCGAAAGCGCCGGCGACCGGCCCGAAGATCGGATCGCGACGCAATATGCGAAATGGGATCTGGCGTATCGCAAGCGCCGCGGGATCAAGAACGTGTTTGCGCGGCCGCTCGCGAAGGGCGCACGCGAGCAGCTCGTCGAGACCTGCCACATCTGCTATCGCGCGTTTTGGCTGCGCGACTACGCACGCATCGACATTCGGCTGACGCCGGATAATGACGTTTGGTTCATCGAAGCGAACGCGAACCCGTTCCTCAGCTACGGGCACGATTCCGCCGAGGCCGCTCACAAGGCGGGGATGCGGTACAACGCGTTCATTCAGCGCATCGTCGATGAAGCGATGGCACGGGCACCTCGCTAGCGTAGGCTATGGGCGTGTACGACCTACCGCGCGACTACAACATGGCGGTCGATTTGCTCGATCGTCAGCTCGCCGAGGGCCGCGGCGAGCGCGTCGCGATCATCGACGACGATGGGCGGCATACCTACGCGTTCATCGCCGAGCGCGCGCGCAAAGCGGCCGCCGCGCTGCAGGCGCTCGGCGTAGAGCCCGAGCAGCGGGTCGCACTGTGCATGCTCGACACCGTCGAGCTCCCGGCCGCGATGCTCGGCGCGATCGCGCTCGGCGCCGTCCCGATCCCGCTCAACACGCTGCTGACAACCGACGACTATCGCTACTTGCTGCACGACAGTCGCGCGCGCGTGCTGATCGCGAGCGACGCGCTCGTTGGCAAGCTTGCACCGGCCTTGCCGGATCTGCCGCACTTGCGCGCCGCGTGCGTGGCGCGGAGTCCTCTCGGCGGCGATCGCGGCGACTTGCCGCGCTGGGAGACGCTCGTCGACGAGGCTGCGCCGCTGCAGGCGACGGCACGCACGACACCCGACGACGTCGCGTTTTGGTTGTACTCGTCGGGATCGACCGGCAAGCCAAAGGGCGCGATGCACCTGCACGGAAGCCCGATCATGACGGCGGAGCTGTACGCGCGGGCCATTCTCGGCATTGCCGCCGACGACGTCGTGTTCTCGGCGGCGAAGCTGTTCTTCGCGTACGGGCTTGGCAACTCGCTCGTGTTTCCATTCTCCGTCGGAGCGACGGCGGTGCTGCTTGCGAATCGGCCGACGCCGACAGCGGTGCTCCAAACGTTCGATGCACACCGCCCGACGATCTTCTGCGGCGTGCCGACGCTGTTCGCATCGCTGCTCGCGGATAGCGGCCTGTCGCGGCGCGAGCACCTGCGCGTCTCGACATCTGCCGGCGAGGCGCTGCCGAGACACGTCGGCGAGCGCTGGCGAGAGCGCGTTGGCAGCGACATCCTCGACGGCATCGGCTCGACCGAGATGCTGCACATCTTTCTATCGAATCGTCACGGTGACATCGCGTACGGCACGACGGGAAGACCGGTGCCGGGCTACGAGCTCGACCTGCGTTCCGACGACGGCGGCCCCGCGAGCGATGGCGAAGAAGGCTCGCTCTGGGTGCGCGGACCAACCGCATGCATGGCGTACTGGAACGATCGCGCGCGTAGCCTCGCGACGTTTCACGGACCGTGGACGCGCACCGGCGATCGCTACATTCGCGACATCGAAGGACGATGGACCTACTGCGGCCGCGCCGACGACATGCTGAAGGTCGGCGGCATCTGGGTGTCGCCGTTCGAGGTCGAGTCCGCACTGTCGGAGCACGCGGCGGTGCTCGAAGCTGCCGTCGTTGGTCACGAGGATGGCGACGGCCTCACGAAACCCAAGGCGTTCGTCGTCGTCAAGCCCGGGCAGACGGTCGATCCCGAGGAGCTCAAAACATTCGTGAAGACGCGGCTCGCTCCATTCAAGTACCCGCGATGGATCGAGCTCGTCGCCGAGCTGCCGAAGACGGCGACCGGCAAGATCCAGCGCTACAAGCTGCGCGCGTGAACCGCGACGCGAATGTTCTGCTTGCGCACTCACACAGCAGTGCGCGTACCAATGGCTACGACCAGAAATCAGACCGTTGGCCTGTAGAATTCCACGACGGTGTTGTTGTTCGCAGCATCGTGGCGCGCGCGCGTCTACCTGGTAACGCGGACCACACCCGGCGCGCAGCCGAGCGCGGTATCCTGATCGCGTGCGCCGACGCGGGCAGCTGGACGCGTTTCTCGATGTCGAGCTCGTGCTTGCGAAGACCGACGCGAAGACCGTCGACGCGCAGCCTACACAGCTCGAACGTCCGACTCCGCGTCCAAGTGCTTCGTCGCTCGGCGCAGGCACGCAGATCGGCAAGTACCAGCTTCTTCAGCTGCTCGGCTCCGGCGGCATGGGCGCGGTGTGGGAAGCGCGAGATGTCGACCTCGGCCGACGCGTAGCGATCAAAGTCCTTCACCCCGATCACGCGGCCGATGGTCACGCGCGCGGTCGATTGATGCGCGAGGCGCGCGCGATGGCGCGCCTGCACCACCCGAACGTGATCACCGTCTATGACGCGGCGACGTTCGATGGTCGCGACATCATCGCGATGGAGCTCGTACGCGGTGAGACGCTCGCGAGCTGGCTATCGAGGCCGCATCCGATGCGCGAACGCGTTTCTGCATTGCTCGCCGCGGGACGCGGCCTTGCCGCCGCGCATGCCGCGGGCCTCGTGCATCGCGACTTCAAGCCGCACAACGTGCTCGTCGACAAGCGCGGTCGCGTACTCGTTACGGATTTCGGGCTCGCACGCGCTGTCGCAGATGCGCCCGGGTCTTCGGCGGATCTACGCGTCGAAGATGTCACTGCAACGCTGCCTGAACCGCCGCCGTCAACCTCGCTCGCCGCGCTCGATGGCTCGTTAACGCTCACGGGCATGGTGCTCGGCACGCCGGCGTACATGGCACCCGAGCAGTTCTCGGGCGGTGTCGCAGACGAGAAATCGGATCAATTCTCGTACTGCGTGACGCTATGGGAAGCCGTCGCCGGAAAGCGACCGTTCCCGGGCGACACGATGCCGCAAATCGCCGCGGCGGTGCACCAGGGCGCCGATCCAGAGCGCATGCCGCGCACGCTGCGTTCGATCGTCATGCGCGGTCTCGCGGTCGATCGCGATCGGCGCTGGCCATCGATGAATGCGTTGCTCGCTGCCGCCGAACGCGCGTTGCGCCGACGACGCATCGCGCTCGCGGTGACGATCGCCGTGATCGTCGCGGCCGCGGCCACCGTCGCGTTCGTGCTGCTCGCCGAGCGGCAAACGTGGCGTCCGCAGATCGTCGATCTGCCCTCCTACGAGGAGAACAGCAACGGCGTCACGATCTCGCCCGACGGCAAGAGCTTCGCGTACGACTCCGATCGCGAACAAACGGATGTGTTCCGGATCTACGTGCAGCCGCTCGCCGGCGGCGAGCCGCGCGCGGTGACACCCGCGAACGAGAGCTTCATGGCACCGCGATGGACTCGCGATGGCAAGGCGGTGCTGCTCACGCAATGGCAACCGGCGCGCACGCATTACCGCATCGTGCGTCAACCGGTCGATGGCGGGCCCGCCGTCGATCTCGGCCTCGGCTTTCACGCCGATGATTGCGGCGACGGAGTCCTCATCGCCGATAACGATCGCTCGAGCGGGCAGCTCGTGTTGGTCTCGCCCGATGGCTCACGCCGTGTCCTGCTGCAAGGCGGCAATGACTTCATCGTGTCACCGCGCTGCGACGCGAGCGGCCAGCGCATCCTCTACTTGCGCGGCAGCACACTGAGCCAGAACCCGCCGAGTGGGGACCTCTGCATTTTCGATCGCACGACAGGACGCGACACGCAGATCACGCGCGGTCGGAAGTCGGCGAGCGGTATGTTCACGCCCGACGGGCGCTCGGTCGTGTTCTCTGCGCGAGACGGCGACAAGGTGCAGCTGTTCGAAGTCGCCGCCGCCGGAGGAGAGCCGCGCCGCCTCACCGTCGGCAGCCCCGACATGGCGCCGGAGATCACGCCTGACGGACGCACGTTGATCTTCGATCGCGATCGGACCGCTCGCATTGCAGTGATTGGCGGCCAGGGGCTCCGCAAGCTTTCGGCACGTCACGAGACGCTGCTGTCGATGGTCCCAACCTCCGACGGCAAGCTCGTTGCCGAACGCCTCGGCGAGCATGGCGCCGAGATCATCGTGATCTCCGAAACCGATGGCGGCGAGCGGCTGCTCGTCGAGGGCGCACATCCGTTTCTGTCACGCGATGCGCGTCGCGTGTTCTTCACGCCGAGCACGAAGCCCGATCGGCTTTCGGCGATTCCGATCGGCGGTGGGCCGATCGAGAGTGTGGCGGAGCTGCCCGGCGCGCTTCTCGCTGGCGCGGACGCGAGCGACGGCATCCACATCGAGCTATGGCGAAACAACCAGTCGGAGTGGTACCGCATCGCGCAAGATCGCCGACTCGCATCAGACTCCGCGCACGGTCTCGTCTTCGAGGCACGTTCTGGCGGCTGGCGCGCGGTGCGAACGCTGAGCGACAGCTATCACTATCGCTTCGTCGCGCCCGATGGTAGCGGCGAGCACGAGGTGAAAGCAGAGGCCGCACTTCCGACGTGGCTCGACGCGCATCGCTTCGCGTACGCGAGCGCGGGTCGCTTCCACATCATCGATGTCACCACCGGCGCGGAAGTCGGCTCGTTGCCGGGCCCGACGTGGGGCGAGCACGCCATCCTCGCTGCCGACGGCACGCGTTGGTACGATCTGCAGGTCGTCGCGCACGTGACGCGCCACTGGATCGTCAACTTCGCAGACCGACCGCGCTGACTTATTTGAGCCGGTGCCGCTGCAGCATGTCGATCAGGTGCGAGCGGTTCATCTGCGCTTCGCGCGCCGCGCGCGAAACGTTGCCGCCGGCACGCGCGAGCAGCGCGGTGAGATAACGCGATTCGAAGCGCTCGAGCAGGCGCTGCCGCGCGATCCGATACGGTTGGTTCAGCAGCGCCTCGATCGGATCGCCCGTATCGGCGAGCTCGGTGGCGAGCGCTGGCGCTTCGCCCATTGCGAGTGTCGCCTCGATCAAGTTGCGCAGCTCGCGCACGTTGCCCGGCCAGTGGTGCGCTGTAAGCGACGCCATCGTCGCCGGCGAGATCAACGTTTCGATCGGCCCGTCGTAACCCGCCTCGTGAAGAAAGTGCTCGACGAGTAGCTCGATGTCGTCGGTGCGCTCGCGAAGCGGCGGCAGAGACAGCGTGATGACCGCGATCCTGTAATAGAGATCGAGTCGGAACGCGCCCGAGTTGACGTCGCCGCGGACTTCGCGGTTCGTCGCGCTCACGACGCGCGTCTCGATCGCGATTTCCGTGCGACCGCCGAGTCGTCGGAAGCGACGGCGTTCGAGCGCACCGAGCAGACTCGTCTGCAGCGCCAGTGGCAGCTCGCCGATCTCGTCGAGAAACAACGTGCCGCCATGCGCGCGCTCGAACGCGCCGATGTGCTGCTGATCGGCGCCGGTGAACGCGCCGCGTTCGTGGCCGAACAGCTCGCTCGCGACAAGCGCCGGCGCAAGCGCGCCGCAATCGACCGCGACGAACGGACCATTCGCGCGAGCGCCGAGATCGTGCAGCGCGCGCGCGACGAGCTCCTTGCCGGTACCAGACTCTCCGACGATCAGCACCGACGCGTCGCTCTGCGCAGCGCGCGCGACGGTCGCCATCACGCGCCGCATCGCTGCGGAGCGCCCGTGCAGCGCACCAAGCGTTGTCTGCGGATGAAGCGCGACAGTGACCTCGTCGCCGTCGGTGACTTTGAGCTTCGTGCGACCGAGATGCAGGACGCTTCCAGCCGGCGCCTCGCCCACGGTGACGTTGACGCCATGGATCCGCGTGCCGTTCGTCGAGCCGCAATCGACGATGCGCACGCCCGTCTCGCCGCGCCACAGCTCGACGTGATAGCGCGATACGCTCTCGTCGGTGAGCACGAAGTCGTTCCCTTCGGCCGTTCCGATCGTGAGCTTTTCATCGCGAGCTCGCAGCGTGCGGCCGACATCGGGCCCTTCGATCACGTGCACGCACAACGTGCGGATCGGGATGCCGGCGCCTCCATGCGGCATCGTGACGACGGGTCCGCTCACTCAGCCATGGTACATCGCGTGCATCGCATGCGCGATCGTGTTCGCGATTGCTCGTACGCCGTCGAGGTGACTGCTCCACCCGACAGTTGCATTGCGCAGCAGACAACACTTGCCCAGCAAGTCCTCGAGGTGGAGCAGCGGTGAGACGGCACGACACATGCTGCTCATGCGCAGACGATGAAAAGCTGTTGTTTGCGGGTATGTGTTCTCGCATGCGTCGTCGGCTGCGCCCAGCTCGGCGATGGCGACACCGAAGCAGGTAGCGACACGATCGCGGCGTTGCGCGGATGCGGAGCGCTCGCGTCAGGCGAGGCGCTCTACCCCGGGCAGGCGGCGCTTTCGTGCGGCGGCAAGCTAGCGTTCGTGCATCAGACGGATGGCAACGTCGTCCTCTATTACTCTGGCCGCGCGCTTTGGTCGTCGGGCACGAACGGTCGCACGACAAGCGTGTTGCTGATGCAGGGCGATGGAAACCTCGTCCTGTATGGCCCGGGCTACGTGCCGATCTGGTCGACTGGTACGTGGCGCTACGCGGGCGCGTCGCTCGCGATCCAGGGCGATTGCAACGCGGTGATCTACGCGGGCGGTTCTGCCGTGTGGGCCACGAACACATCGGGATGCCCTTGGATCGACGATCCGACGCAGCCCAACGCGATGGTTCTCGACACAGGTGCGGTCGTTCCGACGTATCCGATTGCTTCCGATGGTCCGGCGCGCGCGGTTGGCTACGTTAACGCCGGCTCCGCGATCACGGCATACGATCAAGATCAGCACACGCTGTGGACCACCCCGATCGACGGCGCCGCGATCTTCGGCGGCTTCGATTACGATCGCGATGGCTGGCCCGACGTCGGCTACGTGATCAGCACTCCATCGGGAAGCGTGTGCGGCCAGACGGCGATGCTCGACACCTCGCTCGCGTTTGTTGCCGGCGGCAGCGGTGCCATCAATCGATCTGTAGCGCCGCTCGCCGCGAAGTGCTGGAGCTTTCCGCCGACGCCTGATTATCCAACAACGCAGTGGACGGCCGAAGGCGTGTTGTTCGGCGCGAGCTCGGGTCTCTTGACGCTGCTGCCGTACTACGCGACTGCCGGTTACTACTTTTCGTACGCCGGCGGCGGCTTCTCGTCGAACGCGTTCTACTTTCCATCGACCGCGAGCTACGACGCGACGTATCCGAACGCGAAGCCGAACGCGTGGAGCACGAGCACGGACTATCTCGCGAATTCGCATGTCGGCAACGGGCTCGTCGTCGACGATGGCCAGCGGTTGGTGTTCTTCACATCGGGTCGTGTCGTCCAGTACCGCGTCGGTCCGCTCGATGCTGCACAGCTGCTGACGGATCATCCGTTTGTCACCGCAGGACGCACCGATCTGGCGGGACGAAACTACGGCCTCGTCGCAGTCGATCCAAACTTCAGCTCGCACGTCGCGTTGCTCGCCGGAACAGACGCGTTCACCGTATTCACGGATCTCGCGAACGGCACGATCACCTCGGATGTGTGGGGCGGAATCGAACGTCACGTCAGCGTCTACGACTACGTGACCGACGGCCTCGATGACAGGTTCTACTCGTACGCGCTCGACGGCGGCAGTGCGTATCAATACGAGGGCCGCGTCGTGTATCCCGCGCATCCGTTCATTCGCCGCGGCGCAGGTCAGCCATCGCGGCTCGCCTATAGCGTCTACAGCGGCGGGCACTGGTACGTGCACATCTCCAAGCCGGGCGTGACGGCCGATCGATACGCGCTGCGCGATGTGTTCTTGTGGGACATCGCCGATATGAACGGCGATGGCATCGAGGAGCTGATCATCTCGCCGACGCGCTGGGCCAGCGATCCCGACGTCCCCGGCTACTACTTTCCGAAATGGCAGACGTCGTTCTACCACTGGAACGAAAGCACGCTGACCCTCGGCGCGACGGCAACGTTCGCGAACGTCGTGCCGTATCTCGTTCCGACGTTCAACCAACCGACGCGCCGAACGAGCCGCGCGTACCTCTATCCCGCACTGTCGATTGCCAAGAACGGCACACGGTCGTTTCTCGGTTTCAACGCAAGCAAACAAGTCATGCAGCTGCCGCTGCAGTAAAGGAGGCCCGTATGCGCTGGATGTTTTGTATTGCGCTCGTGCTCGGCGCAGCTTGCACCGACGATGGTTTCGACGAAGTGCGAAGTAGCGCGAGTGGGCAAAACGGAATTCTCAATCCGTATGTCCCGCAGTGCTGGATCACGCTGGTCGATGGAACGTGGATCCGCGTCGAAAACGCGACGTCCGATAGCAACTGCACGGATATCCAAACGCTCGTGCGCTACGCCGATAGCTCGACGCGATGGTCGGCGTACGCGTGGGTGAAGGGACTCATCAGCGCAGGCGACCGGATCTTCGTCAGCAACGATTACCTCGCGTGGTTCGATTACTCCGTCGGCGACGGCGTCACGCATCCAACGCTTGGCTATCAACCCGTGCTCGGCGGCGGCGGAAGCTTGGCAGGGTACTGGACGTTGAACGGCGAGTCCCGCGGCTACTCGCCGTGGTTCGCGTTTCCGAAAGATGTCGGTTATGGAGGCTGGGCTCCGAACGAGCTCATCCGCGGCTCGGCCGGTTTCTTCGGAGACTATTGGTGGGACAGCGCCGCGGGTGGTGGCGTCGCGAATCAGATCTATATCGGCGCGGGCTACAGCTCCACGCGCTTTGCGCACTGGAGTGGACAGAACGGCGCAAACTCCGGTTGGTACATCCTCGAGGACGGCGTCGATCTCAGCGACGGCAGCGGCGTCGCGTACACGACGGGCACGTACCTCGCGAGCTTTCCGTACAATCAGGTCGACGTCACCGACGCAAACGACTCCAACGGAATTGCCGGCAGGATCGCTTCGAATCTGCGATTCAAATGTCAGCCGACGAGAATCGTTGTCGAATGGTCAATGCAGCCGCAAGTGACCGTGTATGGCGTCGACAACGTGACGGCCGGCGAGACGTACTTGGCCTATTCCGCCGGTGAAGACGGCACCGCGTGCGACGCCGGCGGAGATGGCTATCAATGGCCGCTCGGTGACATCTGGTGGGGCGAGCCAAAGCACACGCGCTCGAATCTTGCGATGTTCGCGAACCCGTACCAGTCATGCGGAGCACGCAGCGTCTGTGACATGAGCTGGCCGCCGTGGAACAGCGGCTCGCGCTGCCCATCCGATCCAAATGATCCGAATCGAGTGTTGTGGGTCACGACGCAAGACGGTCACACGCTTGCTCCGGGCGACAGCCTCGAGGTTTGGTCGGATTACACGACTCCGCATTTCTGGCTCGAGAACCTTCTTGATCCTGCGTACCAAGACCCGTACGCACTCGCCCTGCCCTACGATCACCTGACCTCGTGGAACGAAGAGCTCGACGGTGCGGCGGGCATCGGGATGTATGCCGGCCCGTATAACGGCGACGCGAGCCGGCAGAAGGTGTTGTACGCGGGGTGGTGGTATCAGACGCAATATTCTCTCGAGGGAGGTCACGCGTGGACGAGCAGTCTCGTCGGTCCACACGTGTTCGATGCGCGCTATTACGGCGAGCACAACGCCGACTTGAGCTGGATGACGACGCAGGAGCTGCGGTCGCACTGGCTCGACTACGGAATGTTCGAAGGGCGACAGCCCTCTGCGATGTTCAATCCGGCTGGCTACCTTCAACATCAGCCAGACATCGCGGCGGCATGCGGCGGCACGGGACCGTGGTCGTACGCATGCGCGGCGAACCACTTCACGAACTACGGATACTGGGAGCGACGCTCGGGCCTGTGATCTCAGCGGTCGATCCAGCGACGCAGCAAGCGAGCTTCGCTCGTCGTGATGCTCGCCGGCTCGTACTGGTTGATCGCGGCGAACGTCTCCGTCGTCGCGGAGAACATGAACAGATGAATGTCTGCGTGCATCGAGAGCGTGGCTTCGTACTGCGCATCGCGAATCCATTGGTCGTGAAACTCGACGAAGCGAATCGGCAGGCCCGTGTAGTCCTTTAGTGGACGTGACTCGGTATCGAGCGGCGCCGGGATGCCTTGGACCGCGCCGAGCGTGTACGGGATTGGCGTCGCGGCGGGAGCCGTGTCGAGCACGGCGCGCAAGAGCTCCGGCGAGAACGACTCGATCTCGAACGCGATGTCACGGTTATTGGCGACGGCCGCGTTCGCGAGGATCGTGTAGATCGCCCACGTGCACTCGGCGTGCGCGATGCGCTGCTCGGGCGTGTGGCGATCCAGCTCCGTCGGGCCGACGAACGCCTTGAGCTCGAGCAGGACATGAAACGTCGAGCCGTCATGCGTGAGCTCGCCCGGATCGGCGAAGTGCTGCGCGACGAGATCCGCCGGCGCCGTCGCCGGAGTCGATTCCGTCGTGTCGATCGGATCGTGAGCGTAGAGGCACATGCTATCGGCGCCGCGATAGAACGAGTCGAGCTCGATGCCATCGATCACGGGGCGACCGTCGTCGCCGATGAGCGTCAGCGAGCGCGTGAGAGCTGGCAGCGTGTCGTCGGAGGCCGGATCGATCGGCTCGGCGCAGTTCGCGTTGTGGCAGATCAGCACCGGCCGCGGCTGCGAGCACGCGGCGAGTGCGACGCACGGCAGGAGATTAGCGAGTGCCCGCATACTCGAACGTCACGAACATTCCGAAGTTGATGAGATCGATGAAGTCGCGCCCCGAGGCGAAGGAGATCCAATCGGTGGGGAGGTTGCCGCCGTGCTTGACGATGACGGTCGCGAGCTCGAAGCCCCAGTGCGCGCGCAGGCTGTCGCTGATCTGCGGCAGCGCACCGGAGAGACCGACGAGTAGCTTCTCCTGATACTGCTGGCCACCGGCGATACCGATGATCGACGTTCGCCAGCCACCGAGCACACCCCAGCCGTGGCCGCCGAACCGCCACACCGCGAAGAGATCCGCGTCGAACTGCTGATCGAAGACGACCATCGGATCGAGGGCTGCGGCGATATCGAAAGCGCCGACTTCGACTCCACCGCCGACGCGAAGCGGATGTGCGCCCGAATCCGCGCGCAAGTTCAAACCCGCGTGCCACTCATCGGCACGCGCCGCCAGCGGCAGCAGCAGCACTAGTACAAGGACCCCACGCTTGACCATCGCGCGTCTGTATCACGATCGCGATCTATAATGAGCAATGCGCGTGGTGTTGCTTGCGCTGCTCGCCGCGGTCGGTGACGAGAGGTATCCTGTAGTCGTGCGCTGGCTCGTCGTCTGCCTTGCCGCCTGCGGGTTTCGACCCGGTAGCCTCGGCGGCATTGAAATCCTCGACGGCCCACCGGATGCGGGCGACGCGGCGATCGATGCGCCTGTCATGCTCGGGCCGTGGGGTTCGGCGACGGTTGTCTTCGCGGCGACCGGCGATGACGATCCTACGCTGACCGGCGATCTCCTCGAGCTCTACTTCAACCGCGCGAGCGACATCTATGTCTCGACGCGAGCCACGACGAACGTGGCGTGGGGCACGCCGACGTTGGTCGCCGAGCTGTCGTCGACGTCGACGGAGACGACGCCCGAGATCACGAGCGACGGGTTGACGATCTACATCACCAGCGGGCGCACCGGCACGCTCGGCATGGGTGACGTCTGGGTCTCGACGCGAGCGACGCGCAGCGATCCGTGGTCGACGCCGATCCAGGTCGGCGAGCTGTGCTCGACCGTTGACGATGCCGCACCGACGCCAACCGATGACCAGCTCGTGCTCGTGATGACATCGCCCCGCGCGGACAGCGCCGGCTTTTACGACGTCTACTTCAGCGAACGCGCATCGCCGACCGCGACGTGGTCAACGCCGGTCAATCTGATGACCGTCAACAGCAACTCGAACGACTACAGCCCGATGCTGTCGCAAGATCGGCTGACGCTGTACTTCGATTCCGGCCGCACCGGAGTCAGCGAAGAGCTCTTCATGGCGACGCGTGCGTCGACGGCCGATTCGTTCTCCACGCCGGTGCCGATCACTGAGCTAAACACCGGCGCATCCGAGAGCGATCCGTGGGTATCGCCGGATCGCCGCCACATCTACTTCGAACGCGCGGGCTCGCTGTACGAAGCGCGCCGCTAGGCGACCGGCCCGATCAAGATTCGGTCGCCGACGGTCGCGAAGATCGTCGGCGGATCGCCGTCGTCAAGCAGCCACGTCGTGCCGGCGCGGCGGTGTACGTACGCCGGCACCGTCCACGTTGGCGCGCGATCGATCGCGAGCATCTTGATCAGTGCGGTGTACCACTCGCGCTTTCGCACGCTGGGCTCGCCGAGCTGCTCGGCCGTTGCGAACTCGTAGAACGCTTCCTCCAGCGAGCTGCCGCCGGTGTGACCCGGTGTTTCGCACCAGCATGCCGCTGCGGCGGAATCGAGAAACGCAGCAGAGAGCTCATCGAGATCGCGATCCTCGGGATGCCGCGAGCGCCACGCCGCGATCGTCTGCGGGAATGCGTCGACAAGCGTGCCGACCCCGGTATGCGTGCGTTCGAGCACGTGACGCCGCACTGCTGCCGCTGTCGCTTCGATCGCGGTCGGATCGAGCGTCCAGAGCAGAGCGGCGACCTCGGGCGCGACGTCGAGCGTACCGGCGCGCCAGCGCTCGCGCGCGCTCCGGCTATGAATGAGTAGCGCGAGCACGCGTTCAGCCGTCACGACACCCACTCCTGCGTGACATCACGCAACGCGCGAAGGCTGTGCGCGCTCGCGAGCTCGAGCTCGCCGCACTCGTCGAGGATCGGATCTTCGAACGTCACCGCACGCAGATTGGGACACCGCGCGAGCAGCCGCGCGCACAGCTCGAGCTGCTCGGCGAGCAAGCGGCCGTGATGCGCATCGACGAACGCGCCGTCGACGATGCCCGCACCTGCGAGGTGCAGTTCGAACGCATGCTCGAGCGGTAGCCGGTCGAGGTCGTCGAACAGCGCTTCGCCGCGTCGACCGCGCGACCACTGATACGACAGCAAGTGCCCGACGTCGAGCGTCGCCGGCGCGCCGGTCTCGTCGCACAGCGCACGCAAATAATCGTACGCATGCCACGTGCCGAGCGTCGGGCTCATCCGCTCTGAGAAGCCGGGAAACTCGACGACGACCGGCACCGCGAGCGCGGCTTGACACTCACGCACGTTGCGGACGGCGGCACGCAACCCATCGTCGGTAAACAGCGGCGGCATCGGATACGGTAGCGGCTTGCCGCCGATCGACCACAGGCCGAGATCCTCGTTGATCCACGCGAAGTGATAACGCTCGACGAGCGCGTTCGTCAGCGCGAAGATCGCGCGTCGATCGTATGGCTCCATCGTGCCGAGATTGAGCGCGGTGTGATGCAGCGCGCGGACCGAGGTCGTGACGCGCGCAAACAGATCGTCCCACGCGGCGTAGTAGTCGGTTGCGCACAGCTCGCCGCGCCCGCGCGGCTGCCATGAAACGAACAGGTGCGAGAGCTCGGCGCCCTGCGTCTCGACGAATCGCGCGAGCCGCGGTGACGCGGTGTCACCGCGTGTCGGATCGCGACGAAACCCGACGGGACCGCCCCACGTCAGGTCGAGCCCAACGCCGACGGCGAGCCGATCCGCCTGCACCGACTACTCCGCGACCGCCTTCGTGATCGCGTCGAGCTTCGCGGCGCGCAGTCGATTCTCCTCATCGGCCGCGGCCTGATCGTCGGGGCACGGCAGGTTGTAACAATTCGGATTGTTCTCCGCGACCGTGGTGATCAGCTCGCCGATTTCGACGATCTGGAGCGAGCGCAGCGCGGCGAGCTCGGTCGCGACTCGTTCCTGGTTCATCACGTACGCCGAATCGATACGCGCTACCGCCGCGACCGCGCCTTCGACGAGCTTATCGAGCGATGGCCGCAGCTTCGCATCGGCGGCAGCGACTTCGTCTTCCCAACCGGGACACGGCAGTCCACCGATATCGTCGAAGTAACAAGCCGTCGCCTCGGCCGGCAGATCGCGAATGACGCCGCCGACGAAGAACACGTCGAGCTCGCGCAGCTTCGCGAGATCGGCGCTGATCGCCTGGTGGATTTCCTCGCGCGATTCGCCCGTCATCGGCGGCGACTCAGTGCTCGGAACGTCTGTGCCGGTGGTCGTACAACCACCAAGACCTAACGCAACGACGAAACTTGAACCAAGTGTCGGCTTATTCATTTCAAACTCCCGTGCCGGGGACTCTGCGCTAGCCGGTTTATCTCGACAATCGGTATGTTCGTGACGACAGTATTCGTGAAAGCCGAATAATCGGGCTGCCGCGCGATATGGCAGCGATGTCCGGATCCGCGGGCACAAACGAACCCCGCGCGGCACAACGCCGCGAGATCGCGCGGCGTGCGGTGGCATCGGTCGTGTAACCCGCGCCCGCATGCGCGTCATCACTACGGCGGCGGCGGCGATCAGCCTTCTGGCCGTCCACGACGCCCACGCGATCTGTCGTGAAGTCTATGAAGCTGGTACTCCGCCGCCGGTCATGCAGCCGGCCGAGGCGGTCCTAATCGCGAAGCGCAGTGGCGTGGTCGTTGGCGAGAGCTGTCCTTCGACCACGCCCGACGCCGGCGTCCCGCTGCCCGATGCAGGCGTCGCGGATGCAGGTCCGCCGCCCGACGCGGCGACGACACCCGACGCCGGTTGCACGCCGGTCCTTGGCGACGTCGTGTCGATGATCGTGCAGCCGCGCTTCACGATCGGCGCCGACGGTGCGCGCTTCGCGCTCTTGATGGTCACACCCAAGCCGCCCGTGATCGCCGTTGAGGATCACGAGCTGTTTGCAAAGCTCGCGCAGCTGACGGCACCCGAGGTCGTCGTCAAGCAAGTCGAGGTCGAAGACGTTTCGCTCGGCTACCAATGTAAAGATCCCAAATGGAACAGCAGCGGCGGTTGCAGCGGCGTTGGCGGTAGCACCGGCGGAGGTGGCTACAACGATCCGTATCGTGACGCGAGCTTTGGCTCGAACGACGATGGTGGCGTCGCGATCCAGACGGTCGGCGCCTACGAGGTGATCCGAGTCACCTCGACCGATCGCGCATCGCTCGCGGGCTGGCTCACTCAGTTCGGCTACGTCTACACGTCATACGATCTCGATGCGGTCGAGCCGTACATGGCGGCCGGCTGGACGGTAATCGCCGTGCGCGTCGCCGTCGATCACGCGCACGATGGAGGGCTCGAGCCGCTGTCGTTCACGTGGCCCGGCAAAGATGTTCGCCTGCCGCTTGGCATCGGGCAGCGACCGAGCCCCGTGCATTATCCGCTCACGGTTTACGTCTCCGCAGAGGGGCGCTACGAGCTCGGCGGTGGGCACGTTTCGTATGCGCGATGGACAGCGTCGCCCGCAGGCGTCGGGACTAGTTTCCTCACGCGCGTCGAGCTCGACGTCGATCCGGCGAAGGCGGCAGCGAACGATCCGGTCGCAGCGCACGTCCCAGATGAGCAGTACTCGGATACCGTGACGGTGACGCAGGAAGTCCACATCCCGAGCTCGGAATGCCCGGAGTCGAGCAGCAAGTCAGACATGGGGTGTTGTGATTCGGGCGCCGGGCCCGAGTCGAGCTTCGGGTTCTTGATCGCCGCGATCGCGATCTGCGTTACTCGACGTCGCGCTCCCAGACGCCGCTGACACCGAACAGTGCAGTCACGCCCTCGCGAAACGCGTGCTGCGTGTAGCCGCCGATGCGAACGAACGCCGAGAGCTCGTGCAGCGACGCGGTAGCGTGGCGGAAATCGACCATCGCGACGCCACCGACGATGTTGGCGACGTAGTCAGCGCGCGGCACGAGCGTGAGATCGTCAAACGCGCCCACGCGTGCAGTTGCGCGCCCGCGCTCGAGCACGAGCAAGATCGAGGACGTGCTCTTTAAGAGCCAGTCACTGCGCGCGAGGATGACATCGCGGCGCTGATTCACCCAGAACGCGCCGCTGCCGATGGACCAGTACTCTGGATTGAGCGTGGCAGTTGCTGCAAGTGAGGTGCGGGACCCGAGCTCGATCTGACCCTGCAGCGTCACCGATGCGCCGGCCTCGGCGCCCGTCGCTGCGCTCGCGCGCGATGCCGGCAACGCCGAGTCGCGATAGTCGGCGGCGTAACTGTCGACGGAGTAGTAGCCGGCGCCATCGAGCGGCAGCGTCCAGTACTGCACGACCGCGGCTTCGAGCCGCAGCTGGATGACCGACAGCGGCGTCGCGGCGACGAACGCGCCTTGCTGCACGTAGATCGGGCTCAGGTAGTTGTACAGCCCGGCCTCGACGTTCGTGTAATCGAACAACAGCCCGGGCTGCTCCACGAGTGGCCAGCACATCGACAGCTTGAGCTGGTTCTCTGCGCCATCCGGGTTCGCGACGCCGATCAGGTTCTCATCGAGGATGAGCTTCTTGCCCGGCTCGTCGAGGCAGTGGTGCGGTGCGGCGTCGGCCACGGCCGTGCAAAGCGCGACGAGCAGCAGCGAGCGCACCGAGTGACGGTAGCAAACAACCTACAAGAGGATCGTGTCGCACGCGGTCTGGAACAACTGCAGCGCATCGCGCAACCCGCTCGACAGATCGCCATCGCAGATCGACGAGAACTTCGCGTTCGCGCCAACCAGCGTTTTGAATTCTTCGAGGCGCGTCGCTTCGAGCGCCTCGCCGAATGCCGAGGTGCACGTGCCGGGTCCTGGCCCGGCGATGATCGCGGCCGCCCAGCGGGATGGCCCGCCTGCATACGCGTCGAGGAACTGCTTGTCGTCGAGATCGCGGTCCGCGATGGCCGAGCGTCGATTCACAACGGTGTGCTGACGAACGGCTCGTGGAACTGGACGCTGCAATTCGGCGGCTACGAGCTCGAGTTACCGCTGACGTTCGAATCGCGAACGCGGTAGCCAATTCGAGACACCCGAGCGCTACCTCGACACGCGTTAAAGATGGCCGATAGTCCTTCTCATGCGCGTGACTCTTGGTCTGTTCGCGACTCTTGTAATGGGGTGCGGCAGTCAGCCCTCGACGAATGATGATGATATCGATGCGAATTCGTTCGTCGAATGCACACCCGGAGGAGGCGAATGCGGCAGCGCCGCCGTGTGCAATGACGGGCATTGCGAAGCGATCGTCGTGCCGCCTCCCGATGCGATGTGCCCCTCCGTCCACTTCACGCCAACGAAGACGATCCCATCGATCACGCTGCTGCTTGATCGCAGTGGCTCGATGACGAGCAATTTCAATGGCGTCAGCCGCTACCAGGCGATGATCGATGGCTTGTTCGGCGCCACCGGCGCGGTGACAGCAACGCAGTCGCAGGTCTACTTCGGCGAAGCGCTCTACGCCGGCGATCAAACGCCGTGCCTCAACCTCAACGGCTTCACCGTCGGTCGCGCGCTCAACAACGCGAGCGCGATGCAAACGCTCACGACCGGTCACGCGCCGAACAACGGCTACACGCCGACCGCGCCGGCGATCGATCAGGTCGTCGCCGATTTCGCGACAAACGCGCCGCCCACCGGCTCGCCGCCGATCATCTTGCTCGCAACGGATGGCGAACCGAATAGCTGCTCGAGCACGTCGACGAATCGCGCGCCCTCGATCACCGCTGCGCACAACGCCTACACGGCGGGCATCAAGCTGTTCATCGTCGGTATCGCCGGCCTCAACACGCAGTTTCTGCAAGACATGGCGAACGCCGGCGTTGGCTTGGCGACCGGCCAAGCGGCCGGCTGCACCGGCTGCGCGCCGTATTACGTCGCGAACGATCCGGCGAGTCTGGCGACCGCATTCAACATGATCATCAACGGCGTGATTCCGTGCGATCTCACGATCACCGGCGGCACCGTCGATCCGACGCAAGCATGCAACGGCACCGTTACGCTCAACGGCACCACGCTGACGTGCGGCAGCGATTGGACCGTCGATGCCGACGGCGTGACGATTCACCTGCTCGGCCAGGCATGCACGGACCTCAAAGCGTCGGCGACTCCGCAGGTCGATGCCGAATTCCCCTGCGGCGCGATCCTCTTCTAGGTGTCTTGCACGATGTAGAATTCTGAAAATGAAGCGCTCACTACTCGTGATCACGATCGTGTGCGCCACGGCGTGCGGCGGGAACAAGCTCAGTGCGAAAGCCGATCGCATTCGCGAAGGCAGCGACTTGGAGCTCACGGACTGCGCGTTCCTTCAAAAGGTGAACGGCAGCGCGAGCGACACCGACAGCCAAGCGGCGACACACGCAAAGAAGGCGGCCCGAGAACGAGCAGCGGCGCTCGGCGCAACACACATCAAGTGGATCGTGCCGTGCTGTACGTATGTCGAGGCCGAGGCCTACCGCTGCGACGCGCCGGAGTGACTGCTAGTCGGGATCGTTGTCCCACATCCGTTGCAGAAACTCGTCGTCGAGCTGCTTCTGCGTCTTGGGCTTTGGAAAGTAAAAGTCCATCCGCACTTTGTGAAATCGGCGCACTTCGTCGCGCGCGATAAACACGCGCTTACCGACGCGCTTGGCGGCAAGGTCCCACTTGGATGGCTCCTGGCCGCGCTCTCTGCGCTTGATGGCGGCGTGCACGCCACCCTCCGTCATGTTCAGAAACTCCGCCGCCGCCGGCACACTCATGTAGCCCTTCGGTGCATCGTTCTTCTTCTTCTCTTGCTTCCGCTTCTGCTTCGCTTGGCGTTTAGGTTTGCGTTTGCTTGGCATCGCATCAGCGCATACCACACTGCAGGTCACGGCGGCGATGCGGTACCGCTTGGCGTGCCCGAGCCGATCTTTGGCCAACCGTTTTCCCAGCGCACACGATCCATCAGCACCATGCGCGGATTCGGATCGCCGATCTTGTCGGCCTTCCACGCGTGATAGACGTAGAACTCCTTTCCGTTCTTGCGAACGATCGTGCCGTGCCCGGGACCGGCCCATTGGCTGTTGCTGTGCAGCACCGGCTCGGGCGCCTTCTCATACGGACCATACGGCGAGCGCGACCGAGCGACGCCCGTCGCGTAGCGGTCGGTGTTGTACATGTTGCCGCTGTAGAACATGTAGTAGTAGTCGCCGTGCTTCGTGACCCACGGCGCTTCGACGAGTGGGCCTTCCCATGGCTGATCGTTGGTTAGGATCTTGTGGCGCGCGCCTTCGAGCTTCATGCCGTCGGGCGAGACCTTTTGCATGTAGATCGGCGTTGATTTGCCGACGTCGTTGCCGTCGAGCTTCCAGACCACGTGCGCTTGGCCTTTCTTATCGACGAAGAGATTCGAATCGATCACGCCGGTGCGTTTATCGCGAATCAGCGGTTTGCCGAGATCGGTATATGGACCGCGCACGTCCTTGGCCCACGCCGCGCCGATCGAGAGCCGCCCGCTTTGATCGCGCGCCGTGTAATAGACGACGAACTTCTGGCCGACCTTGTGGATCTCCGGCGCCCAGAAGTCGCCCTTGGCCCACTTCGGCCACTGGCCCGGCGCGAAGACATCGCCGACCGGCTTCCAGCCATTGAGATCACCCGACTGCTGGATCGTAAACACACCATCGCGATCGCGACTGCCGGGCGTGCCCGCCGTGCCGACCATGTAGTAACCGCCGTTCTTCTTACCCCGAACCTTCACGATCGCTGGATCCGGTAGGTTTTGGGCAAGGATCGGATTCTGCGGCGCCGCCGCTGTCGTCGCGTGGTCGTCGGCGCCTGGTTGCTTCGCCTGCTTCTGCTGCTGCTCGGCTTCGGCGGCGCGTTGCGCTTCGAGCTGCATCATGCGCGGCATCAACTTCTGTGCGAGCTTCCGGCTGCCTCGGCTCGGTGACTCGTTGAGCCCACGCTGCAGCTCGCGCGCTTGCGACAGCGACTTCGCCGCCTCATCGTGTGCGCCCACTTTGTATTGAGCCGCTGCATTGACCTCGAATGCTTTGACCAGAACGCGGCGTGCCTCGGGCTCGGGAAACGCGACGCCGGTTTGACCAGCGACGGCATTGGTCTTGTCTACCAGTTGCCACGCACCTTCGGCATTTCCAGCCTTCGCTTCACGCGCGGCCATCTTGAGCCCGCCCTTCACCATGCGATTTGCCGCGCTGTCGATCTTCGAGGTCTTGAGCGCGCCGTTTTTCTGCGCCAGCTCGGCTGCGAAATGGAGGTTCTCCGTGCCGAGCTCGAAATTGCCGACCTCCTCCTGAGACGCCACTTTGTTCCTGTCAAACCAGGTGCGCTGGCCTGAGGTGCGGTTCGCGACGTTGATCGCGTTTCTGAACGCTCGCTTCTCTGCGCGTCCGCGCCCGGAAGCCTGCAGCGTGTTCAATCCATCGAGCGCGTCGCGCGCGCCGACGGTGTCGCCAACCTCGGAGCGCTGGTCGGCCATGCGATATGCCGTGCGAGTGACGCTGCGCTTGCTCCGCCATAGCGCGAAGCGTTCGCGTAGGCCGAGCGGCTTGATCGATTCGCGGTTCGCGGCGACGGCCGATGCGGCCGACGCGAGCTGGCCATCCTGAGCCTGACCGCGCTCGGTTTGAATCGCCTGACGCACCTCCGGCCGCAGCGTGAAGTGCCGAATGATGCTCTGTCGGATCCGTTCGACGCGCGAGGGCCGAGGTGGCTCGGCGCTGGAATGATGGCTTTGCGCAAACGCCGGCGCCGCAGCAATCACGACCACGATCGCGGCAATGACGGCCGATCGAACCATTTGGGGTGCGTGAGAGCAAGCGAGATGCCACGCGTCATCACAGTAACTGGCTCGACTCACGTCACATCTCGGTCAATTGCAATGGCCAGTGGCCACTCGGCTGGCCATTGATTGCAGTGACACCGCGGGTACGATGCCCGCCCTGAATCGCGCTTGCTCCATTCTGGTCTCTGCGGTCGCGCTGTTGGTTGCGACGCCCGCCGCAGCAGACTTCTCGGTCGTGAACGTTAGCCCGGCGTTTCCACCCGGGCCGTACACTGCCCTCACCGTCGACGGCAAGAACCCGAAGCGTATCGCGGTCGCGACCGCATCGGGCCACGTCGCGTGGAGCGACGACGCGGGCCGGAGCTCGAACGAATCGACGGCAATCTCACCACGCACGTATGGCATCTCGTCGATGCGCGGCATCGGCGGCCGCGTGATCAATGCGCCGGTCGGAACGATTACATCGTGCCCGTTGCGAGACGACCGCCGCTCGCACGCGAAAGCTGACCCCGGTTGCGACGCCGGTGACTCAGGAGGTCGCTCGATGCGCGACAGTCGCGCAAACCATCTGTTCACCGTCGCCTTGTCCAAAGGTCTGCCGTGGGCGCGCTGGGCGATGTGGATGGTGTTGAATGATCCGACGACGGAGATCACGGCGATCGCGTTGCCGTCGTCGGATGGTCGCATGGCACTCGCGGCGTACGCTGGCGTCTATCTCTCCGATCTACAGCGCTCGATGTGGACGCGCACACTCGGCGGTCCAGCGTCGATGCCGCACAAAGATGATCTCTCTGCGATCGCCATCGCCATCTCGCCGACGAATCCGCGCATTGTCGTCGCAGGCACGACGAATGGCCTCTACGTCTCGCACGATGGAGGCAACACATTCTCCGAGCACGCGCAGGTATCGGACGCGGTCTACGGGCTCATCTGGGATGCAACACGTCCGGAGATCCTCCTCGCGATCACCGCCGATGGTGTCTTGCAATCATCCGACGGAGCCAAACACTTCGAAACAGCATTCGCGACGGGCGAGGTGCGAGATGTCACGCTCACCGCCGACGGCGCGATCATCGCGACAGGCAGTGGGCTGCACGTGATCACGAGCGCCGGTGACAAGCTGCTGCTCGCCGGCACATCAGTGGTCGGCGCGGTTCCATGGCAAGACGGCTCGACGTTGGTCGCGACCGACACAGCGCTGTTCGTGGTCGGCGCAAATGGCGGCCGGATCGATCTGCTTCATGCGACGGAACAGGATCCGTTTCGCCGGCTCGTCGGTCATGAGCCATTCGCGTATGCAATGACGGCATCGAGCGTATTTCGGATCGGCCCAGCTGAAAAGCGCGTGCCGGCGGCGCGATCACCGCCGCGCTTGCGATTGTCACTCGTCCAGCTCGAGCGGATCGTGATGCGAAACACGATCGAGACTCCCGAGGACACGCGCCTGCACGACCGCTGGTACGCGAAACTGCTGCCGCGCGTCGTCGTCGAGGCGAGGGGATGGATCGATCACAGCGACAACACCACGCTCGATGCGACATTCCCCGTGAGCTACCGTTTTGCGCAAGCCACCTCCTCGGCGCAAACGGAATGGCTCGTGTTTGCGACGTGGGATCTGTCGACCATCTTGTTCGGCGGCGTCTCGAGCCCAGACTCGGTCCTCGAATCGGGACTGCGCGCCACCCGGCAGCGAATTCAAACCGAGGTGCGCACGCGCTATCGCGAAGCGGCCGCGCTCGCGGAGCAGCTCACCCACCCTCCCGCCGATCCATTGACTGCATTCAATTGGCGCATGCGCCTCGAAGAACTTTCGGCCTACCTCGAAGCCCTCGCGGGCAGGCAGGTCATCGACCTCGGCACGAACAACGAAGGAGAATAGCCATGAGACTGAACGCGTCCCTTGTCACCTTGATGCTCTGCGCGAGCGTCGCCTACGCGCAGAAGCCGCCGGCGGCAGAGCCACCCAAAGCGGAGCCACAGCAGAGTGGCGAGGGCATCAAGAAGCTCTTCGACATCATGAAGAAGGAGCCCACGATCAAAGATGTGCAGGCGGCCGCGCTGAGGTTCTACAAGCTCGAACCGTCGCGGATCAATGGCATGGCGCGAGCGGCGCGGCTCAAGGGCCTGGTGCCCGAGCTCGAAGGCAGCCTCGATAATTCGATCTGGCACACGTTCACGAACACCAAGGATGGCCTCTATCCGATCCTGCCGAGCCCGGCGCAGAATCCGAACCCGGATAACTACAAAGAGCGCCTGCGCTCGGATCAGGATCAGCTGACGTGGCGCGTGCGTGCGGTGTGGAGCCTCGATCGCCTCGCATTCAACGCCGAGGCACTCGACGCGAAGTCGCTCAACAGCATGGGCGAGAGCCTCGTGCGCGAGGTGACGACGCTCTACTTCGCGCGCCGGCGGCTCCTCGCGAGCATCCTCTTGTCACCGCCGCAGGAAGATCAGGAGCTGTTCTTCGATCTGATGAAGCTCGACGAGCTGACCGCCACGATCGATGCAATGACCGGCGGCATGTTCGCGAGCAAGGCGTGGAAGTGGGAGGAGCTGCTGGGCAAGTAGCGTTAGCGAAGCGCTTCAAGCGCGTCGATGGCAATTCCGCCCGTGCCAGTGTCGGTGATGCGTACGAACCGACCGACGGTGAGCTGCGCACGTGAGAGGTCGAGGTCCAGCGTCGTCGCGTCGAGGTTGCCGAGAACTTCGTAACGCGAACCGTCGTAGCTAACGGCGACGATGGCGCTCGCTTGCGCTGGAATCGTTGCGTGAAAGCGAAGCTCGGCCGTCGTGCCGCCGAGCTCGTAGAACGACGAGCATAAAAACCCAAGCTCGAGCGTGCCGCCGGCCTCGAGCACGAACGTCGTGCCGTTCGGCGGACCGACGGCCGCTTGCTGCGTGCATGCACCCGACGGCGGGCAGCCCGTCAGCTCCGTGCACGTCATCAGCGCACCGCCTTGGGTCCACGCGAGCGCGACGTCGGCGAACGTTTGCCCGGCGTCGGGATTCGTACCGTCGGGAACCATCACGTCTCGTGGCGTGCAGCCGCCGAGCGCGATGAACACCGTCAGTCGAATGTTTCGGCCGGTGGCAGATTGGTGGGCGGCGGGCATGTGGGGCCGGTAGCGATATCGAAGCCGAAGCTCCAGTCCGTGAGTACAGCTTGCCCGACGACGCCACTGGCGCCACATGCATTGTGGAAGACCACGTTGACCGAGCGCTCGAGTCGCTCGAGCTGGCGATAACACACGCCGAAGTACGTCGGCGGGATGTCAGCTGACAGGTTGAGGCCCATGTGGCTCTCGCTCGACACGCTCTCGCTGACGTCCATGCCGAACGACTGCGTAAACGTTGCCTGATAGTTCACACCGAAGCCAAACATCGTGCTCGGTGAGATGCTGACGTTGACGCCGAGCGAGTTGGCCGTACTGGCATCCCAGCGCGCCGACATGCTGCGCGACTTGGAGAGCGATGTTCCCTCGTCGTACGCGAGCCGACGTCCGGTGTCGCCACCCGGAACGCAGCCGTACACCTGCTCGGCATTGTAGCGCTCCTTGAGCACCTGATTGCCGTCGTACGGTTTGACCTCCCACTCCTTCCACACGTTGAGGTTGATCACGCGGTGCACGCTCTGACCGGTATACGTCAGCGCCTCGATGACGAACATCGTGTTCGTCGACGGCTCGGTGTCGGGCGGGGCGCCCGTCGCGAGCCGCTCGAGGATGACGTGGTCGACCACCTGCTGGCCAATCGTCACCGCCGGCGTGATCTTCACCTGCGTCTGCATCGTCTTGGGATCGAGCGTCACGGCGTTACCAGAAGTAACGGGTATCTCCATCGTATTCAGTCCAGCCGGTGCCTGAACCGCGACCGTATTGTTGAGAGGAAGCGGCCAGGTCGAGTACACGCCGTTGGCGACGTAACGGACGTTCGCTTGCGGTGTCGAAAATCCGATGCGGAACGTGAACGGCTTCGCCGACGATGCGACGCCGACGCCGATCGTGCGCAACTGCATGGTGAGGTTGTTGTTGCCGTTCGTTGCTTTCGTGACCTGCTCGCAGCCCGCGCGGTCGACCGAGTGCAGGCTCATGATGTCGATCGACGGCAACACGACAACCTGCGACCCGATCACCTCCGACGTCCGCTCCGAGCCTTGGCCGGCCGGATCGTCGAACGCTTCGAGCTTCGCGATCACGCTCGCCTTGCCTTGAAACGTCCCGGTGCGATCGCCCGATGCCAAGAAATAGAGGTGGTCGAGCTCGGCCTCCGCGATGCCGGCGCTCTTGACGTCGAGCGGCAGATCGCCGACGTACTTGTGCGTTTCGCCGAGCTCGTCGGTGTACGTGCCATCGAAGTGCAAGCGCATCGATCCATAATCGGGATCGAGGAAGTCCGCGCCGAAGACGCGAAACTTATCGCCGAGCGCGATCTCACCGGGAGTCACGGTGTCAAGGCGCGGCGTCGCGAACACGAAGCCGGGCGGCGCATCGGTGCCTGGATTCGTTGAGCTTGCGCAACTGGACGCGAGCAAGCATGCGAACAACAAGCGAGGGGCTGCCATGGGACCGCATCAAGGCAAGGCCGATGCCACGATGCATGCGCTGTAACAATCGATTCGGCCAAGGCGAACGGGAAAAAGCAAGTTCGGTTAGCCGGCTAACGACGTTGCCACGTCTCCCGCAAGGCAACGAAATCCGCGGCCTCGCAGACGGCACGTTGGTTGCTGCAACGCGCCTGTCATGAAGCGGATTGCCCTATCGCTCGCGCTCGGTGCTTCCGCCTGTATGGTCGATCCGCCAACGGACCATCCCACGATGGATGCGATGCCAGATGCCGGCTCGATGGAGCCGCAGCTTCGGCTCGATCAGACGCTCAGCAACACGAACTACTTTTCCGTGCCCGTGAGTGGCAAGGGCCCGGCATCGGGCTCGCTGCTTGTCGAGACGCCGGCGCGCGGCGCGTACTCGACCACGATCGCTCCCGACGGCTGCTTCTGTCTCGATGTGCCGCTCACGCCAGAGATGACGAACACGCTCAAGTTCAAGGCGATGGATACCATGGCTCGGTACACGCCTGAGGTGAAGGTCGACGTCGCGCAGAGTGGAACGCCGCCGGGCATGCCGACGCCGGGACAACCGACGTCGCTGGCGCGCAACAGCACGGTGCAGGCGACAACGCTGACGCTCCAGTCGGGAACGTGGTCGATGGTGACCGACGGCAGCGCCAGCACGTGGGTCGATGCGGAGAACTCGGTCTTCTCCGATGACTGGGTCTCGTTCAAGCTAGGTCAGCGCGGAGCCGTTGACATGATCCGCGTTCGCTCGCAGCCCGATTGCCCGATGAAGGACTACAACATCTTCATCTCTGACGCTGCGAGCCCAGGCCCTGCGGTGTCCGGAGGTGGACAACCCGGGTACTTTGTTGGCGACTGGGCCTACCTCTATCACCAGACCAACGGCAGCGGGTACGACGGCTACCAGCTCACGCCGGCGACGACGACGAGCTACTTCGGCATCCAGTTCTTGTCGACGGACTGCTACGGGCCGGTGTCGAATCACTTCATCACCGAGATCGAGGTGTGGACTCCTCCGCCGGCGCCCGACTCGCCTGACGCACCGAGCTGCGCGAACACGCCCCGCAGCTGCGGCACGTGATGCTCACTGCCCGAACAGCTGCCGGAACGTCGCCGCATTGACAGGGTTCGTCGCGAACGAGCCAGCGAACGCTGCATCGCTGTGCCAGTACATCTGATACGCCACGTTATGAGTGGTGATCCATTCGTGCATCTTCGTGATGAACACGCCGTCGTCGACGGCGGATGCCCACTCGTCGAATGCGGCCGGCTTTCCGTGCTGCGCGGTGAACTCGGCCAACCAGTTCAGGCCGCGACCATCGTTTTCGAGGAAGTGGTTCCAGCGGTCTTCCGCGCTCATGCTCGCAAAGCCTGCGTCTTCGTACATGTCGAAGCTGACGAAGTCGACGTAGGCATCACCGGGGTACGAAGGCAAGAAGTCGATGCCCGCCCATTTGCCTGCGCCTGGATTCCAGACGAACTTGAAGCCTGGCGACACGCTGCGGAACAAGCTCACGAGGTGCTGGTAGCACAGCACGAATTCAGCTGAGCTGCCGGCCGCACTATCGATGCTCCAGTCGTACCAGTTGCCATTCATCTCGTGACCGATACGAATGATGCCGTTCGGATCGCGAGACGCGATGGTGCGCGCGACATCGAGATACACGGCGTCGAGGCTTCCGTTGTAGACCTGAGCAAACGTGCCGCCCGACAAGATCATCGGAACGTCGTAGTGCAACGTGTAGCTCGCTGGCCACATGTCCTCGAGATAGTGGAACGCATACATCAGATCGCCGGTGGTCTGGGCCCAGCCCCAGACGAGCACGTAGTCGACGGGGCGATGGATGAACGACTCGAACGATTGCACGCCACCGACGCCGTCGCAGTTGCCGCATCCGCCGAGCGAGGCGCTCGTGGTCGGAGTCGGATCCGTGTTGGGCATTCTGGACACGACCAGCTTCGCATCCGCCCAGTCGGCGTGATCGTATTCGATGCCGTTGCCGCCATCGGTCGCGATCAAGACGAGGCGCTGCTTGCCTGCCACGGATACGTCGATCGTCTGTGTCGATGAATCTGCATTGAGAGTGCCACTGTCGTACAAGAGCTCGTCGTCCGCATAGACCTTGAAATCGATGGAGCCGTTACCGTGTGCACTGTCGTCGACTCCGACGTCGGCCGAGAACCTTTCATACTGGCCGGCGAGATCCACATTGATCTGCGAGTACGCATGCGCGCCGAGGCCCTTTGCATACGCCACGCCGTGCAGCACGATGGCACCGCCGTCGCCCTCGCCCGTTTCGCCGATCGCGCGATCACGTTCGACGGGTCCCCAGCCGTTCGCGATTGTGGTGAATGCGATATCACTCAAATAGACGATCGAGTCCGCCTCTGACGCCGCCACGTGAGAATTAGTGGTCGGGTCATTGCCTGCAATGCAGCCCGTCAGAATGAAGGCGGCAGTTACGATCGCACGAACATCGGTATTCGTAGACAAGCGTCGCATGCGTAGAACGGTAGGATCGACGATCCGGCACGTGCCGACAAAGTGCCGGCAGGACGCGTCACGGCCCTAGCATCGCGACGCCGGATCTCGAATATGCTCTTCGCGTGGCGGCCAGGACCGGCCTCTTATTCACGCTCCGTCTGATTCCAGCGATCAGCGCCATGCTGGCGCGACGCGGCGTCGACGCTGCGCCGATGCTCGTGAAGGCAGGCGTTCCATTGGATGCGATGCGCGGCGAGATCACGGCGCCGCTGCCGCGCGTGCAGGCGTTCATGGAGCTCGCCGCACAGGCGCTCGGCAGCGATCGCTTCGGGATCGATCTTGCCGAAGCATTGCCAAGCGGCACCTACGGCGTGGCCGAGTTTCTGATGCGCAGCGCACCGACCGCACTCGATAGCTTGCGCCTGATGTGCGAGTTCTCGTCGCTGATCAACCCGATCTCGAACATGCGGCTCGTCACGACTCCAGCTGGAGGCAGCTTTCACTACGCCGTCGGATCCGAGCGCGACATGCTCGGCATTCACCTCAATGAATTCTCGCTCGCGTACATCATCCGGCAGTTCCGGACCACCCAGGGCGAGACGCCGCTCACAGGTGTTTGGTTCGCGCATGCGCGACCGAGGGGAGCCGACGCGGTCGCGGAATACTTCGGCTGTCCCACGCAGTTCCAAGCGCCAGACTGCGGGTTCAGCGTCAGCGCCGATGTTCTCGATAAGCCGATTCGCACGGCCGATCCGCTGCTGTTCAAGTTCCTGCACGAGCAGGCGCGTGCGCAGCTCGCACGCAGCGGCGAGCTCGATATCGTCACGCACCTCGTTCGCGTGCTCGACACGCGGTTGACGACCAACAAGCTCGGCGCCGAGCAGGTCGCGCGTGCGATGTCGATGACGGCGCGTACGCTGCAGCGCCAGCTCGCCGTTGCCGGCACATCGTTTCGCGAGGTCCTCACGCACGTGCGCGCGCGTCGCCGCGCGGAGCTCCTCGCGAGTGGCATGACGGAGACCGCGGTGGCCAAGCACCTCGGCTTCTCCGACGTGCGGGCGATGCGACGTTCACTCGACGAGTGACGCGGCATCGATGGTCGCGTTAGAGTGTGCGCGGTTGTGAAGGATCATATGATCGTCTGTGGCGCCGGCACCACGGGACGCAACATCGTCACCGAGTTGTTTCACGCGCGCGCACCCGTCGTCGCAATCGATACGGACGAACAGGCACTGCTCTCGCTTCGCGAGTACCACCGTCCCGTCCGGTTCAGTCACATCGTCGGCGATGCAACCGACGACGACGTGCTCATGCGTGCCGGTATCGACAAAGCGCGCGGTGTTGCCGCAACTCTGCCTTCCGAAAAAGACAACCTGTACATCGTCATCGCCGCGCGGCAGCAGAACCCCTACGCGCGGATCGTCGCACGCGTCACCCACGCCTCTCACATGGACAAGATGAAGCGTGTCGGTGCCGACAGCGTGGTAGCGATGAATTACATCGGTGGCCAGCGCATCGCATCGGAGATGTTGCGCCCCGCCTTCGTGCGATTTCTCGACGCCATGCTTCGAGATCCTCGCGAGACCTATAGGCTCTGCGAGGTCACGATCGGCACGGGCTCGATGATCGCAAATCTGACCGTCCGAGAAGCGGCGATTCGCGAGACGTTTGGTGTCTCCGTCCTCGCGGTCGGCGACGGTCAGGAGTCGTGGCACGTCAATCCCGGAGACAGCGAGCGCCTCGTGCCGGGAACCGTGATGATCGTGCTCGCCTCGACGGAGCAAGTCGCAACGCTGCAGCTCGCGGCAGGCGCAAAGTAGCCCTAGCGTTTGACGCCCGGCTCGCCGATCGACGCAAGCGCGCGGCGATGGCTCGCTTGCGTCCGTCGTCGATCGATGGCTATCGGGAGCGATAGTTAGAACTATTTCTTCGCGAGTGATAACGGTGCGCCGTCGATCTCGATCGAATCGCGCGTCGAAAGGCCTTTGACGATCGATCGCGCCACGACGCGATGGCTTGCGCCCGCGTGCTCCAGCGTCGCCGTAAGCGTGATGTTGTGAGGTACCGCGCGATCTTCGGCGGCGACCTCGACGCCATCGATCACGAGCTTTAGCTTCTTCGTCAGATTGTCGCGCACGAGCTCGACGGAGTGGCCTTCGTACGTTCCGCAGTAGCGCTCTCCCATGATCCCCATGACTGACGAGGCTAGCGCGTTCTTACTCCGCGATGAGGTTCAAGATCCGTCCCGCCTTGTAGATGACCTTGACGATCGTCTTGCCGGCAAGTTGCCGTTGCACCGGCGGCACCGCTCGCACGAGTGCGACCGCTGTCAATCGCGATCGTGCCGTAGGTCTTGCCGCCAACCTGCACGCCCATGGTGATCGTCTCGTCAGTAGCGAGCGCGTCGTCGTAGCGTGGCCAGGGCACGTAGGAGATGCCGTCCTGCTTGCCCAGGCTCCGCGCCCACACTTCCTCCGCAAAGTGCGGCGCGAATGGGGCGAAGAGCTGCGCGAGCGGCTCGAGGATCTCTCGAGCGCGTGTCTCGTGTTCGAGGAGATCGCGAGTGGCGATGTGCAGCGCCGAAATCGCCGTATTGAGATCGAGCGACTCGATGTCGTGCGTCACCTTCTTGATCGTCTTGTGCAGGATGCGCTTCTGCTCGAGTGTCGCGACACTGTCATCGACTCCGTGAGAAAGGATGACATCGTCCACGCTCACGATGCACGTATACATCGTCGGCGTCTCGGCGGGTAATCCGTTCACGGGCCTTGATGTGATCGACGGTATGAACGTCGGCTATTACATTACGAGCGACGCAGGTGAGTACGGCGCGCAGTGGGACGATCGCGGCGGCCCATGGGCTGCGACCACGATCATTTTTCGCTAGCACGTGCACGCGCGCGTCGAACGAGCGCGAAGAGTGCAACGAACAACAGGAGCGTGCCGCCACTGCCGGTGCTCGTCGAGCAGCCACCCGGATCGCTGCTGCTGCCATCGCCGTCGCCATCCGAACCCGAATCCGAACCCGAACCAGAGCCTGAGCCTGAGCCCGAGCCTGAGCTCGTCGTGTCGCAAACATCGGGCGTGCCGATCGGCATCACCGTGCAGCCCTCGGGGCCGGTGCAGTGCTGGCTCTCGAGAACGCCGTCGTTGCACCGCCACGCCTCCGTCTTGTCGGTGGTGCAGTTCCACAACGACCAGGCGTCATTGCACTCGCACGAGCCGCCGAGGAGCTCCATGTACTGACACCATTGCCAGTTGTAGCCGGGATCGCGGTGATTCTCCCTGCCGCCGTAGAGCGCGCTGGACTCGCATGCGTCGAGTCCGTCGGCGCACGCCGCGGAGGCTTCATCGATCACGTCGCCGTCGGGGATCTGGTAGTGGCCGATGATGTGCGCGCGATCGATCGGTACCGGCCAACGCGTACGAATGTTCTGCACGAGCTCGACACTCTTCTCGTACAGCGCGGCTTGGTAGCCAGCCGGATCCGCGGCAACGCCGACGTGCTCGATGCCGATCGAGGTCTCGTTGTAATAGTAGTTGCCGGCGTGCCACGTCGTATCTGTCTCCGAACGGAACTGGCCGACGCGTGAACCATCCGAGTCGATGATGTAGTGCACCGACTTGAGACCGTCGTACTGCAGCGTTGCGACGGACGCGTCCCAGCCACCTTCGGTGTCGTGAATGATGATCTTGTCGACGGACGAGAGGCCGAGCGGGCGGCCCTCCGTACATTTGTTGTCGCAGCTCGTCGGAAAGAAGATCGCGCCCGGGAACTCAGCACTCAGCGCGAGCGTGCGGTGCTCGACGGTTTCGCTCGCGTCGATTTCGGGATGCGGCGCGATCGTCACTCGTTCGCCATCGCGCGCAGCGAACTCGCCACCGGTGCGCAGCAGCGCGAAGACTCGGCTCGCGTAGTTCCGCGCCGCCGCGTCGCCGACACCGGAAAGCGCTTCGAGTGCGGGCCGCCAGCTCACGAGCGCGGTGGTTGCACCGGTCTCTGCACCGAGCTGCGCGAGGACGGCCGCACCGGCCCGCGTACCGAGCGACGTGTCGATGCGGATCGCGAGCTCGTCGGTGCCTACCAGTTTCGCGCCGAGCGCGAGCGTGTCGAGCTTGCCGTGACGCAGCTCGAGGATGCCGGCTACCGGAACCGGATCATCCGGCGCAACGGCGCGGACCGCCGGCAACTTGATGCCGCCCTCTTCGACAGCGATCGCCATCATTAGATCGTCGGGCACACCGGCCTGCGCGGCCGCGGATGCGACGAGCTGCTGCATGGAAGAAGGAGGTGAAGCCGGGTTCGCGCACGCAGCTGCCAACACGATCGGCCAGACGATCCTCATCATGCGCGCGCGTCGTGCAGAGTCCACGCCAGCGCGTTAGCGAAGTAGATTGCTCGCAAACGCAGAACTGCGTCGCATCCCACATCGGAGCAGAGCAGGATTGGTTGCACGATCCAGGTTGCAGTGGGGAATGGCGGCGGCGACAGAATCGCGATCGCGCGCGAGACAACGCGCTTCTTGCTCGGCACGAACAATGAAACTGCTCGCGCGCGATGAGAGGCATCCTCGCGTGCGTCGCGCTCGCGGCGCTCGGACCCTTTGCGCATGCAGACTCGATGTCTGGTCGAGATGACGTCGGCGCCGTGGTCGCCGGGCCCGTCACGCTGACCGAAACGCAGCGCCAGGCGCGCGCCGAGATCATTCGCGATACCGCGAAGGCGAGCGGGATGACGAATGCGGCGCTACTCGCCGGTATCGGCCAAGTGGAGACCGGCTTTGCGCACTGCTGGTCGGAAGCGACATGGGCGTGTCAGGGACCGGCGTCATCGTCGTGCGGCGGCGGGCCCGTGATCGCAGGCGCCGCGGATGGTCCGTGCTCGTATCAGCAAGGCGGCCTCGGCATGTTTCAGTTCGACGCCGGCGTGTATTCGCAAACGATCGCGACGTACGGAACGGACATCGTCACGCTGCAGGGCAACGTCAACGCCGTCATACCGTTTCTTGTTACGCGCGCGATCCAATCGGTTGCCGGCATCAACAACGAGGCCGATGCACTCGCATGGATGAATTCGATCAACATCCAAGACGGCGACCCCGACTACGAGAACTGGTTGTACTTCGTCGCGTGGCGCTACAACGGTTGCATGGGATGCACGACGCAGATCAACAAGTACCGTGATGGTACGAACATGCTGCGCGATGAGTTCGGGCCGGGCTTCTGGACGACGAACGCAGCGACGTGCGAACCGATCCCAGCAGAAGGCCGCACGATCGACGACGCCGACGGCTGCTTCGTCAAAGGCGGAACGCTGACCTCTTGGTATGGCAGCGATAAGGGAACCGATGGCTCGTGCTGGTTCACGTACACCACCGATGATCCAGAGGCCGACAATCACGCGACGTGGAATCTCGCGTTCGCCGCGGCGGGCCGTTACAACGTCGAGGTCTACACCGATGTCTCGTTGGCGCAGACGCATCAGGCGCACTACACGGTCACGCACGCGGGCGGCACGACCGAGGTCACGATCGATCAGGCGGTGACCGGGTTCCAGTCGCTAGGCGAGTTCGATTTCACGACCGACGGGTCCGTCTACCTCGGAGACAACACCGGCGAGCCGTATGTCTCGACCGCGAAGGTCGCCATTATGTTCGATAGCGTACGCGTCACGCCTGCGGCTATGCACGACGGAAGCGGCGCCGACGACGACGGTGGCGGTACCGACGGTGATGGCGGCGACGACGGCGGCGGCTGCTCGACGACGAGCAACGGAAGTGGACTCGCGCTGTTGGCACTTCTGCTTCGCCGTCGGCGACGCGCTGTTGTAGACGCGACGCGCTAACCACATTTCGGCACCTCGACGCCGCGCACCGAGCGGGAAGCTTGGAAGCGCTTTTTCGTAGCCTTGTCTTGCAAAGGAGCAACGTGCACACTCGCAGCGTGGGGTTCCTCTCGTCGATGCGCGAGCTGGCGATGCCGCACGCGCCACCCGCGCGGCACGCAGACGAGACGCCGATCGCGCATCAACCAACGTTGGTCGCCGATGATCGAAGGACGCCAGGCGCGGCGACCATCGGCGCGCAAGGCCTCGGCGGCGGCGAGGACCACTCCGGTCCGCACCTCAACACGTTCTGGAACCGAATGTTCGGCGGACCGAACGAGCATGCCGGCGACGGACGGCCGATCGATCAGAATCACATCGGTACGCAAGAGGGCTGGGGTCCGCTCGACGAGGGCAAGCAGATGAGCACCGCGATGCGGAACACGCCTTACCTCGGCGACTACTGGCAGGCGCTCTCGGTGACGCACGACTCGGCGCGAGTGAATCCTCCCTGGCTCAACGCCATCACGGGCGTCACCAACGTCGGGCTCACTGGGCCGGTGATGGGGCTCATGGACGCGCCGTTCCGCGCGTTCGGTCACTCGATGTTCCTCGATCACGTCGACGACGGGCACGGCCCGCTCACCGAACCGATGAACGCCGTCACCAACGGTGCATCGCAGGCATGGGACTGGACGAAGAACACGGCGAGCGACGCGTGGAATTCAGTCACCGACTGGTAGCGCGATCACGTGCACTCGATCTGAAGATACGGCCGTAGATCCGTCGGCGTTGTGCTCGACTGCGCGCTGTAGAACAGCTTGCGGCCACCGTAGTTTGTGTTGTCGTTCTCGAGGATGATCACGCCGTAGTTCGGCACCGTGCCGGCACGCCACTGCCCGGCGAGCGTCGTGACGTCCCATGACAGCCATCCGAACGTCGCGGCCATCGCAATCACCGAGCTCTCGATGCTGAGATCGAAGTCACCGCCCGGGCTCCCCCAGGTGCTCCAGGTCGTCGTGCCTTCGATCCACGGCGCCGTGATGCGATGTGCCTCGAGCGTCGGGCTGATGCTGACAAAATCCTCGGCGTAGTAATAGAGATACAGGCGCGCAGCGCTGAGCTGGCACGTGGCCGGCAGTCCGCTGACATCGAACGAGATCACGATACGGTTTGCGCGCGACGTCGTCGATCCGGATCCGCTGCGCAGATCGGCGTCCGCACCGTGGTTCTCCGTCGGAAACTGTTGGCGCAGCCACGCATCTGCGATCGATCGCAAGAGCAGCGCACCGGCCGCTGCGTCGGCTGTCGTGCTGCCATCGGCGGCGAGCGACGTATCGACAGTAGGGCTGCTAGCGTCGAGCTCGGACTGCAGCACGCCCGGGTGGAATGCGCAGGCGCACAGGCTGGTCCAGATAGCCGCGCACGGAAGCCACATTCTCCTCAGTGTACAACCGATGCGAACAGGTCGGCGACGGCAGCGCGCGTAGCTCGCAGGAGCGCGTCGATGTTGATGTCGAACAGGATCTGTCGATCGAGCGCGAGCGTCGCGATGCCGTGGATCAGCGCCCACATTCGGAACATGACGTCTTTCACCGACGCTTTGCTCGACGCGTGCGCGAGCGCCTGTTCGACGACTGCGAGCCCCGCCTGAAACGCGACGCGCGCGGCCGCCTGCAGCTCTGGTGATGCCGACTTCGGTGGACTGCCGTGCCCATACATGAGACGGAAGTACGGCGTGTGCTCGATCGCAAAGCGCACGTAGGTGACGCCGAGCTCGACGAGCCGCGCCTTCGGATCGCTGCGAGTCGCGGACAGCGCCGCTTCGAGCTCGTCGTGGTAGAGGCGAAAGCCCTCTTCGGCGGCGGCGGCCAGCATGGCGTCCTTGTCAGGGAAGTGACGGTACGGCGCGGTCTGTGACACGCCAGCGCTGCGCGCCACCTCGCGAAGAGTTACGCCACCCGCGCCGTGCTCGGCCGCGAGGTCGAGCGTTGCGTCGAGCAGTGCGCGGCGCAGATCGCCGTGGTGATAGCGCTTGCGCTTGCGGGCAATCGGCATCGGGCGGGCTCAGCATCACGCAGATGTTGACGTTCGTCAACATCCAGATTAATGTTTACGTATGTCAACATTGAGGCGAACGCTGAAAGTTCTGCTCATCGTCATCGGTGTGCTTGTCGTTGCGGCGGCCGCGCTTGCGCTGTACATCCAGATCGCAGGCATTCCGCACTACGCGGTGCAGCGGATCGATCTACAGATCGCCCGGACGCCCGAGCGGGTCGCGCGCGGCAAGAAGCTCGTCTCGATCTTGTGTGTTGGTTGCCACTTCGATCCGCGAACGAACCGGCTCAGTGGCCATCATCTCGTCGACGTTCCCGCGAAGTTCGGCACGGTGTATTCGAGCAACATCACGCAGCACCGCGTGAAGGGCATCGGCGCGTGGAGTGATGGCGAGCTCGCGTTCTTGCTGCGGACCGGCATCGCGCGAGACGGCCGCTACACGCCGCCGTGGATGATCAAGCTGCCGCATCTAGCAGACGAGGATCTGCACTCCATCATCGCGTTTCTGCGCTCCGACGATCCGCTGGTCGCTGCAACCGACATCGAGCCGGAAGGCCTCACGCGTCCTTCCTTTCTCGCCAAGCTGCTCTGCCGCGTGGCGTTCAAGCCGTTGCCGTACCCGAAACGTCCCGTCGAAACGCCGTCGGTTGCAGATCGCGTCGCGTACGGCCGCTATCTCGTCATCGGGCTCGACTGCTTTGGCTGCCACTCGGCGAGCTGGGAAACGATGAACACCGCCGAGCCCGAGCGCTCGAACGGTTATCTCGGCGGCGGCAACCAGCTCACGACGCTGCGAGGCAAGACGATCTATTCGGCGAACATCACGTTCGACCGCGACACGGGCATCGGCACGTGGTCGGAAGCGGATCTCGCTCGCGCACTGCGCGAAGGATTTCGCCCGGACCACACGCCGCTGCGCAGCCCGATGGCCCCGATGCCGCAACTGACCGAAGACGAGATCGGCGCGATCTACGCGTACCTGCGCACGGTGCCAACGATTCGCAACGCGGTTCGGCGATCTCGCGAAGTCGACGAGCTGCGCGCAGACGCGTCGCTCGGCAAGCGCATCTATTACAAATACGCTTGCGTGTCCTGTCATGGTGACGACGGCACGCACGCGGCAGACCTACGCCAAGCAGCGCAGCGGTTTCCGACGCGCGCCGCATTGCGTGCGTGGATCGAAGATGCGCCGCGCCTGAAGCCCGGCACGCGCATGCCAGCGTGGCGAGGCATCATAGCCGAGCACGAATACGAGCCGCTGATCTCGTATGTGCTCGCACTTGGGAGCTCGCGATGATGCGCGTCGGTGCGGCGGCGCTCGTCGCGCAAGGCATCGGCTTATTCGCCCTCACGATCTACTTCGGCGTGCTCTTCCCGAGCGCGGGTCTCACATCACCCGGCGACTTTGCCGACGCCGGCAAGTACCTGCCTGTCGTTGCGGCGCACCCGAGCTGGTTCTACATCCCCGAATGGGCGCTCGGCGTTGTCAACGATGGTCTCTTTCTGATCGGGCTCGCCTGCGGCGGCGTTGCGCGCGCACGGCCGACGTGATCTGTCTGTTTGCTGTCGTCGGTGTGACGATCTACCTGATCGGTCACTTCGTGAACGTGGCGTGGGCTCCGCCGTTGATCGGTGAGGTCGCACGCAGCGGCACGATCGCACCCGCGATCGCCTCGCAGTACGCTGTGCTCGCTAACATCTACAATGCTGCGATGCTGGGAGGCACGCTGTTCACGGGCGTCGCCCTGTTGATCTTCGGCATCTACATCCTGCGCACGCGTAGCCACCCGCGCGCGCTCGGCGCGCTCGCGCTTGCTGCAGGTGTATGCGATGTCGTTACGTTCATGCCGCTCGCGCTGCCGCTGACGGGCTCAGCCCTGATCTGGCTCGGCGCCGTGATGTTATTCGCGCGCGACGAGAACGTGGATCGCCTTGATGATCACGCGCACCTTGTCGCCGGGCGCGATGCCGAGATCCTCGAGTGACTCGGTGGTCATGACCGACGACATCGTCGCCGGGTTATCGACCTGCAGATCGATCTGGCTCATCACATCGCCCTTCTTCACTTTGCCAACTGTCGCTACGATCTGATTACGCGCTCCGAATTTCATGCGGTAACGATCGCGCATCGTCCGATGACGTAACAGTCTCTAGTTTGGATTATTCGGATCGTTCTCTATATACATGCGTGCGGTCGCCGAAATGGGCTTGCCGTCGCACTCGCAAATTGCGACAGGGTACGTATCGCCCGTCTGGTCATACATGCGTTGAAACGCTGGCCTCGTGTCGATTTCGCCGATCTGGCTCGAGTGATTTGCTTCGTTGCCATCGTTATCGTCGGGTTCGCCCGATGCCCAGATCGCGGGATCGACGGCGACGCCATCGAAGCGAATCCAATCCGAGCTCACCGTCGCGGCGGTCGGGCTTTGCACCACGCCCGTCGCCCACGCGAGGCCCGAGATGATCGGTTCGATATACTGTGACAACTCGATCATCTCCTGCACGTTCTCGGGTATCAGGAGATGGGTTGCGCCTGGCAGGTCGGCCGCGCACAACGCCTCTTGGCTCCAGTAGGGCGCTCCCATGGTGATCAGTCGATACCGTGACGTCAGGGCAGTCGATGCAATCGAGACGTTGTAGTTCGCGGGGCAGTCGGATAGTTGAAACGATCGGCCGTCAGCGATCGAGCCATCGGCTGGCGCTGGGCACCCCTGCACGCCGGGTGCATGGCACCTAGCGTCGGTATCGCAGATGAGGTCGCCGGGACACGGCACCTCCTTGCTACATGTCAATGTGCAAGGTAGCGCCACCGATGGATCGTAGCAGCCACCGATCACCGTAAGCGCCAACGCCACACGCGTCATTTACGGACCTGATCGAGCGTGCCCGCCTCGAGCAGCATCCGATCATCATCACCCGGCGGCAGGATTGGCGCCACAGCTGTTGTCTTCGGCGGCTTCCGCAGAAGCTCCGCTGATCGCTTGCGCGCCTTCGGCCTTGACGGTGTCGGCGCACGCGCGGTCGGCGCGGATTCCTGCACAACCGCCGTTTCGGGTTCGAGCACCGCGGCGGCGGGAGCCACCATCGGCAACGTCAGCCGTTCCGGTGATCGCACGACAGGCCTCGTACCGAGCCACAGCGAAATGCCGACGCTTGTCACGGCTGTCACTGCAGCCGCAATCATCACGCGGCGCCACCGCGATCTCGGCGGGTGCACGACAGGCGCCGCGACGGGCGCGAGCGCCGAGACGCACTGCTCGAGTGCATCGCGAAACTCCAAAACCGTCGCGAAACGATCCGCCGGATCCTTCGCGAGCGCTTTGCTGATCAGCGCGTCGACGCTGGGCGGCAGCCGCGCCATGATCTCCGAGCGCTCGGCGCAATGAATGCCGATCTCCGTCGGCGGTCTGCTCGAGATCGGGCATTGGCCACACAGCATCTGATAGAGGAGCACGCCGAGTGCGTAGATATCAGTGCGCTGATCGACCGCGCCACCCATGTATTGCTCGGGCGACATGTAAAACGGTGTGCCAATCATGGCGCCTGGTGTCGTCAGCTCCATGTCGAACTGACCGCTCACTTTCGCCAATCCAAAATCGAGCACCTTGATGCGCGGTCCCGCCGGCCACTCGGCGATCATGATGTTATCCGGCTTGAGATCGCGATGAATGATCCCGCACGCGTGCGCCGCAGCGAGGGCCTCGAAGATCTGGCGGATGATCGGCAGCGCGACATTTAGTGGCACCGCACCGCGAAGCTTTAGCCAGTGATTGAGGCTCTCGCCTTCGACGTGCTCCATCACGAAGTACGGATTGCCGCCCGGCAGCTCGCCGAACGCGAAAATGTCGACGAGGTTGGGGTGGCCGATCGCGTTGACCGCACGCGCTTCGTTCTCGAAGCGCGCGAGCACCGACGCGTGACGCGCCAGATCGCGTCGCAATACTTTGATCGCGACCCTCTTGTGAATCCGTGGGTGGATTGCGGCGAACACGGCGCCCATGCCACCTGCACCGATGCGACCCGTCACCTCGTATTCGCCGACCATGGTGCCTGGCACGATGTGGATCGCGCGCGCATGAACACGGAGACTCTTCGTGCTGTCGGTCTTCGCGCGGGATCCGTGGTCGCGAACGGAGTACTGGATGCGCGCGAGGTCCGAGACGATCGTTCGACAGGGCTCGCAACCGTCGATGTGATCATCGACAGCCGCGCGTTCGTCGCGCCGGAGGCCACCGTCGACGTACCCCGCGAGAAGACTCTCGTCAGGGCATCTCACCGGTTTTCGATATGGCATCAACCGTGGACTCGCGTGCAAACATTCGACTGACTGACATCGATCTCACACTTCACCGTCGACGATCGATGTCAACTCGATATCAGCGGGCGTAATTACTCTGCCCAGAAGGAAACGGCGGCTATGTTTCCAGTGCGCCTCCGGCAGTTGGGGACGCGGCGCAACGTGGCAACGACACGGTCGAATACGCGGATCGAGTCTTCGAGCAGCGTTGCTTCGCATTCGATGCGAATCGGATATGCGTAGTCCTCCGAGAGGACGACCGCGTCGAGCACCTTCAACGGCTTGGCGAGCTGCGCGGTGTAGACATTGAGATGAACCTCGAGATCATCGGCGGCGTAATAGATAGCCCGGCCCTTCGGCTCCGCTTCGAAGAACTCCAGCGGCAGCGTCTCGAACATGCGCAATCCGTAGACCGACTCGTGCGCTGCCCGTAGTCGCGCGTCGAAGACGTACATCACTTGATACTGACGAGGGCAGGCCGGCGAGAGCCACAGCGTGGCGTGCGGGCGTGCGATGGCGCGCCAGCCTACTGGAGGCTCGTAGTAGAAGCGGCGCCAACGCGCAGAACCGAGTCCGAGCGTTGCACTGAACGCGAGCTCATCGACCGTCGCGCGAAAGAGATCGAACAACTCCGGTTCGCTCGACTCGGCGTCGATGCGCGTGTACGAGACATCTCCGAACACAACCGCCAGCGACTGCAAGCCTGCGTCTATGCGGTGGGCGATGACCGCGTGCTCACCTTCGTCGGTCGTGATCACACGAGGCGCTTCAAATCCGTCAAACAGCTGCGACACAGGACGCAACGGTGCGAGGTCTGTCGTGACTCGGATCGTGCCCGCATCGGACGCAGTCGTCGTGAGCACGAGTTGGCGCTCACCCAGCGTACGTTGCCAACCTAGGATCGGCTGGTGCGTGCGGGCGTCGCCCGGTGTGGGCGGCGGTTCACCGAGCAGATGGGCGAGGCACGCGACACCATCGTCGGGCTCGAGGTTCAGCGTCGCGTGGACGATCATCGCGAGGATCTCGGTACGCCACGTCGGCAACTCGGCAGGTGCCGTGCACGTCGCAACGACCATCGCCGCGTAATCGATAAACGCGAGGTACACGACCAGTCGCTCCTGCGTTCCGAGCTCTCCGACCAGCAACATTCCGGCCCAGCCAGCCTCCGTCGAAAACGGTGCAACCGCGAGGTTGCGCGGAACCGCAGAGCCGGCGCGATGCATGAACGCGCGGTGAAGCCAAACATCGGGATCTGGCTGCGCTGGACCGATCGCCGTGATGAGCATGCCGAGTCGCGCGTTAGGTGACTCGACGAGCACCCCTTCGGCGACGATCTGTTGTCGCCATTCGTTGGGAATCGGCACGGCGAGCCTCATGTCACGGAGCTCTCACGTCGTTCGCGACGCGATGCTGCGGATCCACGAACTTCGAGCCGAGGTGTTTGGCGACGGTCGCGAGCTTTTTCGCGTCGATCGTCACGTCACCTGAGAGCGAGCCGCCGTACCCGAGCGCGGCGAATACTTTGCCGCCCATGTGGAACTTGCCTTCTTGATGACTGATATCGCCGTCGGCACCGACTCCAGCCCCCGCCATTCCGGAAACTCCAATCTTGCCGGCGATCGGACCGACGCTGCCGTGAATGTCACCACCGGCTTCGGCGCCGATAAATGCACCAACGTTGCCCTTCGCGCCGATGTAATCGGTCCCGACACCGACGGTTCCACCCGCGCCCGCTTTGCCGCCTAGAAATACGTTGCCGCGAACGCCGATGCCTGCTTGCCAGTCAGCGCCGCCGATCGTGACCTTCTTGGTCCGCGTATCCGCCTCTCCGCTGAGATATCCACCCATTTTTCCGCCAACCCCTCCGGTTGCGAACACGCCTTTCTTGTCGTCGTTCGTCAGCTGCGCGTACGCACCAAAGCCGCCGCGCATGAGAAAGCCAGCTTCCGCCTCCGCGGTATGACGAGCGTCATCATTCATCGCGACTGCGCGAACGCCTGCTTCACGCTCGACACCTGTCTGCAGCACTACGCTGCGCGACTTCAGACCGCTTTTCGGATCGCTAATCGTGGCGGACCCACCGCTCGCGGTGCCGTAGGTCCCGCGCGTCGTCGACGACATACGACCAGCGCCCGTGACATTCCACAGCGTGTCGTGCTCGTCGATGGCACCATCCTCGTTGCTGTCCCACTTCGTGTCTTCAAGCCCGGGCTGCCCCGTGCGTTCGCGGGATCCGGTGGATGGATCGCTGCCGATCTTGCTGAGGTCCGGTTGAAACACCCAATCGGTGCCGCCGACCTTTGGGACTTTGGGCTTCGCTTGGGGAATTTCTAGTACGCGCTGCGCCGTCTTCTTTTCAGCCGCTCGACCGATCGCGTCCCAGTTCTGATGCGTCGGTGTTTCCCACTTGCCCTTGCCGAAGCCGTGGTTGTCGTGGCTTCCCTCGACGGAGTCGAACGAGTTGGCAAGGCTTGTTACGTTTTCCAAGTGCGCGTAGCTCGCC
>Ga0070698_100000250_pt1 | contig 53955 bp, 39 predicted proteins | sample KBSK1502metaG_FD_65477 | JGI IMG/M metagenome (GOLD analysis project Ga0070698, IMG submission 65477) | Corn, switchgrass and miscanthus rhizosphere microbial communities from Kellogg Biological Station, Michigan, USA - KBS K1-50-2 metaG | ecosystem: Host-associated > Plants > Roots >...
ACCCCCATGCTCAGGGCAGACTCGGCAAAGCCCTGATAGAGAATCTCGCCGTAGAGCCGATCGAACTGGTCATAAGCGTCCGCCTCTGCCGCCGTCTCCCGCACCCCGGGCTCGAGCTCGCGAACGATCGCCTTTTTCTTCTTGGCGAAGCCGCGGGAAATCGAAACGACGGACCCCCGGTCGCGCGCGGGACTGGCGGCGACGAGGTCCGCGAAGAGAGCAGCCGAGTCGTACCGCGAGTAGATCTCCGCCACCGCCGCCGCGGCCTGCGCGTAGGCGGGCTGCGTGAGCATCTTCATCACGGTTCCGCGGATCGTGTCCTGGGTGGCGGTTCCGGCCCGAAGAAGCTCTCCCGCCCCGGTCCGCTGGACCGACCGCATGTTCAGATGCTGGTTCATGTTGCTCGCGATCCCGAGAACGGGAACCCGCGCGCAGAGCGCCTGCTGGACGGTCAGGGTTCCCCCGTTGCAAACCACGAGGCTCGAACGAGCCGCCGCCTTCTCACCGTCCAGGAAGTCCGCGACAAAGGCGTTAGCGGGGAGAGGGGCTCCGTCCCGGATCCGGCCCGCCGTGGCCGCGACGACGGTCACGGGCAGATCGGCCAGCGCGTTCAACGTGCGCGGCAGCAGGGTCTCGCTATGCCCGGAGGTTCCAAACGTGACGTAGATGACCGGACGCTCCCGCGAGAGCGAGCCCCACCACGGCGGCGGGGCGACGGCGGGAGACCAGAGAACCGGCCCGAGATAATGGTGATTTTCCGGCAGCCCGAGCAGGGGAGCGAGCTCCGGAATGTCGGCGTAAAGAACTTCGTCGGCGTCCGTGTAAACCTGGCGGATGTCGTAGCCCAGCGTGGGAAGACCGAACTCCTTGCGAAGGCGGTTGAGGGGAACGCAATGGTAGGCCAGGGCAAAAGGCCGGATGATGTTGAACACCCCCTGCGCGGCCGTCACGCCCAGAAGGCGGACCATCGGATGCTCGGCGAGGCGATACCTCTGTCGTCCGTACGGGCTCCAGCACGCGTCTGTGATCGCCATGTAGGGAACGCCCGCCAGACGAGCGCTGACGGAGAGCGACAGCCGAAAATCGCCGATGACCACGTCCGGCTCGAACTCGCGGATGACCTCCAGGTCCTCGCTCACATAGGACCGCAGAATGTCGACGTCGTAGACGGGCGAGCCGCTGTCGAGCGATTTCAAGAATCGATCCGTCGGGATGGTGGAAATCGGCCGCACCGGGAACGGCAGATCGGGCGAGAGATTCTCGAAACGAGGGTCGCAGGCAAGCAGGACGTCATGCCCGCGTGGGTCGAGCGACTGGGCGAGCGACAGCGGTCGGGCCACGTGGGCGAGCGTCACGGCCTCCGCGAAGAAGAGGATCCTTTTCTTGCGGGTCACTTCTCGCCGCCCGTTCCGTTCGCCTCCGGAGGCGTTTCGCTCGCGAGATGGCGCGAGAGGCTCTCGATCGTGGGATGGTCCCACAACACCGTCTCCTCGATCGCCCGGCCCAGATAGGACTCGAGCTCCACCACGAGCGTGAGCCCCGCCATCGAATCGAGGCCGTAGTAGGCCATCGGGCGAGTGGGCTCGATGGCCGCCTCCGAGATTTTCATCTGTCGGGCCAGTTGAGCCCGCAGCCACCGCGCGATCTCCTCCGCTTCCGGGAAACCCTCGCTCACGCAAGTCTCCGTCATAGCTGTCCTCTCCCTTTCCAGACGCGACCGCGCGCGCGCCCGCCCACTCCTGGCCCTTCTGGCTCGACTCGAACGAATCCCGGCGAAATTCCATGTTGCCCACGACGCGCAGGTAGGCCTCCGGTTCTCCCTCCAGGAGGTTGGACCGGCATGCCCTGCGTCGAATCTTCCCGCTCGAAGTTTTCGGAATCCGCCCCTGGGGAAGCAGCGTGAGCGCGTGGACGGTCAGACCGTGCTCCCGGGCGACCGCGGTGCGGATCGCCTCGACGACAGGAGTCAGATCCGCGCGCCGATCCCGGCGCGACAGCTCGGCCGCGACCCCGAGGCGTTCTTCCCCGTCCTCTTCAACGGAGAAGGCGGCGACACACGAGGCGCGAACCGCGGGATGACTCTTCTCGACGGTCCACTCGATGTCCTGTGGATAGTGGTTTCGGCCGCGAATGATGATGAGGTCCTTGCGGCGCCCGGTGACGAAGAGCTCCCCGTCCTCCACGAAGCCCAGATCACCGGTGCGCAGGTAGGGTCCGCTGCCCGTGTCCGCCAGCCGCGCTCGAAAGACCTCTTCGGTCTCTTCCCTGCGGTTCCAATATCCCTGCGTGACCGCCGGGCTCGAGACCCAGATTTCCCCCACGTTGCCCGCGGACGCGTGGGTCCGTGAGTCCGGCTCGACGATGACGATCTCCAGGCCTTCCCATCCATGGCCGCACGCAACCAGCCGCCGAGAGTCGAGAGAATCCGGCCGCGCCGGCGTGACTCGTCCCGCGTCGAGGCCGGCCGGGTCGACCGACCGCAGGACGGGAGGCCGCCTGGCGCTGCCGCCGGCGACGAAGAGGGTCGCCTCCGCGAGGCCGTAGCAGGGATAGACAGCCTCCGGCCTCAAGCCGCAGGAGGCGAACTCCCGCGCGAACCGTTCGCACGTCGATGCGCGGACGGGCTCCGCCCCGTTGTAGATCACCGCCAGTGAAGACAGATCCAGCCCGGCTTTCTGCTCGGCCGTGACGCGATCCAGACAGAGGTCGAAAGCGAAGTTGGGAGCGCCGGTAATCGTCGCCCGGTAGTGCGTGACGGCCTCGAGCCAGCGCGTCGGCTTCTGGAGGAAGGCGGCGGGCGCCATCAGAACGCTCGGGAACCCGCCTAAGAGCGGGAGCAGCGCGTTGCCGATCAAACCCATGTCGTGGTAGAGCGGAAGCCAGGTCACCATCGTGGAGCGCTCGTCCTGCTCCATGCCGAGCTGGATCATCCGGGCGTTTCGCAGGATGGAGCGGTGCGGGACCATGACGCCTTTGGGGTGGCCGGTCGAGCCCGAGGAGTACTGGAGGAAGGCGAGCGTCTCCGCTTCAATGGAGGGCTCGCGCCAGCGAGAGGCTATCTCTTCGGGAAGGCCGTCTGTCCCGATGGCTTGTTCCTGGCGCAGGCGCTCCAGGCGCGCGGCCGCCCGCTGGAACTTGGGAAGCTGTCCGTCCGTCATGAGAGCGAACCGCGCGCCGGAATCTTCGGCGATCGAGTCGATCCGGGGATCGGGCCGGGACGTCGCCGGAAAATACGCCGGGACCGCCACGACACGCGCATAGAGGCATCCGAAGAACGCCGCGAGAAAGTCGAGCCCCGGCGGATGAAGCAGAAGAGCGCGCTCGCCCTCCGCGCCGGCCGCCTGCAGATGCGCGGCGATCGCGCGGGCGCGCAAATCGAGCTCGCCGTACGTCCACCGCGCGACTTCGGTCTCTCCGTCCGCCAGGAAACGGTAGGCGATCCGGTCGGCCTGGTGCGCGGCGCGCCGGCGGAGCAGCTCGACGAGCGTTGCCGAATCAGAGATGTCGGGCACCCTCATCTTCTCCTCTCCATCCGATGCGAGAGCGGAGCGGCCTAGCCTCCGCCGAAAGCTTCGCGCCTCGTGTCGCTTTCGATGCCTGTGGGGCCGGGAGTGGTCGTCAGGATCTCATCCAGCCGCCGCCGCGGAGTGCGTGCCGCGTCGGGAACAGCCGGCGAGAGTCCGGTGCGGAACATCCAGACGGGGACTTCCGTGGAGGAGAAGCCGAACGCGCGGCGCAGCACCCCGTGACCCGAGGCAAAGAGCCGGACGAACTCATTGGAGGCTCCCTCCTGGAGCGTTCCCGCCCGGTAGTTGTAGATCGAGAGAGAAGCGATGGTCATCGGGTGAAATCCGTAACCGGACCGGTTGAGCCAGAGCCAGACCCGGAACCCCAGGCGGCCCGCTTCCACCAGGGCCTTGGGATCCATCGATCGCACGGTCAGGCAACCCAGGCCCGCGGAGGATCGGATCTGCTTTTTCGTCATCCGGCGGATGTGGTGGAGAAACGCAGGCCGGTTGAGCAGCTTCTGGACCCGGAAGGAACGGCAGAGCCGCAGGACTCTAGACTGGAAATAATTGATCGCGAGGCTCGGCCAGGGCAAACCATCGCGCAGCGCCTTTGCCTGGCGGCGGTCGAAACGGATCCATCGCATGAGGTCGCGATGCGCGGCGGGCTGCTTCCAGACGTACGTTTCCGCGCTGGCGAGATAGTGGAGCAGCTCGCGCGAAGGCTCCCCCTGAAATCGCAGGCCGCACGCGGGATACCGAGAAGCCTCGGAGCTTATCTGGCGGAAGACGGGCTCTTCCAGCGAGCCTCCCCGGTGGAGGCGCCGATCCGTTGCCCGCCAGGCCAGCGTGTCGGCCAATGCGTCCGGTCGGGAAGAGGTCGGTTCGAAACCGACCCGCGCCCACTCCGCCGCGGACGAACCGCGAGCCTCCGCGGGCGCGTCCTTCCCGCGATCGTCGGGCAGATCCAGCTCGAAGCGCGCCTTCCATCCCTCCGCGCTCGATGCCAAGGAAATCGATTCGAGCAGACACCCCAGCGCGAGGTACGAAGCATGGTGCCGGCAGTCCAGATTGTGGATCGATCGAGAGAAGTCGTGAAGGACGGACAGGATCTCGCCGTCCCAGTGGAACTTCCAGGGTTGGCAGTTTTCGCCGCTGGGCGCCCGGCTCGCCGCTTCGACGATCCGGCGGATCTGCGCCTGCGAGGGCTCCGGGGCCCGCGGCGCGCGGGAAGCGCATCGCAGCGGCTCCTCTGCGGTCACGGCGGCGACGGGACGGCGTCCGGTGCGCGCGGTCGGCGCCGGCGCATAGCCGAAGCGAAGCAGGAATCCGGGCCGGCCCTCGCCAATCTCCGGAGCGAGATCCCGGAATTCTTTCCGGAGCGCCGCCGCCTGGCGGCGGGTGGCGGGGACGAGCGTCCTCTCCCGCCCGTGATCCTGGATGTTTTCCAGAACGACGAGAGACATCATCGGCTGCGCGGCGAGCCCTTCCTCGGTCAGGGCGAGCCAGGCGCGCTGCAGCGCGGACCCCACGTCGAGATCGGCCTGCTCGCCTTCCTCCCGCGCGACGATCAGACAGAGTCCCGAAGCGCTCTCGATCAACCGCTGGACGTGGCGCGCATAGGGACGGGAAGCGGCCGGGATCTTCCACATCGCGTCGGGGGCCAGGCGGGCCAACCCGAGCGCCTTTCGATCGAGCGACGGAAGTTCCAGCGAGTCCAGGCAGAGGCCGTCCTCGACCTCTTCGGACGCCGGACGATCGAATCGGACGTTGGCCAGAAACGCGTGCCGCGTGGAAGGCTCGGTAAAGAGCGCCGTGTCGGAACGCGAGAGCAGCGACGAAAACGAAGCGAGCCGTTCCGGATCCGTGATCCAGTGAGTCGAGGCTCCTTCCGCCGCCGGCGTCTGGCCGGCCAGCCGCGCGAGCACTTCCTGCGGAACCGGGCGGCTCTCATAGACCCGGCGATTGGTCACGCGGGCTCGGATCGCCTCGACCGGACGGACAGGACCCTCTCCCACCCGCACCGCGACGGTCGCGAGCGCGGGCAGCGCCGGCTCCTCGCGCTCCGCGGACCATCCGCTGGCCTTCGCGGTCCGCAGAAGGTTCTCGACGGCCGCGCCGATCGAGATGCGCGCCATGCGCTGCCCCGCGTTCATCGGCGACAGATCCCGCTCGGAGTCCACGAACAGCGCGATCCGGCCGCTCTCCGCGTCGACGGAAAAGCGCCAGGGTTGCATGTTGTCGCCCGAGGGCGCGCGGATCGCGGCGGCCACGAGAGCTTCCAGCCCTTCCCGCGCCGGCTCCCGCTCGTCCGTCTCCCTTGCCGCGGTGAGATGGCCGCGCCGACGCGTTTCCAGAGCGCTTTCCCAGCCATAGCCACGAAGCCGGCGGGCCAGAACCGCGCGCTTGACCCGCTGGAGGGGATGCCGGTTGCCGCCCCGCACGCGGCCGCGCCGGATGCACTGTCGATAGGCGTCGAACTGCACGTAGGCAGGCGCGAGCGGAGAGGGCGCGCGCTTGAGAAGAATCCGGACGGCCTCCGCCCCGACGAGGCAAGCCGCCATCTGTGTTCCGATGATCGAAGAGGGACCGCGTCCGCTGGCCGGATCGACCGACTGGAGATCCATGTAGGCTAAGTGCGCCGCTCCCGGGGCCAGACCCAGGGCGAAGTTCACGAGCTGGTCGAACTGGCTTTGCCCGTCGTTCAAGTCGAAGTACTCATCGAAGCTCATTCCGCCCGGAGCGAAGACGTGAAGGGTTCCGGAGAATCCCAGGGGAGCCGCGGTCACCGCGGGAATCCCCGCGGTCCACGCCACCGCGAAGAGAGCGCGCCGCGCCTCGATCGCGAAGAAGTCGACACCGTCCACGACGAGATCCGCGCCCGCCACGAACTGGCGAGCGGTCGATTTCTCGACCTCGGCCACGATCTCGATGTGTGCCTCGGGATTGATGGATCGGATCATGTCGGCGGTCACGGCCGCCTTGTTGCTGCCGAGAGTCCGGACCGTCGCGCCGATCTGCCGATTGAAGTTGGCGAGCGAAAACGTGTCGGCGTCGCTCAGCCGGAAACGGCCGACACCCAGGCGAGCGAGCGTATGCGCGTGCAAACCCCCGACTCCCCCGCATCCTGCGATGGCGACCAGGCAGCTGGAAAGCCGCTCCTGCTCGGCCAGACTGATGAGGCCGCGATTGCGCTCGAAGGCTTCCGTGATCGAGAACTCCTCGCGACCCTTCACGAAGCGACCTCCGATGGCGCCCGCGACCCTTGTGCCTGTTCCGCGGAAGATGCGAGCGGCCGTTCCCGGAACATCTCGCTCGCCAGGCAATAAGCCGGGCGGCGGCCGAACATCCGCGCCACGACCGGGGACCGCTTTTCGAGACCCGCCTCGGCCGCGTTCCAGTGGAATCGATAAGCGCGGCGCCACCCCCGGTGCTCGACCTCCGGCCCGGCCTCGGAAATCGAGAAGCCCGCCGCCCGAACGGCCGACGCCATCGAGTCGGCCGCGAGGAAGAGGCAACGCGAGATCGATCGCTCGTCGGTGTACTGCCGGACGGCGCGCAGAAGGCCGATCAGAATCCAGGGGTCGCGGCTTTCGAGGAGAGAACCAACCGACTCGGGACTCTCGTGCTGCGCGGCGAAGCGCTGCTTCGCAGAGCAGGACGGGACTCGGGACTCGGGACCCGAAGAAGTCCGGGCGATGCGGACTTCCTGCGAGGTGCGGCGCCGGTAGCGGGACGAGACGCAGAAACGGGAGATCTCTCCGGCGGTAACGGTTGCTTTTCGCTCTTCGGGATCGAGAAATTGGGAGATCGGAAGTTGCTCGACCTGTCCGACGACGAGCCTCATCGTGGCGATCCAGTCGCCTGAGACGCGAGAGCGCACAAGAAACGCGGCGGCCGAGCCGTCGAACTCGTCGCGCTCGCGGCCGTCGGGAAATTCCGAGGCGTTCTCGAAGCCGGTCTCCCGGCAATAGACCTCGTAGCGCAGCCGGTGGTGCGCGTCGCGGCTTTCCTCGTCGTCCGCCAGTACCGCCTCGAAGAAATCGTCGAACATGATCCTCCTCGCCCGCCCTAGCCCCACCGAACGAGAGCGCTGCCCCAGGTAAACCCCGCTCCGAAGGCCGCCAGCATCACCAGATCTCCCGGCGCCAGACGCCCGCCGCGGGACGCTTCGTCCAGAGCGAGCGGAATTGAGGCCGCCGAGGTGTTGCCGTAATTTTCCAGGTTCGTGAAGAGACGCTCCCTGTCGACCCCCAAGCGCTCGCCCACCGCTTCGAGAATGCGGATGTTCGCCTGGTGAGGAATCAAGAGCGCGAGGTCGTCCACGGTGACCTTGTTTTCGTCCAGGGCTGCCTGCACCGCCTCGGTCATTCCGCGCACCGCCGAGCGGAAGATCTCCTGACCGTTGGGCATCGTCACCGTGTGGAGCCCGCGCTCGACGGTTTCGTGGCAGGCGGGCAGACGCGAGCCTCCGGCGGGCACCTCGAGAGCCTTGGCTCCGGCTCCGTCCGCGTAGAGGTGCGTTGACAGGACGCGGCTGTCTCCTGTCGTCGCCTCGAGTACGACCGCACCCGCGCCGTCTCCGAAGAGCAGACAGGTTGCCCGATCCCGATAGTTCACGATCTTGGAAAAGACGTCCACGCCGACGACCAGCGCCGACTTGACTTTCCCCGCGCGGATGAAGTTGTCGGCGATCGAAAGCGCGTAGACGAAGCCGGAGCAGGCTGCGTTGACGTCGAACGCGATGGCGCGGCGGCACTTCAGACGCGCTTGCAGCCAGCAGGCGGTCGAGGGCATCCAGGTGTCCGGCGTCACGGTCGCGACCACGATCAAGTCGATCTCTTCGGCGCTCACCCGGGCGGACTCCAGGGCGCGCCGGGCCGCCGGCAACGCCAGGTCGGAGGCCGCCAGTCCCTCTCCCGCGACGCGCCGTTCCCCGATCCCGGTCCGCGTCTGGATCCATTCGGGCGTCGTGTCCACGAGCTTCTGAAGGTCCTGATTGGTGAGCCTCCCCTCCGGCACGTGGGATCCCGTTCCGGCGATCCGCCCGTAGGCGGTCTGCCGGCTGTACCAGGACAGCAGCAGCTCTTCGAAGGAGGACTCGTGCTCGGGCGTCAAGACCATTCGCATGCCGTCGACGCCGTAGTCGAGCGTTTTGTCGGCGAGCGTCTCGATCCGGCGAGCCGACGCCATCTGGCGGACCAGCAAATCTTCGCGTGTTCTCATAGTTCCTCAGGCCACCGCCCGCGAGTTGGCAAAGACCATCTCGAGGATTTCGGCCAGGCGGGTCGGAGCATGGTGCTGTGCATAGAGTCGAGCGACTTCTTGCGCGGCGGAGGTGTAGGCCGGATCCGCCAGCATCCGTTGAACCATCGCGCGCAGACTCGCCGCGTCGGCCGTCGAGGCGCGAAGCATCTCGCCCGCCCCCCGCCGCCGGATCGCCTGCATGTTGATGGTCTGGTTCATGTTTCCGGCGATCCCGAGGACGGGCACACCGGCCGCGAGCGGCGGCTGGCAGGTCCAGGTGCCGCCGTCTCCGATGGCGAGGCTCGAGCGAGCGGCGACCGCTTGCGCGGGTAGGTAGTCCGCGAAGAAGGCGTTGGCCGGAAGCGAAGCGAAGTCTCGGCGGCCGCCCGTGGTCACAAGGACGGTCACCGGCAGATCCGCCAGAGCTTCGAGAGCCATCGAGAAAAGATCGTCGCGGGCGAAGGCCAGGGTCAGCGAAACGACAGGCAGGTCAGCCGGCACGGCGTTCCACCATCCCGGCCATGCTGTGGCAGGCGAATCGGAGATCGGGCCCAGGTGATGGTGGTTCGAGGGCAGGCCTTCCAGCGGGATCATGCCGGGCGCGTCCGCGTAAAGCGTGTGATCGGCGTCGGTGTAGACGCGGCGCAGGTCGTGTCCGAGCGAAGACAGACCGTACCGCTGGCGGACCGCGTTCAACGGGCGGCAGTGGTAGGCGAGCGCGAGAGGACGCACGGCCGAGAAGACCGCTTGAGCCGTGGCGCTGCCGACGATCCTGGACCACCGATGGTCGGCCAGCGGGAAACGGATCCGCGCGTAAGGGCTCCAGCAAGGATCGCAGAGCGCCAGGTACGGGACTCCGGCCAGCCGGGCGCTGACGGAGAGCGACAGGCGGAAATCGCCGATGACCGCGTCCGGCGCGACGTCCCGGATGACTTCGAGGTCCTCGCGCACGTACGAATCGAGCGTCTCGACGTCGTAGAGCGGCGAGCCGGAAGCCAGGGCCTCGAGAAAGCGATCCGAGGAGATCGAGTGAATGGGCCGAACCGCGATGCCGGACTGCGATCCGATCTCCGAAAAGCGCGGTTCCCGTGCCAGAACGACCTCGTAGTCCTCGGTCGACAGCGCTTCGGCCAGGGCCGTCGGGCGAGCGGCATGACAGAGCGAGACGCCTTCCGCGATGAACAGAATCCGGCGTCGCCGCGCGGAGTTGCGGGCGGGGGTTGCATCGCCGGAGCAAATCTGCGCCGCCTCCGGCGCGGTCAAGACCGTCGAGACCTCGGCGACGTCGCGACGGCCGCTTCGGCCGGACGGGGCCGCCGCGTAGCCGAAACGCATCAGGAAAGCGGCTCGTCCCGGCCCGATCTCTGGCAGGAGCTCCCGGAGTTCCCGGGAGAGCGCCACCGTGCGCGCGCGGGTCCGCGACGACATCGCCGTCGAGCTTCTCTGCTCGAGAATGTTCTGAAGAATCAGAAGCGACATCATCGGCTGAACCGCCAGGCCCTGCGCCGTCAGCGCCAGCCAGGCCCGCTCGACCGCCCGGCCGACGGCCACGTCGCTGCCTTCCGTTGCGTCGGGCGCGACGATCAGGCAGAGCCCGGACGCGCTCTCGACTAACCGTTGGACATGCGCCGTGTAGCCGCGCAGGGTCGCTCCGAACTGGAAGAGCCAGTTCGGCGCGCTCGGCATCATCCGCAGCGCGAGCCTCTGAGGCAAAGACAGCTCCAGCGAGTCGATCGAGAGGCCGCTGTCCGCCGGCTTCCCTCGCGGGACATCGAAGCGGACGCGCGAAAAGAAGGCCTCTCGTATGGCCGGCTGAGAAACCGCGGTCGCGTCGGCTCTGGCCAGGAGAGAAGCGAGGGCCGGAAGCCGGTTGCGGTCGACCCACTTCGTGAGGACCCGATCCTGCGTTCCTGTATCTTCCAGCAGGCGCGCGAGAACGGTTGGAGGAAGCGGGCGCCCTTCGTAGACACGGCGGTTCGTCGAGCGCGCGGCCATGGCGGGTTCGATCGGTTCGACTGAGCTCGCGCGCGCCTCCAGGCGCACGCTCGCGACGCGGGCCCCCTCGGTCTCCTCCACATCCGCGGCGAATCCGCTGCGCGCCGCCGCTCGCACGAGGTTTTCGATCGCCGCTCCAACCCCGATCCTCGCCAGGCGCTGGCCGGCATTCATCGGCGAAGTGTCGCGCGCTTCGTCCAGGAAGACATCGATCCGCCCGGCGGGATCGATCTCGAAATGCCAGGGCTGCGTGTTGTCGGCGGACGGGGCGCGCGTGGCCGCGGCGACCAGCGCGCGCAGCCGCTCCTCGGGGGTCGCCGCCGCGCTGTCGGAGCGCGGGCGCGAGGTGAAGTCCACTTCGACCAGGGAAAGAGACTTGAGCTTCGGCAGCTGCCTCAACAGGTATTTTCTTTGTTCCGGAGTGAGGCTGCCGATGTCGATCGGCTCGCGCTCGAGGAAGGCGTCGGCCTGGGCCGGAGGGAAGGCGGGCACGGGCGCGAGCGCCCCGCCGATCGCACGCGTGGGAAGGCGCAGGTTCTCGTACTCCTCCACGCAGAAGAAGCGGTAGAAGTTCCGCCCGGGGTTGGAGGCCTCGGAAACATCGGCTCTGTTGTCGTAGATCTTTCGGTAGCGCGCCACGGCCGTCCGCAGGTCCAGGCGCAGCGCCACCGCCGGCGCGTCCTTCAGAGAGGAGTAGCGGCGCTCGCCTCCGATCTTGTCGAAAAGAAGCAGCGTCTCATAGAAGTCGCGCACGCGGGGGTGGACGGCGATGACGAGATCGTCGACGGACCGATGAAAGTGAGCCCACCGGAACATCAGGTTGTACATCTGGAGCGCAAGTCCCTTGCCGCGCGCTCCCCGTCCGACCGCCAGCGCTCCGACTTCCGCGAGACGACCGCCGCGACTTCGGACTTTCTCCACCGCATCCGCGTAGAGGTCCTCCATGGGCAAGCCGAGCGGCGAATCTTCGACCAGAGACATCGTCGAGAGGACGCGCCCCTCTCGGATTCCGATGAAGATGGCGGTCGTCGGGAGCAGCGAGAAGACGTTGAGCTTCAGACCGCTCGGACTCGGATCGAGCAGACCGCGGCGGACGTACATGTCGTGGAGCACGCGAAAGGCCTGCTCCCTTTCCTCCGCAGTCTCCGCGAGCTTGAAGGTCAGGTTGCGGAGCTCTCCTTCGTGGAAGCGGAGATGGCGCAGATAGGAACGGCGCTTGATCGGCCGCGGCAGATTCTCGAGCGCCTTCGCCCAGGAGCTCACGAGCGGCCCTCCGAGAGCGACCGGGACGGGGTTCGAACAGCAAGAAGACGGCCTGCTTGAAGGAGCTCCTCAGGAGCGGGCGGGAGGAAGGTGTCGCAAAAAAAGCGGATCGAGCGACCGGGTGGGGCCGCCTTTTCCGCGAGCGCGACCGCGGAGAGAAAGGAAAGCCGCCCACCAACGACTCTCGTCACTCCCCGCCGTCCCAGGATCGGCGAGGTCATTTATAGAGTGGAGTTGACAGTACAGAAACGGAGCGCCCACCGCAAGGGAAAAAGCCCTCTCACCAGTATCTTCTTTGCTTTGAGGGCGCCGGCGGCCCCGTTCGAACCCCTTGCGCCCCCCCTGTCCACAGGACCCGGTCCGAATGGCCAGGTCTCCAGCCCCCACCGAAGGTCTTCTCGGAGAGGCATCTGGTCCGGATCCGAGGGCGATCGGAGGTATCATCACGCTCTTCCTATGCCATTTCACCGGGTCGCTTCGCGGAGGGTGTCTTGTCCCTCGCTGTCGCTGCGGCCAAGCCGCGCCGAAGAAAGAGAGCCAGAGATTGTCATGGCCGCCATTACCGGAAATCCCGCCAGGACCGGATAGGGCCCTTGCGGCCGAGACTGCGGCGCTGGCCGCCGTCTCGACCGGAATCGCCCTCCCGATTCGAGCGGTCTTTCCCGGAGAGAACGAAACCTTCCCGCGGGAATCCTCCGCGAGCGCGGTTTCTGCAGAGGCGGACTCCGACACGATCCGAGTCGATGCCGATCAGGCCGCGGAGAAGCTGCGCCGTGCGACTCTCCGCCACTTGAACCGCGGGTGCGGAGCCGAGGTCGGGATCTCCACCAGCTCGCGCGAGATCGCGGCGGCGTTACGACTCGTCCACGACGTCTACGTGGGCGAGGGTTACATGGAACCCCACCCGCTCGGTATGCGCATCCTGCTTCCGCACCACGCCGTCAAGAGCACGACGGTGGTGTCCGCGCGGCGGGAGGGCGAAGTCGTGGGCACCCTCACCCTGCTCTTCGACGGAGCCGTCGGCCTGCCGATGGATGAGCTTTATCCCGAGGCACTCACGCGTGCCCGCCGCGCCGGCCGCCGGATCGTGGAAGTCGGAAACTTTGCCATCGCCAAACACGTGCGGGGAACCGCGATTCTGATGCATCTGATGCGGGCCGCGGTGAGGTTGGCCATGGCCGAGCGTCAGGACGATCTCGTGATCGCCGTTCATCCCAAGCATGCGACCTTCTATCGCACGATCTGGTTGATGGAGCGATTCGGAGAGGTGACCCCCTATTCGGAAGTGAAAGGCGCTCCGGCGATCGGTCTCCGCGGCGATCTGAAGAACGCCCCTGAGCTGCTCCTGTTCTTCTATGGCTGGCTTCCTCGGGATCGCAATCTCTTCACTTTCGTCTTCGATTCTTCCGAGAGACAGCAATGTCATTAGCTCCCGAATTTCGAAAGATCTCCGAATCCCTTCGGGACCACCGGGCGCAATCGCGGCCTCGGGTTCTGACGGACGAGCAAATCGACGCGCTGGCGAGCATCGTCGGAGAAGAAAACGTCTCGGCCCAGCCGATCGAGCTCTCGAGAACGGCACGCACGACGCTTCCCGACGGAACGACGCCGGCGGGTATCTTGTGGGCATCTTGTCGAGAGCAAGTCCAGGCGGTGGTCGGCTGGGCGGCTGCGCACGACTTCCCGATCTACCCGATCTCGACCGGCAAGAATTGGGGTTACGGCGATCTGTGCGCTCCGATCGCCGGTTGCCTCCTTCTGGACCTGTCGCGGATGAATCGCATTCTGGACGTCGACGTCGCGCTCGCCTACGCCGTCGTCGAGCCGGGTGTGACACAAGGACGGCTGGCCGAGTATCTGAAGGAGCACAACCTGCCGCTCATGGTCGACGCCACAGGCGCGGGGCCCGATGCGAGCCTGATCGGCAACACTCTCGAGCGAGGATTCGGCCACACGGCGTACGGAGACCGGTCCGCGCATGTCGCGTGCCTCGAGGCGGTCCTTCCGGATGGCTCTCTGTTGACGACCGGCTTCGGGGCTTATGCCAACGCAAAGGCCCGGCATGTTTACAAGTGCGGCCTTGGGCCGTCGCTGGACGGGTTGCTGACTCAGTCGAACTTCGCGATCGTGACCCGGATGACCGTCTGGCTGATGCCGAGACCTCCCCGGCTGCTCGCCTACTTCATCACTCTCGGCGATCGGTCGGCCATCGGACCGCTCATCGAGCGGCTGCGTCCGCTGCGACTGGCGGGAACCCTGCGTTCGATCTCGCATTGCTTCAACGACCGGCGGTTGCTCACGGGCGCCGCGCACTTTCCCTACGACCGGCTCGACGGGCTCCAGGCTCTGGAGGTTGCGGATCCGCAATGGGTCGAGCGAGTCTGCCGCGAGCGGCGGATTCCGGCCTGGGCCGTGAGCGGTTCGATCACCGGAACACCGGCCGAGGTGCGGGCCGCCCGCAGGACCCTGAGACGAGCGCTGTCCGGCATGCCGGGGCTGAAGAAAGTCTTCTTCGTCGACGAGCGCAAGCTCGCACGCCTGGAGAGGCTCACGCGCCTGGCGGCCCGCCTGCGCCCGCTCGCTCCCCTCGCCGCGCTGGTGCGAAATCTCCGCCTGGGCTTCCAGCTCTTGAACGGCACGCCTGTCTACGAGAGCTTGAAAGGAAGTCACTGGCGCTCCCGCGGGGATCCCGGCCCGACTCAAGATCCTCTGGCGAGCCAGTGCGGTCTCGTGTGGGTCTCGCCCGTGCTGCCCATGACGGCAGCGGCGGTCGAGGAGCTCGAGCGCATCGCCGAGCCGATCCTCCACCGATTCGGCTTCGAATTCCAGGTGTCGATGGCGTTCTTGAACGAACGCTCGATCTGCGCGATCCTTCCCATCTCCTTCGACCGAGGCAGCCCCGGCGAGACGGCGCGGGCGCGGGACTGTCACGAGCAGCTCCTCCAGGTCCTCCTCGATCACGGTTATATGCCCTATCGCGGCTCCGTGGCCGCGCAGAAAAAGATGCGGGAGGCGGCGCCCGACTACTGGCAAGCCGTTGCGCGCCTGAAGAAAGCCTGGGATCCCGCAGATATTCTCGCGCCCGGAAGGTACCTCCAACCTCTTCGAGATCGCTGAAGGGTCTTCAGGCGCGGCGCAACGCGCCGGTGATCTGAAGCCGCGAGGCCCGGAGGGCCGGGAAGAAACCACCCAACAGACCGATGCCGACGGAGAAGAGCAGACCGCGCACGACGAGTTCCGGAGTCAGCGCGAAATTGAAGAGCACTTCCGCGAAGGTCGCGAAGTTCTGAGTTCCGGTGGGACTCGCCCATATGGTATGGATCGCCAGGGCAGCCGCGGCGGCGCCGATCACGCCGCCTAAGAGCGCCAGCGCGACGGACTCCGCGACAAAGGAGGCCAGCACCGCGCCGCGCGAGAATCCCAGGGCGCGCATCGTCGCGATCTCGCGGGTACGGGCGGTGACCTGGGCATACATCGTGTTCATCGCCCCGAACGAGGCCCCGACGGCCATGATGATGCCGACTAAGTACGCGAGAAACTCGATCGGCTTGGCGGCGCCGCTCTGGTCGGCGAAGTACTGCTTCTCCGTTTTGGCAGCGAGCTTGATGCGCTGGTCTCCCTCAATCGCCGTCATCATCCGCCCGCGCGCCGCATCGTCGGCCGCGCGCAGCCGGATGACCGAGAGCACCCCCTCGCGATGCGTCTGTGCCTGCACGTTGTTCAGGTCCGCCCAGACTTCGGAATCGTAAGGGGAATTGGAAGCCTCGAAGACTCCGACGATCGTCCAGCGCTGGCCGGCGGAGCTAATCGTTTCTCCCAGATTCATCCCGACGAAGCGCTGTCGCGTGCGGCTGGACACGATCGCCTCGCTCGTGCCCGGCCGGAATCGGCGACCCGTCACGATCTTCAAGGCCGGCCGCAGAGCAAACGCCTCGTCCACGACTCCCCGCACCACGATGTTGGTCTTGCGGCCGTCTTTGCGGGGAACCCGGATCAGCACGACGATCTCCGGCGAGATCAGAGGACGCCCCGCCGCGTCGGATTCGATCCCGGGCAAGGTCCGGACGGCCTCGTACTCCGACAGGCCCATGATGCTCATCGCGTCCGACTGGGCGCCGACGCGCAAGGCGACGATGGCGCGCGAGGAGACGGGAGCCTCGAAGGTCTTGCGCATTCCTTCGGCGAGCGACAGGACGAGCAAATAAACGGCGACGACCAGGCCGATCCCGGCCACCGTCATTCCGGTCGAGATTTTCCGCCCGAAGACGTTGCGCCAGTTGTAGCGGACGGGGAGGGGCATGGCTCAGAACAATTTCGAATTTCGAATTTCGAATTTCGGATTTGACGACATCGGCGTGCCCAAGTTCGCAATTCGCAATTCGAAATTCGCAATTCCGTTCATGCCACCTGCCGCAACGCCGTCACGACCGAGAGTCGCGCCGCGCGAATGGCGGGCACAAATCCCGAGACCGTGCCGATGACGACCGCGGCCACGAAGGCCGTCGCGATGGAAGAGACCGGAACGCGGAAGTTGTAAGCGAAAATGGCCGCGGGGGACCGCTTCAAGGCCTCCACGAGAAGCCGCGTAAAGGGGAAAGAGAGCAACACGCCGACGACGCCTCCCAGCAGGGCGAGCGTAACGGACTCCGCCAGCACGAGCCACAGCACGTCTCGAGGCCGGAACCCCAGTGCCCGGATCACAGCGATCTCCGTCACCCGCTCCCGAGCGCTCATCGCCATGGTGTTGGCGGTGATGAGGACGACGGTGAAGAGAACGGCCAGCAGGATCGAGCGGATGAGCAGCTTGACGTTGCCGAGCATCTCCACGAACTGGAGCTGGAACTGCTTTTCCGGCATCGCCTTGACCGGAGCCGAGCTGTTGTTGAAATAGGCGTCGATCGCCTCGGTCACACGGCCGACATCTTCGGGCCGCGTCACGCGGAGAACGAATGTCCCGGTCTGCCCCAGCCGGGCGATCCAGGAATTCTCGAGGTACTTGTTGTGGAAGAAGATCGTCGACTCATCCGCACCGCGGTAGGTGCCGGCCAACACGAGAGAGAGGTTCAAAGGAATATACGAGCCCGTCAGCTGGATCCGGTCGCCGATCTTCCAGTGATACCGATCGATCAACTGCTGCCCCGCGATGAACGAGTCCCGCTGCGACTGCCAGGCGGTCAGCTGCGCCGGATCGATGGAGAAGTCGTCGAAGATCGTCTTCCAGGTTTCCGGATCGGTCGAGAGCTGCCCGAAGAAATTCTGGGGTCGCTGGTCGATGTAGGTTCCCCCGAACCAAACCTCCGGAGTGACGGCCAGAACTCCGGGGATCGGCTCGATCTTCTGCCGGTGCGAGAGCGGCAGGAAATAGCCGAGCCCGGAAGCGTGCTGAACGAAGATCCGCGTTCCCCCTTTGCCCTCGGAGTTCTCGCGCTCGAGCGTGGCCAGAAGCGAGGTCAGCACCACGGTGAGGACGAGCACGAGAACAATCGAGCCCATCGTCAGGAGGGTGCGGGTCTTCTTGCGAAAGACGTTCTTGAAAACGAGCCGCAGGAACTTCATGAGCGCGGAGGCCGGCCGGGAGGGGCCGGGGATCGCGCGTGGGCCTTCTCCTCCCCGAGCATCTTCTCGAGTAGCTCGATCGTGTCCGAGCGGCGCGGCGAGCCGGCAGGCTGGGAAGCGACAGCCGCGGCCGGCGGGCGCGGGAGCGACGCCGCCGCTGTGCGTGAAGAAGAAGCCGGCGAGGGCGTCACCGGCGTCGGCCGTGCCGGCGGCGTGGGCACGCCCGGCAAAACCGGAGCCGGCGACTCCGAGAAGGACGTGTGCTCGAAGAGAGTGTCGAGCCTCTGCGTCAACTCCAGAATGTCGAGCGCCGTCAGGCCTTCAAACCCTTCGTCGCTCGAAGGGGCCGGAGCGACGGGACGGGCGGGAGCGGCCGAAGCGGCCGGGGCCGCGCCGGGCCGCACCGCAGGGACGGCCGCGCCCGACCGCGCCGAAGCGTAGTCGGCCATCGCGGCGACGACTCTCTGGAGAAAACGGGTCTCCAGAAGAGTGGACGGCCCTCCCGTCTGGGCCTCCTGACCCCATGCCGCCACGAAGGACTCCACCTGCTGACGCGGCATCTCCGCCAGGGAGAGCTCCCCTTTTTCAAGGTGAACCACCCGGTGCGCCCGCGCGGCCGCCTTGGGATCGTGCGTGACCATGACGATGGTCTTTCCGAACTCGGAGTTCAATCGGTTGAGCAGATCGAGAATCTCCTCGGCGCTCTTGGCGTCCAGGTCGCCGGTGGGTTCGTCCGCGACGAGCAGAACCGGATCCGTCACGACCGCGCGGGCGATCGCCACGCGCTGCTCCTGGCCTCCGGAAAGCTGGCGCGGGTAGTGGTCCATGCGATCGCCGAGGCCCACGATCGCGAGCGCCGCGCGCGCGTGCTCGATCCGTTCCTTCCGAGCCAGCCCGGTCAAGAGCAAGGGCAGCTCAACGTTCTCCAGCGCGGTCAGCACGGGGATCAAGTTGTAGAGCTGGAAGATGAAACCGACGTGGCGCGCTCTCCAGGGCGCGAGCTTGGCCTCGGACAGTCCTGAGATGACCTTGTTGTCGATGGTGATGGTTCCGGAGGTGGGTCGGTCGAGACCGGCGATCAGGTTCAAGAGCGTCGACTTTCCCGACCCGGAGGGCCCCATCAGGGCGATGAAATCCCCCTTCTCCAGAACGAGCTGGATGTCCTTCAAGACCGGGATCTGCTGGGACTCCCGCCGATACGTCTTGGAGACGTGCTCGATGCGGATCACGGCTTGGCTCCCCGAATCCGACCGAGGCGTTGCGCGCGGCGGCGCCCGGGGACCCTCCGTGTCGGCCGCCGAAGGTGCGCCACCGGGTGCCGAGACTCGAGCATGGGCTTGATCGATGCTAGCACGGGCCTCGTGCCGGAGGCTTCCCTCCCTGCGCCGGACACGGCGCCCGGCCGCTATAATGCCGGCTCCGTGACCTCCCTGACCACCGTGATCCGGGGCTCGGGCATGTTCCTCCCGGACGGGGTCGTGACCAACGACCGCATGTCCCGCTTGATGGACACCAACGACGAGTGGATCCGTCAGCGGACCGGCATTGGAGAGCGTCGCTACGCGCGTAAAGGGACGTCCTCATGCGACCTGGGAGTGGAGGCCGCGCGACAGGCGATCACCGACGCGGGCGTCGAAGTCTCCGACATCGATCTCGTGATCTTCGCGACCATGACTCCGGCGCATTACTTCCCGGGCAACGGGGGCCTCCTGGCCGCCCGACTGGGCATGGGCTCGACGCACGCACTGGACATCCGGATGCAGTGCGCCGGGTTTCTCTCCGGGCTCCAGGTCGCCGACGCCTTCATTCGGTCGCGCGCCGCCCGGCGCGTCCTCCTGGTGGGCGCGGAGTGTCACGCCTCGCTGTATCCCTGGACGGAGGCGGAGTGGGCCGTCATGTTCGGAGACTCCGACGGTCCGGTCTCTCCGGAGGCCTATGCCTGGGGAACGGCTCACCGGGATCGCGCGGTCATTTTCGGCGACGGTGCGGGAGCCTTCGTTCTGGAGGCGCATGAGGGGGACGACGGCCGCGGCTTCCTCGGGTTCGAGATGCGAACCGACGGAAACCACTGGGACAAGCTCTACGTGCCCGGCGGCGGATCCGCGTCTTTTCCGTATTTCTCGCCCGAGATGTTCGCGCAGAACCGAACCATACCCGTGGTCGAGGGGCGACAGGTTTTTCGCCTGGCCACGACGGCGATGCCCGACATCGTCCGTGAGGTGGTCGGCCGCTTCGGTCTGTCGGTCGAGGATTTGTCGCTGCTCTTGATGCACCAGGCGAACCTTCGGATCAACGAGTCGGTGCAAAAGACCCTCGGGCTACCCGACGAAAAAGTCTTCAACAACATCCAGGTTTACGGCAATACGACGGCGGCGACGTTGCCGCTCGTCTACCACGAGGCGAAGGCGCTCGGACGGGTGCGGCCCGGAGACCTGATCTGTTTCACCGCACTCGGCGCCGGACTCCACTGGGGCGCGGGGCTCGTCCGCATCTGAGGCCGCGCGAACAAGTTCAAACCCGGGCGGCCTCCCATTTCGCGTCCGCAGGCCCGCCGGGCCGAACAAGAAATCTCTCGGAAGGCGGTCGCCGACTATCGGCTTCTCTTCCAGCGCAATCTCGCGGGACTCTACCGTTCGACAGCGAGCGGCAAGATCCTGGAGTGCAACGAGGCTTTCGCTCGAATCCTCGGCTACGAGTCTCCGGAGGAGGCGATGGCTCCCGCCCGGCTCGACTGCGCCAGCAGCTCTTCTCTCGCGTCGGACTCCAGGTAGAACACGGTCGGCAAATCCCGACGAAGCGCTGGCCATCATCCGGGACTTCAAAGGCCAGATCGATCTGATGGTCACCGACGTCGTGATGCCGGGAATGAGCGGCCGGCAGCTCGCGGAACGCCTCGCCAAAATCCTTCCGGACCTGAAGGTGCTTTTCGTGTCGGGCTACCGATGACGCGATCGTCCACCATGGGATCCTGGATCCGGCACGGCGTTTCTTCAGAAGCCTTTCACGCCGCAGACGCTCGCCCGCAAAGTGCGCGAGGTCATCGAGGCTCCTCAGTTCAAGGTTTCGTAAGTCCCGCTGTCGTGGCGGGGCCGGCTCTTATACTCGCCGCCGGATCGGAGGCGAGGCGATGAGAAAACAGAGCATCGGAGTTCTTCTTCTGGTCGGCGGAATCCTGGTGGCGGGAAGGCTGCCGGCGCAGGACGCGGACGCCGCCGCGGCTCCCGCTCGGCCGACGGAAGGTCCTGTCATCATTCACTTGCCGTCGGCCGAGGTCCCGAAAGCGGGAACGCTCACGCTCCTTTTCACCCACCGTTTCTCCGAGCCTCTGGCGAAGAGCGACTTCCACTCGCTCTATTCTTTCGACTCGGGCGCGGACATCGGCATCGGGCTCTCCTACGCGGCACTCCCGCACCTGGATGTCGGCTTCTACCGTTCTTCCTATCTGGACGTGTATGAGGTCTTCGGCAAGTACCAATTCCTCTCCGACGGTCCGGTGCGCGTCTCCGCGCGCGCCGGGGGCGATTTCCGAACCGAAAGGAATCTGGACAGCGAGGAAGGGTACAGCCGCAACGGCTTCTTCGCTCAGGGAATCGTGGCCTGGGTGATCTCCTCGCGCGGCCGAATCACGGCGGTGCCGACCTACGTCTCGGAGACTTCGGGGCAGCCTTTCACGAATCCGAAGCCTTCCTACAAGAGAATCTTCCAGATCCCGACCGCGCTCTCCTTTGGCGTCACGCGCTCGATCAACGTTCAAGCGGAGATCTATCCCCGCCTGTCGCGCATCGACTCTCAGGGTGTCGGATGGACGGCCGCGATCGAAAAAACCGTCGCGGGCCATCGGTTCGCCTTCACGGTTGGCAACGTTCGAACGACCACGGTGGACCAGTACGTCGGGTCGGTTCCCTTTCAGGTCAATCCTCATGACTACTACATCGGGTTCAATCTCATGAGGCAGTGGAAGCTGAAGCGGTGAGCGCGAAGCGCCGCACCGCGTCATCCTGAGGCCCGAAGGGCCGAAGGATCTCAATCCGAGTCCTCAGGTGCGTGGGATCTGATTTAGAGTCGACAGCTCGTGCTTCGCAGCGAAGCGCTGCTTCGCAGAGTAGCATCGACAGTCAACAGTCGACAGGTGAAAACCGCAGACAGCCCAAAGCTGGAAGTTCCCGCGCTCTCCGTCACGCAGCGTCTGGTCGAGCTTCCTCGTCTGCAGCTCAAAGACGCGGTGAACGGCGGTGAGCCGCGGCTTTCCACGTCGGTGCGGGTGGGTTTGCGCGAGGGGATCCTTCTCGTCCGGTTCGACGCGCGCGATGCTGGCGTCGTTGCGACCCTGACCGAGCGCGATGGGCCCCTGTGGACGGAGGACGTCGTGGAAGTCTTTCTCTCGCCGGAGGACCCTCCCCGCCTCTACTACGAGTTCGAGGTCAACCCCTTAGGCGCCCTCTTCGACGCGCGCGTCGAGTCGCCGGAGCTCTCGCGCGCGACGATGAGGGTCGAACCGGCCTGGACCTGCCCGGGCTTCTCGGCGCGCGTGCGGCGCAGCCGGCAGGCGTGGTCGGCGCTGCTGCGCATCCCGCTCGCGCCCATGGCCCCGGGACAGATCCCTTCCTCTTGGAGAGCCAACTTCTATCGCGTCGATCGGGGGAAGCCTGAGGAGTATTCGGCGTGGTCCCCCACCTTCGCCGATCCCCCGGATTTTCATGTGCCGGAACGCTTCGGCTCCTTGAGCTTGAGCGGCCTCTTCCCCTCAATATCCTTCTGATTTCCCTCAATGTCATCCTGAGCGAAGCGAAGGATCTGCTCCCCTTCTCGAACGAAAGCAGATTCTTCGTCGCTTCGCTCCTCAGAATGACAAGGGGCCGGCTGAGGGCTCCCGTGTACAATATATATATTGTTCCAGGGCTGGCTGAAAGCTGAAAGCTGACAGCTGAAAGCTGACAGCTGACAGCTCGTTACTGCGGCAGCACGACCTCGGTGCGCCGGTTGGCGGCTCGGCCCGACGAAGATCCGTTGTCGTCGACGGGAAACTCCTTGCCGAAACCGCGGGGCTCGAGCCTCCCGCGCGCGACTCCGCCGGCGACCAGATAGGCGGTCACGGCGTTGGCGCGGTTAAGCGAGAGCTTCAAGTTCAGGTCGTCTCCGCCGGTCGAATCCGTGTAGCCGCAGACGAAGACCCTCGCATTGGGAAAGTAGGCGTTCAGGATCTCCTTCTGCTTGTCGAGAATCGGCCGCGCCTCCGATTTGAGGTCGAACTTGCCGGTATCGAACGAAACCTTCTCCGCGTACTCGAAGACGAGCAGCTTCGCGGCGCCGAGCCTCTTGGCCAGAGGAGATGCCTCGGTGCCGAAGCGAAAGATGACCTGCGCCCTGTCCGGCGAGAGAATCCGGATCCGCTTCTCCACGACGTTTCCGCTTCCGGATGTGGCCGAGATCGCCTGCAGATCGTCGAACGTTGCGATCGAGACGGACTGAGGCGCTTCCCCCAGCGCCTTGTTCTTGTACTTCACCTGCGCCTTCTGGGGGTCCGACAGCACGTCGACCGCCATCTTCAGCTCGAGCTTTTTGGCGCAGCCCGAGGCCACGAGCGCGAGCACCAGCGGGACAGAGCCCCAGCGAACCGACTTCATGACGACTCCTTCTTCTCGGTTATTTGGCGGGGATTATAAGGGTCAGGTAATAGGGCGCTTCCATCGGTTTTCCCTCCGCGTCGCGCGCCGGCTGGAAGCGAAACCGCGTGACCGCCTCCAGGGCGGCCCGGTCACACTCGGGGCAGAGCGGGGAGATGACGCGGGCTTTCTTGACGCTCCCGTCCTCGGCGATCACGACGGAGAGTCCGACGGGCCGATCGCCGAACTTTTCGGCGATGTCCGAGGGCACCTCGATCGGCACCTCGAGCTCCTCCACGGGTTTCTGCGCGAGCCGCCGAACCGGCGCGGGCGCAGGCCGATCCCGAGTCGAGGGGGAGGGCGGCGTGCGCCTCGGGCGCGCCTCGGAAGACAGAGAGGAGGAGCTCCTGGTCGCAACGAAGGGAAGGGCGGCAGCGGCCGGAGACGGAAGCGCGGTCGGGATCAGGGGCTTGGGCTCCCGCGAGGAGAGCGGCGTCGAGTCGGGCGGCCGGGGGACCACAGGCGTCGCGCGCGCCTGCGTCGTCGTCGCGCCGCGATCGGCGACGAGCATGACGGCCGCGGCAGCCAGGAGGGCGGCGGCCCCGGCGATGGCCGCGGGCCACCAACGCCGCGTCCGAAGAAGCGGTCCGGTCGGCGGCGCCGTGCGGGTCGTCGGCATCGAGTCGAAGGACGCGCCATCGGAGATTCCGGAGGAGCGCGCGGCAGGAGCCTCGTCAGCGACTGCACGTTCACGGGGAGAACTGCTCGACCCGCTCGACCCGTCTCGCGAGGACCCCGCAGAGGAAACGGATCCTCCCATCGATCGAAGCGCGTCGCGCATTTCACCGGCGCTCGAGAAGCGGTTCTCGGGCTCGCGCGCGAGCGCGCGCATCACGATTGACTCCAGCTCCCGTGAGACACCGGGAAGCCGCGCGGAGAGGGGCTCAGGCGGCACCGTCAACCGTTTGGTCGCCATCCGGAAGGGGTCTTCGTCGTAGAAGGGAAAGGCGTTGGAGAGCATGCGGTAGAGCGTCACCCCGAGAGCGAAGAGGTCCACGCGTCCGTCCACCGGCGCGTTGGTCAGCTGCTCCGGCGCGATGTAGGCCGGAGAGCCCAGGACTGTTCCGGTGCGGGTCCGCACGAGGCTCAACTCGGACTTCGCGATGCCGAAATCCATCAGATACGGCCGGCCCTCCGAGTCCAGGATGATGTTGTCCGGCTTGATGTCTCGGTGAATGACCCCGCGGCCATGGCTGTAATCGAGGGCATCGAGCACCGAAATCGCGATCCGAACGGCCATCTTTTCTTCCAGGCGTCTCTTCTCTTTGAGCACGCGGACCAGCGTGGGCCCGTTGACCAACTGCATCGTGAACCAGAAGAGCTCCTCGACCTGTCCGTAGTCGAAGATCTTCACGATGCCTGGATGATCGAGCGACGCGGCGACCCGGGCTTCCTGCTCGAAGCGGCGAGCGAAGTCCGGCTCTTCGCTGTGATCGGCGTTCAGGACTTTCAACGCCTCGACCCGGCCCAGGCGCGGGTTGACGACCTGGAAGACGGCCGCAAAGCCTCCCTCGCCCAGAAACTCGATCACTTCGTAGCGCTCCGCCAGAAGCCGCGTGATGCGTTCCTGCCGGGGATTGACTTGCGTCACGGGCAAGATCGTAGCGCGGCCGGTGTCCTGAACGAGAAGTTCACAAAAGAAGCTCGGTGGGGCCTTTCCCAGGAGCAGCCCCGGCCGTTCTTCGCCGGACTTCAAACTCCGCGCGCTAGCTCGCCGCGTTGGGTCCGACGGAGATTCCTTGAGCGACGAGCCACTCTCGAGCACGGGTCAAGGCCTGCCTCTCCTTGAACTGGAAAAAGTGCGCCTCCTCCCTTGGATAGGAGAGCAGGATCTCGCGATAGGCGGCTGCCGCCGCGTCTGTCTCGAGGCAAGCCTGAAGCTGCCGCCGGCACTCGGCGTCCTGGCAGTGGGGAAGAAAATCCCGCAGGTCTCCCAGGGAGCGCTCGCCCGCATCGCGAGGCAATGCGATGTAGCGGGCATTGCCGGTCATCTCCGCGTGCCGCCCGACTTCGCGGACGAGCACCTGCTCGACGTCTCCCGTCTCCCGATCAAAGAAGTGCGTGATCTGATGAGACCGGCTCTCGAAGCCGACGATCAATCCTTCCCAGTCCACGCGGAGCGCCATCAGGCGCTCCGCGAGCTGACAGCTGACAGCTGACAGTCGACAGTCCGAAGCCCTGTTTTCGTGCGCTGTCGACTGTCGACTGTCGACTGTCGACTGACTCTCCATCGGCGACGAGGAAGATTCCCGCTCGGCACAGACGTTATGATAGACGGTTGAGAGTCATGAAGAAGATCGCCACCTTCGACGACTGGATCGACCTCTTTCGGTCGTGGCAGAAGGACATCGGCCTGCAGCTGCCGAAGTACTCCGACTACCAGTTCGACGCGAAGTACGGAGAGACGAAGGCGAGTCAGATCGAGTTCGGCGACTTCCGGGGCCAGAAGAAGTGGGAGCGCGTGACGCAGATCCCGCACCAGCCCATCCGCGATGCCCTTCTCAACCTGATCGTCTACCAGGGGGACACGGAGTTCGCTTCCGTCGAGCAGCAGAGGCATCTGCTCGAGACGTCGCCTTCCGACTACGACACGGACAGCGTCTGCCGGATCATGGTGGAGGAAATGCGGCACGGGTGGCAGATGTGCCACCTGCTGGTCAACCATTTCGGCGAGACCGGCAAGATCGAGGCCCGGAAGCTCCTCGAGCGGCGCTCCTGGCAGAACAACCGGCTGCTCGGATCCTTCAACGTCGACGTCGACAACTGGGTGGACTTCTTCACCTACACCGAGTTCGTGGACCGGGACGGCAAGTTCCAGTTGAACATGCTTTCGACCTCGGGCTTCGCGCCTCTCGCGCGATCGATGGGTCCGATGCTGCGCGAAGAGGGCTTTCATATGGGCACCGGGCACATGGGACTCCAGCGAATCGCGAGGGCCGGCCGGGTGTCGCCGGCGCTCCTCCAGAAATTCGTGAACAAATGGGTCTCGACCGCCTACGATCTCTTCGGCAAGGACAATTCTTCTTCGGCGGAATGGTTTTACGTCTGGGGCCTGAAGGGGCGCTACGACGAGGCCAGGCAGACCGGAGAACCCGACCGCGAGCACTTGAACGAGTTCTCACGAGAGCTATACCGGCAGGAGGTCGAGAAGCTTCTGGAGAACGTCAGCGCGCAGCTGTCCGCCGGCGCCGCCCCGCTCACGGCGCCGGACTTGAAATTTCACCGCGCGATCGGTGAGCACGCCGGCAAGACCTACTCCGTTACGGGCGAGCTCTTGAGCGCGCAGGAGCACGAGAAACACCTCGCGGTGACGCTCCCCAACGAAGAGGAGAAGAAGTTTGTCGCGAACTTGATGCGCGAGCCGGGGTGGATCGCGCCGCGCGAAGAGATCGTTTCCTAGCGAATGAGCCGGGTCGACCTGCCGATCGCCTCGTCGCCGCCAAGCAAGAATCGGTTCATTGATTCATCGGTTCATTGTGTGATTGCGCTCGATCGGTCTCGCCACGTCCCAATCAGACGATGAATCAATCATTCAATGAATCAATCTTGATTCGGCAGAAGCTTCTCTCCTGGTACCGCAGGCAAAAGCGCTCCCTCCCCTGGCGCGCAACGACGGACCCCTACCGGATCTGGGTCTCGGAGGTGATGCTCCAACAAACCACCGTGGCGGCGGTTCGGAATCGGTACGATGGCTTCCTGCGCCGATTTCCAAATCTGGCTTCGCTCGCGCGCGCTTCGCAAGACTCGGTGCTGGCGGCATGGTCGGGGCTCGGATACTACGGGCGAGCCAGGAATTTGAGAAAAGCGGCGCGCCGGATCGTTCGCGAGCACGGTGGTCGGCTTCCCGACGACCCGGAGACGCTCGAGACTCTGCCGGGTTTCGGGCCTTACACGGCCGCCGCCGTTGCCTCGCTCGCCTTCGGACGTCGAGTCCCCGCCGCCGACGCGAACGTGACGCGGGTTGTCTCACGGCTCTATGCAATTTCCGGCGGGAGCGGACCGAGGGCCGACCGGGAGGCGGTTCTTGCCCGCGTCCTTCCGTTTCTCCCGCGGCACCGGCCGGGCGATGCGATCGCGGCCTTCATGGATCTGGGGCAGGTGATCTGTCTTCCCCGAGCGCCTCTCTGCGAGCGCTGCCCGTTAGAGCGGGAATGCGCCGCGCGCCGGAGCGGACGCCCGCAACGGTATCCGCGGCGGGCGCGCAAGGCGCGGCCGGTCGCGATCCACCTGGCGGCGATCGTCGCCGAGCGCGGAGGGCGCGCGCTTCTCGTGCGGAGCCGCGCATCTTTTCTGAACGGGCTCTGGGAATTTCCCTGCGCCCAAGCGACCACCGCGGAATCCGCGCGCCGGCGGCTCGCGTCGGTCATGAGACCGCTCGGCCTCCGTCTCTCGACGGCGACACCCTCGGCCCACGCGAGGCACACGGTCGTCAATCGCCGCCTTCAGATCGCTGTCTACCCGGGTCTTTCCGTGGCGCCCGTCCAGCTCCGTCACGCGAAGTCCTTCCCGCATCGATGGTTCCGCGCGTTCGATCTCGAGCGCGCAGCGGTTCCGACGTTGACGCGCAAGATCGCGCGCGCCGCGGGATTCGTCCGATCCCCGCGGGTCTGAGTTATTCTTGGCTCAGTGTTAACGACCCCGCTCTGGGCGGTGACGCTTGTGATCGCTCTGGCGGCGGTCACTCCGGCATCCCCCTCTCGCATGGTTCTCAAAGACGGCACGGTCTATCTCTTGAAGGAACCGCCCCGGTTCTGGGCAGGGCGAATCATCTTCACGACGACGGATGGAAAGTCCTATTCCTTAAATGAGTCCGAGGTCGACACGATCGGCGTCTCGCCTCAGACACCGACGCCCCGAGTGACCTACAGCCCGATGGACTCGACGAGCCTGGGCGCGATCGCACGCCAGCAGCGGGAAACCAAGGGCTCGATCGCGCCCCTCGATTCGAAAACCACGCCGGCCCGACGCGCGCGGCGGTCGGGTCCTAAACCGACCCGGACTGCTCGCCCGGCTCCTTCGCGGACTCCCTCCCCAACAGCCGATAAAGCGTCGCACGGCTGATTCCGAGCGCCCGCGCCGCGCGGACGCGGTTGCCGCCGCACTCCTGAAGCACCTCGCGCAGCCGCTCTCGGCTCACCTCCTCGGTAATCGGTCGCGCTCGGGCCCTCGTACCGGGAGGTGCCGGGCGCTCCGCCCGGGCGCGCATCGCGGCAAAGTGGGCCGGCGTCAGGGCAGCCTCCTCCGAGAGAATGACGGCCTGTTCGATGGCATATCGCAGCTCCCGCACGTTGCCCGGAAATGAGTAGGATCGCAGGACTTCGATCGTCTCCGGAGCGAAGACCCGCATCTTGCCCAGGCGGCGCACCGATTCCGCCAGGAAGTGGAGCGCCAGAGGCTCGAGGTCTTCGCCCCTCTCCCGCAGAGGCGGGACTTCCAGAGTCACGACGGAGAGGCGGTAATAAAGGTCTTCGCGGAACTCCTGCGCGGCGACTGCCTTCTGGAGATCCCGATTCGTGGCGGCCAGGATCCGGACATCGACGGAGATGGCCTGGTTCTCCCCGACGCGGCGCACGGCCCCGTCCTCGAGAACCCGCAGGAGCTTGGCCTGCGCGGGCAGGCTCATCGAGCCGATCTCGTCCAAGAACAGGGTTCCCGCGTTGGCCTCTTCGAAAAGGCCGCGCTTCAAGGCGTGCGCCCCGGAAAAAGCGCCGCGCGCGTGCCCGAAGAGCTCGCTCTCCAGAAGGTTCTCCGGCAGCGCCGCGCAGTTCAACGTCAAATAGGTGCGGTCGGCCCGCGGCCCGGTCGATTGAATGTAACGGGCGATGACATCCTTCCCCGTACCGGTCTCGCCGAGGATGAGGACGGTGGAGGAGGAGGCGGCGGCCTTCCGGGCGCGAGCGAGGCATTCACGCATGAGCGGGCTGTTCGCGATCGGAGGGGCGAGCCCTTGCCGCCGGCGGACCTCCCCGGAGAGAGCGTCGACCGCCCGCTTCAGGCGACGCGTCTCGAGCGCGAAAGCGACACGGTGAAGAAGCTCCTTGGGATCGGCCGGCTTGGCGAGATAGTCGAACGCCCCAAGACGCATCGCCTCGACGGCACTGCGGATCGAGGCAAAACCGGTCACGAGCAGAACCTCCGGCGGATCTTCCTCGGAACGGCAGGCCTTCAAGACGTCGAGGCCCGACGCTCCCTCCATCTGAAAATCGCTGACCACGACGTCGAAGGCCCGCGGCCCCTTTTCTCGAAGGAACTCGTCGCCTGAGGCGAAGACCTCCGGATCGTACCCCTCGGACTGGAGGATCCGCGTCAGGACAGGCCGCAGCTCTGCGTCGTCTTCGATCAACGCGATCCGAGCGCGTGAGGCGTCCATCCGGCTCATCATTGTACGGGTTTCCCTGCAGTCTCTCGCGACGGCCGTTGCGGACTCGGTGGTACCCTACGATGATTCGACACACATGAGCTCGCTCGAAACCAACCGTCCCCCGGAGCCATCCGCGGGTCGGATCTTCGTCGTCGACGATGACTCGGATATCCGGCGTTTGCTCCGCCTGTTGCTCGCCGCGGCCGGATACGAGGTCGTGGAGTTTCCGCTGGTCGCCGGCCTCCTGGATCGAATTCGCGAGGACTCTCCGGATTTGGTGCTGCTGGATCTTCAGCTTCCGGATGGGAACGGCCATGAGGTGCTCGAAGCGATTCGGTCGGATCCGGACTCGCGCCTGCTTCCCGTCGTCATGCTGACGGGCATGGCGACGAAAGAACAGAAGATACGAGCAAGCCGCGAAGGGGTGACGGACTTCGTCTCCAAACCGTTTTCTGCCGAAGAGCTTCTGCCGCGTGTCCGATCTCTCGTGCAGCTCAAGCACTTTGCCGACGAGCACGAGCACGCCGAGCGCGTCATCTTGACGCTCGCCAAGATGATCGACGCCCGCGACCCGTATACCGCCGGCCACAGCGGCCGGGTCGCCGAGTACGCGGACCGGATCGGGCAGCGCATGGGGGTCGACCCCTCGATCCGTCTGGACATGCGCCGGGGAGCGCTCTTTCTTGACCTCGGCAAGATCGTGATTCCCGACCTGATCCTTCACAAGCGAGGGCCCTTGACTCCCGAGGAGCGCCGCATCGTCGAGCAGCATCCCGTCATCGGGCACGAGCTGCTCGCGCCCATGAAGACGATGCGCAAGACGTTGTCCGTCGTTCACTCGCATCACGAAAAACTCGACGGTTCCGGCTACCCGGAGGGGTTGTCCGGCACCGACATTCCGTTGACCGTGCGCATCGTGACGGTCTCCGATATATTCGATGCTCTCACTCACGACCGGGCGTACCGCCCGGCTCTCAAGCTCGAGACGGCTTTCGAGATCCTCCAGGAAGGCGTCAGCAAGAACTGGTGGGACTCGACGGTCTTCGAAGAGCTTCGCGGCAGCGTGGCCGACCTCGGCATCATCGGCGACGACCCCGGGACGAGGGAGTGAGCCGACCCGAGGACGCCGGAGCGCTTCTCGCCACGCGGATCGCCGCCGGAACGGCGCATGACCTGAACAACCTCGCGGCAGTTTTCTCGGGCCATCTCTATCTGCTTCGAAATGGAGCCGAGCCTCCGGAGGAGGCCTATGAAGCGATGGAGAAGGCTCTCGCTCACCTCGACCGGCTCGCCCGAGGCCTGACGGCGTTGGGGGGAATTGGACTCGAAGAGCCGGCCGCAGTCGACGTGAACGAAGTCGCCCGCGCCGTCGCTCGATTGGTCGCCGGGCCCGTCGAGCTCGAGCTCGCAGCGGCGGTTCCCTCCAGGCGGGGGAGCCGCCCGGATCTCTCCCTGGCGTTGGAAGCTCTCCTCTCCAATGCCCGCGAGGCGTCTGGTCCGGGGGCGCCGATCCGGTTGATCACGCGCGGCGGCGGAGACTCGATCCGGGTCGTGGTCGAGGATTCGGGCCCCGGAGTCAGCCCCGCCGTCCGCAAGAGAAACTTCGAGCCGTTCTTCTCGACTAAAGAAGAGAAAGGCAGAGGAGTGGGATTGACGCTCGCCGCCCTGTCTGTGCAGCTGCAGGGCGGGACTCTCGAGGTCGTCGATCGCCCGGAAGGAGGGACCAGGGTTTCGATAATTCTTCCCGCCAGCTTCGGCGCGGAAGTCTAAGAGCCGATTCGTCAGCCTTACGGCTCGAAGGCCGTGACGACCACTCGCGGGGCCGTTGGACCGGAAGAAGAGCGCGAGAAAGCTTCCGGCCGTTGCCCGGAAACCAGGAGCGAGGAGGCGGAGTTTCCGAATGTTTGTGGCCGGTCGGGCAGGGGTTCGTCGCGGACCGAAGCCAGACTGATCCCCGTGCTCGCACCGGGCAGGTACAGGCCCGTGTGACGCTCGACCCGCACCCCGATGGAGGAAGTCGCCGTGCGCGTCGCACCCAGGGCCGTCCCTCCGAGGCTCATCACTGCGAGCGCCAGCAGGGCGCAGCCCAGATTCCTGCTCCTCACCTTTCGCTCCCGCATCGTTGTTCTCTTCATACGGGGGTAGAGAGCAAACAATCGGCCAGAATCGAAAGGACTCTATATCAAGGACTTGCATGAATTGGGGAGGTCCTTGACACATGTCGCAAGACACTCTCACTGCAGGAGAAACAGCGCCCGAGACAGTCTTCCGAGCGGTGGAGGTGTCAGCGCCGGAATGAGGAAAAAGGCGAGGAAGCGGAGGCTCGAGACGAGATCTAAATTGCGGCGGACGGCCGAGGCGCCACGACCAGCTCGCAGTCGCTCGCCTTCCACATGCGCGCGCCCCAGCGAGCCATGGCGGTGACACGGTAGCTCCCGGGCGCGAGCCCCCGGTCCATCTTCGCCACCGCGGTGCGTCGCCTGCCGGGAAGGCTCACGACGGGAGCGGAGTAGGTCCAGGCGATGGAGCCGTCCGGACTGCGAATCTGCCAGGTCACCTTCATCCGTACGGCCGTGTTTCCGCCGTTCTCGAAGGCGGCGGTCAACCTTGCCTTCCCGTTCGCTTCGAGAACGGCGGAGCTGGCAGAGAGCTCGATTTGCTCGCGCTCCGTGCCTTGCGCCGTCAAGTAAACCGTCAGGCCGACGCGAGGCTCCAACGTCACCTCTCGTCCGCCGACGGAGCCTGACGTTTCGCCGAGCGAAAAAAACAGGACGGCCCATCGCGTGCCGGAAAAATCTGCCGGGCTCTGAATCGTGACCGTAACCTTCGCCTGCCCGGCCGCGTCGATGCGCAGCTCGCGCGGCTCGGCGGCGATCCAGGAAGCGCAGGAGAGAGGCTCGTTTCCCGGTTCCTCGAACCGGATTTCTCCTTCGTCCGTCATGGTCCAATCGGCCGGCCTCGCCGTGACGGAGACAGCGTGCGCTCCGGGGTTCGTCAGGGTCACGACCCGCTGGACCCGTTGCCCCGGAGGCACCGACAGCTCGAGGAGAGAGGGGAGCACGTCGAGCCCGACGGGACCGCGCGGCCGGCCGGGCGCCCATGCGGGGAGGAGAAGAAACGCTGCAGCGATGGCGCCGGCGCGAAGGTTCATCGGGAGCGATCCTGCCGGTCACCGTGCGTCCTCTTTGGAGTCGACGGCTTTTGCGGAAGGGTTTGCTCGTGCTCGAAGATCTTCTGAACCGGCTTTTCCTCGATTCGGAGGGAGAAATCCAGCGTCGTGACGCTTCCTTCCTCGCCTGCTCGCAGACCCTGTTCCTCGGACTGGCCGGCCTCGACGACGGCGCCTTCGGGAAGCGAAGCCTCCTCGAGGCGGACCCAGTAGCGTCCGGGCGGAAGGTTGGAGAAGTGATAGCGGCCATCGGTGTCCGTATAGACGGAGAAATCGTTCGGCAACAGCGTCACGACGGCGCGAGCGAATCCGACCCGCTTGCCTGAGGACAGGAACTGCTCGACCGTGCCGGAGAGACTTCCCGTCGGGATCAGACCGAAGTCATGGCGTCCGGGAGCCAACCGCTGGACGCGAACGCTCGCCGTCGTGGTGCCCGGACTGTTGTAACTCGCCGGAAGGACCTCGAGATCCAACCCCACGTTGTGGCTCCCCTCGATCACGTTGGAAAACGCAAAGTGGCCGTTCGCATCCGACCTCGCCGTCTGTCCATCATCGAGCCGGATGAAGATTCCCGGCGCAGGCGGTTCTCCGAAATCCGGTACACCGTTGCCGTTGACGTCCTGGAACACGAAGCCTTCCACGAGGCCGTAAGGGATTCGGTCGCCGCCGGGGAGTCCCTGGCCGGTCGCTGGCTGTTTGCCCCACTGAAAGGCGCGCACGAGACGAACGAGAAGAGAGCGGCGATTGATGGAAAAGAGCTGCTCCTGAGTCGCCTGCGAGACGAAGATCGACTCGGGATTGACCACCGCGGATATCCGGTTCCAGTATCCCTCGACGCGCAGCTCCACTGCCGCAACCAGCGGGACGGAGAGAGACGCGGTGATGTTTTGGTTCCGGTTCAAGGCGAAAACATTCGAGGCTCCCAGATCGCGTCCCCACTCTCCCTGGACAGAGAGATGGATATCTCTGATCGACCCGTTCAAGCCGCCGCGGTAGAGCAGGGAGGATGCCCCCGAATCCGCATGCTGCACGCGAACGCCCAGGAGGGCCTGGACGCCGAGAATCGCCGGAGGTTGCTGTTCGATCTCCACCTCGTGGAGCCGCTGACGGAGAGAGGGCTCATCGGTCGTTTGGTACTGATAGCGCAACCGTGTGTGGCCGTAAGTCGGAAAGCCGATCTCGGAGCTGGCTGTCCTCTGGACGAAACGGGAGATCTCTCCGCCTCGGTCGGAGGAAAGATTCTGCTGGCTTAGCGTCATCATGGCGAAGACGGACGATGTCAGACGGTAGCCGAGTGAAGCGAACATCGAACGCGACTGGAGGTCCGGCACGTCGGGATTGGATTCGAGGTTGTTGCGATAGGACGCGAACGACGCAGTGGCTGTCAGGCGTTCGCCGTTCGACTGCAGGAGAATATGCGGACCCTCACGATTGCCGACCGAAGCGGTGGAAAGCGGGACGTAGTTGACGCCCTCCCGAATGTAATCGGCCTGGGCTTTCCAGCGATCCGTGTCGACCACGGTTCCGGCGACATACGAGAGAAAGTGTCCGCTCGCATAGAGAGATCCCGGCGCATAGGTGTAACTCGCGAAAGAAGCGCGGGCCTGCGCAATCCAGAACGAGGCCAGCTTGACGGTTCCCCCGGCTCCGTAGCTCTCCGCCTGCTGCGGTATCTGCACTCCAAAGAGGGGATTGCTCGCGCGCTGCCGGTTCGTCGTCCGCAGGGCATCGGCGTCCAGCGTGACCGATTCCGAAAGACGCAGCGAAGCGGTCGCTCCCGTCAGGTATTCCGGCGCGAACGTCACCGTGGGAAGACGAATCCCGCGGAACTGCTCGTTGCGCCCCTGGAAGAGGGAGACGCTGACCGGCCCCTTCTCCGCGCGCACGGCCCCGCCGCGCAGATAGGCCACCGGGAGGAAATCGTTGGCGAAGTGAAACGCAGAGGCGTCGAGCTTGAGCGCGAGGTCACCGGCTTCCGTTGTGACGCGCGCTCCCGCCACGGCGAGGTCGGTCAGGTGCAGAGCGCCTCGCCCGAGAGCCGCCTGGTCCGTCTTGTCGACCAGGGTCACCTCCGCGCTGAGAAGTCCGCCGATCGGCAGGAGCTGGCGAAAGTCGAGAGCCAGCCCATTGACCGACTCGCCCGGAAGCGTGTCGCGATAGACCTCGGCGGAGGTCCGCAACGTTCCGGCGTCCTGGCCGGGCGCCGAAAGGGATCCAAGCAGAAGAACCACGGCGACGGTGGGCACCAGAAACCCCGAGCCGCGAGCCTCGCGGCGCCGCCCGGGTCGAGTGCGTGGAAACATGGATGGAACTAACCGCCTTCGACGTGGACTTTGGTCTCCGCGGCGAGCCGTTCCTTCGCGCCGACATCCACGATTGCGCGCAAGAGATACTGGCCGGGAGGCAGAGGCGCGTCGACCGCGAAGGCCGCTTCGCGCGCGATGCCGGGTAAGACCGGGAAGCTCTTGTACCCGAGCTTCTGAATCGAACGTCCCTCCGAATCGAGGAGCTCGACGTCCCCCGAAACGCGGTATTGCGTCGTCCCTTCGTTGGCGAACTCGGTCACGATTTCGTAAATCGTCTTCTTGCCGGTCTTGCGCGGGCTCATCTCGAGCCTCTTGATCCTGGCGACGATTGGCGGGTGCCCCACCGTGGCGTACAAGGTCGTCACCATGCGGACGAGATTGACCACGCCGGTGCCGGCCGAAAGTTGCTCTTTCGGGGGCGGAAGCGTCTCGAAGACGATCGCGCAGTGGTAACCCCCCTCGGGCGTTGCGGCGGGCACGCTCATCGTGTAACGGACGAGCTGGACCCCCGCCGGGCCGAGGCTGAACTCCGTCGGGTTGACCTTCAGCCAGCTTCCGCATCCGAAGGTTCCGATTCCCGGCTTGGTGAACTGCATGTCACCGGCTCGGGAGAGGGTCCAGTCGGAGAGGGTCACGTGGATCTGGGTTGCGACCTGTCCCGTGTTGGAGATACGAACGGCCTGAGAGGTCTCCACACCGGGGCCGATCTTCAGCTCCGCGCGCAGCGGGGAGATGCCGAGCGTCATCGGGGGTCCGGCGGATCCCGAAGGCTCCTGGCTCCAGGCCGTGGCGGCCGCGAGCGTGAGAGCCGCAAACATCGTCAGAGTCTTCATCCTTCCTCCCGAGCGATAACCGTGGGAGGGATCGCCCTCCCACTGTGCAGTGAAACGATGGAGTTAGTTCGCTGTCAGCGTGTAGACGACCGGAACGTGGTAGGTGTCCGTCTCCCACGCCGGGCTGTTGACCAGGGTGAAGTTGCTCGAGAACCCCGCGTTGTTCCCGTGCGCGTTGGCGCCCATGGCGGTAATGACGTTGTAGTTGGTGGCCGTGGCCGCGATCCGCGTCAAGGTCGAGTTCTCCGTGCCGGGGCCCGTATTGCCGCTGATGGTGAAGGAAAGGTTGTCGCCGGCGAGGGTAGGTCCGACCGACCCGACAGTGTTAGGGACCCAGTCGCTGCTGGCGGCGAGCTGAATCTGGCCAGTACCGCCCACCTTGGCCGTGCGCACGCTATAGGTGCTGGCGCAGGAACCGCTGTAGTTGGCGAAGGCGCCGGCCGACGTCAGCGTGCACGTCGCCGGCACGGTAATGGTGGCATCCGCCGCGACCGTGATCTGCACGTTGGTCGTGCCGTTGGCCGAAGCGGCGCTCGCCGTGGCCGTGAAGAGAAGCAACCCGAGAATGCTGAGACCTGTGAGGATCCGTTTCATTTTCCTATCTCCTTTTTCTCTCTTAAAGACTTCGTTCGTTTTGCAGGCTTCCGTTAGATCGCGGTGACGGTCCAGGTCAATGTCTGAGTGTAGGCGCCGGTCGAGTAAGACCAGGAGTTCTGGAAGGTGAAGTCATGAACGACAGTGCCCGTAACGGTGTCCGAGTTGGACTTGGCTCTTCCGTCGTTGCCGGTCAGGACGGTCGTCGCGGAAGTCGTCACTGCCTTCGGCCCCTGTTCCGCGTTCCAGGTGGCTTGATTCTGCGGCGGCCGCGAATGGACCCAGGTCGCGGAAGGCGCATCCCACGTCATGTTTCCGACCGGAATGGTGTCGCCGGCGCCGGAGACCAGGTTGGCGCTGTTGGCCTGAACCGTCAGCGTGATCGCTTCCTGGTTTGGATTGACGATGAAGATCGTCGCGGTCACGGTCGCGCTGCCGGAGACGATCGGAGTCGTGTCCGGATTGGCGGACGGAAATGTCAGGGTACTCGTCATCGTGAGGGTCATAGAACTCAGAGCGAAAGCGACCGAGCTCGTCGCGAGCAGAACGGCCGCGAGCAGCGTCTTCTTCATGGCTAGTTGGAGGAGAGCGTGAACGTCACGGTCGCCGAGTAGGATCCGGTGGAGAAGAGCGGCGAGTTGGCGAGAGTCCAATTCACGGTGACGCCCGTACCGTTGGCCTTCGCGTCCGCGCCGATCGTGCTGACGACCGCCGTTGTCGAGGAGGTGCTGGCTGTCAACGAGCCCGCGCAGGGAGTGCCCACCGAAGGTGAGCCGCTGCACGTGTAGGTCAGGTTCCCAGCTGCGACTGTAGGACCCCCCGCCGGCGCGAACTCGGCCGACTGCAGCACGATCGATCCCGAGCCACCGACTTTGGTCGTTCGGATCGAAAACGTCACTGTCGTCGAGCCCGTGTAGGAGGCAAATGCGCCGCCCCCCTGGGTCAAAGTCGTCGGGGAGGAAACCGTGATGCTGGCGTCCGCCGAGATGTTTGCGGTCACGCTGGTCGTTCCCGTTCGGACGACCTGCCCCGAGGCGGACGCCGCTACGTACAAGAGGGCTACGATCGCCAGCGCGATCCGCCACCCCGTCGGCGCCTTCGTGGGCGCAGCTTCAGGGGGGAGGTACCCGTAGGTGTCTCGAACTTGTTTCATGTCGGTTCTTGCTGCTCTTGAGCAACTGCTGTGCCGCCTCTTTTCGGCAGGAAGAAGGATTTCACCTGAGGAGTTTCCCGAACGCCTAAAGTCTCATTTCTAAAGCAACTTAGCCGCTACAAGCGATCTCGCTCGAACTGACGGCGAATTGAAATGCTGAAACTTCATGACGGCGTCTTGACGATCTAGGTCCCTAACATGACAACAATCGGCTCGCTTGAGACATCGTGAGAGTTGAGATAAACCCTGTTGAGTGAATGTCGTTTGGAACGGTCGCGAGGCCAGTGTCCGCGAAGCTGGCGCAGGCCCAGCGTTGCTCCTGCTCCACGGCTACCCGGTGGACGGAGGGATGTGGTCGGGAGTTGCCCGGCGTCTCTCCGACCGTTTCCGCGTCCTCAAACCGGATCTTCCCGGCCGTCCCGACAACCCCGCCGAGGCGACCGGCAGGATCGACGATTATGCAGACTTCATCGGCGCCATCCTGCAAGGGCTGACTCCCCCGATCGGCGTTGCGGGCTTTTCCATGGGCGGCTACGTCACACTCGCTCTCGTCAAGCGCCGCCCCGAGGGAATCGGTGCCCTCGCTTTGATCGACACCCGAGCGGGAGCGGACGACGAGGCCGGTCGGGCCGGGCGAGAGGAGGCAATCGAGTTGGTCCGGACGAAGGGCGTGGATGCGATCGCCGATTCCATGCTGGAGAAGCTGTTGTCACCTTCCTCGCTTGCGCGCCGCGATCTTGTCGATCGTCTCCGCAGAATCATCCTCCGCCAGCAGCCGGCGAGCCTGGAGTCGGACTTGAAGGCGATGCGGGACCGCCCCGACTCGAGGGCGTTTCTCGCGGAGATTGCGGTGCCGACGCTCATCGTCGTGGGCGACAGCGACGTTCTCACGCCACCGTCCGCATCCGAAGAGATGGCCGCAGCGATTCCCGACTCGAGGCTCGTCACGATCGCGGGCGCCGGACACTTGACCCCCATGGAGAGTCCAGTAGCGGTCGCACGGGCGCTCGGAGACTTCTTCGGATCAGCCCTTGCGGCTGGTTCCTCCTAGGTCCAATTTCGAAATTCGAATTTTGAAATTCGAATTTGGTCTTAGAAGCTCATCCTCAATCCCAGGCGTAGCTGACGTGGCGGCGTACGGAAGATTGGCTTGAGGTAATACGAATTGCATCGATTCTCGTCCGCGCTCCCCGGCTTGCTCCCGCAGATGTAGCTCGCGTTGTCGAATTCCGACAGGTTGTAGCGTTCGTCGAGCACCAGCGGCCGCTGCGCATTCAGAAGGTTGAAGATGTCGACGAGGAAGTTCACCGTAACGGGACCGAGCGCAAGCGGGTAACCCAGGTGGAGGTCCGCTTCGTAGTCGGCCGGCACGCGCCCTTCGACACCGCGCTCCGTCAGAAAGAACTCATAGCGGCTGTAGGCGTTGGAGAAGCCGTAACGGGTCAGTGGAGTGCCCGTGCGGTAATACGCGGAGAGACCCACGGCCAGTTTGAATGGAGAGACGTAGACCCCCGAGACCTTGAATTGGCTGCGGCGATCGTTCGAAAGCGGCCCGGTGTTGGTGATCCTGGCGAGGTTCTGGCCGTTGGTGAAGAAGTCGTAGTAGTCGTAGGCCGCCGAAATATTCGGATCGGCGGTTCCCCGCGGCTGGGTGAACGGAGCGAACTCGCCGTCGTAGTTGCCGTCGAGCTTGGACCAGATGTAGGACGCGAGCAGAGACCAGTTGTCGGCGAACCGTTTGGTCACGTCGAGCTGAACCGCGCGGTAGATCCGCTTGGGCTTGGGCGCCGGGTAAGTCGTGGCGTAGTCGAGGGTGAAGATTCTCTCCATGATCCCCTCGCCCGGATTCCCCACGCAGTAGGTTCCGTCGTTCATGCAAAGGAAGTCTTCGATGACCTCGCCGTAGTTGCGGTAGACATACTTCACGCCGACCGCGAGGTTGGGGATCACTTCGCGCTCGGCTCCGAGCAGGAACTCCCGCAGGTATTGCCCTCGGAGATTCGGGTCTGATGGTTCGGTGAAGCCGCCCAGGACTTTGTTGGCGTCCCCGGCGATCACCGCGGCCGTGTCATCGGGTTTGTTCGAGACCGGATCGAAGTTGTAGATGACGGGCTGTTGCTCGAAGGAGTAGGAGCGGATGACCAGATCCATCGGGATCTCTTCGTAGAAGCGGCCGAAAGAGCCGAACACCTTCGTTCGGTGATCCTTCGTCGGGTCCCACACGACGCCCAGGCGAGGCGCGTAGTCCTTCTTCAGGTCGATCTGCTTCGTGCCCGAGGCGTCGAAGATCTGTTGCCGGTCCCACCGAACACCTGCGTTGACCGTCAGGTTCGGGAGCACCGCCCAGGAGTCCTGCAGGTACGCGGAGTACATCTTGTGCTTCGGGCTGGCGTTCAACTGCGAGATCGGAATGTTCGCGGGTAAGGTCGCTCCCGGCACCGACCAGTAGAAGTGCTGATAGACGGGTAGCTTCGCGTTGTCCGGATTGTCGAAGATCGTGACGAGCTGACCTCCCGACTCCCGTTTAGTCACGGCCGCCGTTTCCCTCTCGTACTCGAGGCCCCCCTTGATCTCGTGATGTCCGAGGTACTTGGTGACGGAAAGGCCGCCGAAGTAGCGCTTGAAGGTCTTGTCCTGGATCAGGCCGAATCCGCCCGACTGAAGATCGTCCCTTCTCGTGTCGATGTATTGGATCGCGTCTCCGTCCGCCGTTGCGGGCCCGACCGAGTTGCGCTCTTCGTGGAGAGCGATCTGGGCGGTGGCGAGCCAGGAGGATCCGAGAACGCCGTTGTACCGGCCCGAGTAGTCCCGCCCGCCGAAATCCTGGCGGCCGAGGAACGTCGAGAAAGGGCCATTCAACGTGTGCGCGCCGTCGTTGATGGCGCCCGTGTCCACGCGCGGATCCTGGAAAAAGCTCGCCACGAAGGAATGCGAGGAGGCGATCTGCCAGGTGATCTTGCCGGAGCCGAGATTGCGTGTGCTCTTGCTGTCGGCCGTCGACCCCTCGTTCGGGCCGGCGGTCAGGAGATTCGTCGTCGTGTTGGCGACGCGGTCATAGGCCCCGAAGAACCAGAGCCGGTCTTTCAAGATGTAGCCGCCCAGATCCGCGCCGTAGTCCTCCCGTGTAAAGCCGAGGCTCGTCCCCAGCAGCGATTCATTCGGGTGCGCATTGTCCGCCTGCAGCGAGTCCTTCGTGTAGTAGCCGAAGGCATCCCCATGAAACTCGTTGCCACCCGACTTCGTGATGACGTTGATGATTCCGCCGGTGGAACGCCCGTACTCCGCCTGGTAGCCGCCGGTCTTGATGTCGATCTCCTGGATGAACTCGAAGTTGAGCTCCTTGCCCTGCGCTCCATACTCGACGCCGTTGGTATCGACGCCGTCGATGACGAAGCTGTTCTCGAGCCCCGAGGATCCGTACACGCTGATCGTGTTGGCGAAGGCGTCCGTGTTCGAGGTCTGGGTGGACACACCCGGCGCCACCTGGACGATCGACGTGTAATTGCGCCCGGACGGGAGCGTCTCGATCTGGCGCGTGTTCAGATTCGTGCCGAGCGCGGTGGAGGTCGTGTCGACCGCCGGAGCTTCTCCCGAGACCACGATCGACTCCTTGGCCGTCGCGCGCAGCCGGAAATCGGCCGTCACCGTCCGGTCGAGGGGCACGACAACGTTTTGCTCCGACCGGCCGAAGGCCGGCAAGCTGGCGGAGAGGACGTACGCGCCGGGCGGCAGGAGGGCGAGCCGATAGGTTCCGTCACTCTGAGTGATGACGACCTGTACGCCCGGCAGCGCCGCGCCACGGGCTTCGACCGTGACGCCGGGCAGGCCGCCTCCCTGGTCGTCCGTCACCCGTCCGACGACAGAACCGGTCGTCTGGGCGCGCAGCAAGAGCGGGGGGAGAAACAGGGAGAGAACGACGGGAAAGAGAATCGAATGTCTCTTCACGAGAACCTCCTTCGCCGTTCGAGATGCTAGCACCGGTTTCGCGGTTGGCGCGCCTCGACCGCTCCGATCCGTTGTGGTAAACAGCCCGCAACACCATGAAACTCTTTCGGAGAGCCTCCGAGCCGGAGCCGTCGTCGGCGACGACGCCGACGGCGACACGGTTGCACATCGGCTGCGGCCAAGAGGCCATCCCGGGCTGGATCAACATCGACAATCGGGAGGTTCCGGGCGTCGATCGAGTGCTCGACGTGCGTCAGGGTCTTCCATTCCAGAATGCTTCCGCGATCTACGCGGAACATTTTCTCGAGCATCTGGCGCTCGAAGACGGCCTCGCTTTTCTGCGGGAGTGCCGGCGAACGCTCGCTCCGGAAGGAATCCTGCGGTTGTCGACGCCCAATCTCGATTGGGTCTACGCGACACATTACCGGACCGGCGCAGCGTCTTCGGACGAGACGAAGATCTCCGATTGCTTTCAACTGAATCGCGCCTTTCACGGATGGGGTCATCAGTTCCTCTACAACCGCGAGACTCTCGAGTCGGTGCTTCACGCCGCGGGTTTTCGGTCCGTCTCTTTCCACCGGTACGGCGAGAGCGCGGCCGCCGAGCTTCGCGGCCTCGAACGGCATCAAACGTGGGAAGACACTCCGGAGCTCCCGCACGTGATCATCGCCGAGGCATCCGGCTCCGATGGGCCGCGCCCTCTGCCGGCGAAGGTGCTCCAGGAGTTCCTGGAAGCGATCCACGCCAAGTGAGAGCTTCGGTTCGCTCCGTCCAGCGCCCGGCGCCCAGCGTCCTGCTCTGCGAAGCGGCACTCCGCCGCGCAGCACGAGCCTAGCGTCTATCGATGCAGACTCGCTGGGATAGCGACTCCTTCACCGCGAGCCTCGAGAACCTCGTCTGGACGGCTTCGCCGGTCGTGCGGCGCTATCTCCACCGGCTCGCCTCGGGGGATCCCGGCTGCGACTGGCTGACCTACGCGGAGTGGCGTCACCTCGGGCCGTCGCTCGACCGTGCACTGGTCCTCGGGTGCGGTTCCGGCTGGCTCGAACGGGCCCTCGCCGGGCGCGGGCGATTTCGTTCGATCGTCGCCTGTGATTTCGCGGCCGACTCCGTGGCGAGAGCCCGGACCCGAGCGGAAGAAAGCGGGCACGCGTCGATCGAGTATCGGGTCGTCGATCTCGAGAACGAGGCGCTCGACGGGCCATTCGACGCCATTTTCGCGAACGACGTCCTTCACCACATTACGAATCTCGAAGGGCTCTATCGGCGCGTCGGGGCTGCTCTGCGGCCGGGAGGAAAGTTCTTCTTCAACGAGTACGTCGGCCCCAACCGCTTTCAGTACGACGACGAGCGGATGGATCTCATCAATCGATACTTTCGCGTCCTTCCGGACCGGCTGCGGGTCGACCACCTGACGGGACGGCTGCTGTGGCGCCGCGAGCGCTTGAGCCGCGACCAGGTGGAGCGGGAAGATCCCACGGAGGCAGTGCGGAGCGAGGAGGTTCTGCCGCTCGCACGGCGCTTCTTCGCAACCGAATGGGAGTGCCCGTATGGAGGCGGGCTCTTAAACCCCCTGCTCTTCGGGGTGATCGCGAATTTTCGAGCCGGCCATCCGGAGGACGATCATCTGCTCGCGACGCTCTGCGAATCCGAAGACCGTCTGTTTCGCGCAGACGCGATCGAGCCCGATTTTGCCCTCTTCGTCGGAGCTCGGATGCCATAATCAGACCATGTCGCGCCCTCTCCACGTCATCCTCGACTTGACCGCGCGCTGCAACTTGAAGTGCGTGATGTGCTACTTCTCGGCGATCGATCGGCTGGATTTTCCGCCGGCGGACGTTCCCACGGCCGCTGACGGCAACATGACGCTCCCGATGTTCGAGAAGATCGCGGCGGAGCTTTTTCCGCGAGCCCGCAGGGTCGCCCTCGGCTGCGCCGCCGAGCCGATGATCCATCCGCGATTTCGGGACATTCTCGACGTGGCGGGCCGGTATGGCGTGCCGGACCTGTGGTTCCCCACGAACCTCCTGGCTCTCACGGATGCGACGGCGGAGTCCCTGATCCGCAACCGGGTCGCAACCGTGGCCGCCTCGATCGACGGAACGACACCGGAGACCTACGAGAAAATCCGCATTCCCGCCCGCTGGGAGCAGCTCGTCTCGCGTCTGGAGCTCTTGCGTGCGGTCAAGAAGAGAAATCGGACGGATCGCCCGCGCCTTCGCATCATCTTCACCTGGATGAAGTCCAACCGCGCGGAGCTCGCCTCGCTTCCCGCCTTCGCAGAGAAGTGGGGGGCGAGCGAGCTCGATGTTCGCTATGTCTCACCGACCGTCGGCGTCGATGTCACCCCGGAGCTTCTCTCTTACGAAGAACCGGCGCGCCTGAACGCAGAGCTCGCCGCCGCCGCCCAGGACGCGGTGCGCCGCGGCCTGCGGCTGGCGTCCTATCCGGAATTCGAATCCGGCCAGCCTCGACCTCGCGGCCTCGCCTCCCAGGTGCGGCGCCGACTCTGGCGCATCCGCGCCGGCATCGACAGGCCGGAGTACAGGCGCTACGTGCGCAATCAAAAGGAGAACGGCTGCGCCTATCCCGGCGACTACTACGTCATCCGTCCCAACGGCGCCGTCGCTCCGTGCATCTACTGGGATCGCGACCCGATCGGGTTCTTTCCGGCCCAAGGTCTCGCGGAGATCTCGACGGGAGAGCCTCTGGCGCGCATCCGGAATGGTCTCCGGTCGGATCACCCCCACGGGACCTGCGCGAGCTGCGGCGAGAGACGCTCGGCCCTCTACGGAGCGAGGACCTCCGCGAACGCTGCCGAAGTGAGCGGCCCGGAAAGGCTTTTTCGAGCGTAGTCACGGGCCCTCCGGATGGGCGAGGGGCAGCCTGCCTCCTTGCTCGGTTATCCTGTGTGGACAGGTGACACTCCAGGCCGGTACCCGGCTCGGGCCCTTTGAAATCCTCCTTCCTCTGGGTTCGGGGGGAATGGGAGAGGTCTACAGGGCTCGCGATTCCCGCCTCGGGAGGGAGGTGGCCCTGAAGGTTCTGCCTGCCCGCTTCCTGTCCGACCGCGAAGGACTGCTCCGTTTCGCGCAGGAAGCGCGCTCCGCTTCGGCGCTCAATCACCCCAACATCGTCACGATTTTCGAGATCGGCCACGCGGACTCCGCCCCCTTCTTCGCGATGGAGTTGATCGAAGGGATCCGGCTGCGCGACCTGGTCGACGCGGGTCCACTCGCCGTACGGCGCGCGCTCGATCTGAGCATTCAGATTGCCGACGGGCTCGCCAAGGCCCACGAGGCGGGCATCGCCCACAGGGATTTGAAGCCCGAGAACATCATGGTGACCCGGGACGGCTTCGTGAAGATTCTCGACTTCGGCCTCGCGAAGCTTTACTCCGCGTTGCCCGCAGCCGGTGCCGAGCCCCTGACCCAAACGGGCGTGATCATGGGAACGCCGGAGTACATGTCTCCCGAGCAGGCGGCCGGCCGCGCCGTTGATTTCCGATCCGATCAGTTCTCCCTCGGCCTGATCCTCTACGAGATGCTGACGCGTCGCCGCGTCTTCCTGCGCCCGACCGCGGTGCAGACTCTGTCCGCGGTCATCCAGGAAGACCCGGAACCGCTGGAGACCGCGAACCCTCGAGTCCCTCCTCCGCTGCGGTGGGCGGTCGAGCGCTGCCTCGCCAAGAGTCCCGAGGAGCGTTACGGCTCCACCCGCGATCTCGCGCGCGATCTGCGGCAGATGCGAGACAACCTCGCCCAGCTCGGGGGCGACTCTCGCATGATGAGAGCCGGGAGGCCGGAAGGAACTTCCGAAGCCGCCCGGCCCGGGGAGGCGCGGACGACCCGGACTCCGAGAACAGCCGGAGAGGCTCCGGCCGCACGGCCCCAAGCCCGCCGACGTTCCCTGCGGGTGCTGGAGTTTGTCCTGCTTCTTCTGGCGGGAGTCGCACTCTTCGGCGGCGGGGCCTTCGCGGGCCATTGGTTTCGGGGACGGCAGACGGAACCGCCCGCGCCGACCTGGAAAGGGGATCTCTTGCTCGGAACCATGAGCCGCGTCATGGCTCCGAGGGTCTCTCCGGATGGCCAGGCGCTTGCGTTTGCGGCTCTTCTGGGTCCTGCCTCCCACGTGGGCGTGATGAAGATCGCATCGGGGGACTGGACGGTGCTCACCCGGCGCAGCGGTCCGGGGACGATCGGAAAGGTCTGCTGGTCGCGCGACGGGAACAAGATCTATTTCGATCGGGTCAGCGACGTGCCCCACGGAATCTTCAGCGTTCCGCCGCTGGGCGGCGAGGAACGTCTCGTTCTCGAGGAGGCGGAAGGCCCGGAAGCGCTGCCCGATGGAAGCTTGCTCGTCGTCAAGCGCGACGCCGCGCGAAACTTTCAGCTTCACCGGTTCTGGCCCGATTCGGGCAAAGTCCTGCCCCTGGGACCGGCCGTTGTCGCGGAGGGTTTCACTTGGAGCGCGCGAGCGTTTCCGGACGGCCAGAGGGCGCTTTTCTGGGGAAAGCTCGCCAACGGAAAAGAAAAGATTCGACGCGCCTATCTGCTCAATCTCGGAACCGGCCGCGCCACACCCTTCGCTTCCCAGCTCCCGCTCGTTCCTCCCCTTTCGGTCGGCGGCGACGGCCGATCCGTGCTGGCCTTCTTGAGCTTCGGCGATTTGCAGCAGGCGATCTCCGTGTCGGCCGAGGGCGACCAGTCCGAGCGGCTCTTTCCCGTGACCGGCCGGCCCTGGAACTTGGACGCCGGCAAAGATGGAAGCGTCTACGTCAGCACGATGGACAGCCCCGCGGAAGTCCTCCGCTTTCCGCCGAGCGGCGGGACACCGGAGCGCGTCGCGACGACCGCCGGAGGTCTTCTGACGAGCCCGATCGCATTGCCCGACGGCGCGTTGCTTCTACCCAGTCAGGTGCTGGGCCGCCGGAGACTGTTCGTCGCCGGAAAGGAAGGCCAGCTCCGGTCCTTTCTCGATCTCTCCGAGCAGGCGACCCCGCCGGTCGCGATGCTCGGGGACAATCAGGTCGCTTTTCTCTCCGGAGGAGTTGGGTCCCGTCCGGTCATCACGATCGCCTCGATCTCCGACGGGCGCATTCTGCGCCGACTGGAATCGACGGCCGGGGCCACGCCTCAGGCTCTGGCGGCCTCGCCGGACGGCCGCACGCTTTATTACACCGACACAGGATCTCTCTTCGCTCTGGATCTTTCCGGAGGAGCTCCCCGAAAACTTCGCGCGGGCAACGGCGTGGCCGTCGACCCGCGGCCGCCGGGCACGCTGATTGTTCAGGTCAACGAGCCCGCCGGTGTCCGCCTCTACCGGACGTCTCTGGATGGCGGGACCGAGGTTCCTCTGCTCTTTTCCGGAACCCTGCGACAGGTTCAGGAGCCCATCACCAACGGCGCGGTCGGCCCGGACGGCCGGATCGCGATCGGCGCGACCTCGGGCGACTCTTCCTTGCGCGGTGTGGCTCTTCTCGAGCCAGGAAGTGGAACGCTCGAGCGCGTGCCGCTCACCTTCGACGGAAACCTCCACTATCCAGTCTGGACGAGGGACGGCCAGCTGCTCGCCATGGGCGTGTCCATTCGAAGCAGTCTGTGGCGCTTTCAGCCGCAGGCAGCCTCCTCCGACTAGTACGACGTAACGCTGAAGTCGATAACGGAGTACCGGAGAAGGGCGGAGTGATGCAACTCCCGGCCTCGCTCCGGCGCGCTTGTCCTGCGGCGATCGGCGCGCCAGCGTTGAGCAGAGCCGCCGGTGTTCCGGTTAGCGGATCACGCGGGCGGACAGGAGCACGACGAGCCCCTTGTCCTGGACCGTCGAGGTTCCCACGACCACCTTCTCTCCATCGGCGAGGGTCACGTCGGTCTTCAGCTGAGCGCGGCCGCCGCCGACCAGAGCCAGGGAGAAACCGTCGAGCTTGACGCGCGTCGCGGGTCCGGACGTCTCGATCGAGACCTGGCCGATGCGGTACTCGGCCTGCATCGTCCGTTTTCCGGGTTTCGGGCCGGAGTCGTCATCGATCTGCGCGACTCCCTCTCCCAGAATCCCGCGCGATCCGTCGCGGACCCGCTCGGTGAACGACGCGGCCAGCGCGTAACCCTTGTAGTGAAGAGTCGCCTTTAAAGCATCGATCGCTCGCGCGAGCTCTTCGGGAACGCGGCCGGCGCCCGCCGGTACGTTGGTTGCGATCAAGACATAGAGGCGGAACTCCACATCCGCTCGGGGCGGCTCTGCCACGTCGAGCCTTTTCAACGCGCCTTCGATCGCAGCCACGTTCTCCGGCAGGTCGCGAACGGTAATCGTCCGAAACTCCCGACTGAAAGAGAGAGCGGCCCCTCGAACGCCGCTTCCGAAAACTCGCACCGCAGCCGAAAGATCGCCGACATCCCGATGCTTGGCTTCGAAGACGAGGTTACGCAGCCCATTTTCCGGGGCCGGCTCCGCCTTGGAGGCATCCGTGGAACCGGACGGTTGGGCACGGACCGGAGAGGCCGGCATGGCGAAGAGAAGGAAGAGGCCAAGCGAAAAACAAGCCGGAGACTTCATGAGACCTCCTGTTTGGGGCCGGGCGACAGCGCCGGAGAAGACTCGGGCGCTTGCTGTCCGACTAACCAGATGATGCGGATCTGCGGGTCAGGCGTTCGGAATTCGATGCGAGTGATGCCGCCGCTTTCTTCGGCGTCCGTTGGCGGTCGCGAAGCGAGAACCGCTGTGAGCGGGCCAGTTGGCCGCGTCGGCGAGCTCTCCCCGGCGGGGGCGGTGCGAACCGGCGCCGAGGTGATCTCAGCGGGGAAGGCGTGAGCGGCCAGCCGACCGGGCTCCGCTGCCGGACGCCGGAGGAGGAAGGAAAGCGACAGGAAAAGGGCCGCCGAGCAGCCGGCCGCGGCGATGACGAGTCGAAACCTCTCCGCGTTTCGCGTATTCGCCCGATCACGGTCTCTCTGGACCTCACGCCAGACCCGGCGGCGCAGCTCCTCGCCGCCGTGCTCCAAGGCGGGGACCTCCAGGGATCGCGCGGTTTCCAATGCGGCCGAGAGATCGTCTCGAAAGCCGCGGCAGGCCGGGCAGATCGCGAGGTGATTGGCTACCGCCGACTGCAGACGAGCGGGCAGGTCTTCTCCGATGTCGAAACAGAGGAGTCGGGCCGCACGGTGACAGTTCATCGGGTCCTCCCATCTCTTCGATACGCGAGCAGCGCGAAGGCTCGCTTCAGACGCGCCCGGGCGGTGGCCAGCTGCGACCGCACCGTGCCCGGGCTCGATCCGAGAATCCGCGCCACCTGTTGGGACGTTTTTCCCTCCAGATCGTGAAGGACCAGTGCAGCTCGCTGGCGAGGCGGAAGAGCCGCCAGGGCCTCGAGCACCAGCCGCCGGCGCTGCGCCCGCAAGGCCATCGCCTCCGAATCCACTTCGCTGCACAATTCCGCGATGCGGCCGGCTGCAGTCTCCCCTTCGAAGGAGCGCACCGTGCCAGACCCGCGACGCCGGTGGAGGTCGCGGCAGGCATTCACCGCGATCCGGTAGAGCCATGCCTCGAAATCGTGATCCGGCCGGTAACGCGCGAGGTGTCGGTACACGCGCAAGTAGGTCTCCTGCGTGGCGTCCCGAGCATCGTCCAGATTCCCGAGCAGCCGCCACGCGAGCGCCTGGATCCGATCCTGGGTGGAGGCCATCAACTGGTCGAAGGCACGGTCGTCCCCCTCGCGCGCGCGAACCGCGAGGGAGGACGCGGGGGAAAGTTCCGGCCCGGCCGCCACCGCGGTCACCGGCCGGCTCAGCAGCAACGAGGCCGCTGACGGGACCACTCGCAACTCCGCTTCATGCCAGGTTCTACTGACCGGAGGCGAAGAGTGTTGAGTGGAAAGTCGAAGCCCGGGGCGTTTCGCCCGCCGAGCAGCGGCCGGTTGTCCGGTTAGAACCCTCTCGCCGACTTCGTGCACCGCGACATCGCCATCGGCCCGGGGCTAGAGTGATCTGCTCCGAAGGGGACGGGCAGCATGAAGCTCAACTGGCTCGGTCGAGCGGCCATGAATAGTCCGGCCCGTGCTTTCGTGCAACGGCGGTACGTGGCTTGCCTGCTGGAGCGCCTCGGCGGGCGGGTCGACGGCGGCAGGGTTCTGGAAGTGGGCTGCGGAGGAGGGGCGGGTGTCGAGACTCTGCTGGATCGATTGGGAGCGGCGCAGGTCCATGCGTTCGACCTGGACCCAAGAATGATCGCTCGGGCCCGCCACCGCCTCGCGCGCCGGCCTCCCGGTCAGGTTGGGTTGACCCTCGGCGATGCGACGGCGATCGCCGCGGCCGACGCGACGTACGACGGCGTGTTCGACTTCGGCGCAATTCATCTCGTGCCCGGCTGGCGCGCGGCGCTGGACGAAATCCGGCGGGTGCTGAAGCCGGGAGGGGTTTACTGCTTCGAGCTGGTGACCAGTCCTCTGCTTCGTATCGCATATCCCGTCGTCACAGAGGGATTCCGGCAAATGCCGGCACCCTTACCGCAGGAATTCCTCGGGGAGCTCGAACGGCGAGGGATTATCGTCGCCCAAAAGTTCGCGCGTCCTCGGCTCGCCGCACTCACGCAGCTCGTGGGCGATCTGATCGGTGTCGGCCGAGTGGGGAACGGGGCCGGGCCTCGGCGGACTATATCGACATGGATATAGACGATCCTGTAGACGCTCTGTTTCCGGAACAGTGTCAGACACACCGAATGACGGCTACCCCGGCCTCAGTTTCCCGGGCGTCGCGGCGCGAGGATCACACCCGCACGCGGGACCGGGGGAAGGCAGGCACCGTTATCCGGGCGCACAGTTCCGTCGGCGTCGTATGTCCCGTTGCCGATCAGACGCTTCTTGGCTTCTTGGGTCAGGTAGCGTCTCTGTGGGGCTACATGGCGCGCTATTGAAAATATCCGTTGACGTCGATGATCAGATGTACGGTCCCGGATGCCTGGTCCGGATGGACCGTGATGTCCGCGGAGGGACCCAGGCCGACGATGGCGTTGTTGGCCCGCGTCTGAGCCGGCTTCCAATTGAGCGTCGAAACGAGCGGAAGCCCGCCGCCGGCCGGGAAGACCCGCAGGTCGCCCAATGCGGTCGGCTGGGTGATCGTGAAGTTGAAGGAGACGGCCTTCGCGGCAATCGGGACCCCGCACTGCCCGCCGATGACGAACGTCCTATCCACGTTGGCCGCCAGCGCCGGGCCGCCGTAGGGACCCGCCGGGTCTCGGGTGTCCGCCACCCGGCAGGGTGCGACCGTGAAGAAGGACGCGCCGGGAAAGCTCGGAGGAAAGCAGGCCGAGAACTCGGAGGTGCTGCGATGACCGTTGGGATCGGAGCTGACGTCCGTGGCGGTCGCCGTGAAGATGGTCTGGCCGGAGGGGAAGGTGGTCGAGAGGACGAAATTCGTGTTGCAGTCCGCGCCGGTCACGACGGAGGTCGAGCCGATCCAGGTCTGTCCCTGCCCGTAACCGGAAGCATCGCAAGAGGCGTTCGAAAAGATCTCGATGCCGTAACTCGTGTTCGGCTTGCTGTTCAACGTTCCCACGATCGAGACCGATGTCCCGGAGATGTTCGCGGTCGTGATCACGGGAGTGTTTTGGCCCTCGTTGCCCGGCGCCGTATCGACATCGCAGTCGTCGTTTGGCAGCGGCGTCGAGGTGTCGGTCAAAGAGATGCCGCGCGATGTGTTGTCGTGGATCGAGTTGAAAGTGATCCGGTTGAGAGTGGAGCCGGGAACGACATCGACGCCGAATCCGTTGTTGAAAGCGATGACATTTCCCTCTCCGATGCAGGGCCCTCCGCCGATGACCGACTGGCTGCCGTGGACGATGACTCCGCCGAAGCCGCCGTTGGGCAGTGCCGTCACTCCGTCGCGCTTCGTACCGATCATCTGCCCCGGATTCGGCCCGCCGCAGAGGCCCTGGACGACCGTATTGCCGGGCGCCATGACATTGACCCCGCCGCCGGGGTTGCCGGAGATGAGGTTCCCGACGACCTGGGAGTTCGCAGTGCTCACCCCCACCGCGCCGGGCCGACCGAGCGCCACGATTCCCGTGACGTCCGTGCCGATGAAGTTTCCGAGGATGACGCCGTCCGGGCTCCCATTGCCCGCGACACCCGCGGACCCGAAGATCCCTCCCTGGGCGTCACCCGAGATCAGGTTGCGCTCGGTAACGGCTGCCCCACCGCCGTAACCGATATCGGCGCGATGCCGGACGCCCAGGATATGGACACCGTAACCGCCGCCGGCGTTGGGGAGCGCCATCGTTCCGGCGGCATTGGTCCCGATGAAGTTCCCCGTCACGACGATGTCGTCGGCGTTGATCACGATGTTGTCCAGGCCGCGGTTGATCACCAGCCCCCGAACGATGCACGCCGGCGCGTCGAATCGCAGCTGTGAGTTCGTGTTGTCGAGCTCGATCTGGAGAACGGTGTTGAGCGCAGCCGGAAACGCGTTGCTGTTCATGCTCGAGCCCGACTGCGTGTAGCCGTCGATCGTGACGGACTGGGTGATGCTCGGGAGTGCGGAAAGCGGCTTGATCGTGTGAAGGCCGGCGCCCGGGATATTAAAGGCGATGATTCTCGGTCCCGAGACGAGCGCGTTCGAATCCAGAATTGCCTGCCGCAAGCTCCCCAATCCCGAGTCGTTGGTGTTCAACACGGTGAAGGTGTCGCCCCTCGCAAAGAGACCCGCCGCGAGAAAGAGGCCCAATCCGACTCCGAGTCTTGCCGGTGCACGCATCATCCCCTCCGATCGACGGCCCTCGGTGAGTGCCGTCGAAAAGAATCGGCCGGGAGCTCCGGGGCCGCCGGGTGGTGATCATAGGTCCAAGCTGCAGGACGGAGACCCCCGCTGGCGCGAGAATATTTTCCCGCAGTGAAATCGCTGTCAAGTGCGCGGATGCGCGTTTGCAACAGCCGGGATGATTTGCAGGCAGAGAAAGCCCAGGAACGAGTCCTTGGCTTCAAAATAATTCCCCGGCGACGTCCTCCTCTCCCACGCGGTCTACCGCGAAGTACCATCGGGGCTGGACGGCTTAACTGCCGTTTTCGGAATGGGAATGGGTGCGACCTTTCGATAAATCGCCGAGGAATGTGTCTCGATGCTTACTGAAAATACCCGTTGACGTCGAGCACAAACTGGGTCGTCCCGGACGCCTGCCCGCAGCGCACCACGATCTCGCCCGAGCCGCCGACGGGGAGCACCGCGTTGTTGGCTCGCGTCTGGCCCGGCCGATAGTTGATGTTCGAGGCGAGCGGCGCAGGCCCTCCCGGATATAGGGTCAAAAACCCTGCCGCGGTCGGTTGAGTCACCGTGGCGTTCACCGAGACCGCACGGATACCGGCCGGCAGGCCGCACTGTCCCGAAAGTGTAAACGTCCGGCCCTGGCCAGCCGCCAGAGAGGGCCCTCCGAGTCCCCCCGGCGGGTTGCGCGTGTCGACCAGCCGACACGGCGTGACCGTGTAGAAGCTCGTGCTCGTCGTGAAGTAGAGCCCGAAGACGTTGTGGACATCGAAGTAGCTCGATAGGTTCGACGCGTTGACGAGCGTTCCGTTGATCCGGAAGTTCTCGAGGATCACGTTATGGAAGCCGTTGCTCCCATCCCAGCCCTTCAGCTCGCTCAGGTATTTCTGCGTTCCCTCCAGGGTGATATTTTTGAAGATGAAGTTGTAGCTGTTGCCGAGCGGCGGATTGACCGCGTACGGCCCGCCCCACGGATAGACGGTGTTCTTCAGCTCCAGCAGGGGCGTCGAGACATTCCCTTCGATTCGAACGTTCTGGTACGTCTGATTCGAGTAGCCGGCGTTTGGATCGCTGTTGTCGACGTATACCTGAAACACGGACGCCAAAAGCGGAGGCCCTCCGGCGTCGCTCAAATACGTCTTGATGTCGATGTCATCCACTAGCGCGCTGTAGCCTTTATGCGCCTCGAATCCGAAGTAGCCGCCTGTGAACACCGAGTTTTCCGTGGTCCCGCCGAAACAATGGGTGATGGTGAGGTTCTCGTTTTGCAAGCCCGCGGCGCCCGGTGCGAACGCGTTATCGCCGTTGAAGATGAAGCTCTGATCGACGTGGCTGACCCCCTGAAAGCCGTCCGTCGAATAGAACCACGGAGACAGAACCTTCACGTTCGAGACGGTGTTGGCGCCGCCGAAAAAGTTGTAAGCGGGCGACGCAAGGATGGTGACCCCGCTGACGGTCGCCGCGTCCCCGCCGAACCAATCGCCGGTGACCATCGCGAACTTGACCCAGATGTTGAACGGGTAGGCGCTGATTGATTCGCTGGTCCAGAGATCGCCCGACAGCACGCCCGGTCCCATGAGTTGAACGTTGCGCGTTCCGGTCACGTCGAGGTTTCCTCG